>JADMIO011356645.1_pt1 | contig 108783 bp, 92 predicted proteins | sample 8958161 | NCBI WGS metagenome assembly JADMIO01 (sample SAMN16585339, study PRJNA669376) | soil metagenome | isolation source: Crop rotation soil | place: USA: Cullars Rotation, Alabama | collected 2011
GCCGCGACTTCAAGTCACGTGAATTCCAAGCTTCGGATCCCACTGTGCTGGAAAGCCACGCCAAAGGGGTTGCCAAGAGCAAGAACAATGTCGCCAACTTCGATTTTTGAAGAATCCGCGGCCATGGTAAGCGCCGGCAAACCGGTCTGGTCGATCTTCAATACCGCAAGATCGGTCTTCTTGTCGGTTCCGACGATGCGCGCTGTGTATTCACGTTTGTCGCTCAACGAAACTTTGATATCGGTACCGCCATCGACGACATGATTATTCGTCACGATATAACCGTCCGGCGTGATGATGACGCCCGAGCCCAGACTCCGCTCCTGGCGTTCGCGCGGCGGAATCTGCCATCCCCCAAACTGATCGTCGAAGAATCTGCGCAACAGCGGGTCCCCAGTAAAACGTTCACCGTCTGGATATGCGGTTGTGACTTTCCGCGAAGAGAAGATATTGACGATCGACGGCATCACTCTCTTCACAACCGGGGCGAATGTCGTCGGCGCTACCGGCTTGCCGGCCGAGTTTTCGGTCGAGACCGGCCCGGTGCGAATTTCAGCGACTGCAGTTCCCACGATGGCGAATGCCAGAAAACAAGCAACAAGGGCCGGCCAAAGGGGATGTCGTAACGGATGTGGGTACATTGTCGGTTCCTCCTCTGGATTTGGTTGAAAACAATGAATTCGGTTGTTAGTTCGAGTTGACAGCGCTCGCGCTGATTACGTATGGCCTGACGTTGACGACAGGCGTGGATTTGCTCGACGCACCGTGCGGCGATGTTGCCGTCACCCACTCGCCCGGCTTGAGCGACTTCAGATTCACCACACTGCTTTCCGGGATTTGAACTTTGAATGTGGCGTAGCGGCGCGTCGCATCAAAGGACACGAACTCCGCCGGAAAGGTGAAACGCTCATCCGGCTTGATAACGCCGGTCGATCGCACGTCGCGGATCGCATCCGCGCTCTTGTCATACCCGGACCAGGTCAGCAGGACGCCGGCCCCGGCCTTCAAACGCCCGAAGTCCGCCGGCGCCTGCTCCCCGACGACCGGCGCTTTGACGGTAAGGATCCGTGCATTCGCGTCCAGAGCCACCAGTTCGCCGTGCCACGCGAAAGCTTCACTGGTAAGCTGCGCGGAGTGCGCGACCAGACTGGTTAACACAACGACAGCCAATGTTGCGATGCCCGTGTTCTTAATCATGGTTATGCACCTCCAGTACGTTTTTAGTAGTTCCCCATTCGCGGAACGTAGGTCCACTTAATGAGCCGGATCGAGCCGGTTTGGCTGTCGGCTGTCACCGTGCCCAGGATTTCTGTTCCATCGACTTTGGCGTTGAGCTTGTAAAGCTTGCCGGACGCATCTGCGGCCTCGAGCGAAAGCAAACGCGTTTTGGCATTAAACGTTGCCTTGGTGAAGTTGATGGAAGCCGGCGTGACAAAGCGTCCCGTCAACTTCCCTCTCTCTTCCATCCGCAGTTCGATTGTCATCGCGTCCTGAACGCCGCCTGCAGGCGTCCAGCTTCCCGACCAGGTCCCATTCAGACGTTCTTGAATGGTGTCCGCTGCCAGCGGTGTGGCCAGCAACAGCGCCGCGAGAAACGCAAAAACCGGTAACGTTGCTTTCATGACAACCTCCGTTGAGTATTTGCAGACATGAGAACGAGACGCCGGCGCCAATGCCGGCGGGCGCCGGCACCGGCTCCAATTACGCGGCAGTCGCCGCAATTTGAATTCGCTTCGGTTTTGCCGCTTCGGCTTTCGGCAAGGTAATGCTGAGGACGCCGGCTTGATAGCCGGCTCGGATTTTGTCGGAGTCTACGGCAACGGCGAGGGTGAACGACCGTGCGAATGCCCCGTAGGATCGCTCGACGCGATGGAAGTTCTCTCTATTTTTCGTTTCGTCGAGCCGGCGTTCACCGCGAATCGTGAGGATGTTGTTCTCCAGGTGGACATCGACCATCTTCGGGTCGATGCCGGGCAGGTCGACATTCACGACGAGTTCGTTCTCGGACTCGTAAATATCGGCGGATGGGATCCAGGCGGTGCCATTCGAATCGCCCGCCCAACCCTGCAAGGCGGTATCAAATAATCGGTTCATGTGGTTCTGCAGCAGGTTCATTTCATTAAAGGGGTTCCAACGAACGAAATTCATAGGTTGTTCTCCTTATATTGAATATGTTTAAGACCGGCTTTAACGCACATATTAAACCTTCTAAATCGTATGTCAAATACTTTTTTATTGACGATGGAGAGAAAAAGAAGTGAGACACATTCTTTTAACTTTCTTTTGGTGGTAGGATGGAGCTGATGACGAACAAGGAAGAGATTTTCGACTTAATCAACAGCCACCCGGAAGGTCTTGACGATGACGACATTGCGGAGCTGACCGGCATTCAACCCCGGCAACAGGTGCAACAACTCTGCAATCAGTTGGCGGACTCGAAACGGATCCGTCGGCAATCCGTGGGTAAGGCCGGAAAACGCCGCAAAATCCACAATTTTCCGACCGAGCAGGGCGGAGAAGCAGTCTCTGCGACAGGCCCTGATCCACAACCGGAAAACTGGCGGCGGCGATTAGCGGCTTTGGTTGCCGCTACCGGTCGCAGCGAAATCGATTTGTTGGAAGAGTCCATCCAATTACTGGCGATGAAAGTCCTGCGGCAGGACACGGGCGGACCGGGTCAAGCTGAGTGACGTTAAGTGAACGGGTTGACAAACCGGGCCGGTTCGCTGATAAGAGCGGCCTATGACCAGAGAGACCGGCGCTCCGGGCATTAGCCTGCGACCTGCAGATGCGCGCGATGAGGGTTTCCTGATGGACCTTTTCGCCAGCACCCGGGAAGCGGAGTTGGTCGTGTTGGATGCGCGGCAGCGTGAGGATTTTCTGCGCACGCAATTTCGCATTCGCGTCCAGCAGTATCGCGCCGGCTACCCTGCGGCCACCGACCAATTGATCCTGCTCGAGGGCGAACCGATCGGACGAATGCTGGTCGGTCGCAGCGCCCACGCCATCACGCTCGTGGACATAGCGCTCTTACCCCAATTTCGAGGCCACGGTATCGGGACGCAGTTGCTTCTGGAACTGATGAGCGATGCCGCCGCGAGGGGATTACCGCTTCAGTTGCACGTTTATAAACTCAGCCCCGCAGTTCGCCTGTATGACCGTCTCGGATTTTCGCTTGCCGGCGACGACGGGATGTATTTGAACATGTGCTATCGAGGTGCAACGGATGGCGGCTGAATTGAGCTACGAGACCTTCGCAACGAATTTGAACACGACCTTCAAGATTCATGTCGACGATGGCGAAATCGTTCAAGCGGTGCTGGCGAAAATATCCGAACTCCTGATCTCGCCCGGGCAGGAGCGGTTCTCGGTGGTATTTCGCGCGCCGAACCAGCCGTTTCTGTCTCAGGGAATGCGGCGCTTGGAACATGATCAAATCGGCGCCTTCGATCTTTTCCTCGTCCCCATTGGCCGCGATGAGCAGGGCATCCAATACGAAGCGGTTTTCAATCGGCTCCGCCCGCCGGATCCAAAATGACCAGGCGTCCTGTCCCCGCGGTGACGGTGCGCGACGCGATCGCCGACGACGAACCATTTCTTCTGAAGGTCTACAGCAGCGCCCGGGCTTCCGAGATGGCGCTGGTGCCATGGACGGAAGAACAACGGGAGGCGTTCCTCAGATCTCAATTTGCGGCTCAGAATTCGTACTACCGCCAGCAGTTTCCCGGCGCGGCATTCGAGCTGATTCTGGCAGATGGTCGGCCGGCGGGCCGGATCTACACCGTCAGAGACGAGGTTATTCGTATTCTCGATCTCACCGTGCTGCCGGAATTCCGCAATCAAGGCATCGGGAGTTTCCTGATTCGCCGGCTGTTCGCGGAAGCTGAAGACACCGGCAAAGCCATTCAGATTTACGTCGAAACATTCAATCCGTCGCTGCAATTCTTCGCGAGACGAAGGTTCGCCGGAACCAGCGGAGACGGCGTGAACTACCTGCTGGAATACCGCCCGCATTTTTCCCGGTGATTTTCCCTGGATGACCTGGCGCCAAAAAGCGGCTAGACTGGCGCCCGCATTGGGTGCCGCGCGTCGTCCGCCTGGGGCATCACCAAGGAAGGGTTGATGGATCTTTCGAGAAGGGACTTTCTACAACGAAGCGGGCTCATGGCGTTGCTCACCGGCTCGCTTTCAAAAATCACTCCGCTTGCGGCGGGGCAGTCGGCTCGCTCAAATAACGAATTCGCCATACGCTCGGAAGCCGATTTTCTGCCGTTCGAGCGGCTGTCCCGGTACACGCGCTCCACATTCGCGGCACATTTGAATTCGACGTTCCGGCTGCAACGTGAAGTCGGGTTCGTCCTCCTGAAGTTGGAACAGGTGCGCGACGCCGCGCCGTTTGGCGTGGCGCCCGCGGCAGGGGCAGGGGAAAATTTCGTTTTGGTCTTTAGCGGGTATCGCCTTTCCCTTCCCCAGGATACGTATATGCTGGCGCATGAGGGGCTGGGCACATTTCCGCTGTTTCTCGTTCCAGGCGCCGTGAACGGTCCCGGTCAAGAGACTTTGATTGCCGTCATCAATCGTATCGACGTCGCGCGGTGACGGTCGCGAGAGGGCAGCATGAGTGATCCATTTGTCGGCGAGATCAGAATGTTCGGTGGCACCTTTGCCCCCTCAGGCTGGGCTTTCTGCTTCGGACAGTTGATGCCGATAGCAGAAAACGACGTGTTGTTCAATCTAATCGGAACGACATATGGGGGAGACGGACAACAAACTTTCGCGCTGCCCGATCTGCAAGGGCGCGTGCCCATACATCAGGGGCAAGCCCCTGGACTGACGAATCGCGTGCTTGGCGAGAAGGCCGGCAGCGAATCCGTTACCTTGCTGCAGTCCCAAATGCCGATGCACTCGCACGCGATAGCCGCGATGTCGGCTGCAGGGACTCAGGCCGGTCCAGGCGGAGGCGTGTGGGCAGCATCGACTCTGAATCCATATGCGGCATCGGCGGCCGACACCAACATGAACAGCTCCTCGATTGCTATGACGGGCGGCAGTCAACCGCACGAGAATAGGATGCCGTTCCTGGCAATCACCTTCATCATCTCGCTGTTCGGAATTTTTCCTACACAAACCTGAGACTATTTATGGGAACTCCATACCTGGGTGAAATCAAACTCGTCGCCTTCAACTTTCCCCCGAAAGGGTGGGCGCTTTGTAATGGCCAGTTCTTGCCGATCAACCAGAATCAGGCGCTGTTTTCATTACTCGGAACGATGTACGGAGGCAACGGCGTAACGACATTCGCATTGCCCGATCTGCGCGGGAAAGCGCCGGTGCACTTCGGCCCCACGGTCAGTCAAGGTAGCTCCGGAGGCGCAGAAATACACCTTTTGACTGTGTCTGAAATTCCCCAACACACCCATCAGGCGTTCGGCAATTCCGGGAGCGTGAACAGCGGCACGCCGGCTGGAGGCACGTGGGGGGCGCAAGCCGCCAATTCGTACGCCAGCGGTGTGCCGGATGTGTTGATGGGATCGACGGCAACGAATCCAAGCGGCATCAGCCAGCCACACACTAATATGCAGCCGTATCTGGTGCTGACTTTCGTCATTGCGTTGCAAGGAGTTTTCCCGTCGCACAGCTGACCGGTGTCCAGCAAGAGATGGTATGAATTCGATCATCTCTGCGTAGGGACCGTTGGACCCGGCGCTAACTAAAAGGAGAAACAGAATGTCCAGTCCCTTCGTCGCGGAAATCAGGATCTTTGGATTTAATTTTGCCCCGACGGGTTGGGCTCTCTGCAATGGACAGCTGCTCCCGATTTCCCAGAACACGGCACTCTTCTCCTTGCTGGGAACCACCTACGGGGGGGATGGAAAAAGCACCTTTGCTTTGCCGAACCTCCGGGGATGTGTACCGATTTCCTGGGGCCAGGGGCCGGGGCTCAGCAACTACGACCCGGGCCAGGCGGGCGGGACCGATGTAGTCTCTCTTCTGCAAAGCGAGTTGCCCGCGCATACCCATCAAGCCCGCGCGGCATCCTCATCCGGCAATCAGCCGGGACCCAGCGGCAACGTGTGGGCGGGCGCGCCCGGAAGGACACCGCCACCTCGCTTTCAGAACGGCCCCCCGAATTCAGCGATGAGTGCCTCTGCCATCGCGAATGCGGGCGGCAGCCAGCCGCATAACAATCGTCAACCTTACCTTGGTCTGAATTTCTGCATTGCTCTTCAGGGCGTATTCCCGCCGCGATCCTGAGTTCCAATGAAACGATCCACTGTTCTCCCATGCGCCGTTTTTGCCTTTTTCCTGTTCGTCCCTCTCAGAGCCTTGGCGGACATATACGTCGTTGACCGGACCGACGACACGAACGCCGCTGCAGCTCAGGTATGCAGTGGCGCAGCCAACGATTGCAGTCTGCGCGGCGCTATCAGCAAAGCCAACGCGCACGCGGGAAGCGACGAGATTCAGTTCATCGCCGGCACCAACGGCACTCCGTTCACTTTGACGCTCCTGAATGGCGGCGGTCTTAATGAGGATGCGAACGCCACCGGCGATCTTGATGCGACCGACACCCTGACCATCACGGGCAACGGCTCGGCGAACACGATTATTCAGGCCGGCACGTCCACTACGAATGGGATCGACAAAGTATTCGCTCTGAATCCGCTTTGTCAGTCTTCAAAGTTCTTCACGATAACCAACGTGACGATTCGTCACGGCCGCAACATGCAACCCAGCGCCGCGGTGGATTTCAGCTTCACCGGCGGGGGCCTGGATTTTTGCGGGCGCGGCACCAGCGGCAGCGGATTGACTCTGAGCGGAAGCGTCATCACTCTAAACACCAACGTGAACGGCTACGGCGGAGGGATCAACATCGATGAGGCCGCGCCGGCCGCCAGCAACGTCACGATCTCGAACACGATCATCACCGCCAACACGGCGCTTCAAAACGGTGGCGGTATCAACATTTTCGGCGACAACGCAATCGTCACGATCAGCGGGTCTACGATTTCCAACAACACCACTCAGGGTACGGGCGGAGTGGGAGCGCAGGGCGGCGGGATCAACATCCGGATCACAAATCAAACTGATGGCGACGGCGCGGCTACGCCTTTCGTGAATATCACCGGCACGGCGATTACCGGTAACCAGGGCGTCGGATTCGGCGGCGGAATCGATGTCGCCATCTCCGGCAATCAAGACGTCATTATTTCGAATACCTCCATCCGAAATAACTCGGTGGTAGCCGGCAGCAGTGGCAACACCATGGGCGGAGGACTTCACAATGCCAATACCTCGGCTCGATCCACCACGCTGACGAACGTTCTTATCGCCGATAACCTGTCCGCGGCGAGTGCCGCGTCCGGCGGCGGCGGCGTGTCTCAGGTATCCGGCAACCTCATGATCCGAAACACCACGATTTCCGGTAACCAGGCTGCTGCAGACGGCGGCGGTGTGCATGTGGCGGGCGCGGCAGGGCTCACGCTTACCGATGTGACCGTTTCCAACAACCGCGCCGATTCCGATGGCAACTCGACCGGGTCCGGCGGCGGCATCAATAAGGTGGCGGGCGCGGGCGTCGCCACTCTTGAGAACACATTAGTGGACGGGAATTTCCGTGGATCCGGGTCAACGGCCAGCGACGCCGGCGGCGCGATTACTGCAAACTATAGCCTCTTTGGAAATACCAGCGGCGCCACCATCGGCGGCGCGAATAACCAATTGAATGTCAGCGCCCGGCTTGGGCCACTGGCCGACAACGGCAGCCCACAGATCGGCGCGGCCGGATCTGCCGCGGTGTTGCAGACGCATGCGCTGCTGGCAGGCAGCCCGGCCCTCGACAACGGCTCAAACGCGCTCGTGCCCGGAACGATTACCAGCGACCAACGCGGCGCGTCGTTCGCGCGTATCCGCGACGCCGGAGATGTGGACACGACTGCTCAAGTCGACATAGGCGCCTACGAAGCCCATCCTTCTGTTGAGCACATTGCCGCTCAAGTAATGAACGAAGATGGCGTGCTGGCGCTGACCATCCACTACGGTGACGCCGCCAATGCCGGCGGGGGCTCATTCGATGCCGTGACGGCGACCAGCGATAACGCCGTGCTTTTACCGAACAACGCCGCGAACATTTCTTTGACCGGCTCCGGCGCGACCCGCACCTTGACGCTGACTCCCTCCCCGAATCTGTTCGGCGTTGCGACAATCACGCTGACCGTCAGCGACACCGTCGGGGGGACGCTGCAAACAATGACCGATACCTTCGTGCTGACCGTGAATCCCGTCGCCGATCAACCGTCGGTGACCAATGCCGTGACGAATGTGAACACACAAACCGCCAGCGGCCTGGTGGTGACACGCAATCCCGCGGATGGGAGCGAGGTGACTCATATCAAGATCACCAGCATCACCAACGGCACACTATTCAAGAATGACGGAACCACCGCGATTCCCGACAACAGCTTCATCACCTACCTGGAAGCCAATGCCGGCTTGAAATTCACTCCGGCCGCCAATCTCTCCAGCCCGGGCACCAATTTCAGTTTTGCAGTCGCGGGAGCCACCAGCGCCGCAGGCGCGGGCCTCGGACCCACCGCGACAGCATCCATCACGGTCAATGCTCCGACGAAAAAACGACGGGGACAGGTGACCAGCCTGGAATAAAAGCGGATCCTCCACCGCTAATCTGTCGCCGTGGCAGGCAATGGCTCATAGACGACGGCCTTCGTGCCCCCAAGGACGCGGTCAGAAACATCATCGCATCGTGGAAGAGCCGCGCGGCTGACGCGAAGTCGCGCGAATCAAGAGCGCCGTCAGGATGACGTGCAGGACGACCACAGGCCACAGCAGTACGCCGCGGAAGCCGCCCGCGAGGCCGACATACGCGAGATACAGCGTCACGGCCGCGCTGTAGGTCGACATGGCGAGCAGCGGTGTCCCCCGCCCGCAGGCGAGTGCCAATCCGATCAGGGCAATGCCGGTCACTCGCGTCACGGTTATGGCAATCGCGGTCAGTCCTGCACCGAACAGGAGTTGCACCACCAGCGAAGGCATAATCAGCAATGCCGCTCCGAAGGCGGCTTCACCGATAGCCGCAAGGACCAGCACGCTTTTCATCGCGCCGACGCAGCCTGGGGCGCCGCTTCGAGCTTGAAGGTCAGCTTGTTGATTTTGCCGGTGAACTTGAACGGAACATCGTAGCGATACTCCATCATCGCCACGCCGCTGCGCGTGTCCTGGCCGATATCGAAGCTTTCGTCCTCCGGGAACGTCACCGGGGTGCTGTTTTCGATGGAATTCCTGGCCACTTCCCGGCCATCCACGTAGAGGACGCCGGTGCCTCCCTTGCCCAGGCCCGGGCCAGCGGACTTGAAGTCGAAGACGATGGTGTGTCTGCCGGCGGCCAACTCGGACCCCACCCAGGTGGTGCGCTTCACGTCGAGCAGGTTGTAGAGGAATACGGGCTTCCCGCGGCCATTTCCCGAATCTCCCCGGATCAGGAAGAGTCCGTAGCCACCGAAGCGCCCGCCCTCGGTGACGATCATGCCTTCTGCGCCGGCTTCAGGGATCTCCACCTCGGCGGTAATCGTGTACGACTTGTTCAGGATGCTGGGAGCGCCACTGCTGGGGACGCCGGTCAGTACTCCCGAATAGGTGAAGACAGTTCGTCCCGCCGTGAGACTCGGCCGCGGCGCGTTCCAGCGCGCCAGCGTGGTGTTGTCGAGCGGCAGCACGTCATGCTTCTTCGCTTCCAGATAGAAGATCGACTGCATCTGCTTGACCTTCTCCGGCATCTTGGAAGCCAGGTCGTTGGATTGAGTAGGATCCTCCCTGACGTTGTAGAGTTCCCACTTGTAACCGGTGATGACGTCGGGCGGCGGGGCGTTGCTCAGTTTCCAGGGCAGGGTCGCTGGAGTCGTCGCCGCGACCCAACCGTCGTTGTAAATGGCGCGGTTGCCGAGCATTTCGAAATATTGCGTGGTTCGCCGGGACGGGGCATTGGCGCTCGCTTTGTCCCAGGTGTATGCCATGCTGACACCGTCCATGGGGCGTTGCACGATGCCGTTGACGGTATCCGGCGCCGGGATGCCGGTCGCTTCGAGGATGGTCGGAGCGATGTCGATGACATGGTGAAACTGGCGGCGGATGCCGCCCGCGTCGTTGATGTGGCCGGGCCATGACATCGCCACCCCTTGAGCCGTCCCGCCGAAATGCGATGCGACCTGCTTGACCCACTTGAACGGCGTGCTCATGGCCCAGGCCCAGCTCGCGGCGAAGTGCGGGAAGGTCTGGTCGGAGCCCCAGGACTGGTACCAGTGGAGTTGGTCCTTCACCGGGACCGGAACCCCATTGAATGTCGTGAACTCGTTCGGCGTGCCGTTGATCATCCCTTCGGCGCTCGCGCCATTGTCGCCGCTGATGTAGACGATCAACGTGTTGTCGAATTGACCGAGGTCGTCGACCGCCTGGATGACGCGGCCGATCTCGTAATCGGTGTACGCGAGGTACGCGGCATACACGTCCATCTGTTTGATGAAGAGTTTCTTTTCCTCCGGGCCGAGCGAATTCCACTGCGGCAGTTCTTTGGGCCAGGGGGTCAGCTGGGCGTTGGCCGGCATGATGCCCAGCCGTTTCTGATTTTCGAAGATGGTCTCGCGCAGTTTGTTCCAGCCGTCGTCAAAGAGATGCATTTCGCTGATTTTCTGGATCCACTCCGGCGTCGGATGGTGCGGGGCGTGGGTCCCGCCCGGCACGTAATAAACAAAGAACGGTTTGTCGGGCGCGATCTCCTTCAGTTGTTTCATGTGCTGGATCGCCTCGTCGGCCATCGCCGTGGTCAAGTTCCAGCCGGGATGGCCTTCGAAGGGGTAGATCGCCGTGGTATTCCGGAACAGGTTCGGCTGCCATTGGCTGGCATCGCCGCCGACGAAGCCATAGAAGTACTCGAAACCCATGCCGTTGGGCCACTGGTCGAAGGGACCGGCCTGGGTCGCCTGATAGAAGGGCGTGTTGTGATTCTTGCCGAACCACGAGGTCGCATACCCGTTCTCTTTGAGTATGGTGCCGATGGTCCCGTTTTCCTTCCGGATGACCGAATCGTAGCCGGGGAATCCGGTCGCGGTCTCGCCCACGACCCCGAAGCCCGCCACGTGGTGGTTGCGCCCGGTAATCAAAGCCGCGCGAGTCGGCGAGCACAGCGACGTGGAATGAAAATTCGTGTAGCGCAGCCCGCTCCTGGCGATTCGATCCAGTGCCGGTGTCGGAACCACACCACCGAACGTGCCCGGCGCGCCAAAGCCGACATCGTCCGTCATGATGAGCAGCACGTTGGGAGCGTTTTTGGGCGGCACCACGCGCGGTACCCACCAGGACGCCGACTCCGATGCCTTTTCCTTGATCACCCCGCCGAACTTTGGATCGGGCGGCGGAAGCTGTTTTCCGCTGATCGTGGTGGTAGCGCCGGCCGAACCCAACTTGCCGGTCACGTGCTGCTCGATGCTGCCGGAAGAATAGAATGCAAAGGCGACGCCAGAAACGGTTATTGCCGCTATGACGAAGACCAGCTTGACTGCCTTCATACGAGCCCCCTCTTTCTTGACGGAGCCCATGCATCGCCGCATCCCAAAGTCGCCGACCCGAGTTTTTGTCTGTCCGGACTGGTATTAATTCGGAGGAGAGGGCGAGCGGAAACGTCCCCCACCAACCACGGCATCAATACTTGACGCATCCCAGCGGGTGCGGAGGCTATCCAGATTGCCCTTTCGGCCGCGGGTGCGTCAGATGTGCTTGATGCCACCAACCGCAAAGCTTGCGCACTTGGGCCGCCGGTTGCCACGCGGGGGGAAGCGGCATCCACAAATGCGCCCTATCATCGCCCTTTGCATTGCGCCCGGCGACTTAAGCCACGCGGGACCGAGACTCGAGGCACGTGACGGCGCAATTCCATCCGTAGCTCTAAGGCGTGCCTGCAACAAGCGGTCGGAGGCGACCCTCTGAAGCACTCGGCGTGTCACAGTTCGTCAACCTCGAGACTCACGCGCGGTCACCCTCTGACGCAATCGTCCACTCACCTGCGAACCTGTTCGCCGCCTTACCACCCGTACCCAGCGCGCGCTTCCCTGAAAGAACCTCCAAAACACTATGAGTTAAGACTTCGGCAGCGATTGCTTCCCGCGTGTGCTTGCGATTACGGATTGCACGCAGAGCTTGAAGGCCGGTCGGCGCACAGCAGAACTCGGAGCGCTTCAATCTGTCGCTGTTGCTTTTCGAGCATCTCCTGCTGCCTGACGATGCGCTGCTGTTGTTGGGTGATCTGTTGCTGCTGATCCTGGACGGCGCGCACCATGATCGGGACGAGCCCGATGTAGTTCATGGCGAGCGGCTGGTTGGGATCGGCGTCATGGTAGACGAGCTCGGGCACGATCGCCTCGACGTCCTGAGCCACCATTCCCATCTGCCGCGGGCCGTCGGGCTGCGTGTTCCATTTCCACGTCACCGGCCGAAGGCGAAGCAACTCGGCGAGCCCGTACTCGAGCGGCCGGATCTGTTGCTTGAGGCGCACGTCTGAAGGGTTGAAGAGTTGGCCGTTCACCGTAAGGTTGCCGGTGATTCCCACGCGTCCGTTGAAATACCCGGCGTGGCCGTTGGAGTTGCTGTTGTTGTTATCGCCGTAGACGCCGGTTCCGTTGGTGGTGTAGCCCGCGATTCCGAAATGACTCGCGCTGGTACCCTTCACTCCGTTGCCGCCGCTGCTGAATCCGTTCACACCGTCGCCATTGCTGGACGATCCGGACACGCCGAACGAACTGACGCTGTTGCCCGCCACTCCGATGCCGTCCGTGCTCGAGCCGCGCACGCCGGAAAACGAAGTGCTGGTTCCCTCGACGCCGCTCCCGGCGTCGCTCTCTCCCCTGAGTCCGGTACTAAACGAGCCGCTCACGCGAGCGGTGACGGCGGTCACACCTGTGCCGCTACCGCCTTCCACGTGAAGCTTCGCTTCCGGCGCGCTCGTACCGATTCCGACGTTGCCGGCGTTGCCTTTCATGACCAGTGATGCGCCGCCCAGCAGAGTTCCGGCAAAGAAGCTGAGGTCGCCATTGCCGCTCTGCGTCAGAAAACTCTGAATGTGCGAATTGCTGTCATTCAAGGCCAGAGTGGCCGGCGCGGACGTGATTTTCACACCCCCGGTTCCGGATACTTCCAAAGCGGCGGTGGGACTCGCTGTCCCGATTCCGACTTTGCCATTGCCTAGCACTCGCATTTTCTCGCTGGCGGGATTTCCAACGGCTGCGGCCCACAGCGACGTATCGATGTCGCCGGAGCCGCCCTGGCGCTGGATTCGCATTCCGCCGAGATCCGATGAAAATGTCGAACTCCGCGCAAAGAAATCCACGCTCTCGCTGCCGGCGAGGGTTGTCGGATCGCCCAGGATCCGCACCGGACTGACTCCGCGTGCATGCAATACCCCGGCAGGAGTTGCCGTACCGATGCCGAGTGTGCCGCCGATGGCGCCGTTACCGCTGATGTTGAAGTTCGCGGACGTCTGTTGCGTCGCGCTGTTCTGAATATAGTTGGTGTTGCCGGGCGGTATGCTTTGCGCCGGCAACTCGCCCGTCACGGCGCTGGCATTGACGCTGCCGATTTGCGCGCTCACAATGCAGCTTACGCAGGCCGCCGAGAGACCGTCGGCCTGTGCCGCATTGAGGCTTCGCAGCGCGTAGGGGTTCGAGGTCACCGGTTGCCTTGGAGTGAGAGTCGTGTAGCTCTGAGCGCCGGCCGGCTTGACTGCAACCTCGAGAAAGCGATCGCCACCGCTGAAGCAGTTCGCACAAGGAGCAAAATCGAGCGCGACGGTAAACACGCCTCCCGCGACTGCAACGTTCGTCCGCGTCATGGTCCCGCCGAGCTGATTGCCGGAAGCCGCCGCATCGAACAACTCGAAGTGAAAATCGTAATTGCCGTTTGCCGGGCCGCCGCCATCGGTCAGCTTGCCCTGATACGTGAACTGGGTGGTTTGCGCATCGCAGGTGGCATGAAACAAGAGGAAGAGAAAAATGGCGGGCAGACATCGCCATCCGCGAACTCTGCATTTTCTGGTCATCGGTCACTCCTTGGTGTGGTGTAGATAGTGTTGGCAGCGGCACAAAGATGCGCTCGACTACTTGGAGATCTTACGGATTCACGCCGAAGATGCCACAGCGAGACGTGAACCCGTGCCGCACAGATTACTGGAGAGGATAAAAGGTGACGCGGAAGGTTTCCCAGCCGCCGCGAACCATGCGGTTCGCATTCACCTCGCGTCCCCCGCCGTTCTCGGCCACGACATACTGATTGCCGGCGATGGTCCGCAGCGCGATGAAATCGCCGTTGCGGATGATGTCGCCGGGACTGCCCGATACTTTCTCGATCGCGAATTGCTCAAACACGCCCGGCACCGTGATGTTCGCATTCACGCGGCCGCCGCCGCCGCCCTCCGCGAGCCAGTACAGGCCGTTGTTGGTACGAATGTTCACCGGCGTATCGTGAATCAGCAGGCCGCCGCTTCCGTCGCCCCAGGCGACTTCGAAGTTGAACCATTCCCATCCACCGGGGAAATTGCGGTTGGCGTTGACGGTGTCGCCGCCGCCGTTTTCTGCCGTGAGGTATTGGCCGTTGTATGCCCTCAGAGCCGCCACGCTGCGAGTAACGATGGTAAATTTCTCCCAGCCACCGACCGCGTTGCGATTGGCGTTCAGCGGGCCCCCACCGCCGCCTTCCGCCGCCACGTACTGCTGATTCGGGGCCTGTAGAGACACGGCATCCATGCTGCGAATCGGACCGGCTCCATCGATTCTTCGGATAACGAAGGTGGCCCATGCGCCGGGCACGGTGCGAGTGGCAACCAGCGCTTGTCCTGCTCCGCCTTCGGCGGAAATGTAATGACCGGTGAAGGTCTGCAAGTAGATGGAGTCGCCGCTCATGAGTTCGCCGCCGTTGATGTCGGTGATGAGAAGCTGCTCGAAGCTCCAGGCATTGACGCTGGTGGCGTTGAGGCTGGATCCTCCGCCATCCCGCGCGATAACGAAATCACCGTTGTACGAAGCCAGCGATACCGTGTGATGCGCTACGGAACGCGGCGTCTGCAGGTTGAGCGGGTTCTTGTTGGACCAACTGAAGCTGATTCCCGGCGGGTTGGGATAGAACGGATCCACCGCGATCTTGTACAGGGTGTTGGTTCCGTCATTCCATTGCAGCGTCGGCGTCACCGTTGCGCTTCCCCACAAGGTGTTTCTGCCGCGCGCCAGAGTGGGAGCGCCCGCATGATAAACGGCGTACTCGAGCGGAGCCCGCATCACGGTTGCGCCGTGCGTGGGACCGTTCTGCACGTGCCAGACGGCAAGACCTTCGCCGGCCACATCGCGGTCATAGCCGAAACGGCGGCGGTATTCGATGATGAAGAACTCGCCGGGACCGCGCCACGAGTCATAAAGGATGATGGGGTTGGATCGATCAGCAGGCCCGGCGTAGTCGTTACCGGGGGTGCGTAGATCGCGAATCAGGGGATTCGCCCAGCCCAGCTGAATTTTGTGCCAGGGGTCGAGGTGGAACGTAGACATGTCGTCCGCCCCTGTATTCGCGGCCATGAGACTAAGCCGGGAATTCATGCAACTGTCGCACTGCCCGCTATAGATATCGATGGCGCCGAGTTGGTGCGTGAGCTCGTGCGCGATCAGCATCAGCGAGGGGTGATACCCGACTGAACTCACCTGGGTGCAGACATCCATGGGAGCGCGCTGCATCGTAAAGCAAATGTCGCTGGTATTGCCGTCGTTTGCCGTTGTGTTGTGAATCACCAGAAAGCTGAGTTCGTCCGCCGTAATTTTGTTGTCGCCAGGACTGAACATCATCAAGTTGGCCCACAACCCCGCATCGATGGGGCTCCACGGGGCGGCGCTGCCGTAGGCCTGAACCAGCGCCATTTCGACCACGCGCGACAGCGTATTCCGGTCGAACATGTTGCCGATGTTCGAGGGCAGCGCAACGCTGATCGGCGGCCCCGCCTTCTCCCAGGTGAAGGCACCGGAAGAGACTTCTCTGCTGTAGTCGCGAACGTTTCGGGGAATCGTACCGGTGCACTCGCCGAAAACCATGCACTGGTAATAGGAGGCAGGTTGCGTAAAGGAAGGAGATCCTGCAACCGAGGCCACAATGATTTGCACTTTTCTGCCGCCGGTCGCGGGCTTGCCGTTGACGGTCATCGCGCCGTAGCCAAAGTCCTGGGCCGTTTGCGCGCTCGCCAACGCTGCGGTTAATAACATCGCAATCAGCAGCAATGACGCCGCGGCCGACCGCGTAAGGATGTTGACCTTGTTGGTTGTGATCATGTCGCCTCTTTCTGCGACGTAACGTCGCGGTGAAGTGGATTTCTGTAACAGCCGACACGATCAACGCATTTGCGCGACCCCAACGGTCCGTTGTGCCGTCGGGGCCGTAACTTCCACATTTGGCCAGACGTTTTCGAATGGGTCGCATGCGTTCAGGCGACGAATGCGGGGGCGGCGGTACATCTGAAAGGATGGGGCGTGTCTCGAATGAGAGACACTCGCGATGGACACCTTCTGCGGCTGCTGTCTCTAATCTGAGACACCCTGCCACGCTTCAGATAGCCGAGGGCTCAGCCACAAGCGTCCGCGTAATTCGGCCAGGCGATATCAAATCTCCCGCGATCTCTCTGCTGAATGTATGGCTTACCGCGCAGCGCCGCAGCCGCGGCGCCGCTGGGCAGCAAATTGCCTCAGGTCAATCGCTTTCACCGGTGAATTAAGGATCGAAATCGGCCCCTCTCAATGGCGAAACGACACGGGAGAAAAAATATGACCAGCTCTGAATATTCGAACTGTAAGAAGAACCACACAGTACTTTTTTCGATGGTTTGCCGGCAAACGGCGGCGGCATTCATACTGGCGGCGACGCTGCTAGGTGGGGTTCTGGCGCAGGCACAGACTCCGGAAGATTTCGGTTATCGCGCTATGACCGTGGAAGGCAAAGCGGCAAGCGGCGGAAGAAAAGTCCAGATCATTCTGGCTTCGGTTGATGGTTCTCCCGCGTTCGCACACCCGGACAGCTATTACGAGTGCACTGTGTTTGCGAAGTGCATTGCGCCGGGTCCGCGAAACGTTAAGGACTACACCAGAGAAGTCTCTGCCGGCCGGTTTGCATGGGAGGAATTCGGTGCACCAATCAGCTTTTCGCCGTATTACACCCAGGGCACCATGTTCGATGAAGACAACCTGATCGATGTCATCCGTTGGGCATTTAAAAAGGCGTATGGCTGGAACCTGCCCTGGGGCGGGTACCCCCTCGGCAGCGACGGCGTGGACACAGCTCAGTATGCGGTCCTGCGTTCGCTGGACACAAACAACGACAACCGCGTGACGGCGGACGAACTGAGTTTCCTGGTTGTCCACAACACGACTGGAAGCGCCGGCGCCACGAGAGACATCTGCTTCCGTCCAATAGACGTGCCTATGGACGTCTGCACCAAGGTCAGTTCCGTCGGCCATCGGGCGTCCCTCATGACGATGGCACGTGAACTGACGCATCAACTAGGAGCCGTCGATGTCTATGCCGGACAATGCGGCGCCTGTATGAATGCGAACCTGAGTCTGATGGCAGCGTCCACCGGGGCAGACGACGTCTTGACCACGTTCCATCTCGATCCTTGGCACAAGATCCAATTGGGCTGGACGATGCCGGCCATACGGGACCTGCGGACCGCCGGAAGCGATTACGTTCAGCCTGCGGACCTCTCCAGCAGCCGCCCCGTGATCTTGTACGATTCATCGCGCGGCCCCGGAGAGTTCTTCATCCTCGAGTACCGCCGCCGGTCCGGCTACGATTCGAGCGTGGCGGGAGAGGGCCTCGCCATCTGGCATGTGCAGAACGGGCCGGGGCGTTCTGCGACTGTCATGCGAGCTCCGCTCGAGTATGCCGTGTATCACGCCGGCTATCCCACGCTCGCGCGCGGCAAGAATACGGTCTGGACCGGCGGTTCAGTAACGCCCACGCTGCAGTGGAACGATGGCACCGCGACGCTTTACCGAATCTCGGTGGATTCCTTTTATCCCAACGCGCCTGGAATCACTTTCAGCTGGTTCAATCGCCCGCCGCTCGTTACCGGCGGCCCGCTTCCGGTTTCTCGTCACGCCGTTGCCCTGGCCGCGTATAACGGCAAATTCGTTATTGCCGCCAATGGAGGCGGAACGTCGATCACCGCCACCAGCAAGAACGCGTGGAGCTTCGAACAGCTTTTGATGACCGATATCAATGGCGGCGAACTCATGAGCGGCGATTCCATTTACCTGCAGACATTCTCCGGCCACTACATTTCCGCGGAAGCCGGCGGCGGCCAGGCGCTGGTCGCGAACCGCACCACGGCAGGAGGCTGGGAGACATTCATCATCCGCAAGGTCAACGGAAGCGGTGTCATTCGCAGCATGGATCCCGTGTCGCTGCAGGTCTACAACCTGCAATACGTCGCAGCCGAAGGCGGCGGAAACGGACCGTTGATGGCCAACCGCAGCGCTGTCGGCGGCTGGGAGACCTTCACTCTCGTCACGAGGAGCACGGCAGTTCTCGTTTCCTATAACGGACAATACCTCACGGCGGAAAACGGCGGCGGCGGAACCGTGAATGCGAACCGTCCCCTCCCCGGGGGATGGGAAGGGTTCAATTTTGAAGTGGCGCAACCCGACGGCAGCGGAGGCATCCTGCGTCACGGAACGCCGGTGAATATCCGCACCAGCAATGGCATGTACTGGGTTGCCGAACAGGGCGGCGACGGCCGCGTCAACGCCAATCGCACCGTGCCCGGAGGCTGGGAGCAATTTACCATCGAGAAAGCCGGCGGCAGCTCCGGCGATGTTATCCAGAACGGTGACTACATCGCACTTCGCGCCATGAACGGTCGATATGTCACTGCGGAAAATGGTGGCGGTGGCGAGGTCAATGCGAACCGGCAGAGCCGCGGTGGCTGGGAGACCTTCAGAATCCAGTTCTATCCCTTCCAATAAGTGATTCCATCCGATCTCCCGCGGGGCGCGCCGCACCGTCCGATGAGGCGCGCCCGCGGGCCCGCCGGTTGCCCAAAAGGGCCATGTTTAGAATGGTGTGGACCCCGCCACTGGTCTTATCATTGCCCCCATGCAGCCGCAAAATCAGCCCAGGACTAATGACCTGAATGGCGACGCGCGGAAGCTTTTGGCTGAAGGTTTAGAAGAGACGGAGCCATTAGAGTCTCGTTCGTTCGGTATCAAAAAGCTCGCGGCAGGCGCCACCATTGCCAGATATCGTATCGTTCGCCTTCTAGGTACCGGTGGAATGGGCGCCGTGTACGAGGCGGAACAGGACAAACCTCGCCGTCTCGTCGCTCTAAAAGTGATCAAATCGGGAATTGCCACTCCTGAAATCCTTCGCCGGTTCGAAAAGGAAGCCCAGGCGTTGGGCAGAATGCAGCATCCCGCCATCGCCCAGATCTACGAAGCCGGAACCGCCGACTTTGGGTTCGGGCTGCAGCCGTACTTCGCGATGGAATTCATCCAGGGCGAGACCTTGCTCGACTACGCCAATCAGCATGGCCTCGATAAGCGGCAGCGGCTGGAACTTTTCTGCAGGATTTGTGACGGCGTGTATCACGCGCATGAACGAGGCATCATTCATCGCGATCTCAAACCCCATAACATTCTTGTCGACGCAACCGGGCAATGCAAAATTCTGGACTTCGGAGTGGCCCGCGTCACGGACAGCGACGCTCACGCCACAAGGCAAACCGACGTCGGGCAGCTGGTCGGGACACTCGCATATATGAGTCCGGAGCAGGTTCTCGCGGATCCGTCGGCACTGGATGCCCGCAGCGATGTGTATTCCCTTGGTGTGATTCTGTACGAGTTGTTGTCCGGGCGTTTTCCCTACACGATTTCCGGCCCGATTCACGAAGCCGTAAGAAGCATTCGCGACGAAGAACCGGAGCGGTTGAGTTCGGTCGACCGGAAATACCGAGGCGACATCGAGACCATCGTCGTCAAGGCTCTGGAAAAAGATAAAAACCGCCGTTACGCCACTTCGTCCGAATTGGCGTCGGACATACGAAGGTATCTCGCCGATCAACCAATCGCCGCCCGCGCCCCAAGTGCCGTGTATCAAATGCAAAAATTTGCGCGGCGGCACAAAGCGATAGTGGGTGGATTAGCGGCCGTATTTTTGTCGCTGGTTCTGGGGATCATCGCGAGTACGTGGCAAGCTTTCCGCGCGATGCGTGCGGAGAATGCTGCGGTTTTTGAGCGGGATCAGGCAACCCTGGCCAGAGATCGAGCATTACGTGCCGAGGAAGACGCGACTTCTGCGCGAAACGTAGCCATGACGGCCGAACGGCAAGCGCGGGACGAGCGGAATCACGCCATCGCGGAATCTCAGCGTGCAGATAACGAGGCGAGGGCGGTGAAGGCGGTCAACGAATTCCTGCAAAACGATCTGCTCGCACAAGCAAGCGCCAACGTACAGGCCGGACCGACGAGAACACCGGATCCTGACTTGAAAGTCCGGACCGCTCTTGACCGCGCGGCCCAGCGTATCGAAGGAAAATTCACAACCCAGCCGTTAGTGGAAGCCTCCCTTCGAAAGACGATTGGCTCCACCTATGTGGATTTAGGCCTCTTTTCGGAGGGGCAGCGCCACATGCAGCGCGCTCTCGAGTTAAGACAACGGGAACTAGGCGGCGAACATCCGGACACGCTCGAAGTTCTTGGCCTCTTAGCCGCACTGCAGCGCGACCAGGGTAAGTACGCGGAGGCAGAATCACTGCTCCTGAGATTGGTCGATGCGCAGAGCCGCACGCTGGGCAACCGTCATCGGGCGACGCTGAACAGCATGAACGAGCTCGCTGTGCTATACGATTCGGAAGGTAAGTATCAGCAGTCGGAAGCGCTCTATTCAAAAACGCTGGAACTCTTCAGACATATCGCTTCTGAAGACGACCCCGACTTGCAGGAGGTCCTCTCAAACCTCGGTTCGGTAATTCGACAACAAGGCAGGTTCGCCGAAGCCGAACCCATCTATACGAAATCGCTCGAGTGGCATCGCCGAACCCTTGGCACTGACCACCCATTGACGCTCATCAGCATGGGCAATCTGGGTTCTTTGTCTCTGAGAATGGGAAGGTATGCGCAGGCAGAAGCGCTGGACTTCGAGGTCGTGGAGATCCAAACCCGGCTGCTGGGCCGCGAGCATCCTTCGACATTGATTAGTATGGCCAACCTCGCTGAGGCATATCGTAGTCAAGGCAAGTACCGTGAGGCGGAACCGCTTTATCTCGAGGTCGATGAAATTCGCGGCCGCGTACTGGGCAAGGAGCACCCCAGTACCCTGGTGAACCTCAATAACCTGGCCGTGATGTATACCGAACAGAAAAAGTTTAGCGAGGCGGAAGCGCTGTATTTGAAGGTCCTCGAAAGTCGAAACCGCGTGCTCGGCAACGAGCACCCGAGCACGCTCAATACAAAGTACGGACTGGCAACGGTCTATCGGGGTCAAGGGAAGACGGCTCAAGCCGAGACCCTCTATAAGGCCCTGTTGGACGTTCGAACCCGAGTCCTGGGACCAGACCATCCGGACACGTTAATGACCATGCAGGCATTGGCGACGACTTACAGGCAGGCGGGAAACTACGTGCAATGCGAACTACTATCGCGCGAGGCCTTGAAAGGGTATGAAAAGCAGCTCCCGGACGACTGGCGTCGATACAGTATCGAAAGTCTGCTGGGTTGGAGTCTGGCTGCACAGAAGAAGTACGTCGAAGCGGAAATGTGGCTGGTATCGGCTTACGACGGGCTGACTAAGCGAGAGACCTCTCCAGGCAGTTTACTGGCGCACCAACAGGCAGGCGAATGGCTCGTTGAACTCTACGAAAGCTCGGGCAATACGCAAAAAGCCGGCCAATGGCGCGAAAAAATTTCGCACGAAGCAACCGCCGCCATCCCGTGAAGACAATACTCCGTTGCTGAAAATGAGCATCTCTTGGGAAGCGAAGCTACTCGCCATCGACGGCCCGCTCCGCGGGCGAACCTTCGAGTGCACCACGGAGGACCTCACGATCGGCCGCGCGCCCGATTGCGCGGTCGTCATCGATCACCGCTCGGTCTCGCGGCAACATTGCGTGCTTCGACCAGGAGCGAAAGGCTTCACGGCTTCCGATCTCGGCAGCCGCAACGGGACGATGGTGAACGACGAACCGGTTCAGGAAACCACGCTGAAACACGGCGACCGCATCACAGTCGGCATCGCCACCTTTATGTTCCTGAGCGACGAAGCGGACGTGGCCTCATTGCTCAGCGACGTGCGCATTGCGGAGGATTCGTTCGATCCTTCGTCGGCCGTGCAGTTGCGCGCGAGCGACACGGTATATCTCAATCCGGACGCGGTACTGTCCGGCGCCGATCCCAACATCGTAGGCAACTTCCGCGCATTGCTTCGTCTCGGAGCCACACTGCAGTCTTCCGACACTCTCGCGGGTCTGGAAGAACAGGCGCTGCAATTGATCATCGAGGCCATCCCCGCCGACAGCGCGGCCATCCTTCTGACGGGCAGCCGTGCCGATCAGTTCCTGTCGTTGTACGGCCGCCGCCGCGATGGTTCGGAGCACGTGAGCGTGAGCAGGAGTGTCATCGCTCACGTGCTGACCAATCGCGCTGCAATCCTGACCAATGACGCGCCGCGTGTGATGCCGAGCCAAAGCCTCATCGAATCCCACGCGCAGTCCCTCATGTGCGTGCCGCTGCTCAGCAGCAGTCGCGCGCTGGGCGTGATCTACCTGGCGTCCGTCGGCCAGAGCCGGTTCGAGCCCTCGCATCTGGAACTGCTGACCGCGATGGCTGCGATGCTGGCGCTTCCGCTGGAAAGCACGCGCCGGCTGGAATGGCTGGAAAATGAGAATCGGCGGCTGCGGGCGGACATCGATGACGGCAGCCGTTTGATCGGCGAAAGTGACGCCATGAAGCAAGTCCACGACTTCATTGCGCGCGTCGCGCGCAGCGATTCCACCCTCCTCATCCGCGGCGAAAGCGGCACCGGAAAAGAGCTGATCGCGCACGCCATTCACCGGTCGAGCCGGCGTTCGAAAGGCCCGCTGGTGGCGATCAATTGCGCCGCGCTTCGCAGCGAGCTTCTGGAGAGCGAACTGTTCGGCTACGAAAAAGGCGCATTCACCTCCGCGATCGCAACCAGGAAAGGAAAACTGGAAATCGCGGATGGCGGCACGCTGTTTCTGGACGAAGTCGGGGAACTGAATCCCGACCTGCAGGCCAAGCTGCTTCGTGTGCTGCAGGAACGCGAGTTTGAACGCGTCGGTGGAACCCGGGCGATCAAGGTTGATGTGCGCATCATTGCCGCGACCAACCGCAATCTCGAACACGCAATGCGAGAAGGCCGTTTTCGCGAGGATCTGTATTACCGGCTTAATGTCGTTTCGATGGAAGCGCCGCCGTTGCGGCGCCGCGGCCAGGACGCCGTGGAACTGGCCCGCTACTTCGCGGCGCGATATGCCTTGCGCTACAACAGCCGGATTCGCGGCATTGCGGCCGATGCGGAAAAATGCATTGCGGACTACGAGTGGCCCGGCAACGTGCGCGAACTGCAGAACGCGATCGAACGCGCCATCGTCCTCGGGAGTTCGGAGATGATATCGCCCGACGACTTGCCGGAAACCATCCTTGAGGCCACTACGCCGAAAGCCGCCCCGCCGGTGTTCTTCCACGATGTGGTGCGGGAAACAAAGCGCCGCACCATTCACAACGCGCTGCAACAGACGGGGGGAAACCACGCCGAGGCGGCGAGAGTTCTAGGCGTCAATCGCACGTACTTGCATCGCCTGATTCGCAGCCTGGGCGTGGAGGAACCGTGATTCCAGCGTCTGTGACCACGCGATTACCTTCGCATCTATGGCGCTAATGGCCATGCGGCGCGCTGCGGTCTGAGTTGTCCAAGCTGGCCTTTTCCGGCGGTGGTTCCTTTATCGGTGGCGGTTCTGGCGGCTCCACAGGTGGTTTCGGCTCCGGAGGTGGTTCTTGAACCGGCGGCTTTTCTGGATCGATCTTCTTTTCCATGACATTCAATGAGCATCCGAAGTTCCGCTGCCCAACCAATGCGCTGCCCCGCTTTCGATCCCATTTTCGATCATCAACTGGCGCCACGGCCATTTGCAGTGGCGTGCGCAAGCTTCAACGATTCGCCACAATCCCCTGAAGGCTTTGAGCCGGCTTGCAATTGAGGAAATGCTGCGATCTGAAGGCTCGGACAGGTCGGCAGCATCTCTCTGAAGAACATCAGCCACATGATGAGTTACGCAGAAATTGGTTATGGCATCGCGGAGGCTTACCAGACTCGGATTCAAGCAGGAGGGATTTCTGCGTGAGCATTACATCATCAATGGAGTGGCTGAGAATGAACTCCACTTTCGATTACTGAAACACGAGTGGATAGAGTAACTGTCTTGGTCGACCGCACCTCGCTTAATGTGCTGTAGGCGCGGTCTATGACCGCGCGTTCTTCGCGGTTGCAGCCCAATACGCGCGGTCACAGACCGCGCCTACAACACTGCGGATACAAATGTGGCGCCCCCTCGAAAATTGGCCGGTCATGCATTCGCCGTCAATTGATGCACGTAAGGATGACGGATGCGTCGTAGGTTCCGATGGGGTTCGGACCGACGGTGGAGTCATCGGTGCAATCGTCAAGGGAGAATCCCCCCTGTGTGGCCTTCGACCGGGCGCGGCTCGCAGCCAGGGAAAGAGCCGATTCGGGCTTGGAGGCGGTGGCTTCTCCGGTAAAGAGCACGACTAGTGGTATGCCGTTCGACACCTTGATATTTACCGGCGAATTTGTGGGCTCGACCGTGCCGCGCGGCGCGTTCTGATCGACGACGGTTCCCGCTGGGGCGGAATTGCGAGTAATGGTCACCTTGCCCAGGTTGAGATGCGCCGCCGTAAGGGCATTCTGGGCGGCGGCCTGGCTGAGGCCGATCACGGACGGCACCGTCGTCGTCGTTGGCGCGTAGTAGCTGTTGATCATGAACGCATTGGTCATCGCCAGGGGGTCGGGGGCCGATCCATCGACTTTGACCACGTTGCCGGAAACCCATTCCATGTAAACGCGCACGAGGAACTTCCGCGACCCGCCGCAGACCGCCAGAACCGGCACGCTAGGGAGACTGTACGCAATGTTGTAGTGGTGGGGGATTACGTCGATCACGTCAGTCCGGTTGCTGGACCGGGTCACGTTGCACAATTGCCCCGCCGCGTCGAGTTGGACGGCCTCCAGGTGGGAGATGACCGTCGACTGGGACGAATCGCCCCTCCTGTCGCCGCAGGAGGCCGTGTGACCGCACGTGGTCAGTTCGACGTTCGCCGTCACGCTGGCCACAGTCGCATGATCCGCAGCCTTCCACTGATAAGGCGGGGTACCGTCGTCGTAGAACAGATACGACCAGTTTCGAGATTCCCCTGCGCCCAGATACAGGCAGGTCGGCAGTGTTCCCCCGGGGTTGCAGCCCGGGTTCTGCCACCAATGCGAACCACCTCGTCCCCGGCGCTCAGCGACAACCACGTCAGACCCTTGTGCGCGATCAGGACCGCTCCGGGCGGATCCGACCCCGCCAGCAGTCGACAGTGGTACAAGCCGGCCATCGGCGCCGTGAACAACATCGACGGGCGAAGCGTATCCGTTTTTCCGGGGACGAGGCTGGTCTCCGCGTATGACGGAACCCCCGCCGGCACCCCGGTCGCATCCACGCACTGCACGGCGACCGTATAATCGATGCTCTGGAAGTTGCTGGGAGTCTTCATGATCGCGTTCACATTACCGAGCACGCGCCGCGACTCGCCGGCCCGAAGCACGAGATCCTCGGTGATCAGAACCTGCTCCGAGCCGGAGACATTGGTATCCGCCGCCAGCGGGTAGGTCCGCAGCTCCGGCACAGTCGGCGCCGACGCCGTCAGCACCGGCAAGTCGGTCATGTCCATCGCCGCTATAGACTGCGGATAAGCGATTTCGACAATATCGAGCGCGTTCAGTTGATCGAGCAACCGCTCGCTGTCGCGAGCAGTCGCATCGGGGATGAGAATGTAGAAATAGAGGTTTAAATCCGCCACTTCCTCCCCAATCCTGCCCTCGCCGTCCCGCTTTTCCGTGTCCAGCTCGTTTTCCGGCCCGGTGAATAATCGCCTGATGTAGCGCTTGGAGTTGGGCGCAACCGCAGCATTGATCTGCGCCAAATCTTGAAAGATCTGCTGGCGCGCGAGATTGCCACGCTGAAGAATCCGGTCTTCAGCGGCAGAGATTCCACTGAGGTCGGCTTCAAACTGACCCAGCCTCTCGCGAACGTGGGTTCCTTCACGAAACTTCACAACAATCACGTCCGGCCTCACCTTTGAAGTGAGAAGCGTATGGGATGGTTTTTGCCAAACGACGCCTGGCTTCAGCCACCCGCTCTGAGCCAGGACCTGGCTGAACGCAGCGCCGGTACTTGCCAAAAGGAAAAACGCGACAAGTCCGGACATACGTAACTTTGCGGTGTTCCTTCCCAACGTTTTCATCTCTTGCCTCCCGTCGTCACTTCAAAAATGCAGAACCACAAACGCAAGCGACATACCAGAAGGCGGGCGCCACACTCGGCTGTCAAGAAACGAAGCAAACGATTGATCGGACTGAGGAATTTCGAATCCTCCGTGAGGGCCGGGCGCGGCTGGCTGGCGCCGGAGATCAGAAGAAACCATCAAACCGATGGTAACGGCTAACAGAATGGTCAGTCCCACTCTCTCACCAACTGTACATGACGTCGTTTGCCGACGTGCAGATCGTCCTGCTGAATACGCGCTAGTTTCGTGACGGCTAGCAACCATCCGGTACAGCGACAGCGACCGATTCGATGTGTTGAAGCTACGATTCGGCGGGTGATCCTGACAATCGACGGCGACGAGCGAGATCCAGATATAGAATTCAGAGGCGTGGCGCTCACTGCGACGATTTATAACCTCGACATCGATTTGGCTGACATCGATCGCGGCGTCTACGAGAAACTCGATCTCGTCGTCGCGCGCCAACCGTCGGAGACCGTCGAATACATGTTGATGCGTGTGTTCGCGTACTGTCTCGAGTATGCCCAGGGCATTGCCCTGACCGAAGGCGTCGCTGCCGGCGACGACCCTGCAGTTCTCATTCGAGATCTTACCGGCCGGATTACCGCTTGGATTGAAGTCGGAATGCCGGAGGTGAGCCGGTTACATCGCGGTCACAAGCTGGCGACGCGGGCCGCCGTTTACACGCATCGGGATGTACGACAGCTTCTTGCCGAACTGGCCGCAGGGAACATTCACCGGCTGGCGGATATCCCGATATACGCATTCGACCGGAACTTTGTTGATGAAGTTGCGGGCCTCCTTCAGCGGCGCTCTCACCTGGCGCTTTCCATTACCGAACGCGAACTCTATCTCGATATCGATGGCCGAACCTTCTCCACCACAATTGTCGAACGGCGTGCGTGCTAAGCCTGTGCCGTAAAATAGCGGCACAATGTGCCCCGACTCCCCTCCCGGTAGATTGCTCGGTTCCCACGTGAAGCTCGGCTTGCCGGCGGTTTCGGCCGTGACGGCCAGGCACATTCACGGGTTTCGTTGGGTACAGGTTATAAACCGGCTGCAGGTCGAATTGACATGGCGCGGCGGCCGCTGCTATCACCCGATGTTCCAAGCAAGCGTTTGAACCCAAGTCTTGCAGACCGTGTTCGGATTGACCGAAAGACCAGCTATTGGCGTTTATCAATCCGCGCATCGCTGCCGAACGTCCGGCCCTAACATTTGCACCACAACCTCAACATGGTTATATGATCCGTCGACAGCGAAGGCCGACACCATGCGACTCACGATATTGGAATCGAATCCCAGCTTTGCCGCAAAGCTCGCTCTTCTGTTGGTGCGCCTGGCTTTGCGCTCGGATCCTCCGGATGTGGTGAAGATCTTTTTGTATCGGCCGGAGTTCTTCGGCAGGCCATTTTGCGATCTGGGCCAGGTAATACTCCGAGGTCCTTCCGAGTGGACGGTGGGAGAGCGCGAGTTATTCGGAGCCTATACGTCGCGCCTGAATCATTGCGTCTTTTGAACGAACGCGCACGGCGCGGTCGCGTCCATCGGGCTGGGTCCAATCGTGGCTGCGTCGGTACTGGCCGATCGGACGGCTGCCGCCGTTTCACCCAGGCTCCAGATGGCTCTCGGCATGATCGAAACCCTGACCTTGCGGCCATACGAGATCACGAATGCCGATGTGACATCGCTTCGTTCCATGGGCGTATCCCGGACAGCCATCATGGACCTGATTTATATCTGCGCCGGATTCAACATCATCAATCGGATCGCGGATGCGCTCGAAGTTCAGGTCCCGCCGGACGGAGTCTTCTCGAGCTCCGCACGTCTGCTGTATCGCTTTGGCTACAGAATTCTTCCCGGCATCAATCTGAGACGCGCTACCGTAGTCCGGTCGCCGGCCGCCGACGATCGGTTTGTTGAAGGCCTGAATCGGTTGGAAGAGGCTGTGGCCCAAGGGCGCGGCCGACTGGACTCTGCCGTTCGTGTCGCAGCGTTGAATGGTGATGATCTGCCTCAGCCGCTATGCACGAAAGGTGCGAGAGAGCGGACGTCTGATTACGGATAGAGACGTCGCTTTCGTCCTGAAGGCCGGGTTCTCCGAGGAGCAGTTGTTCGAGTTGACAGCGGCGGCGGCTCTCGGTGCGGGGCTTCTCCGGGTCCGGGCGGGGCGCCGTGCCGTGGCCGACTGTGTGGAGATTCTGCCGTATGCGACCTGATGAACAGCTACTACCGCCTATTGAGGCGTACGACGCCTTTGCGCCTTACTACAAGTCGTATGCGGACGGGAGACGGGGATACCTGCGCAGGGTGAACGACATTGTTATTTCACGCGCGGGCCCGGCGGCGTCGTTGTTGGATGTGGGGGCCGGCGACGGCAGCCGCGCCTTGCGGATCGGACAGGCTGCGGGGATCAGACGGATTGTGTTGCTGGAGCCTAGCGCGGGAATGCGTGCTCACTGTCCGGACGATGCGGAAGTCTGGCCGTGGACTGTCCTGGAGATTCCCGATACCGCGCCGCGGTTCGAGGTGATTACCTGCTTATGGAATGTCCTGGGTCACTTGCAGGGGTCGCAGCAGAGACTGCGCGCGCTTGCAAGACTACGGCAACTCCTGGCTCCATCGGGAATGTTCTTTCTCGATGTCAGTCACAAGTACAACGCGGCCAGTTATGGCTGGAGAACAATTCTGGCGGGTATGGCCCGGGACTTCGTATCTCCATCGGAAAGGAATGGAGATGTCGTGGTGTCCTGGAATGCCGGTGGGCAGGTCATTCGCACGCTAGGTCACGTCTTCACGCACGCCGAGATGAAAGGGCTGTTTCATTCTGCCGGTCTGAAGATCGTGGCGCGCTGGGTGATCGACTATGAGACAGGTGCGGAATGCAATATGGCTTTCGGCGGGCAGCTCTTGTATCAGCTAACCGCCGCGTGAACGAGGATCTCTTGAAGCGAGTCGCAAACGAATGCAATTTGTTTACCGGTCAGCGCATTGAACAGCGGAAGACAAAGCAATCTTTCAGAAATCGACATCGTCTGGCTGAGATCGCCGCATCTGAAATGGACGCCGCAGAGCGCCGGTTGCAGGTGTGAAGGCGCAAAATATCGCGCGCATTCCACGCCCGATTGCTTCAGTTCAATGCAGATGCGGTCGCGGTCCTCTCGCGTGAATTGTTCTGCAAGCAGTACAGGGTAGGTAAACCAACTGATTCGTGTCTCGAAGCCCCGGAATCTGAACAGACTTAAGCTGGGATTGTCGCTCAGACGTGATTCGTAACTCCTCGCTATCTCTTCCCGTCGGCGCAGTGTCTGTTCGATTCGACGAAGCTGTTCGACGCCCAGAGCGCAGTTGATGTCGGAAAGCCGATAGCTGAATCCGGGTTCGCCGTGCTCGAACCAATCGCCGGCTCGGCGTCCCTGGTTGCGCAGGCTCCGGAGGCGCCGGGCCAGGGCGGCGGAGTCTGTGACGAGTGCGCCTCCTTCACCGGTCGTGATCAATTTGTTGGGATAGAACGCCAGCACACCGATATCGCCGAAGGAGCCCGCACTGCGTCCCCGGACCTGAGATCCTAAGGCCTCGCAAGCATCGTCGATAATGGCGAGAGAGTGCCGACGGGCAAACGAGGCAATTTCCGCAGAGGCGGCTGGAAAGCCGAAAGAGTTGACGATAACGACCGCCTTGGTTCTCGTGCTGAGTACGGATTCAAGCCTCACCGGATCCATGTTGCACGTTGCCGGATCGATATCGACAAATACCGGAACCGCTTTCTCGCTCAAGATGGCATTGGTGACGGCCATGAAACTGAACGAAGGAAGAATGACTTCATCGCCGCAGCCCACGTTCAGCGCGCGCAGGGCCAGTTGAAGGGCGCTGGTTCCGGAGTTCACTGCCACCGCATCGGTCAGATCCAGGTAAGTTGCCAGCGCCCCTTCAAATTCGTGCAGGACCGGGCCCTGGCTGAGGAACGGCGAACGCAGCACGGCAACGACGGCCGCAATATCCTGCTCTGTGATGTCGGGTCTGGCCAGGGGGACTTTCATGCTGATACATCCCGGTGCATCGGCGCCGGCGCCTTTGCCAACAGGGATTCGGAAGAACCTATTTTACTGATGATGTCTGCAATCTTTTCGGCGGAATGGCCGTCGCCGTATGGATTGCGGAAGCCGTGAAGTGATGACCTGAAAGGCGCGGACAAGGCCGTGCGAATTGCAGCTGCGATCTCACGACGGTCCGCCGCGCAATGCAGCACATTCTTCCCAGTTTCGCGGCCGTCTTGCCTCTTGCCGATATTCACAGCGGGAAGATTGAACGATGCCGCTTCCATGATTCCGCTGCTCGAGTTGCCAACCAGAGCCGCGAGGAACTGCAAGAGGCTCAGGTATGCTCGATGATCGACGGAGGTCATGAACCTGAAGTTCGGTTTTCGCAGTCCGAACGCCGCTATTCGCTGAAGCAGTTCGCGGCTCCCGGCATCGGCGTTTGGGCTGATAAACAAGAGGTCCTGTGGCAAGTCGTCGAGCGCTGCGAACAGTTCATCAACCTCGGAAAGCGTGTTACGGGAGAGTGTCACCGGATGGTAGATGACCGCGATTGTGTTTTCACTGAGAGAAAGCTCCAGGCGGTTTTCCACTTCCCGGCGTGTGAGCAGCGATCCTTTGGCGATGTGATCCAGGGACGGACTGCCGACGACGTGCACCCGCCACGGCTCTTCTCCCATGCTGATGACCCGCCGTCGAGCGGTTTCGGTCGTTGTCAGGTGAATGTGGCTCAGCTTGGTCAAAGCATTTCTTACGGCTTCGTCGATGGCTCCCAGGCTCACGTCCCCGCCTTCGATATGGGCCACGGGAATCCGCAAGGCCAGCGCAACGGCGGCTGGAGCCAGCATCTCGTATCGATCGGCGATCAGCAGAAGCAGGTCCGGTCGAGACGTGCCCAGATAGTCCGCCAGTCCCAGCGTGGCGATCCCGATGGTCTTGGCCATTCCAACATCCGTGTCTGAACTCAACAGACATTCGATCTTCACGGCAGGAGCAAAGCCGTCGTCTGTAATCTGTCCGCACGTATTGCCGAACTCAGGCGACAGGTGCGAACCCATCGTCACGAGCGCCACTTCCAGATCGCTTCGCTTCGAAAGCTCTACGAGTACCCAGTAAAGGTGCGAGTAATCCGCTCGAGAACTGGTGACGATTGCAATTTTCCTTATCATTGCAGGTGGCGCAGCAGAGTGGGACTGGGAGTGAATTCCGGAACCATTGCGCGCAAGGCCTGGATCAATCCGGCCGTGCGACGACCCGAAATGGACTCCGCTAGGCGGGCAAGATTGTCCAGGAAGGCTGTACCGTCGTGAGATCTTCCATAGATCCGGTACAACCGCGGCACGGTGGTTTTGACCAGATACTCGTAGTCATAGGTCAGCTCTTCGTTCCGCTTTTCGCCGTCGCGCAGGCCCACCGTCTTCAATGTTGTGCGGGCGCCGTCACTGGCGCAGTGCCGGATCAGGAATCCAGCCAGATCCAGAATGCTGCGTTCGCTGCCCATGTCCGGGAGCAACAACGCGCTGTAAGGAAGGTCAACGCAGTTCATCAGAACATTAACGACCTCTTCCACGGTTACGAAGTATCGCGACGCATTCGGGTCCGTAATCGGTAAAGGCTGATGATTGCCGATCGCGTGAAGAAACAGCGGGACGACGCTGTCCGAACTGCCCAGGACATTTCCGAGCCGAATGCTGATCCATCGCGTTGCCGGTGAGTCCGAGGCTTTCAAAAGAAGCTCGGAAATCCGCTTGGATATCCCCAGCACGCTCGTGGGATTCACAGCCTTGTCCGTGGATACGTTTACGAACAGCTCGACTTGCGATTCCTTCGCCTTCTCAATCAGCCGAAACGTTCCAACCACATTATTGTCGAGGGCGCCGAAGGGATCGGATTCGAGAGGCGCCAGGTGTTTCATGGCGGCCGCATGAAATACGACATTCGGCTTATACCATGAAAATATTTTCTGCAGTTCCGATCCATCGCGTATATCCGTCTGAAAGAACTCGACGTTCGGAATGGTGTAGTCGCGATCCTGGTACTGACGAAATAGCGTGGCCAGGTTGTGCCTGGAATGGTCGAGCAGGAGCAACGTAGCCGCCCGACCGTCCATCAACTTTTGCGCCAAAGCGGAACCGATGGAACCACCGGCGCCGGTAACCAGAACGGTCTTCCCCGCTAACGCGCCGTCGCCATCGGAGGAGAAAGTAGGAAGGAAAGGCCGGGCCAGGAAGGCAGACCAGTCCGGGAGATCAACGGGCTGATGACACGCCGGCATATGAAATCGAGACCAGTTGTTGTCGCCCGTCTTCTGTAGCGGCGGTCGGTGATAGTCGCTCATCGTCGGTTTGTCCTGGTCCGACACCATAACACCGACGGTCACAGACCGTCGCCACAGAAGACCACATCACTAGCCCGGACTATTCATGAATTGTCTGCTGCAACGACGAATACGCTCGCGGATACTGCGTTGCGCTCGGTCGGCCGCCTCGACGTATGGTCATATACGCCTGCGGCAGCCTCGGTCGCGCGCCTTGTCTCCGCGGCGTCTCCGTCGTTTCGCGACGACATTCATGAATAATCCGGGCTAGTTCAGATCGGTTTGTGCGGCTGTGTCGTTTATCAGTCGCTGAGGGATAGGAGCGCTCGCTTTCTTCAAGCGCTCGCGTTCGCCGGCAGCGGCGTCAACCGGGCTCAGGCGGTAGCCCAGCGGATATGGGTATGTCGCTTCGAAGTAATAGACGGCGCCGCTGACCGCATCGATCGTCCAGCAGTCGTGAGCCGGGCCTCCGATGCAGGCAGCGACGGGGCCGGCGGGAACGCTTACATAGAAGTATGTCCCGCTGACGAGGCGGGCGTACTCTACTCCGTTTACAAAAATCGAGGGCTGGCCGAGCAAGTCGGTGATGCCGCCTTTGGGCCCGTAGAACACGAGGCGGGCGAGACCGGTTGTCTCGTCAGGCACGACTGTCCTAGCCCCGCCAGTGTCTGGCTCTACCGCCAGGCTGGCCACTAAGGTGACCACACCAACTATGATGAGCGCCACGATCACACGCCAATAGTGCGGGAGTTGCGATGTCACGACGGATCATTCATCGGCAGGTTGCTTAGTCAGGGAGCGGAGGGCATCGATGATTGCAGGAGAGGTCCAATCGACGGGGCCGGTGTGCCGAAGCGCCAGCTTACCCGTGCGGTCGATCACCAGAGCGGTTGGCACCCTGTCGACTTTGAATCGATTGAATACCTTCTCTTTGGTATCGATGAGAATGGTGAACGGCAACGGGATCTTCTTCAAGAAGCCGCGCACCTTCTTCGCGTCGTCGTTCGTTATGGCGAGCACCTCGAATCCTTCGTGGCGAAGAATGTCGTACACCTTGGCGAGCGCCGGCAGTTCTTCTTTGCAGGGTTTGCACCAGGTGGCCCAGACGTTCACGAAGACAACACAATTCCGGTAGTCGGTCAGCGAAACTGTTGTGCCTTCCATGGTCTTCACTTCCACGGCAAGATCCACGGCCTGGCGGTCCGGTGCCGCAATCCAGCGGACTTCGTTGGGCGCGGGAACCGCCAGCAGCAGTGAGATCTGCACTGCAAGCATCAGCAGAGTCAGCGTTATCGCATGGAATTTCATTGCCGACGTCCCGGTTAGAATCGACGCGAAAAACCGACCAGCACGACGTAGTCGGCGAAGGCTGCATCACCGTGACGGTTGTCGATGATGTCCGATGTGCTTACCGTCCGATCGCGTCTGAAAGGAACTGGCACGTTCAGCGAAAGCGTATTTTCGCCCAGCGTAAGCATCAAACCCGGATCGACGTCCAATATGAGACCGGGCCGACGGAAACCGTCGCTCTTTCCGAACGCATCGCGTACTGGAAGTCCTTCGGCGCGGATGCCCATGGAGAACGTCAAGGGACGAATCTTCGGTACGGGAACGATTCCACCGAAGCGGTAGAGATACTGATCGGGCACGGACATGATCGATTCCGAGGCGCGGCCCCGGCCGGTCAATACGCCGTTGATGTTTCGCGGATTGAAAAGATAGATGCCCGAACCGTACACCGTGAGGAAGCTGATCGACTTGTATCCTTGCGCGTCCAGGGAAAAGCCGTAGCCGCCGTCACCTGGCTGGATGGATTGATCGATGACCACGGTGCGGGTGCCTGTAGCTGACGTCACAGTATTGGTCTGGCCATATGCGCCTGTGGGCAGCTTGACGCCGAAACCGAAGGAAATATTCTGGCGAGACTCAGTCGGCGGCTTGATCAGCCACATGCGCGCGCTGATGCTGGTGTCGCCGATTCCCTTGCCATGCGTCTGCTGATCGGGTGTGCGCTGGCTGTACCTGTCGGCAAACAGCAAGGGGACGCTGACATTGGCGCTCCACCGCGAGTTGATTTGATAGGACACGGCAAAATCCAGAAGGTTGACGATGTTGTTCACTTCAGTCCGTTGTTCGGCACGCTGTACCTGCTCGACTGTGCCGACAAAATGGCGATGCGAGTGGAAATACCGGTAGCCCGTTGCCGCGGACCAGCGGCGCGGACTGTACCAGGGCTCGCCTTCGCACACATCTATACTCTGGGTCATCATCGTCGGGCTGACGACCGGAACGCTTTGCCGAGCAACCACGCAGCCCTGGGCCGCTGCATCGGTAACAGACAGATGCTGGACGGCGAGAACGGCCGTGGCCAACAGTACGATTCGAGTAAGCTGAGAGCGTAATGACATTGTGATCCTCCTGCGGAATGTAGATTCATTGTGAAGAGGTCCTATTTGAAACCGATGACGGGCGTCGCCTGTCCTTCGGTTATCGTGATGTATTGATTGGCGCGGAGACCCGTGAATCTCTGTTTTGTTCCGCTGGGCCACTCAATACTGAGGGCGGAGACATTGCTGTCGGAGCGAAGCCCGAAAGTGACTGCCAGATCACTTTGCGAGCAGTAGCTGGAACCGCTGCGCACCATGTCCCACTGTTCGCCGGCGGTGCTTTCAACCCGAACGATGGAGCCGATTCCGTTCTTGTTCGACTTGTTGCCTACCAGTTTTATTGTCAGCCAGTGGTTTCGATTGCCTCCATCGTTGCGAAACACATAAGCCGGGCCGTGATTGGTCGTGACGATCAGGTCCGGATCCCCGTCGTGATCGATGTCGCCGTGAGCGGCGCCACGAGCCACAATGGGGCGGTTGAACGCTTCGCCCATAGCTCCGGTAACGTTTTCGAATTTCCGGCTCCCGAGATTCCGGAAAAGCAGAGGAGCCTGGCGAAACTGGACTCGCGGCTGGACGCGATTGATCTGTTCTTCAATGTGGCCGTTCGCTGCGAAGATATCGATCAGTCCATCCAGGTCGTAGTCGAGGAAGAAGACACCGAAGGCCAGCGTCAGCAAGCTGGCGCGGCCCACAGCAGAACGAGGCGCATCGTCCACAAATAAGCCGGTGCCTTCGTTGTGATACAGGCCGAGCATCTGGTTTGAAAAGTTGCCGACCAGCAGGTGGGGACGGCCGGAACGGTCGTAGTCCGCCGCATCGACGCCCATGGCGCCGCGCGCTACGCCGTCCTCGCTGAAGGCCACCCCGGCGCGTACGCCTTCCTCGCTGAACGTTCCATTCTTGTTGTTTCGGTATAGCTTGTTCGGTTGGGTGTCGTTCGCCACGAACAGGTCGGGCCAGCCGTCGCCGTTGTAATCCATGACCGCAATTCCCAGCGACTTGCTGGTGGGTTCGCCAACGCCTGCTTTCTGCGAAACATCCTCGAACTTGCCGTTGCCTGCATTGCGATACAGCCTGGAAGAGGTGCCTTTATACGATTCCGGCGTGCAGTAGGATCGCGTTGTTCCGTCCAGGGTGCACGCGACGTCGGAGGCGGCACTCCACTGGACATAGTTTGCGACGAACAGATCGACGCGTCCGTCGCGGTCGTAGTCCAGCCACGCGGCGCTGGTTCCGAAGTTGGCGTTGTGAATGCCGGATGCGGCGGTCACGTCGCGGAAGCGGCGCTGTCCTTCGTTGTGGAATAACTTGTCGCCTTCGAGAGCGGTGATGAAGACGTCGTCGAGGCCGTCGTTATCGTAGTCCGCAACTGCGACGCCCATTCCATACATCGGAACGTCCAGCCCGCTGCCGGCCGTAACGTTGCTGAATGTTCCGTTCCTGTTGTTCCGGTAGAGCGCGTGAGTGGTTTTCTTTCCGCGCGCAGTCCAGTCGCGGCTGTTGATGAACAGGACATCCAGCCAGCCATCGTTGTCGGCATCGAACAGAGCGACACCCGATCCCAGAGTTTCAGGCAGGTACTTCTTGCCCGCTCTGCCGCTGTTGTGGGTGAAATCGATACCGGCCGATGCCGTGATATCGCTGAACGACACCGGAGAGACGTCAGGCATCGCAGCGAGCGTCAGGCTGACCAGGACAAGCAGAAGCGCGAATGCCTTCATCGTGTACCTCCAGCAGTTGCAAGCGGCGCGCTCTCGTGTTCGTGGATCGGTTGCCGCTCGTTGTTGTCCTCCGGGCTTTGCAGGCGTCGTGCTCCCGTTATCGCCTGCGCAGATTCGTCGGCCTTGAACCGGTTGAACAGTTGTTCTTCACGATCGGCGCTTTCCGCATCGCCGAGGCCGCGGTAGCTGAGCATCAGCGTGTAGTGCATCTGGATGTCTTCGGGATCGATGAGGCACACGCGTTCGAGCACCTTGATGGCGTCCGCATACTTACGCTGCAGAAACAACAGCCGCGCAATTTGATTGAGAACCACGCGATCGCGCGGGTAGATGGATTCCGCGATACGAAGCGAATTCAGCGCTGCGTCGTAGTCGCCGTCTGTTTTTTCGATCATTCCCTTGAAGAAATGAATGCGTCCGAGTTTCGAATTGATCGAGAGCGCCCGTTCGACAAACGGTTTGGCAGCGTCGGTTTCGCCTTCCTGAATCAAGGCGCGCGCCACGTTCAGCCAGCCATCGGCATACTCCGGCGACGCCTGTGTGACCTTCTTGAAGGCGAACTCGGCTCCCTTCAAGTCGCCCTGAAGCAGAAGCCCGATTCCCCAGTCGTTCCAGCGCTCATAGTCTGCTTTTTGAACAACGGGCGCCCAGCCTGGTTGAGTGCCGTCAGCCGAAACGTTGACGACGGCGTCTGCCTTGGCCAGAACGGTGATCGGCAGGTCGGGAATGGCGTTCTTGATGCGGCCCGAAACATTTGGAGGAATGTTCGCGGAATCGAAGCTGTACTCCAGGCTGTTGTAGTTGGTGCTGATGAGAGACGGAGCTTGCCCCGGCCGCGGCTCGCCGGCATAGGCGAACTGGGTGTAGTAATAAGAGAACTTCCGGTAGTTCAGTTTCGCCGAAAGCTTCAGCGGTCCTTTGACGTCTTTAGGAATTGTCACGCGATAGTGGGCAACGTCTGCGGCTCCGGGCGGAATCAGCCGGACGTAAAGCACGCTGCGGCTCTGCCAGGCATTGCGCTTGTTGATCGGATTTCCGGCGCCGTCGAGCTGGTAGGACCGGTAGAAGTGCGCGCCCTTTTCGACCGGACCTTTGCCTCCATCTTCAACGCGTCCGCTCCAGAACACGACGCGATCGTCGGCGTCCTTGACCTGAAACTCCAGCCAGATGTCAAAAGCATCGACGGTGCCGCCCGGAAAGAAGTGCCCGATCTTGCGAGTCCGCACGACGACATCGAATGTTGCGGTGGATCCAGGAGTGAGAGTGACTGCCGCCTTGTCCACCGGCGCGGCGACCTGGCCCACTTCGCGGATGAAAGCCTGAGGCGCCTGATCGCTCTCCTCGCCGGACGCGAAGCTGGACAAGGCTTGCGGCGATTCGTTGGTCCGCCGCACCAGAGGCGCATCGCCCGCGACCTGTCTTGCCGGCGACATTCCGAAGATGTCCACCGTGATGAACCCGGACTTCAGGAACTTTTCCGTCAGTTCCATCTGCTTGCGGTCGTCGTTCACGAATGGGACGGCTGTGTTCGCAGCAGCGAAACTGTGGGAGTGGGTTTTCCCCTGGTGATTGCCCGGCTCTTTCGAGTTCATCAGAGGCATGTGGCAGTCCACGCACGTCGAGCTCTTCTCCGGGTAATAAAACGATCGCGCCCCCTGACCGGAAACGCCGCTTGCCTGCCAGCTGTCGTAATCGTTGAAGCCGCGGAACCAGCGGTAGTTGTTGACCGGCACGTCCAGGTGAACCTTGTGACATGTCGAACAGAACTCGGCGGCGTTTTCGCGCATGAACGGCTTCATGAAGGTTTTCCGGTGCGGCTCCGGGTCGAGGTACGTCAGGAACTCCGCAAGCCAGCGCACCGGGCGGTTCTTGCTGGTTGCCAGCTCATGCAGCGGCGGATACTCGATGGTGAAACCGCCGTTTCCCATCGTGCTGTCGACGTGCGAAATGGAATGGCATGATGTGCAGGCGAGGCCGGCATGGCTTTCCGGCGCGTCGATCTGTTCTTTGATAGGAATGTCAAAGCGCCCGTTGAAAAACAGGGCATGGTCGTGGCATCCCGCGCACCACTTACTCGGCCCGGTGCCGAGCACGCTCTGCATGTATTCGATCGACTTCCGGTAAAACTGGTTGTTCATCGAGGCGAAGTGATGCATCGAGCTCTTCCACTCTTCGTAGATCTGCCGATGACACCCGCCGCAGGCTTCCGAATCCATGAAGAAGTTCGATGGAATGATGCCGCCGACGTTGGTTCTGGCCGATGAAGGGAAGAACGGAGAATCCGGACCTCCGCCCTCTTCCCGCATGCTGACCGGAACCAGCGACGGGTTCTTGATTCGTTGCGCGGACGGATTCACTGTTCGATAACCACGGCTGGCCGCCGGCATCAAGACGAGCAACACCAGCACAATCGAATATGCGCGGTTGAAGACCGGCTGTTTCAGCGCATACGGAATAAAAGCAATGAGAGCCGCCGAGGCTACAATGATGTGCGCGAACAGCAGCCAGCGATTTTGAATGAGATTGCCGCGTACGGCCAACAGGAGGCCCAGCGCTGCGCCTGTAAGAAAAAGAATCAAGGCGATCGAGTTCCTGCGTTCTGCGACTCCCTTCACGATCAGCCACAGCGTTCCCAGCGTCAAAGCCAGGCCCAGCACAAAATGCATCAGGACATTGGTCATGTATCCGATGCTCGGGACTGAGAACGACGCGATATACGCCGTATTTAACAGGAGGGCCAGCAACAGGCCGGCCGCGCACTTTGCCGTTCGCGAATGCATTTGGTTGCTCCTGGGGGCTATCGAGATGCCGTCTTTAAAGGATGCAAAACCCGAAGTGCGGGCCTCGTGTTGTACTGTTCGGCCCAGTCTTGATGCAGTGTGTCATCCGGAAAGTGTTCAGGCTTCGGATATGGGTAAGCACTCATGCCATGAAACGGCAGGGGCTCGACCGTTTGTGAGTGTGCCGTATTGAAGTCTCCATCCTTCGCCCAGCCGACCACCAGCAGCAGAAAGTCCCGGCGCCAGCCTGCCGGCAGTGGGGGCAGATTCCGTGTGGGGAATTGCAACCGCAGTTCGTCGCCGGATCCCATGATCAACAGACGGTCGTCGGGCTTGTCGTCATTAATCAAAGGAAGGACGTCGCCGTATCGAGTGTATGTCCCGGGCGTCGGATCCCAGTTCCACGCGTGCGATGGCAATGGCTGAGCGTAGCTGAAAGACTCCGGTTGTTTTCGCTGAGGGTCGATGGTTGGCTTCGAAAAACCTCGGAAGCGAAGATCCGCAAAGCCGGCTTTGATTTCAGTCAGCGTAGTGGACGGGGAGTCGTTGTTCTCGATGAGAAAAATCTCGTCCCAGTACACACAGAGATTCGTGACGATGCGAATCTCCCGCGAATCCGTCAGGAACAGCCCGGCCATATCGACCGCGATCGTCTTGGGTTTTCCGGCGGGAATGCCCATGTCTTTGATCACTGTTTGCCATTCGTCCCTCGAATTCTTGACCTGAAGGTAGGGAAGAACCAGCTCTCCGTTCTTCTCCTGCGCCGCGCCAAGGAAGGTGCTGCCATCGGCCCAATCGACCCAGCCATTCAGGACCAGCACCGCACGATTGGCCGGCGCCGCCGATCCGAAGTTCAAGTCGAGGTAGTGCATTTCGGCAATACCGCTGTAATCGCGGCGATAGTTGTCCGGGTAGCGCCGGTCACGTGCGGTGATCCGGGAGAGGACTTTCTCTCCCGACTCCGAAGCAGCGACGGGGTACATTCGCCGCCGCGAACCAAACAGACGGAATTCGGGAAACGGAGGCGCCTTGAACTTGTCGTTGGTGAATATCTCGATGCCCTGTGGATGATCGAGCGCGATCAATCGCACTTTGTCGAGATAGGAGACTTCGCGGAGTTCCTCGGTGATCCGAATCTCGTATTTTCCGCCGATCGGAACCAGCGACTCGCCGCGGATCTGAACATATTCGTCGTCGTCCACGGGAAAGTACTGGCCGTCGCCTGCGCTGGCCCCGAGCGGCGCCACACCGAGAACGTCGGTGATGAATTCGTATTCGTGGCCGTTCCACGTGAAGATCATGGGGCAGGAACCGGAAAGCCTTTGGGCTTCCTGGTAGCTGTAGCGTTTTCCGGCGGCTTGCGCGATTTGATTCTGGAACAGGCCGTTCGGCCACTGAATGCGGACCGTGTCGATCACGGAGTATCCGGCCAGGCCAAAGAATAGTGGAGTGCCGTTGTATACGCGCTTCTGATACAGGCCTCCGGCCTTCACCTCCACTAGAGCCCCCGGCGCCAGTTTGACGTTCTTCACACCATTCAAGCTGACTTCCACCCAGCGGGATTCCGCGCCGCGGCTCGAAACGTTTCGCAATCGACCATCTGCGCCGGCGATCACGATGTGTGTGTGACCCTGGGAGTCTGCGCCCACTTCAGCCGCCGCAACGCCGCCAGTGATGAAATCCATCGTTCCGTTGCCGCGAAGGTCGGCAACGGTCAGGACGCCTGACCCCGGCAGCGGCGTCGCAGGTCCGTCGAGCTTTCCGTTTCGATTCAAAAGACGCAACGGGCCTGACGGCGAAGTGCCGATCAAGTCGATCAAGCTGTCCTGGTCTACGTCCTGCGCGACGAGCGAACGGGTGCCCGCCGGCAAACTGTCGAGCGTGATGGCCTCGTATTTGCCGCGCAGATTGTCCCGATAAAGCACCGCCGGGCGGTTGCCATATGCGACCACAACATCCGAAGCCGGCTTGTCCGCGTCTGCGGCGAACAGGGTCGCACTCGTGGCGTGTCCTTTGACGAAGGGAAAGTCGGAGCTGCGGTCCGCGAAGCTCTGGCCCGCGTTTTGCAGCAAGGCCGGAGCTTCTCCAAAGAGCAGCAGGTCGATGTCGTTGTCGTGATCGTAATTGACCCATATTGCTTTCGAGTACGCGCCGCCGGGCAGCGTGACAGAATCGGCCTGGAATCTGCCTTTCACATTCACAAACAAGGCCGCCTGGCTCTTTGTCACAATGCAAAGGTCCATCAAGCCGTCATTGTTGTAATCGCCAGGTGCGACGTCCACCACGTCCTTCAGGGTCTCGAGGCCCGAGCGGCGGTCAAGCTCCACACCTTTGTTCAGGACGGCGATGCCTTGTTTCGACCATGCGATGAGATCGGTTTGACCATCCGCATCGACGTCGAGCGCGGCCAGGCCGGCCGTGCCGGCCTCCACCGTGATACCAAGATCGGTTTCCTGAAGCTGCAGTGGCGCGGACTGGGCCCCTGCAAGCTGCCTGGACTCCACCGGCTCATAGATCTCACGGTAGAAGCTCCATTCAATCCTTTCGGGATTCGGAAGAGTACCTGCCTCGGCGGCCTTGAGCCTCTGCCACAATTGCCTTTCCCTGGATGCGTCCTCCGCGCGATCGAGCCTCTGATATGCGCCCGCAAGCCGGTAGTGGGGCTCCGGAAGATCCGAGTGCCTGGCGGCCGCTTCGAAGCGCGGCAGCGCGCGTCCGAGGTTCTGATCCACCTCTTCCAGAAGCATTGCCAGATTGTAGTTGGCCATCGGCTCTTCGGGTTCGACCTGGATTACCGCCTGTAGATATGCGATGGCCCTTTCTCGATCGGCGGCACTGTCGCTGATTTCAGCCCTCTTCTTGAACGCGATTCCCAGAGCGAACGGAATATGGAGAAGCCTGGAGCCTTGAAGTGACTGTGCTTTCTCGAGGCCCTCCGCGTGTTGCAGTACTTCGACCGCCTTGTCGAACTTCCCGACTTGCAGCAAGGTGAGGCCATAGTTCACATGGTCTCTTAGCGCGCCGGAGAGGGCCACGGCCCTGGCGAACTCTTCTTCGGCCTGAGGATGAGTGGTGGGGTTCTCATAGTAGGCCTTTCCAAGGTTGCGATGATGCCATAGCTCTTCGCCGTCCACTGTGCTGCGCGCCGGCGTTTGCATCCAGTAAACCGGCGCCGTCGCTGAAGCAACAAATACCGCTAAGAGGCAGATGCGAATCATCTGGCAGCGACGCCTTTGTCTTCCGAGATCGTGGTGATCCTGTTGAGCGGCACGGCGGCGCTGCTTGTCTTTCCGCTCGGCCACCGTATCTCCACGGAATCGACTTTCGCTGCGCTGCCAAGTCCGAAGTGCAAACGCAACAGGCTTTGCCCGGCATAGCCATTGCCGCCATCCACTTCGCGAATCAACGTGCGAGATCCGGCCTTGACCGTGACGCGGGCGCCGATCGCATCGCGGTTTGACTTGACGCCGACGAGTTTGAGCTCGATCCAGTTGCCGGTTGTGGTCGTGCTGTTGCGATACAGGAGGGCCGGTTGATCGGCGTTGGTTTGATAAATGTCGAGCCGGCCGTCATTGTCGAGATCGCCGATGCCGATTCCACGACCGTCGAACTCATTGTCCACTCCCGCCGGAGCGGACATTTCTTTGAAGGCCCCGTTACCCAGATTGCGGAACAGCTTCTTCTTCTGGTAGCCGCTCCAGCTCATGTTGCCGATCGGCGGCCAGTTATTGACATCCGTGAAGTCCACGCCCGGGCGCGTGATCATGTTCACAACCACCGGAATGTAGTTGTCGTTGCCTGCGGAGCGGAGACCATTCACGGCAAACAGGTCCAGCCACGAGTCATTGTCGAAGTCCGCGAACTTCGCGGCCCAGCCCCACTGTGTGTCGCAGGTGCCGGTCTCGCGCGAGACATCCACAAACGTGCCGTCGCCGTTGTTGTGCCAGAGCATGTTGCACTCTTTCATGTACTGGTCGGTAATGTTGGTAACGTAGACGTCGAGCCAGCCATCGTTGTCGTAATCGCCGACATCCACGTTCATGCCCTTCTTGGTATCCAGCCCGATAGCTTTCTCCGTTACGTCCTTGAACGTGCCGTCGCGATTGTTCATGTAGAGACGGTCGGTGCCGTAATCGGCGGCCAGATACAGATCCTGCCAGCCGTCGTTGTTGAAGTCGCCGTGACCCACGTCCAATGTCCATCCGGTGTTCGCAGCAAGACCGGCGCTCTCGGTCACTTCTACAAACGATCCTTTGCCGGTGTTCCGCCAAAGCGTGACGCCGCCGCCATTGGTGGCATTGTCCAGATCGTTCGGCAGGACGTGCGGAGTCGGCAGCGTGATCAGGTTCACGGGCTTGAAGTAGTTCCCGAAGAGGATGTCGAGAAGCCCGTCATTATTGAAGTCAAAGGCGATCGCGGCGATCGAATTTCCGAAGCGATTTAAACCGGAGGAAGATGTGACGTTCTTGAACGTGCTGTTTCGTTCGTTGTGATAGAGAATCGGCGTGCCGAATCGAACCACAAGCAGATCGCGCCAACCGTCGTTGTCGTAGTCGAACCAGAGCGCGTCCGCAACAATGGAGACGGGATCATTTCCGCCGGTGACCCCGGCCTTTTGCGCGACATCGGTGAAACGAAGCTGTCCTTCATTGTGAAACAGGTGATTCAGCCGCCCGGCATCCGAGTCCGTAACGTAGAGGTCGTCCAGGCCGTCGTTATCGTAATCGCCGACTGCGACGGCTGCGCCTCCGGACGTGAACATGCGAAGCACATCGCCGTTTGAGCCGCCAGGAAAGCGCCTGGTCCGATGGGTGACCCTCACTCCAGCCGCTGTACCGATATCGGTAAAAGAAATGACCGCCGTGTCGCTCCAGGCCGCTACAAGCACCGGCACCACTCCAAACGCAAGCAGGACAGCGAGCCCGCGTCTCATTCGCTCCTCCCGAACAGTTCGGAAAGATCGGTGTCCACGCGCCTGGTCAGATCGAAGGTTGAGTCGATGATTGCCTGGAGCTCCGCACCCTGGTGCGAAAGTCGCGCTTTCAGGTTGGCATCCGAGGGAAACGCCGCCTGACCCTCTTTCCAGGTGGCCAGCGCCTTTTCCTGCTGATTGACCTTCCAGTATCCGTCCCCCAGCGCGGTGTACACGCGAACGTGGTAATGCTGCTTCGCCTCGCCGCGTTGAACCTTGAGAGCCTGTTCCAGATCGGCGACACCAAGGCCGGCCCGATTGAAAATCGCCGGCCAGTACAGGTAGCTGTTACCCCTCGTGTACAGCCCGATCCAACTCGGGTCCAGATTCAGCGCTTCAGTGAATTGAGTCAGGGCATTGTTGGCCAGAATGACCTGCGTGATGGCGCCTGCGGCCGGAATCTTGTCCACGTAGGCGAAGCCATAGTTGAGGTGAGCGTTCGGCGCCTTCGGGTGCCGGGTGATGAGACCTTCGAAGAACTTCAACGCCCGGTCATACTGGGCAGTCCGAACCACCGCCTGCCGGTAATCGTTCCCCGCCTTGAGGTCATTCGGATGCGTCTCGAGAGCAGACTCCAGCGTCGAGAGCGAACTGCTGACATCTTCGGCTAATACGGTTCCGACAAAGAGACACACTACTCCTGAGAGCATGGCCAGTCGTTTCACACTTCACCGCCTTTTGAGGGGGTCACCTTCAACGATCGCGAACAATTGATTTACAGGAATGTTTTCAAACAGCTGCTTCGAGCCGGATGGCCAGCGAATCTCGACGCGGTCCATGGTCGTCGCGGAGCCCAGGCCGAAGTGCGCGCGCAGGGTGCTCTGCGATGCGAAACCATTGCCCCCGTCGACAAAGCGAAGGTAGGTCTGCTTGCCGCAGGTCACGCGAATTTGCGCGCCGACGGCGGAATGATTCGATTTCTTTCCGGTGAGCAGAAACTCGGCCCAGGCGGCCTTGCCGGAGAAGACGTTGTGATAAAGGAAAGGCGCCGCATTGGCATTCGAGACGAACATGTCCAATCGGCCGTCATTGTCGAAGTCCGCGACCGCGATTCCGCGTCCGTCGCGCAGAGAATCAAGCCCGTGTACTGCTGCCTGATCTTTGAAGAACTGACCGCGCTCATTATGAAAGAGCTTCTTCTTCTGGTAACCGCTCAGCGTCTTCTTTCCCATGGGCGGCCAATTGCGAACGTCGGCCAGGTCCACGCTGGGCCGCGTGATCATTTCAAAGATGTCGGTGACATAGTTTTCATTGCCGGCGGACACCCAGCCATTCACGACGTAGAGGTCCAGCCAGGTGTCGTTGTCGTAGTCCAGAAACTTACCGGCCCAGCCCCAGCCGGTGTCATAGGTTCTAGTCTCGCGAGCGACATCGACGAAAGTCAGATCGCCGTTGTTGTGCCAGAGGAAGTTCCCTTCCTTCATGTAATCGTCTGTGATGTTGGTGACGTAGAGGTCCAGCAGGCCGTCGTTGTCGTAGTCTCCCCAATCGACGTTCATGCCCTTCTTTGTGTCTACGCCGATCGCAGTCTTCGAAATATCTGTAAATGTGCCGTTGCCGTTGTTGACGAAGAAGCGATCGGTGCCGAAGTCCACGGCTGCATAAAGGTCGTCGTCACCGTCGTTGTCGGCATCGGCGTGGCCCAGATCGAGCGTCCAGCCGCTGGATGCCAAGCCGATCTCCTTGGTGACCTCGGTAAACGTGCCGTTGCGATTGTTGCGATAGGCGGTAATGCCGCCGCCGTTTGCGGCAGTCTCAAAGCTTTCCGGGAAGAACCGCGGAGTAGTCGGGTCGAAGATGTTTATCGCCTGAAAGTAGCTTCCCAGGAACAGGTCGACGAAACCATCGCGATCGTAGTCGAAAGCAATCGCGGTGATCGCGTTGAGGTAACGCGACAGGCCCGCCTTGCGCGTGACATCCTGAAAGCGTCCGTGACCTAGATTCTCAAAGAATTGACTGTGGCCAAAACGGACCACAAACAGATCCGGCCGTCCGTCATTGTTATAGTCGAGCCAGAGCGCATCGGCCGAGGCATTCTCGGCATCGTTGCCGTCCGCCACGCCCGCCTGCTTTGCGAGATCGGTGAATGTGAGATTGCCGTTGTTGTGATACAGGTGGTTCTTTCCGTCCAGCTTCGAATCGGTAACAAAGATGTCGTCGAACCCGTCCGAATCGTAGTCTCCCACGGCTCCCGCCGCCCCGAGCGCGGTATAGCCCGACATGATGTGGGCGTACGGATTCTTGAATGCGCGGTTGGTATGGTCCGCCTGAACGCCGGCTTTCTCCGTGATGTCCTCGAACCAGGCAGAGCCCTCTTGCGGCCGGGCAGAGAGAGAGCTCAGTAACGCTCCCAGGAGAAGCAGACAGAAAAACGGTTTCATTTGTTTCGACTGTTGAGGCGAGTACTCGCTAGCTTTTGATTTGTTCTGCTTCGCGCTTAAGGTCGGATGCGAATTGCTCAAAAGGAGGGCCGAAGTCGGGAAGCGATCCTGCAATCATGGGCAGCATGACTCCGTTGAAGACTTCTTCCATTTTGAAATCGGTAGTGCCGTCCGGTTTGGGCGTCAGCGTATAGGTCCGGACTCCCTTGAACATCGGGGCTTGCCCGCTGCGCCACTCCATCTTTTTCTCTGGCTCGAGTGCGCTGACGGTCAACTTGAAAGTGCGCTCAGGGGCAATCTTTGCTTTTAGCTGGATCTTCTCGCCAAGAGCAATGTTGCCTTCGATGCGTTCTATCGTGGAGTTCCATCGTGAAAAATTCGCGGCATCCGTCAGAATGGACCAGATGCGTTTGGGCGGGGCCTTGATGTTCGTGGCCACCGCATAGGCCATACGAAAGGCGGATTTCTCTTTGCGAGCGCGACCATCAGGGGGGATCGGTTCCGTCGACACGGTGATCTCCTTTTCTAGCCGTCTTGCTAACGGGGGCTTACAGGGCGCGCATGCGATTGTTCTTCGGGTTGTGCTCGACTTCGGCAAGGCCAAGCACCTCCATCACAGGCGGCACATACATGCCAAACCTTCCACGCAGTCCCTTCTTGAGGCCATACCAGCCACCGACCGGATTCTTCGAGGAGCGTCCCCACGCTTCGACCGTGCCCTCCGCGGCGGGCTTCTGCTCATCTGCGCTGCCCAGCAGCATCCAATCGCCGTGTGCCTTCAGCATCTTTTGCAGGTCGGTGAGGCACTGCAGCTGATAGCGGAGTTCGGTTTTTCCGACCTGGACGACCAACGCCGGCGGATCGAGTGTCTCGTCGCGAAAGGCCATGAATTCTGAAGTTCCGGGAGGAGTGTTCAGAACCCAGGGATTGTCTCGCGTACCCTCTCCTTTGACGTCGCTCTTCTTTGCCTTCGTGCCCGCAGGTGTTTTGGCTGGTGGCTTCGGTTTCACTGTCGCTCCTTTTGTGGGGACAATTACCCATCATTCTCGTCCTCTTTGAAAGCAGGGTCAACCAGGCGCGTCGCGCATTCATTGTGTGGCTGGCAGTGGGGAGCGAGATTCCGTGATTCGGAGAATCTGGTTCGCGGCGACATTTCGCAGAGTCTGCGTTATTCCGGACCGCGGCCAGCGGATCGTCACGTTGTCTACGTTCTTGTCCTGTCCGAGCCCGAAATACTGTCGCAGCGAATTCTGCGATCCGTACCCATCGCCCAGCACCACTTCGCGCATTTGATGCCTGCCCTGGGCTTCGATTGTGATTCGCGCGCCAACCGCGTCGCGATTGGATTCCGTGCCCACGAGTTCGACGGCCAGCCATGAGTTGCCGTTTGCAATGACGTTCTTGAGCAAAGCATGCCGATCCGTGGATGCAGCCACCGCTATATCGAGACGTCCGCGATTCCAGAAATCCGCAACCGCAACGCCGCGGCTGTTGGTGATGAGATCCGTACCTGCGGGAGTTGCAATCTCGGTGAAGGTCCCATCGCCGTTGTTGCGGAGGTGCCGGTTGCGTTCCCAGCCGTGCCAGGATGTGCGACCAAAGAAGTTCGGATCGAAGAAGATGCCGGTTTTGTATTCCTTCTGGCGGCTGACAACGTTGTTGAGGAAGCCCATTTCGATCTCGGTACCTCGATCGTTGTAGACCCATCCATCCGCGGCGTAGATATCCTGCCAGCCGTCATTGTCGAAATCGGCGAACGACGCGCCCCAGTACCAGCCGACCGGATTGGCATTCGCCTTCCAGGTGACGTCTTCGAATGTGCCGTCTCCCTTGTTGCGGAGCAGCGTATTCCCCGATGCCATTTGCTGGAAGATCCCGACAAATCCAAAACCCGATTGCCGGAACATTTCCCAGTAGAGCGGCATGTCGGTCTTCCAGACGCCTTGACGCCAGGAATTCAGCATGTAGCGGAAAACGGTGGGCGCCTCGGCAAACCATGCGTGTTCGGATCGGATGTTGGTGACGTAGATGTCCAACTTGCCATCGTTGTCGTAGTCGGCGAACGACGCATTCATGCCTGCGCCGTATGCAAGCGTATTGCTGCGTACCGTCACGTCGGTGAACGTTCCATTCCGGTTATTGTGGTACAGCGTGTTTCGACCGAAATCGTTCACCACGTAGAGGTCGGGATAGCCGTCGCCGTCGTAGTCTCCGAAGACTGTGCCAAGACACAGGCCTTTCTCGCCGACTCCGGCTTGATCGGTGACGTCGGTGAATGTCCCGTTTCGATCGTTGTGGTAGAGCCGATTGCCTTCTCCATTGCGTGCGTAAAACGTTGTTGGTATGTCCTTGCGAGGATCAAGGTACCGGCCGACGTATAGATCCAGAAAACCGTCGTTGTCGTAGTCGGCCCAGGAAGCAACGGTGGTACAGCAGTCCGCGCCGATTCCCGACTGGGCAGTCACATCGCTGAACGTTCCATTGCCGTCGTTGTGAAAGAGCTGGTTGGGTGTAAAGGTCCGGCTTACAAACAAATCCTTGTTCCCATCGTTGTCGTAGTCGGCAAACAAGGCGACGCTTACACCATCCAGCCCGGCAAGACCCGCTTGCCTGGTGACATCCTCAAAAGTTCCATCACGACGGTTGCTGAAGAGACGCGACTCCACACCGTCCGGAATGAAAAGATCGTAAAACCCGTCATTGTTGTAATCGGCCGCCGTGATGCCTGCCGGCCCGTAACGAATCATCCCGAATCTCAGGGGCTCGGTCAGAAACGGTGGATAGAATCGGTTCAGGAAGTTGACGCCCGCGCCGGCGCCGACTTCCGTGAACTGTGGCGATTTCGCCGACAGGTGTTCGCCGTCTATGGAGTACGCTTCGCGAATCCGAAGGCCATTCGGTGTGCGATCGAGTCTGGCGCGGAAGCGCGCGCGGTCGATTCCCGGCCTTCGCTCATCCCGCCGCGTTCCGATCAACTCGAAGCGGATCGTCGCCGTCAGTATCTTCGCTTCGTCCCACTGTTCAAGACGGTCCAGATGAAGACCGGCTTCTTCGATGTTTTCGAAGCTTGCCAGATAAGTTCGCCACTCCTCTATCGCGGCCGTCCGATCCTGGCTCACGTCGGTAGTGGTGATCGTCTTGCGAAGGACTCCATTCTGCTCCTCGCCCGGCCCGAGGAGTTGCAGTAGGCCGAGGCTGTCACCTGTAAAGTCGGAGGAATAAAAGCTCTCGAGTGCGTGGATGTCCTGCTTGCGGATTGTCAGGGCGATATCGTCAAGATAGGTGACGATCTGCTTTCCCGTTTCGAAAAATCTTACGGCGCGCCGGTCCGCGCGTTCGAGGAGGGCGGCGCCGGCGATGATGCCGACCACGAGAATACCGATCAAAGTAAAGACGCGTCGTTTACGCATTGGATTTAGAACTGTTGTCCGGTTTCAGGATCGGTAGAAGCTTGCGTGAAATCCCGGCGGTACGGGTTGAGGCAGACGGATCGTCGCGATCGGTCCGCGGCGGACGGCAAAAGCGTCGAAAAGGACGAAGGCGGATGTCTGCCGTTCGCCATCGAGAAGCTGGCAAATGATTACGCCCTGATCGGAATCAGCAGCGGGGTTCCCGATAAAAATGGGCTCTCCCGCCAGGTAATGCATTGGAGGAGCCCGATAAACGTCGAGCGACATGGGTTCACTCCAACGTGCGTGGATCAACTCGTCGAAGAATTTTCTGCCCTGCCGGCCCGTGGCCGATATTCCCAGCATCCAGAAGTCGTCATAGGGGCGCGTAATGAGCCGGGCATCTATCGAGGGAAAATCCGGCGCCCGACAATAGCCGACTTCCTGCCTTGAAAGCAGCCGTTCCCGCTCAACATCGATTCTCAGCCGGACAGGCCGTCCTTCCGGAACATCGGGAAAGAGGTCGGGCATATCCAGGTACTGGTCATAGACAGGGCGGTCCATCTCGATCAGATCGACCACCAGTTGTGCGCCATCCTCAAAACAATTGATCAAATGAAGGCAGTAGCGATCGCCCACTTGTATTGATGCTGCCAGATTTGCCGATTCTCTTGAAAGTATCAGCAGCCTGCTTCCAATGTCCGGACGCCATTCCAATGAATCCATCAACGAACTGCCTTCAATAAAACGAACGGTGTCCAACAAGTAAGGACTCAGATAGAAGACCGCGAAGTGGGCGCTGAGACCGAAGTCGTGCACCGAGCACGGGTGTTCGATCGGTTGCGCCTTCGAAAAGTCTCGCGCCGGTGTGTCCGGAGTAAAGCGATGGAGATACAAACGCGGCGACGAAGAGAACCACACACCGAAATTGAACATTTCGTGAGTCACGGGGTCGAACTTCGGATGCGCAGCAAAGGGCGTCAGTTTTCCGCATCGTCCGGAGAAATCGAATATGCCACGGGTTTCCAGGGTCGCCGGATCGAGTTCCCAGGGAAGGCCCTGTTCGCCGAACGCCAGGAGACTGTTTCCATACCGGTACACGCTGACGTTGGCGGTCGACTCCAGACCGATTCCCAGCCGCAAACGATCGTGCGGGAAGCGGGTGCCGAACGTTCTGAAAACAGGACCGCCCGCCTTTGTCTCTTCCACGAATTTGGTTGTTCTCACCAGGCGGTTGATGAAGAACAGGTGGTCGTCTTCAAAACGAAGGCACGACACCATGCCGTCGCCGTCCAGCCAGTGACGATAGCGGAAACTCGGCCGCTCGAACCCGGTCGGCCCGTTCAGGTAATACCGCCCGCGAACAAAGTCCGGGATATCGCCCTCGATATCTTCAACCAGACACGTCTGCTCCACAGGTTTCATCAGCAGCGCATTTTCGAGAAACGGAGCGCAATCGGCTTTGAGCCCGGCTTCCATAGTCAATCAGCGTCAGGCACGAATCCGGCAGGTTCCACGGCCGGAGCGAACCGGGAGGTGCGGCGGTACACCCACTCAAAGAGCGGCGACGTCATCATTGTCGTGATGATCGCCATCATGACCATGATTGTGAACAAGATCGGCGTGATGATGCCGCGTTCCAGGCCGATGTTAAGGATGATGAGTTCCATCATCCCTCTGGTGTTCATCAGAACTCCAATAGCACTGGCCTCGCGCTGGGGTTCTCCATTCAAACGCGCGGCCAGCCAGCAGCCGCCGCCTTTGCCGAGGCAGGCAATCAGAACGATCAGGATTGCTATCGGTAGCAGCGATGGTGTGACAATCAGACCTATCCGTGTGTTCAGTCCCGAATAAACAAAGAAGAGCGGCAGGAGAAAACCCGTGGTCAGCGGTTCGAGAAGGCGCCGGAGTTCCTGCGAGAAGAAGCCCTTCGGCATGGCGCAACCGAGAACGAAGGCGCCGAACACAGCGTAAATACCGACGGCATCCGTGAAGGCCGCGCAAAGCATGAGGACTGTCAGGACGAACGACAGCATTCCTCCGGTGATTTCTTTCTTGCTCTCGGCAATCCGGCTGAGACGCGACAAGAATGGCTTGCGCGCGGCGAAGACCGCTATCGCATAGACGATGCCTCCACCGATGGCCATGAGGGGAATCGTCGGATTCGTCTGGAAGCTTGCGAGCACTATCGCCAGCAGGCACCATGCGGCGGCGTCATCCAGGGAGGCAGCGGCCAGCGCCAGAGTTCCCAGAGAGGTTCCAGCCAGTCCCCGTTCGTGGATGATTCTGGCAAGCATCGGGAAAGCTGTGATCGACATGCTGGCTCCCATGTAAATCATCCCTTCCCATCTCGTCACATCCGCGCCGAAAAACTTCTGATCGGTCAGCAGCAGGCGTGCGACCAGCGCGCCCAGAGCGAACGGCACAACAATTCCGGCGCCCGATACGGTGATCGCGCTGCGCAAGCGGCTTCGGATCAGATCCAGATCGAATTCCAATCCGATGAGAAACATGTAGAGAACCAATCCCACCTGGCTCACGACGTAAATGAGCTGCAGCGAGCTCGAGGGAAAGACCTGCGCCTGCCAGGCCGGCGCCAGCAGCCCGAACAGGGACGGACCCATAAGGATTCCGGCAATCATTTCGGCCATTACCGGCGGCTGGCCTATTCGTCGCGCCACCAGCCCGACCAGACGGCAGACCACTAGAATGAATGCCATCTGCATGAAGAAATGAATTGTGACCTGCAGGTTGCTCATAAGTTATTCCGGGTTTGCGATGGTCGTGAGATCCAGGCGATGTCGTCGGCTCAGGGCAGGGCTTCCTGTTCGTTTTCCGGTTTGGTATTCACGTCCGAAATGTCGCCCGATCCGACCTGAATTCCGACATATGGAGCAGTAGGACAAGTTGAGATCTGCACCGCGATCTGCTGCAGACTATGCCTGTTATCCTTGCTCCAGATGCCGAAGCCGGTGAATGTGACAGTGTCGTAATCACCGGTTGCCGAAACTGAATCGCGTGAATTGCTGAATCCGACCCAGGACAGACTGTGCAAGCGGAAGGCGCCTTCCTGAGAGATGTTTTCGTATTCAAAAAAAGCCGCTTCCTGCCCGGGATCGCTCGAGATTCGATAGCGATAGGAAAAGTACTCGCCGGTCGATGACAGCACGTTGCTGGCGGATCCTTCTTTCACGAATCGGGCAGCCGCGTCGTCCTGAATCGCACGAATCCATAGGAACGGATCCAGCACGGATTCCGGACCGATCGGAAAACCGGTAGTCAGGTTCGGCTTTGGAAACAGGAAGCCTTCAGGGTAGGGCACCCTGACCACGCCTTGAAAACGGAAGCGCAGGGCCCCGGCCACACCCTTCTCGAAGACCGCCGGCCCGCGAAAGTAAAAGGAATCTTTCGGCGTGCGCGGTTCGACTCTAAGCAAGGCGAAAATCAAATCCTGATTAATGAAGCCCCGATGCAGAAGCTCATTGATCATCCGGCCGGTTTTCAGATCAACCATACCCATGGAGATGTCGAAGGGATCGTCGAATATGCTCAGATCGTCGAGTGAATACGTTCGAAGAGGAAAACGCAGAAGCTCGTTGAAGCCTCGCGGTCCATGGTAAAGACGGCCGGGAAACGCCTCGGTGATTGGAGACGAAGCCATCTCGTTCAGCAAGCCGCCGGCGTCGAGATGCGAGATTGCTACCGGTACGGAATTGCCGCAGCGGGGGCCGAATTGAATCTGCACACGGCCGAGCACATGAGAGCGCCCTTTCGCGGGCCCGCCCAGATCGGGAGTGTCCAGTGTGAAAGCGTCGCCGAAGCTGCTGTTGTGCGTATGGAGCGTCAATTCCTGGACGGTATTGAAGGGAAAATCCGGCGGATTTTCCGTTGTCCGGGCTATCGGCTGTTTCGTGCTGAGGTGCAGGTGGGGATGCATGACGGTACCGTTGGCAGGTACCGTAGCGAATTGCTGTGATGGGCCGACGAAGTTGAGGGGCCATACAATCCCCTGCCCCAACGGCACGAAGGTCGAGCCGTAAAAAACAAAGTCCAGTTTTCCGTCGGCGCGTTGTTCGAACTTTGCCCAGGCCGAGCCGTATTGTCCGGGAAAGCTCAATGGCTGCCGTGGAAATGTCGGATTCACGCCTACCAGCGCCAGGAGCGCCGTACTGCTGTAACGCGCGTAAATCTTCAGATCTGTGACATCGCCTGTCGCAAGATTCAATGTTCCCGACGAAACATTGCCGGGCACGTCATCAACCCGGGCCCGCTGGAACGCCATTTTGAAGTATTGCGGTGTAACAAGCACTGCATCATCGCCGATCAAGCCGGACAAGAGAGAAATCTCAAAATGACTGAGATTGTCTTTCGGTGGTGAAAACTTGATGCGGATTGAACCGCGCAGATGACTGTCCACCATTGCCAGGCCGCCGAAGAGCCAGTTGCCTGAACTCCCCCACTGGATTCCTTGCGGGTCCTGCCCATTCAGAGCGGCGATGCCGTCGCCGAAATAGCTGGCCTCCAGACTTAGCGGCAACACCTGCTCAAGGCCCGGCGGCAGTTCCAGGTATTGAGAGAGGCTGGGATCGGCAGGCGAAAGAGGATCCTCGTTGAGCGCCGGTGCTGGATCATTCTGCGCAGATGGAACCCCATCATCATCCGAGGGGTCCGCGGCGTTTCGTTGTAAACCTGTGGCTAGTTGGCCGGCACTCCAGTCCGGTCCTGCGGCCTGCCGATACTGGGCCACGGGATCGTGGCGCATCACGTCTTGAACGTCGATTTGGGGAAATCTGGCTCCGTAGGCGTTATTGATCAAGTGCAGTAATTCGTTGGCAAGACATGCCTGACCGGTGGCTCCGGGATAGAAGCCATTGAGAGAATAGAAACCGCCGAGATATTCCGCTGTCAATGTACGGTTACCGCAGTTCAGCCCGGCTCGCCGCAGCCGTTTGAAGAAGGCGTGTAAATCGTAAACATGAGCAGAGAGCTCGTTCCCGGCTGCATGGATTTCCGCATTCAGCGCCGCGACCTTGTCGCTGATCCGGGATGCCGTATCCTGGCTGAGCGTGCTGCCGTCGGGTAAGGGGCCAATGGTTTTGGCGAAAAGCTGAAAACCGATCTCATTCAGGCCGTTGGCGGAAATCAAGTCTCGCGAGTCGATGGCATAGGTATCGACGATAAACCGCGGTCCCGTTTTCAACAATTTGCCCGCCAGTTCGACCGTTGCGAAGTACGCCGCGTCAATCGGATCGGGAATCGTCAGCACAATCAATTGAGCGCCGGCATGGGCGAGATCGGCGAGCAAGCGCTGGTAGTCCGCGCGAAACGCTGCAGCATCAGGAATCATCGCCGGATCGCCATTGACGGCAGCATTGAGCGCTTCGCTATAGCCCAATTCTATGAGCGTCAAGGCAGGTTGTTGCTGCACGGCGTACTCGAGTTGCGTTGCGAGCTTTTCCTTCTCCCCCAGCACCAGCGGCAACGCGCCCCACGCCAGATTCACCATGGTTTGCCTGGCATCGTTTCGATGCACCAGCGGAGCTACGGGTGATCGGTGCAGCGAATCGTCCAGCGTGAATCCCGGCACGGAAAGATTCGAAAGAGGGCTTGAGGGAAATTGTTCGAGCACGGTCGTCTGCAGTGCGGCGGGAAGCACGACAGGCAAAGAGGGAAAGCCCGGCGGTCTTCCCAACCCCGGCGCCTGCATCAGCGGCTGCGCAAGCGGAAATTGCATCTGCCGCGCCATCTGTGCCGGGAAGCTGTTGCGCTGAGTATCGGCGTTGAGTGAGAAGTCTCCCATTCCCGCGGCCAGCCCTTCGCCGAGCACGATCAGACGCGCGACCTTCAGGCGTCCGCGGTCAACCGGCGAGTTCGGGTTGGTCCTGGGAGTCTCGACCGGGAACAACAGATTCCGCATTTGCTCGGCAGCGAAAAGCGGCATCGCCACGGCGAAGTCGATCGCGGATTTGATGAAATTGACCATTGGGAGATCTTTAACCGATGGCGGATATCGTCTCGCCGGTTTCCGAGCAGGACTCCGAAACAAACCTACGCAGCACGCAGGGATCGAAGGACCATCGGTACAAGTTGCGGTCTGCGATGCATTGCGCGTAGCGTGAGCGCAATTCATCCACATCGAACGTCTCGTTTTCCGGTTCAATGCTTTCGACGAAGGTTCGGTTCAACAGGGCGCGCTCGTCCTCAACGACAACAGCGGCGATGTGCGCGACGATGAAACGCGCCATCTCTTGTAAATTCGCCAGCTGTTTATCAAGGATTCGACGTGCCTCGTCCGCCGATACACCGACCGAGTAAAACGTCCGCTCCGCCTCGCGTAGCGCAAGAATGTCGCTGAAATCATTGAAAACCGGCTCGCGCAGCCCGGGTCTGGCGGTCTTCTTCCAGTGGTAATAGGCGTTGATGAAGCGCTGAAGATTCTTGTTGAGCGGTCCAAGCCGACCGAAGCGGTTGAAGAATCCGAAGATGAAACGCTGGTCGGTGAACAGGTCGTTAATGAATGGAAACACGTAAAACGAAAAGTAGACTGCCAACTCCCAGGTGTACTTGAGAGTCATCGCCTCCTGGTCTCCGAGGACGTCGTAGCTGGCAGCATAACTTGGCACGTAAGCTTCATACGCCGCGCGCATCAATTGTTCATACATCCGGCACTTCGCCGGGAGTTTCTCCGATTCCGGCGTGAGAATCGCATCGGTGATCAGCGTGTTATAGATTGCGATCAGATCCCCTCCAGGGCTGTAGAGAGGATCGGTGAACCGTCCTGCTTCGCCGGCCATGGCCCATCGCGACGCGTTGATTGTCTGGGCGCAGTCATGAGAAAAGTCGCGCAGCATGCTGAAGTCGAGAATTCGGCGCCCAGGTAAGTCGCGTGCGAAGAGAGGAAATTCATTGCATACCCATTCAATCAACTTTTGAGGAGTCGCTACGAAATCGGGAGGGAACTTGGTGTTGTCGTAAACCAGACCCAGACTCGTTATGCCTTGCAGTGGAATCACCCAGAACCAAAAGCCTTCACCGCAGAAATGATTCGTTGCCAGCCACATCGGAAAGTGGCCTGTCGCGGAACGATCCTTGTTTAATCGGATCTCGGCTGGCGTGCGATCCGTCAGCTTCTCGATATTGACCAATCCCTCAACCCAAAAGAAAACCGCGCCGTGATGTATCGGATTTCGCCGGGCCAGTCCCATGCGGCGCGCCAGGTATCGGCCACGGCCGGAAGTATCCACGACCCAATCCGCAGTCAGGGCCACGCTCATGTTGTTCGATTTGAAGCTGACTGCGTGCCGACCGCGGTCGGAAAGCTGGACATTCAAGTCCGCAACCGGGGCGAGAAAGTCGAGGTTGGGATTCTCCTTGTTCAGACGCAGCATCTCCGCTTCGAGCTTGTTGCGATTGAGTTGATAAGTCGCAATGTTCGAGACGCTGCGTATATAGGCCTGACCGTAATCCTCGAAGCCGCGATTGTCGCGGCCGGCAGTCTTCCAGTAGAAACGCAGGTTGTATTTGAGAAAGTGCTCGCGCAGCAGGTGCTCCTCCAGGTCCAGGACCCTGGATAAGTAATACGCGCTCAACTGAACCGTGGCTTCGCCGACCTTCTGGCGAGGTGTGGGAACCTGGGGACGCCGGTCGACCAATAGAATTCGTTTGTGCGAATTGAGAAGGATCTGCCGCGCGAGGGCAAGGCCGGCAAGGCCTGCTCCGATTATCGCGACATCATAATGTTCTCTAATTGGCATACTGGTTTTGCCTCGCCTTTCTCATTCTTTCGGCGAACTCCGCTTCAGGTATGACGCAGTGTTCCTCCAGGCAGTTATGGTGTACGGCGTCGGTCATTCCCTGCTCGATGAGCTCGTTAATGCGATCCCGATCGAAACGCAGTAATGAGAGGATGCCGCCAAGCGTGTCGCGCGGTTGATAGCGGTGAATCGTGAGTTCCCGATATTCGCGCCTACCTCTCGGCATCGGCAACTTGCCGGCGGCTTCAACCGCAGATCGCGCCTCGACTTCGGATCGCAAACGGTGGGAACTTTCCCGCAGCACGGTGATGCCGTGATTGATGTTGCGCGCAACCTCAATATCGCGGTTCATCGTAGCGGCGAATTGGATGGCGAACATGCGACTGATCGTATCGATCATGTTGGCGACCCTCAGCAGCGGAATGTCCTTTACTTCCGGGTTGAGGTAGAGCACGTGCAGCACTTCCGCGCCCTCGTGAATTGCCGGGGCCAAAGGCGTATTCATGACCACGCCGCCGTCAGCGTAGTACTCACCGTTGACTTCAACCTGGCGAAACAGACCGGGTATCGCGGCCGAACCCATAATGATCTGTGGCCCGGCAGCGTCCGTCATTTCGTGGTTCTCGAAAGTCGTTGCCAGTCCCGTGCGCCAGTTCGTTGCGGTAATTCGGAGCCGTCTCTCCGTAGTACGAAGCTCGTCAAAATGGACCGTCTCTTTGAGCAGGCGCGCAGTAGGCTGATTGGAAATGAGGGTGCTGAGATCGAACAGTCTCAAGGTGCGATGTTCGACATTGCCGCGCGATTCAAAGAAATTGATGCCGCGTCTGAACCAGTCTTGCGCAAAGAAAAACAAATCGCTGGCAAATTCAGCGGAAGGAACCCCGGGCCGCCGCAAATTGTATGCCGGATCCAATAGATCGAAGGGATCCGCGCGGTAGCGGAAGATGTGGTTGTGCGGCGTACTGTCATCCTGCGGGACGAGAGAACGCCAGACGTGCTCCAGATAGTCGGCAGCGGCGACACCGCCGTTCTGCCAATTCGAGAGCAGCACCGCAGCGTTGAAAGCGCCGATAGAGGTGCCGGTCACGATCTTCAGGTCGGCAGGTTGATAGTCGGTGCTCGGCGACTGGCCACCCAGCAGCGCCTTTATGACGCCTATCTCATATGCCCCGTTTGCGCCCCCGCCGGACAGCACAAGCGCGTGGGTTTTTTGTTTCAGGTCCGTCATGAACTTCTGCCGTCGATGACCCAGGCCGGCAAAGCTTGAGTGTCGAGCCAGTTCGGAATTTGCCGCCACGTCAGCAGCGAGCCGACGATGGTGGTGTAGTGCTGCGTGAAGTGTTGGGCCAGAAAGTCCCGCTCGAGTTGCTCCCTTGAAATACACAACTGTTCCGTCGCCTGGTTGGCGGTGAGCAGGTTGGCCAGGGAAATGGAGGAATAGACCGGATCAAAGCTACCGAACTTCGCGGGAAATTGCTCGAGCGCCGACTTGACTGGCGACAGGATTTTCGAGGTTAAGCCAAACGAGAACAGGTCCGCCAGCTTGAAGCTCCAGGTGATGGGGTCCAGTTGAAGATTTGCAATTCGTTCGGGGCGGTTCGAGACGAAAGCCATGTTCACTCGCGTCTCGCCACCCGGCTGAACCTCAAATGTGATCAACTCGATGGCCGCTTCAAACTCTCCTGGCCCGTAGGCGAGCAGGCCCTGGGTCGGATTTCTGATGAACGCATAGCCCAGGCCATAGCGGCCCAGAAGGTCGGATGGATCGTCGTCATTGATGATGAAGTCCGGGGACAGTACCAGGTAACTGTCTTCAGCAAGCGGAACCGAAATCTCAACGGAACCTGCGCCGAGCGGCCTGAGTGTAAATTTGAAATCGAAAATGCGAACTCTCACGATGATCCATTCATACTTCGTGCCTATTTCCCGCAGATCGACGATTGACGATTCTTCTTCGCTCGCGAACTTGCCGATTTCGCCGGTGTCGCGCAGCTTGTAGTACAGCTGCGAGAATCCGAAGCCTTCCCGCGCGATATCTGTTCTGGGACACCTGTTGATTCCGCTCAGCCAATGCGGCAGGTCCGGGCGTTGCGATTCGGTATAGACCGCCGGCGGCCGGAAGGCACTAACCCGCATGAAGTAGCGCAGCACGAATTCGCGAATTTGACCTTGCATCCATTCCGCCGCCTCCCGGCCAAGGCTGGCGGGTGTCCGAGGCTGGTCATAAAACAACTCCTGGTAGTTGCCCATCACCTGCAGCGGTCGATCCTCGAATGTGATTTCGTCAAAAAAGCCGAAGCTGCGGTCCGCACGGTTGAAGACCCGCTGCAGTTCAAACTTCTGCTTAAAGCTATTCGACGCGAATGCCTGAACCCACCATTGCTTGAGCGCCCGTCCGGCCTCGAGATATCGATCAACGCTGCTGATGATGAACTGATCCTCGTCGGTCAGTGGCGGGGCTTGAGTGCTGCGGCTCATATTGTGGACCACTCGGCTGACCATCCCATCGGCTGTCTGCCCGGCAGACATTTCACGACCGAGCAGATCCAGCCCCGATGCGAGGGCGCTGACCGGTCGTGCAACCGTTTCATAGATCAGTCGCTTCATCCTTCCAGTCGTTCCACTAATTCGGAAAGCGATTGGTAGCGGAACACTTCATCGAGACGACGGTGCCGTTTCAGGGCCGGATGCACATTAAGCAAGGCATCCTCGCCGGCCCTTCTTACATATCGGTCCCATCGCTCCACCAGCCCTGGCGAGGACGAGTCGCATCGATACTTGTAGAACTGAGAAAGCGAAGAATCGTCCCCAGCGCAGTCATGCCAGACGACGATGGACGAAGTCATTCCGTTATAGAAAGCATCCCACATGGAGAATTGGCTGCCCTGGGTGTTGACGAAGTTCTCCATGATTGCCGGATGCCGAATGTTGACCAGCGTAGCGGCCCAGATGAGGCCCGCCATGGCATTCAGCCGGCCGAGAGTGTGAGCCGGTTCGCGCTGAGTCATCTCGATGGCGCGCAAGAAAGAAGTGCCTGACGGAAGACAGTTAGTGGGGGCGAAGTAGAGCGCGCGGCCTATGCCGTGCCAGAACAAGCCTGCCAGGCTCTCGTCGGTTTCCGAAAGCAGATGATCGATGGGCGAAACCAAATGCGGATAGAGATTCCGGACGACAAGACCCAATGCCTCATAAGCTGCGCCCTTATATCCGTCAATCGAGTTCTCCCGGCAGAGGTCAAAGAACTCCCGCACAGTTCTTCGCAGTTCCGCCGCGGAACTGCGGGCGGACAGCGTTTTAAGCATTCGATTCGCAAATGACAATCCCAATCCAGCATGAAGGGCAATCAGACTTCCGCCTGTTTCGGTGTTTGTCCCGCCATCTTTAAAGGGATCGGTAAGAATCCCGCGGCGGGAGCGGGACCTCTCTGCGTAGTAATGCCCGATGCCTTCCGTCGCCCATACTGCGTCGTATGGTCCAAGAGCAGCGGCCTTCGCGGTTAACACACTGAGAGGTACGTCTGCCCCATCGGGAAGATCCAGCAGCGAGTCGGCGTACTCGAACAAAGTGAAAGTCTGCAACTTGTTTTGAAACTCAAGCCATGCGATCTGACTATCTCGTGTCGGCAGGAAAGAACGGCAAAGGTTTGCTGACTCTCGCATCAGGTCAAAGCTCAGCTTCATTATGCCGCGAGGCAAAATCATGGCTGGCAAGCCGCGAGAGGGCGGGCCAGGTTCATGACATGACACCGCCGCGAACCGGCCACACTCCCATGCGAACGCTCTTGTGATCCCAAACCGAAGGTCCAATGCCTACGAAAACGAAGCGCGCCTGATTCGGCGCGGACGCAATGGTTGTGGAAGACCAGTAAAGAGAGGTCCTGACGTTATTGAAGGGGTGCCCTGCGGATAAGGACGGAGCAAACTTGCCGAAGTCAATGAGGCTTCTCAGCTCATTGAGATTGGGCAATCGCCAATCTCCAGCAGCACTGCCATCGGTCAATTCATGACCGCCGCCGCCGAGATTGTTGCAGTCTTTCAGCGCCTGTTCCCACGATCGCGTACCGAAGCGGTTCGCGTTCTTGAGCCAGACCAGGCCGGTCAATTTGTCCGAGACGGTCCCGTTGGCGTTATCAATGAATCTCGGCTCGGGAAAGGGCACGCCTGACCTGATAGCTCCATCCTGACCAGTCCCCTCGCATGGGACTGGTCTGCCCCAGGTATCGAAGCAGCCCGTTTGACCCGTCCGCGGGAGTCGCGGATTTCCCCCGCCGCGAACCGGCCACACCCGCATGGCGTTCATCTTGAGGTCGAACACGTGAGGCGCTACTGCCAAAGCAACGAACCAACCGAGCGCGGGGGCAACGGCGACGGAGGAGGATGTCCAATAGTTGGCCGCCTGCAAGTTGGTGAACGGATTGTCGGGCGGTATGGCAGGACCTGTATCGTTATCGAGAAAGCTGAGACTCTCCATTTCGAGGACATTCGGCAATCGCCAATCGCCGGCGGAACTCCCATCGTTCAACCCTGCACTCCCAGCCGCTAACTTGTTAGCAGTAGCGAGAGCCTGTTCCCAGGGCATTTCGCCAAAACGATTCGCATTCTTCAACCAGATGAGGTCCGTCAATTTGTCGGTGACGGTGCCATCGCCATTGTCAGTGAAGCGGGGCGCAGGAATCGGCGCCCCGGCCTGGATTGCACCATCGCGGCCGGAGCCCGCGCACTCGATCCGGTCACCCTTGGAATCCCAGCAGCGCGTCTGCCCGGTCTTGAGCACCCGAATATCCGCCTTGGACTCGCGCCAGCCGAAGTAAAAGTTCAGGTCCGGGGGGGCCACAACCAGCTCTCCGATACTGTATTGGAAATCCTTTATGTGCTGAGAATTCCACTGAACTCGAAACTGTCTGACAGTGTCCCAGTTTTCATAGATGAGGTACTGGCGATAGTTCTCGGGTTCAGGCCCGACCGGTTCTTGCCTTTGATAAACGAAAATATTGCAACCGCCTAATTTGCGTGTGGCTTGTGCCAGCGTCTCAGCATTTCTCAGAAAGGTTGACAGCTTCCCGGGATTTACTCTGAAAACGACCGTGGCGCCGATAGCCGTGTCCGGATCAAGACGGTCGAGCATTTGCGAGACTGCTTTACGAATGTCATCGATGGATGGTGGTTGTTGTTGCGACATATCCTTCTCCTCCGGAGGTTCTGGGCCTTTGTCTAACTCAGTATTCGCGAGGCCGGCGCGCGGGACGGGAATCTCGAACCGGCCATACGAAGAATGGATGCTGCTTGTTTTCGAAGATCGATGGGCCGACTCCCAGGATGACGAACATCGCTTGCGTCGGCGCGGAGGTAACTGAAGTCGATGTCCAGTAACTGGAGGGCCGAACATTCTGAAACGGATGGCCGGCGGGAATGGACGGAGCAACCTGGCCGTAGTCGATCAGACTCTCGATTTCCCGGACGTTCGGCAGCCGCCATTGCCCGGCGACGCTGCCATCCTTAAGATCATGCCGTCCATTGCAAAGGCCGATACAGTCCTTCAATGCCTGTTCCCAGGTCCTGAATCCGAATGCGTCGGCATTTCTAAGCCAGACAAGGCCGGTCAATTTGTCCGTAATCGTGCCATCGGCGTTGTCGATGAACCGCGGCACTGGAGATGTCACGCCGGCCTGAATGTCGCCATCCTGCCCTGACCCCTTACCGTCAATCGGCTCACCGATGTCATTCCAGCACGTCGTCTGGCCGCTTTGCGCAACGCGGACGTTTTCCGTGCCGCGAACCGGCCACATGCAGTTCGGGTTTTCTTTAAGGTCGAATACGGATGGACCAATGGCCGTGGTGATCATCCACGCCAGGCGGGGAGCGGAGGCCAACGTCGTCGATGTCCAGTAGATGGCCTGTTGCACGTCGACGAACGGATGATCCGTGGTGATCATCGGGCTCACGGCGCTGTAATCCAGAAGGCTGCGCATTTCGCGAATGTTCGGAAGCCGCCAGTCTCCCGGGACGCTGCCGTCCGACAAGCCGCCGCTTCCGCTCGACAAATGATTGGCATTCCGCAGTGCTTGTGACCAGCTCACATCGCCAAAGCGATTTCCGTCTTTGAGCCAGATCAATCCGGTCAACCTGTCCGTGACGGTGCCGTTGTTGTTGTCGCGAAATCGTTCCCTGGGAATCGGCACTCCCGACGCGAAGGCCGCATCCTGGCCGCTTCCATCACAACTGATTCTCTTGCCGTCGGAATCCCAACATAACGTCTGGCCGGTGCTGTGAACCAGCACCTGCTCGGTCTCCTCCCACCCGTGATAGAAATTCAAATCGGGTGGCGCGACAACCAACTCTCCGACACTGTTTTGAAAGCTCTTCAAGTGCTCGGAGTTCCACTGTGTACGGAACTGAGCAACAGACTCCCAGTCTTCATAGATCAGGTATTGCTCAGATTCGTCAGAATGGGGTCCGATGGGCTTGTTCTTCTGGTAAACGAAGATCGTGCAGCCGGGCAGTTTGTTTGTGGCCTCTGTTAACGCGTCGGCTTTCCTAACAAAGACGGATACCTTTCTGGGATCTACCTTGAAAACCACAGTCGCCGAAATAGGCGAGTGGGAAGGAAGGCGATCGAGCATCTGCGACACATCCCGACGAATCTCGTCGATGGACTTTGGGTGCTGTCTTTGCGACATGACAATCTCCTTGTACGTTTCGAGGTGGGCGGCTGGGCCACTATCAGTACAGTTTCTGGCGGAACCGGTGACCGGGATCGTTGATACGAAGCACGTAAACGCTGGCGCTGACGTGAGGAGTAAAGATCACAACAGAGTTGTCCGTCAGCAGGCCCTCTATTCCCTGGAAGGGGCCCGTGCCGCTCAGAAGCCGCCCCGTGCCTCCGAACCGAATTCCTCCCTGTCCGCCAACCAGAATGTTGAATACCCTTCCCTCGCTGCTGTCTCCCGTAAAACCGCCTATGTTGCGGCCCTCACGGTCGAAGAAAGTGAATTCGTCAAAGGTCGAAAATGGGATTGGATCGAGAGATGTTCCTCCCGGGGCCGTGGGGTTGAAGTTGACATGCGCAACTATCCTTCCCACCAGCTCGCCAACCGCGGTCACACTCTGCAAGCCGTGCCACTTTCCGGCCTTGAAGTCGAGGTACAGCAGTCTCAATCCCTGCTCGACCCTCAAGCCTTGAAGTTGCCCGCCGGGACCCACTCTGGGCGTAACACTGTCCGAAGGTACCGCTTCGCCGCGAAACACGATATACGTGATGTCCGGCTCCGGATCGGGAATCGATTCGAGGTGTTCGAGGCCGGTTGCTCCGTGCAGTGTCCGTTGTGAATCCATGATCCTCAGAAGAATATTTCCTGTGAAACCGCGGTCGGGCGCAAGGGTTCCGCAGTAAACGTAAGTACCCGCTTCGTGGCCTTTGAATGTTCCAAACCCTTCCAGTATTGTGCCGATGGCAGTGGCGAGCAGTTGCCGGCGGCCATTGATTGAAACGGGAAACGTCTGGCCGGTTCCGAAACCACGGAAGCCGTTCCGGCCGTCAATAAAAGTGCAGGTACTATCGAGCATCACGAAGCGCTGAGAACGGGACGGATCCAGGGGAGTCGGCGGCGGCTCGACCCCCGGGCCGGCAACGAAGTCGTCGGGCGCCATCATCCAGCGGTGTGTGAACTTGCCGCTGGTTTCGCCGACTACGTTCTTCGCCTGTAACGGTTCCTTGGAAGTCGCACGCTGTACTTCCACCTGGAAGCGCCGCAGCCTCTCGCTGATCCTGAGGCCGATGCAGCTGCTGCTGCCTGTGGCGAGTATCGAGGCATCAGTCTGGGTATCAGGAGCCGAATAGATGTTGAAATGCGCGGCCTGGTCCACAAGCTGCTGCAACGCTTCGGCACCTATAGACGGTTGTGGCGTAGAGGGCGCGGTGCCCTTTGCATCAGCCATGGGAATCGGCTAGTCTCCGCCGGTCCAGCCGGGGTCACCACTGCGGCTGGGGCGTGAACCGCCACCGCCCCCGCTCTCGCTTCCGCCACTGGATGGAGGGTTCGGCATACGGTCGCGGATGTCCTGCAGGGCTTTTGACTGGGAACGCAGAATACTGAGGTGATCTTCTTCGTATTCGAGCTTTTCTCGTACGTAGCGATCGAGAACCTCGAAAAACACTCTAAGGTACTTCTTGTCACCGTCGGGCAGGCCTAACAGCCAATCACCCGACTTATGCTTCGCTTCCGAGGGATAGTCTTTCTCCTTCCATTTCTTCGGCAGAGGCGTGTTTCTCTCGTCGAGATGCTGAATGAACTCCGCAATCTTCCAGCCGGCGTAGGCTGTAGCGGTGGTGTTCTCCTTGACGAGTTCTTCCACTTCACCAAAGGCATGCTCGTAGTCGCGTTTCACGAACAGAATCTTGTATCGAACCAGCTTTAGCATGTCATCGTTCAAATTCGTGTCTGGCATCCTTCTTTCCTCCTTACTGGGTGTGTCGTCTGGTGTTGCGATGGCCTTGATAGTGTCGACTTCGTTTGCGGCGATGCTGGAATCGGGCGCGCTGCTCGGTAAACCGCCGAGAATCTGAGACGTTCCGTTCAGCACGACATCGATGCTCTGGTCCGCAATCCTTTGCAGCCCCTGAAGTGTTCGGGCGAACATCTCCATGCTGTAGGTGATGGCTGCCATCGGCAGCTTGATCAACTGGCCTAGGAAACGCATCAAAGTGACTTGAACCAGCTGGCGATTTCTTTACCGATGCGATGCGGGCTGCTTTCCTGGAGATAATGAGATCCGGGGCCGATATAGATGGACTGGAGGTTCTTTATGTTGCGTTTGCTCCAGTTGACGTTGTCCCTGGTCAAGAGTGCACCGGGTGTTGCATAGAGCATCAGCTTAGGCACGTTCGATTGGCCAAGTCTGGCGCTGTAGCTGGCTACGGCATCCCACACATCCGGGGGTTCCCCTCCAATGGGCGTCTCTCTCGGCAAACGCCAGATCGGCAGGCGGCTTTGGGGATCTTTGAAAGGTTCGCGGTAATAGTTCATTTCCTGGGCGCTGAGAGGCCGTCCCGCCGCCAGCGGCAGTAGCTGCTCTATGAAAAAGTTTTGATCGACGATCATCTGCCAGCCTTGGCCACCCACGCCGCCGCTGCGGAATTGTTTGAAGATCTCTCTGAATTCCGGAGTGGAGAATTCGTTCCAGGCATATGGCCGGACGATCGACTCGAGAAACGCGATCCCCTTCACGTTGCTTTCGTTGCGCATCGCATAGTGGAAGCCGAGCCCGGACCCCTGGTCATGAAGCACCAGCGTAATGTTCTTCAGGTTGAGCTTTTGGATAAAGCCCTCGAGATACCTCACGTGATCCACCCATCGGTATTCGATGGCGGGTTTGTCCGATTTGCCGTAACCGATAAGATCCGGAGCAATGCATCTGCCCACTGAGGTCAGATGCGGAATCACGTTGCGCCACAAGTAGGACCAGGTGGGGTTGCCGTGGAGAAAGAGTATCGCTGCGCCCGAGCCTTCATCGATATAGTGCATCTTTGAGCCGTGCACTTCGAGGTAGTGGGCCTGGAAGGGATAGTCCGCCGAAATGTCCGGCTCCGCGAAATACTGCAATTGAGGGGGCCGGCCCTGCGCCGGCTGCTGCGGCGCCGTTGGACTCGGCTCCGACTTTCCCTTGGTTTCTGTTTCCTTGGGGAGAACGCATGTTACGGCGTTCAGGACATTCAATGTCTGCTGCACACCAAACATCGTCATTCCCCAGGAAAAGCCGAGGACTGATTTTGTGAAATCACGCACGACTTATTGCTACGCCCGAGAGCTCACGACCCGCAGCAGTAGCGCTCCGATGAAAAGGAACGCCGCGGCGCCGAACCTGTCTCCCAGCGCGGCCTTGATGTCCGGGCTTGAAATGTAGTTCGGCAACAAGACGACAGCAGTTAGAAGCAGAAGCAATAGCACGACAGCCGCAGAGGATCTGATGAGCCGATTTCTCGAGCGTTTACTGCTTCCGTCGGCCATCTGGGTCAGTGCGCGGTCCAGCGTTCGCGGCAACTCCACTGCCAGTGAAGCGTACTTGCTTGCGTCATCGGCAAGCTGGCTCAGGCTCAGCATCTCGCAGAATTGATTCCAGACGGTCGAAACGCGAAAATCCTCCAGGCCCTCTCGCAGTGCGTCCTGCCGGGGGGCGAGCCTTTGAGCGGCCGTGGCAATACGGCCAAGGCTGCGCCAGAAGTTGATCACGTTCGGTGTCGCTCGATACCCGTGTTCGTTGAAGACTTGCCACTGCAAAATGAGATGCTCGATAAGCTGGTCGTAGCCTCCCCTCTCGTGCCATCCACCGTCCCGAAAGGGCGCAATCTGCCGCAGCCGGCTCAGCAATTGCTCTTCACCACCGGCGTCTGGGAGTTGATCGACTTCCGGCAAGAGGCAGGCACACGCCTTGTCAACGTCCTGGGCTGAGGCTGCGATCAGGTAGGCGAGTAGATTGCTTTGGGCGGTCGGAGTCAGCCGCGACAAACTGTCCCCCGCAAAAGCAAAACGCTCGTCCGGTAGCAAAACGATTTCCGCAAGTGCGGGTGCAGTTGGGAACAGGGAACCCCATAGTGCGTCCTGCAACCAGGTCTGACAAAGCTGGCGTGCGAGCCGGCGGCGGTCCTGCTCCGCCATCGTTGTGGTTCCTTGCTCGAGTTCCGCTAACAGATCGTCGAGCCCGACTCCTTTCAGTTCATCGACCGTCAGCATGCCGGCACTGCATAATTGCCGATGCACCGCCGGCATCTTGAAAGCATTGTTCTTTTCCTGGCGTGCGCGCTGTAGCCTTCGTTCCAGTTCGCGCTCCAGATTCATCTGACGATCCAATGAGCGCTGGAACTCGGCAATTGCCAGTTCCACCTTGAAGTCCTTGTCACCGCTGCATTGCAGCGCATTCCGCAGAAACGGCAATAACTCGATTTCGCTTTTGATCCAGGTTCGCACACCAGGCCGCGACAACTTGATTCTGACGGTTTCGCCGCTGTGCAACCGCGCCCGATGAACCTGGTGGAGGAGGCGCGAGTCAACAGGATCAGACTCGAAATCAGAGAAGTGTTGTTCGGGCCAGAAACCAGTTTCGTGGCGTATCAGATCACGCACGGCGCTTTCCGGCATCGGCACGGCCCAGTCGGGTGTCGTTGCCAGGGCAACGCAGTGCTTCATCGGCAACAGATCGAACCGCGATGAGAGGTAAAGGCCGAAAGCGGCAAACACCGGACCCATACGGGCGAGTTCTCCGAGTCCATACGCGTCGCTGTGCTGCTCGATCTCGCGACGCCTGCGGAGCAATACCTCGCGCGGATACCTGTGTGCTGGTGCGCGCTTTTGTTCAAGCGGCCAGATTGGCGAATGGCTGATAATGGAAAACCTCTTCGAGAGCGCCACGTTGCTTCAGCGCCGGGTAGTAGCGATTCATAGCGTCGATGACAGGCTGCGCCACAAGTTGGTCCCATCGCCTTGCGAACGTGGGATCCGCAGGCGCCGGTCTATAACGGCACAGCTCTGCGATATAGATATCATCCGGCGTGGTGTCGATTCCCATGATGAGAGCCGAGACGACGCCATTCGAAAGCGCGGCGTCGCGTGCCGGCTCCGGCGCGAGAGTTTTCAAAAGACTGGCCAGAATCTCAGGCTGCCGCATATTGACGAGGGTCACTGCCCAGGTCAGTCCAGCCAGCAAGTTCATTCGCGCCAATTCATGGGGCGCCTCATCGTCCACGGCAAGCCAGGGCGATAGCGAGCCGGGAACAAAATGGATCGGCAGAAAGTAGAGTGCGCGTCCGGCGCCGTGCCAGAAATAGCCTGCGACCTCGGGAGCCCTTTCGTGCAGTGTCCGGTCGATGAGTTCCATCATTTGCGGGTGCCAGGTTCGTGTAACCAGGCCGAGAGATTCGAAGCAGGCGCCGGCGTAACCTGGTCGTGAATTTTCCCGGCAGAGCGTCGCAAACTCAGCGAGCACGGCATCGCTCTCACTCGTGCGACTGAAAGGCGTGATCGTATTCAGCAGCCTCTCGGCGAGCGCAAGCCCGAGGCCGGCATGCATCATCGTCAGGCTTTTGGCAGGCAGCACACCGGCCTGGTCATCCGTCAGTAGATTGCGAAGGACTCCGCCGGGCTTCCAGACGGCGGCGGCGTAGTTGTGTCCCAAGCCTTCTACTGCCCACAAATCCGGATAGGCGCCCAATGCGTACGCCTTCTCGATCGACTCTTTCAATGGGAACGCGCCGCCGCGGGGAATGCCGAGCAACGTTTCGACGTGTTTGACCAGATTGTAGACCTCGTACTTGTTCTTGAGTTCCTGCCAGGCCAATCGGCTTCCTGTCCCGGGCAACAGCACTCGGCCCGTTTCCTGGCTTTGCTCTGCCACCCTGGCGATGACGCGGGCAGCGTAGCGGGGCGTAAAAGCCCGGAGGGTGAAAACATCGAACAGGAAGTCCACGGCGTCGCGTTGCAATTCATCGCCGACCTGAAAAGTCGCCCATAGCAGATCATCCAGCGTCTGCTGCGCGGCCTGAGTGGTGAGATACAGACCGCGTTCAATGGCACGTTCATTCGCGGACAGACCCAATTTCGACTCGCTCGCTACCGGTTCGGATTTGACCCGGGAATCGGACCCCAACCTTGCGTGCGCTGGGATGTCGAACTGCGCGCTTGTCCCGAAGAATCGCGGGCGGCTCCTTCAGATGGCGAGGGCGCAGGATTCTGCGGTTTTCCCATTGCCGCCTGAAGGCCTTGACTCACGGCTTCCGCGGACTGCCGCAGGCAGTCGGAAGTGGTTCTCAGAATCTGGCTCGGGTCCAGCGCGGTAGGCGAGAACACGCTGAACGCGACATCGACCATTTGCCGTTGCAAGCGGTCGCCGGTCTGAAACACGGCGCTTGTGATGCCATCGAATTCCTTCGTGGCCGCCGCAGTGACCGCGTCGAAGGCTCGGGCGGCCTTACCGGGATCGGTCAGGTTCACTGTCTGCTGTCCGCCAAATAAAGACATTACCCACGAGAAACTGAAGAGTGATTTGGTCAATTCACGCATCACCAGACTCCTTTTGTCACGGACTTGCTTCAAACCAGCTTGCGAATCGTTCGCAACAACATTACGGACGCGGCAGCGACCAGCAGCGTGCCTGCAGTAAAGAGATTCACACCCACGACCGGACGCGACTCGGACGCGACTACAAGCACCGCCACTGCGACAACTGTGATTGACAATTGAACGGCTCTTCTCACCAGCCCAAATTGGCTCAGAACGCGGGATCCGACTGCGTCTTCGGGCCAGTCGCCTTCAGCAAGCCGCTGTATGACACGCGCGGTTCGAAAAACTCCATCCCGCGTGAGTCGAATGTTCGCAGTCCACCAATTGAGAAGAGCATCGTAGGAAACCAGCGCAAGACGCTTTTCCCAGCGCATGTAACGATCGCAGACGGTTTCGAGGTATCGACCGACATTGAATGCCGGTGCGAAGCGCGTTATCAAACCATCGATGGCAATCGCGGAGCGAATGTATTTGACGACATCGCGTTCGGGCCAGATGTCGGTTTGGCGGGATAGCCTGAGCATGTCCAGCATGACGAGCGTAAAGTTTTTGCGCAGGCGCCGTTCGCGGCCAGACATCTCGTACCACTGCTCGGAATGGCGTCGTAAGCCCTGACGGAAGGCTTCGGGGTCTGCATTGGATCCCATCGCGGCGCCCTTTAGAAATGCTGCCGACATTCCATTGAGGTCGGCTCGCGTATAGGCCAGCGTCAGCGCAACCAGATTCTGACGGGAGCAATGACTGAGAGCGCCAGTGATTCCGAAATCGATATATCCGACAACGTTATCCGGCAGGATCATCAGATTGGCCGGGTGGAGGTCCGCATGAAACAATCCGTGCCGGTACGCATCGTTCAGGAAATTGTCGATGATGTGGCAGGCAAACTGATTAGGTTCGAAACTCAACTCGCGCAAGCGAGCCGCCATCGTCTCATCGCCTGTCGCGCCCGTCCGTAAATGGTCCAGCACGGTAAAAGTGTCGAAAAACTCCGTCACCAGGGTGCGCCGGGTTGTGTATTCCGCAAGCACTTCGGGAACGCGTTCATACGGATTGTCGTGCGCATTCCGTCGCATCTGCTCGAGGTAGCGTGCTTCGGTGCGATAATCGAGTTCTTCTTGCGTCCAGGCCACGAACTCGCTGGTGGGTTCCAGCAGCCAGTAAAGCGGCCGCAGTCTCAGACTCTTGATCAAAGCCAGCATGGCGGTCATCAGCCGAACGTCGCCGGCGAAATCCCGCTCCACGTTCGGCCGCTGAACTTTCACTGCGAACCGGCGATTGTGCAAAGAGGCGATATGAACCTGGCCGATTGACGCCGTGGCGAGCGGGCGCTTCGCAAATGAATCAAAGACATCCTCAGGGCGGCGGCCCAGTTCCTCGACGAAAATCCTCTCGACTTCCGCGTAACTGAACGGCGAAATCCTATCGAGTAGATTGGTGAGGGCCTGGCAATACTCGAGAGACAGAATGTCCGGCTGCAAGGCGAGCATTTGGCCAAACTTGATAAACGTGCCGCCCAGTTCTTCGATCGCGGTGCGCAATCGTTCAGGTCCTGTCAGTGTGCTCGAGGGAAAATGCCGGGCCAGTCGCGGCCATCGTTCCAGCCTGTCGCCCATTGCATATGCGGACGTGTGTCTGACGACGACAAACACCAGATGTCGGAGTCGCCGCAGGCACTGCCACAGTAGCGTCATCGATGAGCTTCCTCGAAAATCGATCCAAAGAAGATCGATTTTCGGCGTTGCAGCATTCGCTCGATCGTCCACTGAATTCGCGACCGGACATCGCGGCTTATCGCGCGGATCACCGCGGGGTCTTCCGCTGATTCGGGGCCGTATTGCCTTTCGATGTGGATTGCCGGTAGAAACTCGGTGTGCCACTTCGAAGGCAGCGGTACCGGGAGCAACGGGAAGGTTGGAGTAATAGGAAAATACGGCCACTCGCTGTAACGCTGCCACCAGCGCCATTCGATCTTGCCCAGGATCGGGAAGATTTCTGCACTTCCGACAGTGACAAAAGGAATTATGGGCGCGCGGTTTCGCAATGCCATCTTTACAAAATCGTGTCGCCCGAATCGGCCCAGCTTATAAGCCTGACGATAGAGAGTGAAGGCCCCGCGAATCCCTTCGGGATAGACACCGAGCAAGCCATCGCGTTCCAGAACGTAGTCCGCGTTGTCCTGGCACGCAATGATTCCACCGAGCTTTGTCATGAAATTAGTGAGAAAGGGAAACTTCACGAGGGTCGGGTGGACAAGAAAGCGTGGAATGCGTCCGGTCGCGCCGAGAATCATGTGCAGTGCCATTACCCCGTCCCACGGCATGAAGCCGCGATGGACGCCCACGAGAACACCTCTACCCTGCTGCGGAATGTTTTCAGTGCCGCTGAGTTCGATGCGCCAGTAGAAGCGCGCCAGGAATTTCAGAAGGGTACGCCCGTAGGCGCGGATGTACTCGGGGTCCATGCCGAAATCATCGATTTCAGTTTCCGGAGTCCCTGGACGGGAAGCACCCCCGAATGCCTGGCGCAGCGCATCTATGCTCGAGTCTTTGCTGGAGAAACCCATTTCGTCCCGCAGGCGGCGTGCCGCTATGGTCCATGGATAGCGGATGTACTCCAGTTCCTCGTGGGGCACCGAACTGCCGACCGATTCCAGTAATTGCATCGCCGCAGACTGGAGTCGTCGCGGAACCGGAGCGCGGCGGATTCGCGCCAGCCGGATCGCTTTTCTAAGTGGAATGGTTTCCCGTGGGGCGACGTGATAGATACCGTCCCCATTTTTCTCGATGACGCAACGGATTGCTGCCGCCAGATCGTCGGGACTCAGAAGCTGAATTGAAGGATCGTGGCCGGGAAGGGTCAAGGCGAGCGAGCGTTTGAAAAGACGATTCAGCACGTCCTCGCCACCTCGCAGAGGCACGGTCGTGGTTCGAAGAATAGCGAGCCGAGTCTGATCCCCGGCAAAGACTCTCCTGGCCTCTGTTTCGACGTCCTGCCATGACGTCGCGACCCGGTTGCGCATGCTCCTGGAGGGCAGATGACTTTCGGAAACCAGTCCCTCATTATGGGCGCTCGGTGTGTACACCGCAGAACTGGACAAGAACATCAGCCGCGCCCTGGTCTTCGCACAGGCGGCGAAATCTATAGCCGCCCTTCGAACATCGACAATACCCGATGCGATGAATGGTGGCCGATAAACGATGTTATCGATACCCTCGAGATCGAGTGAGAGCGTGTGGTGCCGTATCTCGACAATGGAGATGGGTGCGAGCGCCTGAGAGATCTTGGCGGTCACCTCGGGGCGATCGTCGAGGACTAATGTTCTCATCATGTTTAGTTACTCGTGCCCGCCGCGCATTCCAGCGGCGGCACTCTCTCCGATTGTTCCGCGATCACCCTGGCTGCCTGCATTGCAGAAATGATCACAGGTGTTATACCGCCGCCGGGCTGCACCCAGTGCCCGACACAATAAAGATTCCTGACCGGACTCAAGACGCCTGGGCGATCGTCGCCCAGTTGATCGGGGGACATTTCCCACCCCAGCATTGCTCCCTGATAATTGAGTGTGTATCGATGGGAGGTAAGGGCGGAGGCGCTGAGCTTTACCACCACGTGGTTGGCGATGTCCGGAATGATTCGTTCCAGATTGGTCATGACAAAGCCTTCGATCATTGCCTTGTGAGCCGACCAATCATCAATCGTGTCGTATGCGATGTCGGTGATCTTTTGCACGATCAACACGTGGCTGCCTTCAGGCGCCATGGCCGGCTCGAAGAGAGTGGGGACGAACAGCTTGAACTTCAGGGCAGTTGTCCCCGCGTCGTCCGGATTCCATTCGTTCCAGTAGTAACCCTGTACTTCCTGCAACAGGTCCGCCGACACGCCGCGCAGACCGAGATGAGTCAAAAAGCAGGGGAATGTGGGCCGCAAACGCCGAATCGTATCGACGTACTCTCCAGGGAAATAGTTGCGGCCCACGAGCCGGTCAATCGTCTGTCGCAGATCGGCATTGGACACTACCGCGCCGGTGCGAATCGTGCGCAGCACCCGCGCGTGGGGAGAACCCGTTTCAACCTCGATTCCAGTGGCCGTGTTGTTATCGACCAGAATTCGGTTAACCCGCGCGCTCATGAGGATTTCGCCGCCGAGTTCCTGAAACCGCGCAGCCAGGCTGTCGGCAAAGACCTGCGATCCTCCCTGCGGGTAGTAGTTTCCCAGGAAGTAAGACAGTCTTAGCGTCGAGTCGAAGACGAATGAAGTTCGGCATGGAGGCGAGCCCCAGTGTGGACAGTCGGCTGTGAGAAGCAGCTTCAGCTTTGGATCCCGAAAATATTGATCGAGTACGTCACGAAGCGTGAGGTGAATGTAGCGTTCGACACGTTCGGTGTGGCGTGATCGGAAATATAGAAGCAGGCCCAGCATGTAAACTTCACGAACGAGTTCAAAGAAGCTGTCGATCGCCGCGGCCTCGTGCGGGAATTCGTTCTTGAGCTTGATGAGATACAGATCGAAATCGGCCGGTACGGCGAAGCGGGTTCCGTCAGGGAAGTGGAATTGATCGACGGGGTCCATTTTGACCCATCCCGTATCGATTCCGAGATCGACCAGGAGCTTCCCTGTAATAGTGGTCGGATTTCCAAGCAATGGATAGAAGTGCGTGGCCGCGTCGAACGTAAAGCCTTTACGGCGAAAAACGCTGCAATATCCACCGACCATGTAGTGCTGCTCGACCAGCAATACCTGCAGGCCCGCACGGGCCAGGAGACTGGCGCAAATCAGTCCGCCTATTCCGGCGCCGACGACGACGGCGTCATATGCCGATCGGGGCTCACTCCGTAGTGGTCTGAACAGTCGGGTCAATGCTCTTGGCGAGGTAAGGTGGTTTCGTCGGTCGGCCGATTTCGGCCGTAGGTTTCGTGCGCGGCAACGAATTCTGAACTTGCGATGGCAGAGCCCATGGAGAGCTCGCCGGCCAGCAGCGTCGCGGCCGCAACTTCTGCGAACTTCCTGGCTCGGTCCGTTCCGTAGCAACCAAGTAACTCGAGGCACTCGCGAAAGGTTCCGAGCCCCGTGCCGCCGCCAACCGTGGCTACAGTAAGAGCTGGAAGAGTGACACTGGCGTAGAGGTCACCTGCTTCGGTCACCTCGAAGTTCGTGATTCCTACGGCAGAGTTCACGACATTCGCCACGTCCTGGCCGCAAGCGATGAAGAGGGCGGTCAAGCCGTTCGCGTAATGACCGTTGTAACCCACAGCATTTGCTTGCAGGTGTCCGATCATCGTGTGCTGCCACATGTGATGCAGCTGTGGCGGCGACACGTGCAGATAACTCTTCAACACGGAAGCCGGCAGCAAGGCACCCGCCGTGACTTTTTTACCTTTGCCGCCCGCGAAGAGTGAGCCGCTAGCTCTCTTCTCGGAGCTTGCCCCGCTGAAGATATAAAAGCTCCGTACCCCGAGGTGCTCCGCAATCCACCGCGCTGCTTGCTCAGTAGCCTTCACCAGCATGTTCATACCGTGAGCGTCGCCACAGAAATAGCAGAAGTGAACGATGACCTGGCGGCCGATCACGTCGCAATGCAGGCGAAGGAGACGGCCGTGACGTGTGGTGGACTCGGCCTGTGTCTTGATGGTGTCGAAATGAGACTGGATGCCCGACGAGAACTCGTAGGCCTCATCGCTCGAGTCGAAGAAAAACACTGGAGATACCCGGTTTTCGTCGATGTAAACATGCGTCGAAACGCCGCCCGCGCGTGTGAGCGCGACCATGCCACGCTCGTAAGAGCGAATGAGCGCGCCTTCGGTCGTCGCCATGGGAACATAGAAAAGTCCATGGGCATTATCTCCGTTGATAAGAAGAGGACCTGCGACGCCGACCGGGATTTGCGCTGTGCCAATCGGGTTTTCGATGTTGCCGCGCATCGATTCAGTCGGGATCGAATGGGAGCCGACCATATCGAGCCGGCAGCCGGTCTGAGTTTCAACCCAGCGGCGGCGTTGGTTGACTTGCTCGGGGCTATAACCTTGATGCTTGAACCTGGGTATAAGTTGGGATGAACTAGACACACCGAAGTCCTCTTACTCACATGAGTAATTTACATAAGTAACTGACCACGCTGGGGTTATCGCTAATTCAGTCCAGATTCGCTTTGCCGATCACGACAGAGCTGCAGTTCCCCTCAAATCCGATCGAATTGATCAAACCGATGCCAACACGAACGGGACGCGTCTCTGCGGACACACCTCGAAGTGGAAAAGCGTTGTCAAGGTCATCCAGCCCCGATATTCCTGGAAGTGTTTCCGCGCGCATTGTTTCGAGCAGGTCGGCCGCCTGGATCGCGCCTCCAGCGCCAAGACACTCCCCGATCACGGACTTGATGGCGGTGACTGGAACCGTTGCGCTGCCGTCAGTGAACACGGAGGCGATGGCGTGCGCTTCGTTTTCATCTGCCAGGACGCTGCCGTTTGCGGAAGAGCTCACGCAATCCACATCCGCGGGCGCGATACCGGCGTCTTTCAAGGCATCCGCAATTGCCCGGCGAATGGCGCGTCTGGAATTGCAGGGATCCTCGCCAAATGCGCAATCGTGAGCGCTTGCTGAGCCCAGCACTTCTCCGAGAATCGGCGCGCCACGGCGGGTCGCCAGTTCGAAGTCTTCCAGCATGAGCAGAGCAGCGCCTTCGCCGAGCACGAACCCGTTTCTCTCCCGGTGGAAGGGAATCGGCGAGTGTCCTGAGCGATGATTGGAACCGCACAGCATTCCGGCTCTCCCGAACCCGAAGAAAGTCTCGAAACAAAGCTCCTCGGCGCCGCCGGCCAGCAGGGCTTTTGCCCGGCCGATGCGAATGAGGTTTGTCGCGTAGGCGATCGATTGCAGGCCCGATGATGCGCCGCAGGATATTGTGGAATTGATTCCTCTCAGGTTGTGCCAGATGGCGGTCTGGCCCGCAGCCGCATTGATCACAGTATTGGCGAAGTCCATGGGGCTGGCGTACGCGGGGCCCGATGTGAGCGCCCGGCGATCGAATTCCGAGATCGTATGCGCGCTGCAAAACATCGTTCCCAGAACGATGCCCACTTCGTCCCGCGTGCGCATCTCGACGGACCACCCGCCGTCGGCGAGAGCGAGCGCGGCGGCAGATGCCACCAGTTGCGACGTCCGGTCCAGAGCACGGAAGTTCTTTCCGTTCAGATAGGTTTTAGGCGAAAAGCCGGCAATTTCTCCGCTGAGCTGGCAAGGCAGACCTTCGGTGGTAAACAGAGTCGGCGAACTAAAACGGCCTTTGCCGTCACAAAGCGCGGAGTGCAACTCATGCACGTCGTCGCCCAGGGGCGAGACCACACCGATACCTGTAATCGCTACACGACGGTCCATCATGTTGCCGCCTCGCACTTGCGAAAGAGAACCGAGGCATTGTTGCCCCCGAATGCGTATGCGTTGTTCATCGCCACTCTCACGGAATGTTCGCGCGCCTGATTGGGCACGTAGTCCAGATCACATTCGGGATCCGCTTCCTCGAAATTCATCGTGGGAGGGATGCGGTCGTTGAAAACGCTCAGCGCGCAGGTAGCGGCCTCGATGGCGGAAGCTGCTCCCATCGTATGGCCAAGCATCGACTTGATACTGCTCATCGGGATGCGACGGGCGCTCTCGCCAAAGACCCGTTTGACAGCCGTTGTTTCGATCCGGTCATTGACCGCTGTGCCGGTACCATGAGCGCTGATATAGCTCACGTCACTCGCGGCGATTCCGGCCTCGGCCAGCGCCGCTTCCATCGCCCGGACCGCACCGTCGCCGGATGGATGGGCGGCAGTCATATGATGTGCATCGCAGGAAAGACCATAGCCGGCAACTTCGGCGTAGCAGCGGGCTCCACGCGCTCGCGCGTGATGCCCGGATTCGAGGACCAGAACGGCGGCGCCTTCACCGGGAATCATGCCTTTGCGATTCCTGTCGAAGGGTCTGCAAGTATCGGGGGCGATGGCGCCAAGGCGGGCGAAGCCGGTGTAGGTTATCCGCGAAAAACAATCAGAGCCGCCGGCCAGCATCACATGGGCGCGGCCCGAACGTATCGTATCGAAGCCAAAGGCCACGGCATGGTTGCCGGCGGCGCAGGCGGCGGGAATCGTGATATTCGGCCCTTCCAAGCCGAACTCGGCTGCGATGTGTGCCGAAATGACGTTGCAGGGATATTTGCGAATGAATTCCGCGTCCACACCGTCGAGTTGCCTGGTCACATGACAGTCGTCATATTGCTCGATCATGTGGGGTTCGCCGGATGTCGTGCCGATGGAAACGCCGGTCTGTTCGCATGCCAGACTGCCGATCTCGAATCCTGCGTCAGCTAAAGCGATTCGGGCGGCCGCGATCGCAAATTGCGACGCGCGGCCCATCGTGTTCGGCTTTTGCGTGCGTATATAGGCGGCCGGATCGAAGTATTTGACTTCGGCGCCCCGGTGGCAGGGGTAAGCCGAGGTGTCAAACGAGCGAACTTCCTCGATGCCACCACGGCCTTCCAGCAAGTTATTCCAGAACTCTATCGGGCCGATACCGATTGGCGTGACGACGCCAATGCCGGTTACGACGACGTCGGCGGGCATGGCTAGATAACCCGGCTAAGAACGTATTTCTGGACGAGGTTTACAGTGTCGTCGATAGTGCGAATCCCCTTCAGCTCTTCCTCAGGTGCATCGATATCGAATTGAGCCTCGACATCGACCACGATCTCCAGTATCGACAAGGAATCCAGACCCAGATCCCCGACATACGCACCCGCATCCTTGATGTCGTTGATTGCCATTCCGGTCACGTTCGCAATTGAAGCCTTAATCTTGTTCCGTATCTGCTGAGAGTCCACAGTTGTGCTCCTAATGTTGGCGTCAGGCCAGCCTCCAGTTCGGCGAGGTGCCGCTAAGCGGCATCCTCACACCTGGACGGTCCTCACACGCGGGAATTCCTGGGATCTATACCGTCTTCTTCACTTCCCTCGGTCGCGTCCGATCATCCGAGTTATAGACGTGGCGCACTTCCGGTTAAGCTCGTAGTAAACCTGCGAGTCTCGACCTTCCTTCTCTAACACCAGCTTTCTCTCCACGAGTTCCGCCAGCGCCTCTTTTATGCGCGGCCTCCAGTATTCGAACTCGCGATAGCGAACCCACCAATCCGCAATGCCATCCACCGTGTCCTTGGCATGCGGGTTGTCAACCCAGTACGCTAGGATTTTCTTCGCGACAACCGACACTTTCTTTGGTCGGTCTGGATTGTCCAATTCAGCGTCCTTTGTTTTTCAGAAGCCTCGCCCTAGCAATACAGATGCCGCGGTGTAATTCCTTTGCTATCGACGGTGCCGCGTAAGGCCTATGCTGAATTTGTCCAAGGCGGCGGCGTAGTGGTTATAGCTAAACGAAAGCAGTTCGTCGCTTAGGTGGGTAGGACAAATACATCCGACGGCCGGTCGCGGATTGTCCTGGTCTTAAGAATGATTCTACTTGTGAGGTTCTATCTGGTGTTTGCGCATCAGCTCCCAGAAAGCGCGGCGGTTTTTCTGGGCTGTACGTGCCGCCTTGCTGATGTTGCCGTCGCAGTCGATGAGGAGCTTTTCAATGTATGACTTTTCGAACTGAGCAATGGTTCTTGCTTTGGCGTGCTGAAAGGACTCGGGACCTGCCGGAGAAGATGCTGGTGGCAAGCTTAAATAGCTGCAGTCGATGAGTTCGGTGTCGGTGAACACTGCCGCCCTTTCCACGATGTGTTCCAACTCCCTAACATTGCCGGGCCAATCGTATGACTCAAGCAGTTTCATCGCGGCCGGCGTAAAGTCCCGAATCGGCCGCTTCAATGCCAGAGCATGTTTCATCAGGAAATGCCGTGCCAGGAGGGAAACATCCTCGGGGCGCTCTCTTAGTGGAGGTAACGAGAGGTTCACCACGTTGAGCCGGTAATAGAGATCCCGTCGAAATGTACCGTTTCTCATGGCGCTCTCGAGCTTCACATTGGTTGCCGCCACCAGTCGGACATCCGCCTGGCGCGTCTTTGACGATCCCAGCGGCCGATACTCTTTCTCCTGGATGAACCGCAACAGCTTCACCTGAGCGGTGGGCGTTACCGAGTCGATCTCATCGAGGAAGAGTGTTCCGCCGTCGGCTTCTCCCAAAAGGCCGACTTCAGTCGCGCCGGCATCGGTGAATGCTCCCTTGGCATGACCGAACAATTCGTTTTCGATCAGGTTCTCCGGAATTGCTCCACAGTTCACCGGCACGAAGGGCGCACTCGCTCTCAAACTCAGGTAATGGATCGCCCGCGCGCACAGTTCTTTACCGGTGCCGGTGTCGCCGGTGATGAGCACGTTTGCATCGCAGCGCGCTATTAGGGGAATTTTGCTGGTCTGCTCCAGCCATTTGTCACTGCGGCCGATCATCTGACGCATTCCGACCGTGGTGCGGAACTCTCGCTGGACCTGGCGGTCCGTCGAACTGTTTTCAAGCAATCGCCAGACGCGTGGCAGGACATTAATGCTGTCGATCGGCACAGTAATGAACTCGTTTGCGCCCTCATGCAACAGGGTAAACATTTCCTGAGGATCTTCTGCCTCGCTTACCGCGACAACGGTTGAAAGACCCAATTTGGTTTTAAGGAAACGGAGCATTTCACCCGCACGCTGCTTGCAGTCGCGACTCAGGATCAGCAGGAGGAGGTCGGGAATGCTCGATGCGAGAAGGGTTATCAGGCGAGATTCGTCTGCCGAGGGTTGATGGATATGCGATACATCCAAGTTCCAGGGGCCGGTCGATCCCACAAGTAGACTACGGAGGGAAATCCCCAGCGACCCCGTCGCGCTCAGGTCTAAAATCGCGATCTTTGCGCTTCGCATGCGGCTCACGCGCACCCTTTCTTAGATGCACAGCAAGCGAAGCGTCCGTGGCTTCGTTGGCTGGGGAAGCCCCTAAAACCCCAATGGGGACTCTCTATATCAGCTGCCTCGTCGTCTCGGCGCGCTATCCTACTTGGCATCGCCTGCGGTTTGCAAGTCAGATTAGTGTTAAAACAATAGCGCTAACGAGTTAAGTTGCGGCTGGTCATCTCTAAAGAACAAGTCTTAGAGCGGTTCTATCCAGGCAGAGTCAATTTCAGCGACCACTGAGCGCTGAAGCAGATGAACACTCAAAATGAGCCGGCAGATACCCTTCTTTCGAATGAGAATACCTTCGCAGCCCTCCAGTGGACCGTACTTCACTCTGACTCGTCGCCCGGCTTTCAAATAAGGATAGGGATTGTGAGGGATTTCTGAGGTCACTAGTTTTTGGATAGCTTCGATCTGTTCTCTTGGAATGATCGCGGGCTCCGCCTCAAACGTCACAAAGCCCACAACGCCGTAAGGGCGGAGACATGTGCGGCGATACTCGGGCTTGATGTTCACGAACAGGTAGTTCTTGAAGAGCGGCTCCTCGATGACTCTATAGCGATCACTCCATTTACGGCGCACCATTTGGGTCGGCAGGAAGGCTTCTATTTTCGAGGCGGTCAAATCGGAGAAGACTTTACTTTCGTGACGAGAGCGTGTGTAGATCGCGTGCCAGGACTGTAATTCGGCCATCTTGAAAAACTCGGGCACAGGATACATCAGTTAATGGGATTCGGGTAGCGCTCGCCTTCTGCTTGAATTAAGCCGCGTTGGTTTTTGGGTTTGTTACAGCACGCAAATTGATGACGCTGTGCGACTGTCCGTGGCGAATTCGTATGCCATGCTGGAATTGGCGTCTGGGACAACCCGCGACAATGCTCCTGCGAACGGTATTCTTCGAAACTCCCTTTCACTCCGACGTTTCGGTCGGTGGCCTTCCCTCCTGCGCGGCGTGAGTACCATATTGGTTGTAGTACTCGTAGAACACGTTCAGCTTCAGCTCCAAATCGGTCACCGTCCAGAAGAACATGTGGTCCAGGCACTGGCGGCGAATCGTGCCAATCAGCCGTTCCACAAACGGATGCGATTGTGGAACGTACGGAACAGTCGTGATTTCGGCGACCTCCAGAACTCGCAGGTTCGCTTGCCACTGAAGAAACCGATACAGCGGATCATGATCTGAACTGAGATATTTCGGGACGATGCCGCCTCGAATCTCCTCCTTGAACATGCGGCAAAGCGCCATGCCATAGACGGTTCCACGCTGGATACCAAATCCGATTGATTCGCCGCGTGGACTGATCCATCACGACCAATATCCAGATAAGTGCGCAGCGCAATCGATTCGCATCGCAGCAGTTCGACGATCCACAAGCTGTCCTTCATGTGGCCAATGAATGTTAACCATGATGGTCCAGTGTCATTCGGTAACGGCTGATAATGCTGTCCGAGAATCCGGCGAACCACGTCCTTATCTATCGAAGTGCCGAATGCCAGATTGATCTGATCTGCAATGCACGAACAATCCATGTCGGATTTCGCTGTCCCATCTCGATGACGGCACGAATAATGTCGGCATCGGGTCCCCGACGGCCACGAGCATGGTATAGGGGGTGGTTTTACGTCGGCGTCTTTGGTGTTAATTTCTTATGCGATCGATTGCGCTTTTTCTCGGTGCGGGTGCGTCCAAAGCGTTTGAGTTTCCGCTCACGAATGAATTGTTGCCGTACATTCGTGCTGGTCTCCGGAACAACAATTTATTTGGTACGGGCACTAAGTCGACGGCTGAGCACGCCCGCCTCAAGCGGTTTCTTCGAAGCCTATACCCACGATTCCTACGATGCCCCGACGGGGCACTCCCATCAATTACTGAGGTCTTGTCGCTCGTCGATCACGCCGCGCTCACCGGCGCGGGAATTGGCAACACGCCACTGAAGGAACTCGCGAGTCTTCGTCGCCTCTTTGATCGCGGCATTGTCGAAGCACTAGAGTGGTTTGAACCCTTTGAGAACGAACCACGCAGTCTCACCATCTTCGTCAATTGGCTCTACGATAGGGCGTTCACGCAAGGCATGCCGCTGACCGTGCTGTCGACCAACTACGACATCATCGTGGAATGGACGCTCTGCAACAAAAAAGCACTCACGTATGAGCTTATCGAAACCACCATCGACTTCGGCTTTGATTGGCGCGATACCGAGAGCGGCAGGGTGCACCGGCGGCCCACGCAACCCTCCCTGCAGTTGTACAAGCTGCACGGCGCCTTAAACTGGCTCCGCTGCCCAGCGTGCGATCACATCTACATCAACAACGACGGTCCGATTCTGCATCGCGCCTTCGTGGCGCGCCCCAACAAGTATAACGAGTGCCATTGCGGCTACTTTCCATTGGAAGCCGTACTCGTCGCGCCATCCTCGGTCCGTGACATCCGGGATACCAACCTCTTAGAAACCTGGCGGCATAGCCTCGAGGCGCTGCGTACTGCAGACAACTGGTTTCTCATTGGCTATTCTCTCCCGCCCGAAGACCTCGCGATTCGGTCACTGCTGATGCGCGCATACCGCTACCGACCGCGACCACCACGCGTCGTCGTAGTCCAGTATGGCGACGACCCCGTCACCAAAGCGCGCTACCAACAAATATTTCCAAAGTGCGTGTACGCCACCGACGGCTTGGCATCCTTTATCGACGCCCTGCCCAACCTGAAACGCTACGTCCAACAACATTCCTAAACGGAGCGGCAAGACCATTCGGCATCAACACGAAGATTCTCTTCGGTGGGGACAGCCCTGGAGTAACGTTTAGCCCGGCGATGGAGTGGTGCCGGTCTGCAAGCTCTGCGGGATGATGTCATGCCGCACGAACAGCTCGCATCGTGATAGACGCTGGAGTTCTTGCTCTAGCTAGATTGCGATCAGTTATCGGTTCGGTGCGACCGCTTCAGGAGGCCGACGGATTGGGCGAGGGCCCGACGACACGCTGATCCAGAACCGTGACCAGGTCTTCGATCCTCACCGGCTTAACAAAGTGGCAATTGAACCCCGCTTCGACGGCGCGCCTGCGATCATTGGGTTGACCGTAACCGGTGGCGGCAATCAGCGTGGGGTGAGAACCGTGCTCCGCCCGAAGAGTCTTCGCGAGTTCGTAGCCGTCCAACTCGGGCAAGCCTACATCCAGTACAGCAGCGTGTGGCGCGAAGGAGCGCCATCGAGCGAGGGCGTCTCGCGCATCATGAGCCACAGCAGTCTGGAAGCCTTCGATCTCGAGAGCGACGGACAAGAGGTCGGCCACGTCGACGTTATCGTCGACGACCAGAACGCGCACGTCGGCTCGGGCGGACAGGCCCTGAGGGGATACCGCCTTGGCCGGCGCGATGGCTTCGGAAACGGTGGGGAGTTTGACCGTGAAAACCGTGCCGCGCCCATGTCCCTCGCTATGCACCGCAATGCTGCCGCCATGCCTCTCAACCAGATTGTTGACGATCGCGGAGGCCGAGGCCCAGACCGCCGCGCTGCGCGTCGGCGCGACGGTCAATCTGCACGAACGGTTCGAAAATGCGGGCCATCTGCTCGCGAGGAATGCCGCGGCCGTTGTCGCGGACCATGACGTTTACGCTCCCCGTCGACGATTCCACGATTACTTCAATCTTTCCGCCAACCGGCGTGAATTTTGCGGCATTGGTCAGCAGATTTCCGAAAATCTGAGCCAGCCTCACCGAGTCTCCTCGGATAGTCACTCCTTCGGCATCCGCGACTTGGAGAGTGTGCTGTTGGCGGGCGATGAGCGGGCCGGCAATTTCCACGGCGCGTTCCAGCACCGAAGAAAGAGAGACGATCTCGCTGCGCAATTCGACGTGACCACTAGTCACGCGCGAGATATCGAGCAGGTCGTCAACCAGGCGTGCCAGATGGCGGGTATGCCGATCGATGACCTGCTGCTCGCGAGCGGCCGACGGGTGACGCGCGAGCAGTTCCACGGCCGTCATGATCGGGGCCAACGGATTCCGCAGTTCGTGCCCGAGCATGGCCAGGAATTCGTCCTTGCGGTGGGCGGCATCGAGAACGTTCGCCGTTTCAAGCGTCGTGCCGACGAGGTTTGCGGCGCTGCGCACGAGAACGCGATCGGTATCGAGAGCGAGCGGATGATGTTTTCCGGCGACTAGCCGTCCAATACTACCGCCGATGGGAACGTCCGCACCGTAGTACCAAAGCTTGCGTTTGCCGGGGATTTCCAGAGTGCCGTCGCAGTCGGAAGCCAGCACCACCTGCACGGCCATTATTTCGGGGTCGGCGAGCGGCGTACGGTTTAACAGAGCCCAGTGTTTAGGCGGTGAACCCGGCAGGCTGAGATAAACGAATTCGCAGCTGAGAACAGTCGGAAGCGCATCGAGGACGATCTGAAGCGTCTCGGCCGGGCTTCGGCCGATGCACATCGAGGGCAGTGCGTTCAGTGCCGCCAAGTCCCGGATACAACGTCGGAGCCGGCGGACATCTTCTTCGTGTCCGCCGATCGCAGGCGGTAGACCCATACTAATTAATCTATCTGGCGCTGCCGGATGTCGCGGAGCATCTCTTCAGCTGGGGTATAAAACGGGTTTTCGTGCAGGACTCCGTTCATCACCGTAAGCGGATGTGTACGCAACAAATCCATCATCAGCGAACCAGTCAACCGGCGCACGTCGTAAACGCACACCGTCGGCGTCTTGCCCCGATTCAAAACTTCATTCACGGTCGCTTCGTAGGCGACCAACTGCTCGATCCCGGGAGGCTTGGAGAACACCCATCCCATCTGCCCGACCAGCCTCATCGGCGGCTTATTCTTCGCCGCATGCTCGCGCATCAACTCGTCGAGCGCAGCCATCATTCTGTCCTGATCGAAGGAGCCGCCTTTGAGGTGCGCCTCATTCCAGGTCGTCACCTCGAGAAGGTCTGACGCCGGTTGGGAACCACCGAGCCGCGACTGGTGCTCGTCCCGATGGTCGGGATCGACGATGTAGACGGCCTTTTCGCCTCGCTTCATGCCTTCGACCAGAAACGGATCGATGATCGCTCGTTCTTCGTCGGGTCCCAGAACGAACGCGCAAGCATGATAGTGGTTGCGAAACTGAGCGTGCGCAAGGGCAGTGGATTGTGTCATAGAAAAAAGTCTATCACCATCGCGGACAGCATCAGTACGCTGGCGGACGAAGAAGCAAAAGTTTTGGGGTTCAAACCCATCCCCTGCCCCATTTACGCTGCGGCACTTTCACCAATTTGTATCGCTGAGAGGATCAAGCAGACCGTTCGGCGAAAGTTGACCGTGGCGGCTGAGAATCCGGCGGACCACGTCTTTATCGATGCACGTGCCGAAGCCCAGATTGATTTGTTCAGCAAATGCGCGGACAACCCCAGGTCGGATTGCGGTGTTTCATCTCTTTCCACGATGGCACGAATGCTGTCTCACCTGGCCCCTTCGATTCCGGCTTCCAGGTTCGCATTGTCGGGGTGGGCTGCGAAGGCGCGCAGAGGCTCGGCGAGGGCGAGACCTGAGCAGCGGCAAAGAGAGTTTGCGGTTCACATGGTCGATTGGGCCCACGCGCCCCCGGCCCGCTAATGTCCGGAGGCGTGTTAGTTTTCCACGCTTTCCGTATGGACGTTCGCTGCTCGGTGCCGAGCAACATATCGGCGAAGACTATTTTCGCAGGCCACGTGGGAAACATCGTGTGCCCGCCAGCCTTTATTGTGCAAGCACACGGCCTGCTCGTACGCGAAAATCAACTCTTTGACCTTATGGACATTGGCCCCATTGGTAATGCGGCGCGCCTCAAAAATCAAACGATCGTCGACATGGACCACAGGATGGCCGTCGCTTACCGATCGGTTCTGGAGTTCACGTTCCGCTTGCAGCCGGTCATCGAGATCAGCTCCGTCGCTTCCGCCGCGCTCCTGATAGATCTCATAAGCGCGTAAGGCGATTTGTTCAGAGCTAATGACGCGCGATTCTTGAACGCTCTCCACGACGGGTGTCGAAGCTATAGTCATGTCTTCATCTCCAGTTCCGAAAATATGAAGATAAAGTCTAGAAGACAGCGACTGGACAAAACCGTACGAAACGTACAACTTCACACGACAACCCGGTCCATCTGGTTCTTGATGGTCCTGTAACATTCACATGAAACATTCTCGAGAGCGGGGCGATCGAGAATGGACATCCTCTTGTGGCTATATCTAATCATTCCGGCTTTCTGCAATGTCCCAATCGTGATAGTTACCGACGGTCGACGTGCACCCAGCATTACTGCCAGGAATTCCTGAGTGAGCAAAAACTCGTCGACTTCCTGTCCCACACGGTCGTGCGTCTGAAGAAGCCATCTGGCGCACCGCTCCTCCACGGAGTGAAGGCCGTTGCAGGCGACCGATTGCATTACCGCAGCCAGGAAAGCAGACGACCAACGCTGGACAATTGAATACAGGGGGGTGCGGCGTTCCATTTCTCGCTTGAACGCCAGCACTGTCATTACTTGAGCCGTGGCATTAGGCACCGGCACTTGAACCATGCTCTCCCCCAGAGGCTGGTCCTCACTTAAGGCGGTCACCCCAATCATGCCTTCATTCCCCACGGTGGCGACCTCGATTAGTCGCCCATCCTCCATCACATTTGTCACCGAGCAAACGCCGCCGCCGGGGAAAAAAATTGCGCGGACCTTTTCCTCACGGCGTTGAAGGACTTGCTTAAATTTAAGTGGCTCGACTTCGAGTGAAGGCAAAATCCGCCGGTACTCATCGGCGGGTAAGGCGGCCAGCAACCGGTTTGGCGATCTGTTGCTTTTGACAGTCTCAGCCGAGGTTCTTTTTTCAATCATTGTCAGCCTCCAGAAGTCACCGTCAGATCGGTGCTCAGTGAGGCTGGATTTTGCAAATCGCCCTGCGCGAGGCAACGGCAGTCTCAAGAAAGCAGTGATAGCACGATATCACCGTTCCTACCCGGTTGGTGGGGACGTTGGGGAGCGTGATAAGAATGACAGCTCTCGGGGCAATCTGACCCCATTAACCGTACGAAACGTACGGTTTGGCGGGCAGAATTGGTCTACGCTACGCGCCGTCAGGCGAAGTCTGTTGCCTATCGTCCACGCCTGAGTTCACGAAAGGCTGCCACAATGCGCACCGCTGGCACGTTCGTCTGCGTTTGCGGCGCACGCATGACTATTGTCACAGAGGGATGCGAAGGCAAGACGGCCATTGCGTGCCCGACCGGAACATGCAATGGCCGGCATTTTGTGACGGGCGAGGTCTGCGATGTCTTCGTTCTCCGGGAAGATGGCAGATCCGTGCCGTATGACTGGAAGAACCGCGCGCTTGGCGATCCGCGGAGCTAGGGCTCGTCGGGTGGTCAGCATTCCGCCGTTACTGCGTTTAAGCTGACCGCGCGTCGTTTGGGGTGTGCGCCGGACTTAAAGACTTTGCCGGATATGTTCGATGTGTACAAGTTCCGGCAGACGCTGTTGTTGCGGTATTTCTTCTTCGAAGGCGTCATGGACTCGCGTCTGAAGTAAGCCCCCTAAGTTATTCCAGCCGGACAGTGCTACAGCGCCAAGACGGGAAAAGGACCCCGTCGCAATCTGCCAGATACGGGGCGGGATACGCCGACCGCGTTCCGTGCAAGCCAGATAACCCACAGCCACTCCGATGCCCATCGCAGCGAAAATTGTTTTACGAGTCATGCACTCGCCTCCTGTCTATTAAGTATTAGACCGTTGTTTGGCTTACTGGTTGGCGTCCTCTTTAATCGGGCACCGTCGAAGCCGGGATGAATCTTGGGCAGGGAGCGTGCACGGACGTTGTCCCTACCGGCATCAGGCCTGACGGTGAACTACGTCGTCGAGCGGTATCCGTCGAAGGAAAGAAGCAGGCCGCTGTCGACCTGCAGAGATCGTGGGCCGGGAAAAGGCAGACGGAGATCCGCTTTGCGTGGTGTCCAGCGGAAGCTCGCCTTTTAGTTGATGCTGCCTCAGATGCTCTTGATGACTTTCGCGCTCCTGCCGAGTGCCGGGCAAACGCTGCGCCGCATTCAGGAAGACGCGGATTGTTGTTGCGGAATAGTTATGACGCCGGATCTCCTCGAGCATCCTTGCTTATCCCGAGCCAATGCCGACCCGCGCTATCACGAATCGGGACAATTGCGTGTGTGCCGTCGGGATCTTTAACATCAGGTGCAAATGGCCAACCACTACCACACACCCGACAACAAAAACACAAGATACGCCTAAAGATGATTGGTCCCGTTGCTAACGACATTCCACCAGGGAATTCACCGGCATTTATGGGGATGCCTGATGTTCACCACCGCATAGTGCGATAATGCGGATTAATGGTTGCACCTGCACTTGTTGTCTGCTGGGAAAAACTGGCTTTGCTCAAGGCGTACGAGCAAGCAGCGCTCGCCTATTCCGCGGACCTTACTCACTTGCGGTCTTCGATGGGAACATCGCCGCAAGAGGAATACGCGGCCGCATATCGCAATGTTGAACTCTTGCGGATGGATGCGCGGATGGCGCAGGAGCGCCTGGAAGTTCATGCGGAAGCGCACGGGTGCTAAAGGCGTGTTTCTGGTTATAAGCAGCGTCATTAGAGGCGATGGGTTTAGTGTCGATCGAACCGTCGTGGTTGGCAGGAAAGACGAAACATCATCGGCACCGAACGGCTTCCAGGACATCCAGCTAAAGCCGGCGTCGGACGGAATTCCCTTCCCATCGTGTTACGGCGCTCTCTCTAACTCGACCGTCGGCCAACACGCTTGAGGCGTCGCGGTCTTCTTCCTGGGACACACCACATGTACCATCGTTTCAGCAGTGGCTGGCGCCGCCGTCCCCATGGAGGTCGTGATCGTAATGGCTGTGGCTAGCCGCGGTGACAAAGGCTGAACTCATGGTATTGTCGGGACTTTTCAAGGATGACACCCATGAAATTACTTGTCTGTAGAAGCTTCTGCTTCTTTGTCGCTTGCGTCGCGGACGCCGACGGCCGGTTTAAGAATCCGATAACCTGCAATCAGAGACACTCCCGCAGCAACGCCGGAGCCGCATAGAACGGCCAGTTTTGCCGTTTCGAGGAGAGGTCCTGCGGGAAAGGCCAACTGTGCAATAAACAATGCCATTGTGAACCCGATACCAGCGACCATTCCAACCACACTTATGTGGGACCACTGCATACCGTTAGGTAAAACAGCCAAGCCGAACCGTGTGGCCACCATCGATAAGAAGAAAATGCCGATCGGTTTACCGAGCGCGAGACCGATCAGCACTCCAAGAAAGACCCACAACGCGTCTCCCTCGAAGGAAACCCCACCCAAGGGCACACCGGCATTGGCGAATGCGAATAACGGCATGATGCCGTAGGCTACCCAGCCATGAAGCTGATACTCGAGTCGTTGTAGGGGAGAAACGGCCTCGCGATTTGCGACGCGAAGTTTTTCGAGGTGCGGCAACAAGGCATGGTCTTCGGTCATATCCCTTGATCGGAGTGACTGGACACCCGCCTCGGTCCGATCGACAAAGGTTTCGGTTCCGTACCACGCCCTTACCGGCGTCATGAAGCCCACAATCACGCCGGCCAGCGTGGGGTGAATTCCAGCAACGTACGCACCTGTCCAGACGACCATAGCCGGCGCGGCGTATGCCGCCGGTTTGCGCACTCCAAGAAGCTGGAACCCGACAATCCCCAGAATGCCGAGACCAAGTACTGCGAAGCCAGCAGCCGCGATTTCTGACGAATAGAACAATGCAATCACCACGATCGCTCCCACGTCATCGATGACGGCCAGGGCCAGAAGCAGAATGCGCCCGGCCGGAGTCATGCGCTTTGCCAGCAGAGCCAAAGCGCCGACGGCGAACGCGATATCGGTTGCGACCGGAACGGCCCAACCCGAAGCCGACGTCCGCCCGAAATTCAGAGCGAGGAAGATCAACGCGGGAACAAGCATTCCTCCCATTGCCGCTGCCAATGGCAACGCCGCTCGGCGAATCTCGCTCAGTTCTCCGGCATGAATCTCGCGACGGATCTCCAGTCCCACGACGAAGAAGAAAATCGTCATCAGGCCTTCGTTGATCCAAAAATGAAGGTCATGCTCAAAAACCACGTTTCCGAATCTGATGCCGATTGGCGTGTGCCAGAGATCGAGATAAAAAGCCCGCCACGGAGAATTGGCCCAGACGAGCGCTATCAGTGCAACGATCATCAGAATAATGCCGCTCGCGGCCTCGACGGCGAGGAAGCGCTCTACGGGAGCTAAAAGACGCTGCACGCTTTTCCGCGCAGGCAACCACACACCGGGGGGATTCAAATTTGCGGGACTACGAGGTTCGGGTTCGTTCATGGGACCACTCACCTGTCATGCCTATCCACGACCTCACGGTGGCGGCCCGACCACTCGTCAACCTGCGGTGAGTTCCACCGCAACCTTGCCTTCTATTCTTTCACGTCTGCATTCCGCGTCAACTCTCTTCGGACGGACAAGCCGGCGAGATATCAGCTGAATCTTCTTATATTGTTCAATCGAGACCTGAAGGATTGGGGAACCGTTCAATCTTTCAACGCCTGTCGCGATCCAGTTATCCTCTGGTCATGGGAAATGCTCGCAACGATACCCCCAAGACAGCCACGGCTTCCCAATATCGCGCCTTGGCGGAATTCCGCTATCACATCCGGCGTTACCTGCATTTCAGCGACGACGCCGCCAAGGCTGCCGGCCTGGAACCCAAGCAATATCAATTGATGCTGGCCGTCAAGGGCATGCCGGACGACGTAACGCCCACCGTGAGTGCTTTGTCGCAGCAACTGGGGACTAGACATCACAGCACGGTGGAACTCGTCAATCGGGCGGAGCGAAATGGCCTTGTGAAGCGGTTCCGTGACGGGACCTACGTCCATGTGGAACTCACGAAAAAAGGCGAAAAGACTCTCGCGCGAGCAGTCGATCAGCGGCTGCAGGAGTTGCGTGTTGCCGGCCCTGCACTTGTGAAGGCGTTGCGGGAGCTTATTAAGAGTGAAAGCGCGAATTCAGGAACGGACAAATGACACCGCAGATATCTCAATGGTCTCCGCGCGTCTGAACGAGCATGCAATAGTTTTACACGGCCTCGAATGCGCCCGCGTGCTCCTCTCGTGATTCGCCGGCTCGCGAGATCGCGAGTTTGGTCATCACGGGTCCCAGAATTTCGTTGATCAGAACAGAACCGAGGATCACGGCTGCCATGACGTCGGCGTACTGTGGAACGTGCTGCGAATTTGCAGGACAAGACCGATCGCGACACCCGCATGCGCCACGAGAGTGACGCCGAGATATTTCTGCACTACTGGCGCATAGCCCAAACGCCGGGCACCGAACCACGCTCCAGCCATTTTGCCCAGAATTCGTGCGAGCGTGTATGCAATGCCGCTCACTCCGATCAAAAGCAGCGAAGACAGCTGCAGATGAGCGCCGGCCAGGACGAAGAAAATGGCATAGAGAGGCGGATCCGTCTTTCCCAGGACGGAAAAGAGCTGTTTGGCTGCCGGCGCCAGATTTATCAGCGTGGCACCGAAAGTCATCGACGCGATCAATGACGACACGCCAAGCCAGTGCGCGCCGCCGACCACGACCAGGAGCATGCCCAACACCAGAATGAGCAACTCGCCATGTTCATCCACGTGCCGGCCCCACCATGCCAGGATATAGCCGGCGACTATTCCCAAAGCAACCGCACCGACGTTGCTCCAAAGAAAAAGCAGGACTTCGTTACCCAAAACTGCCAAGCCGCTTCCGTCGCCGCCGGCCAGCCGGACGAAAAAGGTAGCGACTCCGAATGCAAGAAGACAGGCCACGTTGTTCAATGCGACTACATTGAGAATCGTGTCGGAAAGCGGTCCTTCAGAGTTCGCCTCCCGCAATACCAGGACGGTTGCAATGGGCGATACCTCCACCGCGATGGTTCCCAAAAGCAAAGCGATCGGCCACTCGCGATCAAAGAGCATCATCGAGGCAAACACGGCGCCGACCGTTCCCGCTGTAATGTAGCCGGTCAGCACAATAGTGCGCCGCCCCACGCGGCGCAGGTTTTCGAAGTCGAATACGGCGCCGATGCTGAAGAGAATCAAACCCAGAGCAATCTCGCTGAAAAATTCCAGGGTAGTGACCGCATCGTGGGTCAGAATCTGAGAGAACGAGGGTCCCATCAGCAAACCAACCGCAAAATAGCCCACCACTTCGGGACCCTTGAGTAATTGAACCAAGTGGCCGCCGATAAGCGCGAAGAGCAGAATTAGACCGACAAGCACGATGGCGCTCATGGTCGAATCACTCTCTCTTTAACCGCGACAAAGAATCTCTTGCCGGCGCGTTGAAGGTTCCAGAGTTGAGACTTGCCCTCGGCAATGTTCCGTTGAAGCGACCAGAATTGCTCCACGCTCGCCACGGCGCGTCCGTTAACCATCAAGATGACATCCCCGCTTTTCACGCCCAGTCTGTTGGCCACCGATTCTGGCGAGATCGACTGAAGTTCGATCCCCTCGCTGCTATCACGATCCGCGGCCAACCGGATCACGATCAACACTTCGTTCGGTGGAACCGACACCTCCGTTCCCGGGATCTGCGAAACCTGAAGTTTGAGCTTCCGCTGCCTGGAATTGCGCTTGATGGCAATGGTGAGATCGGTGCCGGGCGCACTCTGTCCGATAACGTCCAAGACGCCGGCTGGTGAGCTCACTGCCCTATCGTTAATCTGCTCTATCAGGTCCATCGCTCTTATGCCGGCTGTCGCGGCAGGACCGTCATCCCCAACAGAGGACACCAGCACTCCGGTCGCGGCGCCGAAGTACTCCTTCAGGTCTTCGCTCAGCTCTTGCAGCTCGATGCCCGCCCAACCGCGGACTTCGATTTTGGGATTCGCTTTCAAGCGCGTTTTGTACTCCGGAAACCTCCCTCTTCAGGGCTTCGATCGCCGTCACTTCCGAGCTTTCCGGCGCTTGTTCGCTATCGCCGCCTCCGCGCCAGGCACCGCCCAGCGCCAGAATGAGCAGGGCCCCTCCAAAAATCATCAAGTGATAAGTTTTCGATTGGCGGTGATTCTTTACAGCCATGTCCCAATTTGTAACTAGGCCAAATTTCTGCCGTCTTCTGCGGCGGCCTGTGACCGCCGGCACACAATTAACGCGCTATACCGAATGCTGACCGTTCTTCTCCCTGTTCCCTCATTTTTTGAGCAACGCGTACTAACAGCAGTCCTGTCGCAGTCTGTCCCCAAAACCAATTCTGCAGCGCATTATCCTGGTCGTGGGGACGCTGTTGCATGCGCGCCTCCAGCATGAATGCCTTCAGATCGTCTGCGGCCTGCCGCATGAAGTGAACATCGCTGACCTCTGCGGGTTTCTCATGCTCGTACGGAATACCGCCTACGTACGCCTGGAGGTAGCGGATCAAGCCGCGGAAGCGGCGGGACGGAACGCCGGAATTGCCGACCGCCGTTCGGCCATCATGCTCCTCCACCCATAGCTCGTAGCACCGCCTCATCGCCGTTAGCTCGTCTGCGGGATCGCCTTGAGCATTGATGTTTTCCACCACGCTGGCCTGGATGAGGCGGGGCGGAGCGTCCCCCTTTTCCGGAAATTCGACCAACAGCGGACCCGCAGCGGCGGTGAGCAGATGTAATGCCGTATTCAGCACCTTGTGCTGGAACTCGGGATCGTCAGGTTTGCCTAAGGCGTAACCGAACGGGAAAGGCACGAACAACGCGCGCGGCGGCTTGGTGCGCAGGACATGCTCTTTCAGTAAAGCAATGCAGGTTGTCGGCAATCCGGCAGACTCGAATGCGCGGGCAAGCACACTGACCGTGTGCGTGCAATTCGGTCAGGTGGGCGTGAGTATTGCCGCGTCTGCGCCCTCCTTTAACAGGAGCTGCGCCACCTGCGGACCAGTTTCCTCCAGAATTCGCTTGGGGCTCGTCTGCGCCCCCATGAAGGAATAGTAGTTCGATGTTGTCGATGCGATTACGCCTCGTTCCACCAGTTCCCTCAAGCGATCCATCGGGAACGTGACATTCAGGTCTCGATATATGGCGGTCCGATCGAAGCCTATGCTGTTGTGGCTCTGAATGATGTCGCGCGCTGCCGCGCTGGACGGAATCACGCGGTAACTTTGATCCCCGGGCGCGAACGTCTTATCAGTTCGCAGATGCATTCCCGCCGTCGTCACTAATGCAAGACGGACCTGACTAAGGGGCTTATCCAGCCGCGCGAAAGGGGCATCGTCGTATTCGAAGCAAGGAAAGTTGAGCAGATTCTGTCGCTGCACTTCGCTCAAATCTTCAATTCGTGGCATCGCCGCAATCATATGTCTCTCCGGCTGCGAAAGCACAGGCCCGCGAAAAGCGCTACAGACTATTTGCTACGCCGGCTTCTTTTGAATGAATTGCAGTATGGTATCGATCGTGATGACGCCCTCGACGTGCCCGCCCCGCCGGCTGATCACAGGCACAGCGCCGGGATTCTTGCCGAAACGTTCGAGAGCGGCTTCCAGCGGCTCATCTCCATGAAGGTATTCGAAGTCACGCGCTGCCAGCGATCCGACCGAGTTCGCGCCGTTTCCCGAGCGCAGGGCCAGTTCGATGGTTTTGTGGGTCACGATGCCGACCAGTTTCTCCCGCCGCCCTACCAGGCAGATTGCCGATTTGTTGTTTTCTGCATAAGTCTTCGATGCTTCCTCAATCGTGGCTTCCTCTGGGATGAGGACGAAGTCGCGCGTCATGACATTCTTCGCCCGCAACATTCGTCCGCCGAATCGCGTGTGGGGACCGGGAAGGTAAGTATGGCTCTGTTCCAGCAGGGCATGATAGACAGGCTTTTCCTGAAAACGCCTCGAAATGACGAAGCTCAGCATGTTCGCGATCATCAGCGGAACCAGAATCTGGTAGTCCTGTGTCAGCTCGAAAATCATGAATACAGACGTCATCGGCGCACGGATGATGCCCGCGAAAAGAGTTCCCATCCCGACCAGCGCGTAAGCTCCGACCGCTCCGGTGGGAAAGGGCGCAAACTGATGCACTAGCGTTCCGACCAGGCCGCCGGCCATGGCTCCGAGATAAAGGCTCGGCGCGAAAATGCCTCCGGCATTTCCGGACGAATAGGAAATGACGGTTGCGACCAGCTTGACGGCGCAGAGCAACAACATGGTGCGCATCAGCATGCCCCCGTTGAGCACCTGGTCGACGTATTCGTAGCCGACGCCCATCACTTGCGGCACAAACACTAAAATAATGCCGACCGCCAATCCACCGATTGCGGGTTGAAACACCTGGGTTGCGGGAGGAAGGTCAAGAAAGACCTGGCGCAGGCGAAGCAGCCCCTTGCAAAACACCAGGGAGATTAGTCCTCCGATGATACCCAGCGCTGCGTACGCCAGGAGTTCGGCGGGATGGACGAGCTGGTAGGCCGGCACCCGGAACAGCACTTCGTCGCCAAGGATAGAGCGCTCCACGATCACCGAAGTCACGGAAGCCACGACCGCCGATCCAATCAACGACGCGTTCATGTCGCCGATGATCTCTTCAAGCGCGAATATGACGGCGGCCACCGGAGTATTGAATGCCGCCGACAGCGCCGCGGCCGCGCCCACCGGAACGAGACTCTGCACGCGCTCGGGCGAGAGGCCAAACCACTGTCCTATAGCCGAAGCTAAACCGGCACCGATTTGCACCGACGGTCCTTCCCGACCCATCGAATGCCCGGACCCGACGCACAAAGCACCGGTCAAGAACTTCCCAAAAGGAACAATCGGCCGGATCTTACCCTCATCCAGATGGAAGGCTGCTTCTGTCTGAGGAACACCGCTCCCGCGAGCCTCCGGGAAAAATCTAGTCAACAGATATCCGGTGAAAAGACTGACCAGTGCGGGTGCCAGTACGAGTCGCGCCGTCGACGGCGACAGGCCGAACAAAACATGCTTGGTGCCTTGAATCGCCAGTGTGAACAGCACGGCCGAGAGGCCCGCGATGATGGCGATGAGAATCGTGAGTGCCAGAAAAATCTGGTCCTCGCGAAGCCGGAGCCGCTGCGCAATACCGCTATTGCTCATTGCTCCGCGATTCCGTATTTTCGCGCGATCAGCAACATGGCACGCTGAAAGGAAGATGATTCGCGACACACATCGTTGGTTGCGGCCTCCATCCTGTAGATCAAATTGAGACCAGTCCTGAATCCATCCGCATCGGCCCTCAGCTTCGATGGAGTGAAATCCGCTTTCAAACCGGTTTCGGCTTCCGCGATCAGCGGCTCCAGAATCGCCAGGGAACTTCGGTCAACAGGTCCTTTGCCAAGGCAGGATTGCAGTTCACCAAAAGCGATATTCAAATTCTCGATCAAGCGGCGGATTCGCTCTGTCGTGACTAATCGGGGAGCAAGTGGATCTTTCGAGATCACCAATTTGGCGATTTCAAGTAAACCCGCAGTGGCCTCGAACCCATTGCCGTTCTCCATTGCGGCTTCCAAGAAGCGGCGCGCTTTTGCGTAATCTCCGAGGTTGAACGATGAGTGGCCTACGCCGGCGAGCGCCATCCCACTCTTTGGATTCAATCTTAGCGCACGGCTGAACTGGTCCAGGGCATGCTGCGAATCTCCGGCGTCAAGGAAGAGCCGGCCGAGGTCGAGGTGCGCCTGCTCGGTATCCGGGACATCGGAGCTGAGAATGAGCAACTCGGACAGAGCCTGACTCATATCGCCGATGGAAAGAAGAAGACCGACGAGTTCTGTCCGTACTTTCGTGCGCCGCTCTGCGATCTGATCCGCAGGCCACACGCCATACAGGGCGTTGCGATAATAACGAACCGCCTCCGCCGTCATTCCTTCAATGGCGACTAAGCGGGCCAGACTCAGGTTAATTTCACTGTTTTCGGGTGCCGACACGCGCAGCCGAAGCAGAGATTGCCGCGCCTCTTCAGCGTGATTCGCGGCCGCCAATGCCCTGGCCAGGGCGAGCGCGTAATCGGGATTGTCGTGGTCGCTGGTTGCCGCTCTGCGGAAGGAATCGATGGCTCCTTCAGTATTCCCGGCTTTGAGCTGATCCTGACCCAGGCGATACCAGGTGACGGCAACATCGACGTTCAGCGCCCGATTCCTGGCCGCCATGGATCTGGTAAACACAAACAACAGAACCGCGACGGCGCAAAGCACGATCAGCAAGACAAGTTCCCGTTGGACAATTCGAAAAACGACCTTGTCGGCGCAGTGGGGACACGGCGGCGCCTGAATCGCCTGGCCACATTTCGGGCATACGAGTTGGTCCACTTTCCATCCTCGACCTATCGACTAGCGATATCCTAACTATCGTGACACGATATCCATTCTAAACCGACTAATTGTAAAATCTAGACAACCAGCTCAGGGGAGACAATGACGAATACCAGACGCGCCTGCAACTACCGATGACAAAATGCTTTGCGCGCCATCGTTGGTGTCGACAGAGTGTACGGACTGCGAGAAACATCGTTGCCCTGGCGGTGATAGACGACTCGGCGATCACTCCGGTTCCTGGCTGAATTTGAATGGGTCAGCGAAGGTGCGGATCTTGTCTGTCGGCTTGGAGTAAATTAGGCTGATCACGCTCACCGGATATTCCGAATAGGCTTCTCCCAAAGCGCGAATCGTTGCGTCCAGCAGCGAACTGGCATGGTATTGGTAACAGGTCTTGCCGGGCATTGCCTTCATCGCCACGATTCCCTGCGAATGAAAAGCGGCTAAACGGGAAGCGGCGGAATCCGCCTGCGTCGATAGAGCGCGGCTAACCTCCTCCGCCGTCCATTCCTTCGCCGCATTGTTCTTCAACAGAAGCAGAACCTCAAGCTGTTCAATTGAGTCGATGCAATCGCCGATGAAGCTTAAAACATGATCTGGAATACGTGACATGGGTATCATGACATCGTAGCACGATATCGTTGGGTGATACCGCCACGCGACCAGTCACCTGTTTTGTCCGCAACAATACAGTGTATGCCGTATTTCCGGCGGCGGCCGCTCGGCACCATACTCCGCAAATTCCACAACACGAAATCGGGGAATCTGCATGAAGGCTATGGCCGCAAGTAATAAGGAGCACCGGCGCTTCCGCCAAGTCGCCTCGGCCAAAGCTCGAGTGCTGTTGATCGACTAGCCGACCGAGTTTGAAGCCGCTGTCTCAAACATGAAACCCGCTGATCGGCCTGTACTCAACCATTAACGGAGACTCTCCAGTTCGCGGGGCGCACTCCACGGCAGGCTGACCGGCCGGCCTGGATTGGCGAGGAAGCCCGCAAACTCCATCGGCCACGGTTCGCCTCCTCCCTCGCCTCTTTGCGAGCCGTGCTCTTACTCGAGAGCCCTCCAGGTTTCCGATCGCGCAATCGGTTCGTCAGCGCGAACGCGCTGACCCGCATCTCGCAGCAGAAACGAGCTGTGATCTCAGGCGGGCGCCCGGTCCTCGGCGATGCGAACCACGCAAGGTATACTTCAGCAAATCCTCGAGCCAGGGTAGCGTAATTTGGCAGCATTCGAAGCTCGCTCTGGCCGCTAAAACTCAGGACGCTCAATGGCCGCTCCAGCAAAGCTTCAGTACGATCTGTTCGTCAGCTACTCGCGCCGCGACAAGCCGTTCGCCGACCTCTTTGTGGCGGCAATGGCTCAGCAGAAGAAGACGTCGTGGATCGACAACGAAGACATTCCGAAAGGCGTCCAGTTCATTCAGGAAATCTACGAAGGTATCGAGAAGGCGGACGCGTTTGTCTTCCTGCTGAGTCCCGATTCCGTGGCCTCGCAGATCTGCGGTCTCGAAGTGGCGCACGCGGTTGAACACAACAAGCGCATCGTGCCGGTCCGGGTCCGCGACGTTGCCGCAGCGACGGTTCCGCAATCGCTTGCCGGCATCAACTGGGTTCTGGCCGACGCCGGAAATCCGCAAGCCGCGGCCGGTGAGGTCATTGCAGTTCTCGAGACCGACATCGCCTACATCAAGGCGCACACGCGCCTGCTGAACCAGGCGCTGGCGTGGGAAGCGCGAAAGGGGAACAGGAGCCTTCTGCTTCGCGGCAGCGAATTGAAGGCCGCGGAAGAGTGGCTGCGCCGGGCGGCCGGCATGGAGCAGCGTGCCACTGCGCTGCAGTCCAAATACGTCCGAGCGAGCCGGCAGGAGGCGACTCGCCGCGCTCGCATCCTGTCGGCAGGCGTTGCCGCCGCGGCGATCATCGCTGCGGTACTCGGCGTCATTGCGTATTTTCAGCGCGACGAAGCCAACAAACAGCGCAATGTCGCCGAGGATCGCAGCAAAATCGCTCTGTCGCGCCAGCTGGTCACCCGTGCACGGTCTCTGGACAGCTTCGATACCAGGATGCTGCTCGCTCTTGCGGCTTGGGATGTCGCGCCTACGGCGGAAGCGAGGCAACTGCTTGCATCCGAGCTGCAGTCTTCGCACCTCGAGAAGTGGATACGCGGGCAGACGGACTTCGTCGCAGGGATTTCCTATAACCCTTCCGGTAAGCTCATCGCGAGCGCCGGTGACGACGAAAAGGTCTACTTCTGGAACGCCGAATCGGGCGAGGCGATGGCGTCTGCGCCAGGACTGAGGCACGTGTATGAAATGAGCTTCAGCAGCGACGGCTCGCTTCTGGCCCTTGCAGGATCGACAAAGGAACGCAAGGGACTGATGGATGATCCCTCACCGGACGGCACCGTAATGCTCCTCGACACCGCGTCGAAGATGCCGGTCGCGGTGCCGGCTTCGCTTCACGCCACGCACGCGAACGGAGTCGCGTTCTTTCCCGGCGGCCGTACGCTGGCGGTCCTGCAGCGGCTGCCGGCACAGTCTTCCGAGCCGGTTTCGACGGTCGAAGTCTGGGACCTTGCCGCAAGCGGCGAAACAGCAAAATTGGAATCGGCCGAGGCGATCACCGTTATCGCCGCCGCTCGCGACGGAGCACTCGCCGCTGGAACTCGCGAGGGTCGGGTCCTGCTGTGGCGGCACATACCGGACGCTCCACTGGCGCTGGCGGCGCACCGCGGTCCTGTCAACGCGCTCAGCTTCAGCCCGGACGGCAACCTGCTGGTCTCGGGCGCCGAGGACGGACAGACTGTCGTGTGGCAGGCCGGTTCGGGCGAGCGCGTCATCGCGTTCAACGATAACAAGCCCGTCGTCTCCGTTGCCTTCTCAAACGGAGTGCGCAGCGTGTCGTCCGCGCTCGCGGACGGATCCGTGTGGACGCGCGATTACCGGACGGACGGAGATTTCACCGATGGCATTGCCGAGACATCGTTCAGCTTTCCGGTCGCGACAGCGATTCATATGGAACGTGCGCGCTACCGCGCCGCATTCAGTCCCGGTGCGGCGAACGTCGTCGTTGGCGATTGCGGCAACCTGACGAACTACCACGCGTTATCCACGTGTGCCGAAGCCCGCATTCGCATTTTCGGCCTCGGCGAGCCAGGCCCGTTGAAAGTCGCGCTGGGAAAGCGGCGCGACAAACCAGGTTCCGGGACGAGCGCCGATCCGGCCGGCAGCGGGCGCGATCCCGCTCTCGATGCGATGATCAAAGAGCTCGATCCCGAGGCCGGCCATGCGGTGAGCCCCGACGGTTCGCTGCTGGTTCTCGGCAAAGGCAACGCCGTAGACGTTGTCGATACTCGCTCGAAAAACACGATCCGCACACTCTCGGCACATGCGGATACGGTCCGCGCCCTCGCCTTTTCCGGGGACGGAAAGACCATCGTTTCCGGCGCCCGCGATGGCTTCGTCGTGTTCTGGGACGCGCAGACCGGCGCCGAAGTGAGCCGCGCCGCTGTGGTCACGGGGCCGGATGCGCAGTCGTTCCTGGTCGACAAACTCGTCGTAAACAGCGGCGGCTCCATCGCCGCTGCTGAAGTGCTGGCGGGCGAAGGCAATGTGATCTTCCGTTCATGGGACCTGATCGAGCGCGGGGCGACCCGGCCGTTCCTGCATTTCGACGCGGATCAGGTGGAGTTCAGTCCCGATACGGCTCGCGTCCTCGCACGAAAGTGGCCCATGACTGACGACGGTGAACTACCTCCCCCCGGCACGGAGTACGAAGCGTTCGCCGTGGAGCTCTCCATGGACGTCTGGCGCCAGAAGATCTGCAGCATCGTGAATCGGACTATGACAAAGGACGAGTGGGCGGAGAACCTCGGCGACCGTCCGTATGAGGACGTCTGCGCGGCGAAATAACAACTTCGGGCGCCCCGGGCGTTTTCACGGAAGACCATAGTGAACGCTCAGGCGATCCGGTATTGTGTCGCGCACAGGGGTTCTGGTGCAAATTGTAGCTCGCAGTCGTTCGGCGGCAAATAATGCGGTCGGTCTATCTCTCAGGATGCGAGTAATGTCCAGAATTCTGGAGCGATGGTCGAGCCGATCGGCAGCTTGCCGACTTTGAACTGCACTTTCTTGATCTTCTCCGCCAGTTCAATGCCCCTGATCGTAATTGCCGCCGTCTCGAAGCGCTTGAAACCAAGCATCGGACCGATCCGCTGTTTGACTCGCCGATGATCCTGCTCCACCACCTTGTTCAGGTATTTACTGCAGCGAACTTTAACGCGACGACTCATGTGCCCTTTGGCTTTCAGTTCCCGAACGGCCCGGTGCGATGCAGCATACCCGTCCAGCGTGATCACCCGAGGTGGTCCGTTGTGCCGAATCGCCTTGCTAAAGAACCGCTTTGCTGCTGCCACGTCGCGATGCTCGCTCAGCAGGAAGTCGACCGTTTGTCCGAACTTGTCGACCGCGCGATACAGGTATGTCCAACGGCCTTTGATCCGTATATATGTCTCGTCACATCGCCAAGAGCCATTGACCGGCCGCGCATACTGACTCCAACGCTTTTCAAATTCAGGAACACAGGCTGAACCCATCGGAGAATCGTCGTGTGGGACATGGCAATGCCTTCAGTGCCTTCGGAGCCGATGAAAACGACCGCCGTGTCCGACAACTGAAGTACGGAGATTTCAATGCAATCGATATTCGAGTTCGCAAGGAAAATGGCACGCGCTCTCGCTTAATCGGCATCCACGGAGAGACGGCCCGATACGACTCTGCTCCGAACTCGACGCGTTGTTTTTCGATCGCATCATGGACACCGCATGCTTTGCTGACTTCCGCTTCGAGAACACGCGGGTTTTTCGAAAAGGTCGGCGGCTTTCGAACTGCAAGCACTACGTCCTCCGGCCACTGGGAGTTGAGCAGTGTGTGGACAAGTTCTTAACGAAGGCTGCCGGCGCCAATAAGGCCCAACCGAAAACCGGCGGCAAAGCCGAGCGCGCCGATACCAAGAAAGCCATCGTGCTCGAGATGCTACGCCGCAAAGAGGGGGCGACTACGGCGGAGATCGCAAAAGCCACCGACTGGCAGAATCACACCATCCGCGGGTTCATCAGCGGAACGATTACGAAGAAGATGGCGCTGTCGGTCGAGAATGAGGCCGGCGAACGAACGTACCGCATCGCGGAGTAACAGGTATCCACAACACGCGAAAGAGCCGCCTAATCTAAATGGGCGGCTCTCCTCTTCTCCCCGCTCGACGCCCCACTTCAACGATGAAGAACGACGTCTCGTCGGGGAGACCCCGTCAATGCCGGCTTGCAGGAAATGAACGCTGGGGTGGCTGTATCTGGTCAGGCCCGCTCTGTTTGAGTTCTGCAAACACAACCTGACTTCGTGATTTACCTTCCAGCAAAAAACGTCCCACACGCCAGCACGCTTTCCCGGTCGTTTTCTCAAAGAGTCGAGGAGGAGCTGTACTGGCGTGCCCTCCCTACTTAAACTGCCCGGTCGAGGGATTCCAAATCGCAAACAATTGGCGCGCATCGTACTGGTTGCAATACTGGAGCCGAAGTTCAGATATCTGTTGGCCGGCATTCCAGCCGGCGCCAATGCACATGCTAGCATTGTGCGCGGATCTCAAAAGGAAGTGATGCTGGCTGTACCCCGGGACGCGCTCGACATTCCAGATGTTTCGAGGCAGGGTCGAGCAATACCAGAGAGGACTGCAGCCCGAGGTCAGCGATCGCGCCACCACGGGTGACCACTCATAGTAGTTGTTGGGTAGCGGCATCAGGGCCACGCTGTCGTCGGAGGCTGAAATGTTGTAGCCTCCTGTCTGGGCCGCGAACCTCCACCTCTCAAGGTCCGGCTGGAAGGTCATAAAGAATGTCCACACCTGACTGGAAGGGTCGAAGAAACGGCTGACCCAGCCCTGAGCCGCCAGATTCTGCAGCATCAGAGCTTCGCCGGGCTGCGTCGCAAACGACTGCGCGTGAGTCGGCAGCGGAAGAAACATCATTAGCGCCAGAGCAAATGTCGAAGCGACATACAGGTGTCGAACTGCTAAGCGCAGTTTCCGCGACGATGGATTAACGGTTGTTGTGCAGTCATGGCCTTCCAGTCTTCGTTTCACATAATCCCCGAGTTTCATGATTCCTTCCCTCCAGTTTGATCGCCTTTCTGTTGGGAATACGGGCAGTGAGGATCGAACAGAATAAAAACCGTAAAAAAAATTTTGCCAGAATGATTGGAATCTCACATTCGCTGGCACCAACCGAAGGAGCGAACTCAATCAGCGGAACGATTCACGAAGAAGATGGCCCTTACGGTCGAGTCCGCGAAGAACGAGGTCGGCGAGCGGACATATCGTTCCGCGAATTCGTTACGGTGTCACTGTTAGGCGGCCTTCTTTGTCGCTCTCCTCTGCGCTGCCCATCTGGCCTTCATCATTTCCGACAGCTTCTTCCGACCATCCGCAGTCAATCCACCGTGCTGGCTTTTTGCCGCTTGCGGAGCTGGTTTATGGATCGCTGCCCATCGGCGTGTCATGCCCTCGGAGATTCTCTTTCGGGCCGCGGCGCTCATCCGTCGCCGCGTTCCGGGTTGAATAGCGGTGGCGCTACGGGCAGTTGCGGAAGCTGTGTCGGTTGTCGTTTGATTTGGAACGACCCTTAGCAGCGTGATCTTACGACTCCGCGCTCAATCAGGCCAGATCGTTCAAAGCGCTGTTTCGTCGCTTGAGGTTGGACTTGAGTATCAACAGGTTCAGTTCTCGGCGAAGTTCGCGGCGGGACTCCTCGTCAATGGCAGCGTTCAGAAGTTGCCGGAGATTGAAAATCTCTTTGCGCAACTCCAACTCGACAGGAAGGCAGTTGGAATTCTTAAGAACCTTGTACGCCTGGCGCAGGTCTTCAGGGATGCACGCGTCGTCGTCGAGCTTTAACGGCTTTCCCTTGCCGGGCAGGTCATCAAATACCCCCTCTTCCTGGGCGCGGCGAATTCTCTCCTCAACGAGTTTTCCGAAACATTCCATAAGCAGATTGTACCCTTGCGCTTCGGGCATGTCATGGCCATGGCCCGACACCGTACTACATTCTTCGACTCGAGATGTTTGGGGTTACTCAAACGAATCAAATCGCGAGGTCAGAACAATTTCGAAGGTCAAAAGCTTTCGCTGTCGATTAAATTGAGATCGTCCGCGGGCCAACCCAATGTGGACAGTTCGCTGAGCTCGCGAGAACGGCCGTCTGGAGCGATAAATAGATCGACGACCCGTTCAATGCTTTCGAGCGACTCCGATAGCAATTTGCGCACCCGTTCTGCCTTCAAAATGGGGTATAGGTATAACCCATTTGCTAAGTGAACTCCGCTGTCGCCCAATGCGTAGGCCTTGATCAGCAGTCTCGAGAATTCAGTATAAATAATGAGGGCGCCTGTGCCCGGCCAGCCGTCCCACTGGTCAGGTCTAATGGTACTCAGGAGTTGCGGTTCGTTCTCCTCCACATCACGCAGAATCGTATCTTTCACTACTTGAAGCGTCTCGGCCGAGCGATGCGCCAGGAACCTCCCATCGAACAATGCTGTAAAGTCGGGTTCTACGTTGAACCCTTTTGCGAGGGCGGCGAGTCTTCGGTAGCGCACCAAGCGTGAAGGAATCGTGCTAAGAGCGGCTTCGTTCCAGTCACTGCGATTCGTCCTCCGAGAGAACTCCGCCGCCGCTCGGAGAAACATGATTCCGGTCCAGCTCGTAGCGCTTTTCAGGTCAAAATCATTCATGCAGAGCTCCTTGAATTTGGGACGTGATCATGCGCTGTTACGCGAGCCAATCCAACATTCACTTTTTCCGTTGAGCTGTTTTCGTCATGTTTCCCCTGCGTCAAGTGCGTTCTCGGAAAGACCGTTGCTGGCCACGGCCGGCCACATGCCCCCTATACGACGCGAGACCCCGATTGACAACTGGTCTGTGATTGGCGCGACTGATCTTAACGCTTCGGTATTCATCATCCATGGCCACGATGAGACGGCCAGAGACGACCTCGAAAGACTGTTATCGAAGCGGTACGTGTTACGGACCGTCGTGATGTACACCCAGACCGTGCCCACAGTGACGTTACCGGAAAAGTTCGAGCGTTGCGCGAGGGTAACCTAGCCATCGCGTTGCTGACACCGGATGATGTCGGTCGGAAAGTGGGAACTGATTCATCAGCTGCGCGTGTTCGTCAGAACGTCCTCGTGGGAGTCGGATGGTTCTGGGGAAGGTGCGGCCTTCATAACGTCCTACTCGTGTCTCCCGGCAAGCTCGATCTGCCATCCGATTTAGCCGGTCTTCAAGTTGTCCAGTACGAGCATACGATTGACGGCTGGTGGAAACGCTGAAATGTAGTCGGCTACTCGGCATAATCTCTTAATGCCAAGGCGCCGGGCTGCCGACGATTTGTTCAAAGGACGACATTTTCGATCAGGACATCATTCTCCTCTGTATCCGTTGGTACCTCAGCTTCAAGCTGAGTTCACGAGACTTGGTCCAAATGATGTCGGACGCGGCATTGCCATGTCCCACACGACGATTCTCCGATGGGTTCAGCGCTGTGTTCCTGAATTTGAAAAGCGTTGGAGTCAGTATGCGCGGCCGGTCAATGGCTCTTGGCGATGTGACGAGACATATATACGGATCAAAGGCCGTTGGACATACCTGTATCGCGCGGTCGACAAGTTCGGACAAACGGTCGACTTCCTGCTGAGCGAGCATCGCGACGTGGCAGCAGCAAAGCGGTTCTTTAGCAAGGCGATTCGGCACAACGGACCACCTCGGGTGATCACGCTGGACGGGTATGCTGCATCGCACCGGGCCGTTCGGGAACTGAAAGCCAAAGGGCACATGAGTCGTCGCGTTAAAGTTCGCTGCAGTAAATACCTGAACAAGGTGGTGGAGCAGGATCATCGGCGAGTCAAACAGCGGATCGGTCCGATGCTTGGTTTCAAGCGCTTCGAGACGGCGGCAATTACGATCAGGGGCATTGAACTGGCGGAGAAGATCAAGAAAGTGCAGTTCAAAGTCGGCAAGCTGCCGATCGGCTCGACCATCGCTCCAGAATTCTGGACATTACTCGCATCCTGAGAGATAGACCGACCGCAT
>JADMIO011403816.1_pt1 | contig 108781 bp, 101 predicted proteins | sample 8958161 | NCBI WGS metagenome assembly JADMIO01 (sample SAMN16585339, study PRJNA669376) | soil metagenome | isolation source: Crop rotation soil | place: USA: Cullars Rotation, Alabama | collected 2011
GCCGCGACTTCAAGTCACGTGAATTCCAAGCTTCGGATCCCACTGTGCTGGAAAGGAGAATCGACGGCGGCTTTGAAACGCGTGAACGTTTCCGGATCAAGACCCAGTTTGTCCATGCTGGCGGACAAGTTCGATTTGTCCAAAACGCGCAATACGCATTTCTCGCCATGGACAGTGGGCAAAAACGAAACGCGCAAATCCACATCGCGTCCGCCGACGCGGACACGAATACGACCGTCCTGCGGCAAGCGGCGTTCCGCGATGTCCAGGCTGGACATGACCTTCAGGCGCGAAGAGAGCGCTATCTGCAAATTCTTTGGCGGCGGCGGCATGTCCACCAGCGCACCGTCGATGCGGTAACGCAGCCGCACCATCTTTTCGAAAGGTTCGATGTGGATGTCACTGGCGCGGTCGCGAATGGCCTGAACGATGATCAGGTTGGCCAGCTTGATAACGGGGCCCTCTTCCGTCGAGGCGGCGATTTGCGCCAGGTCCATCGAATCGACGGATTCCTTGGCCACTTCCAGGCTTTCCGCTTCAGCATCGGCTTCGGCCTGCTTCTGCGCATCCTGGATGATTTCCTCCATGCTGCCGCCGCGCGGGGAATCCAAGTTGTTGAGCTTCTCAACAATGGCGCGCTCGGAAGAAATCAGCGGAGTAACCTCCAGCCGGGTAATGCGTTTGATGTCATCAACGGCCAACACGTTGAGTGGGTCAGCCATCGCCAGGAAGACTTTGTTTCCGAGACGCGATACCGGCAGGACCTTGTGATTCATGGCGGTATCGCGGGGAATCAATTCAGCGACTTCCGCCGGAATGGAGGCGCGACTGAGATTGACCGGAGACACATTAAGAACGCGTCCCATGGCTACGATCAAGTCCGCTTCGGCAACAAACGCATTATCTACCAGCAGCTTAATGAACCGTGTGCCGCCTTTTTTCTGTTGCTCGAGCAATTGGACAACCTGCTCGTTGGACAGCAAGCCGTCTTCCACCAGGGTGTCTGCGATTCGTTCGCCGAAAGATTTGACGGGTGGCATGGTCTATTTAAATGCTTTGCCTAAGATCTTCAACAAATCCCCTGGCGGCGCCAGATACCAGATGATGCGGCTTTGCGTCGCGCGCTCAACCTCCGCAGCGGCTTGTTTGTTAAAAGGATTAGTTGTCGCAACCAGGACAGATTTACTCATGCGGTCGAACGGGACCAGGCACCAGCGCAGGCAGGTTTCGCGCGGAAAACTGCGCGTCAACTCGATGTCCAAATCATAACGCTCCAGACCGATGAAAGGCAGGCGTGCACGGTCGGAAACCATCTTCAGGGACTTATCGATCGGGATGATCCCTTTCTCGGCCACAATATGGATAAACGGTTCGACAGGTTTTGCCGGGGCTTGCGAAAAATTCGGTTTGGGCCAATGCATGTCGAAGTCTGGCGCCGTAATCATTTTGCCTTCAACGAACAGCTTTTGCATCACAGCCTTGCCGTCATCCCCTTCGCCGATGGGCGCGGTTTTGGCCGGCTTTTTGGAGTCGGCTTCAGGCGCCGCGTCTTTATTTAGGTCCCCGGCCTTGGATTCCAACTGCTTCATCGCCGTTAAGGCATCGGCGTCTTCGGGATTACGCTGCAGGATTGTTTCGTACTCCATGATGGCCGAGGAGAGCTGGCCCATCTGGACGTAGGCATTGGCGATGCGTTTGGAAGTCAAAACGACTTCCTTTTCCATGCCGAGTTTGAGGTAAGCCTCTTTGAGAATTTCGAGCGATTGATAATCCAGCGGCTGCGATTGAGTGATGACTTCAAACATCTCAATCGTTTGTCGCAATTGCGCCTCTTCGCCCGGATTAAATTTTTGTTGCATTACGCGTCGTCAAGCGTCGCAATTCGACGCAACTTTAGTAATCTGTCGTCGAATTTCAACAACAATAAGCGTTTTGGGGCATAAAATATGCCATTTGCATTAAGGGCCGTCTTCCTATAGGCTCTCGGGCTCGAAAAAATCGTAGGAATCAATTTTATGTCACAACACAGAAGTCTGCGGGCAGCCAGCACATCAGGAGCCAAGCGCAATGTGCTCAAACGCTTTGAACGCGTCGAACTTTTAAAGAAACGCGGCCAATGGAAAGAGGGCGACCGCGTCACCGGCCTGCGCAAGACCAAAGGCGAACAATAATCAAAGGCCCAGTTGTTCGCGCAACCACCCGGGGCGGTTGGTTGTAATTCCATCGACACCGGCGGCGCACTCCTCTTTGGCGACTGCCGGATCATCTACCGTCCAGGTATAAAGTTTCAGATGGGCGTCATGGACCTTTTGGACGAAGTTTTTATCCATCGGGAATTTTGAATTGAGGTCCAACCCGTCGATTTTCGCGGCGCGCGCTTTGGCAATCAGATCTTCCACCTTCGGGTATTGTTTGGTTTTTTTGTCGGCGCTGTAACTGTGCAACCAATAAACCTGTAACTTTGGAAAAGTAACTTTCGCCTGCTTCATCGTTTCATAACCGAAACCGATTATGACGGTTTGTTTGGGTTTCTTGTGCGCTGCTTTGAGCACACGTTCCAATTCCGGTAAAATCTCCGGGCCGCACTTGATTTCGATAAACAATCGTTTGCCCTCCGGGATTAATTCGAGCACTTCACTCAACAACGGGATTTTTTCCGAGAACCCCTTGTCTTTCCATTCGCCCCATTTACCGATGTCCTGCTGGCGTAATTCTTCCAGGGTTTGTTCGGCGACTTTTTTGGGGACGCCACCGGTGCGGGCGGTGTCGAAATCGTGCATCACAACAACTTTGCCATCTTTTGTGAGGTGGATGTCGAGCTCGTCGCCATCGGCATTTTGTTTATAACCGAGCTTAAAGGAGGAAAGGGTGTTTTCCGGCGCATCGTGAGAAGCGCCACGGTGGCCAATAATCTCAGTGGCGGCAGAGGGCAAAACCCCAAGCGCCAAACAACAAGCTCCAAAGAAGCTCCAAGCAGCAACCTTCAAAAAATTAAATTTCATAAATGCAGTAACTATTTAGGCAGCCATTTTTCCCAATTCTCTGCGAAGGCGTCGAGATTGTCTTTGGTCACTGGGACTAACGGACTGACATCTTTGATCTGCGCCGGATCTTTGTGCAGATGGATTTTGTTGATGAGATGCTCAACGGAACGGTAACCCCATTGGTAAACCTGTTGCGCCAGCAATAACTGCACATGGCCGCTGCGAAGATAAGCAAGTTCAGCGGGCAGTGCATCGACAGAGACGCATTTGACGGTGCCGGGTTCCCATTTCAGTGCGTGATCGGTGAACAACGGCCACCCGCCGATAAGCGCCCACCCATTGATGTCCGGGTTCGATTGCATCACTTGTTCTATTTTGGCCGCCGCCGCCTGGGGTGTTTCTTCGTGATAAAATGTGCCTTTAATTTTTATGCCGGGAAAGTTTTTGGCTGCTTTGCGTACGCCAGCGGCGCGCCTTTGTAAATTAGGAGCGGTCTGGTTTCCGGCCAGAATGGCAATAGTGCCTTTGCCATCCATGATCTTGCCCAGTTCGTTCATGACCTGTTCGCCGCATTTCTCGTCATCGACGCCAAATGTCACAAAGCGTTTGCTCGCGGGGGCGTCGGAATCAAAAGTGGCGACGGGCACCCCTTGTTTTACCGCAGCGTTAATAGCGTCGGTCAATTTGTTGGCATCGGAGCAACTGACGGCGATGCCATTGGCGCCGGCATTGACGAGTTGTTCGATGGCATCGGCCTGTTTTTGCGCGTCTTCCTGATTGGGCGTGCGCCAATCAATTTTGATCTGAATATTATATTTTTTGCCGAGATCGCGCGCGGCCTGTTCGGCGCCGACGCGCGCGGCCTGGAAAACGGGGTTGCCCTGTGATTTGGCGACGAGGCCAATGGTGTAGGATTTTTGCGGCGCGCCGCGAACGACCAGTCCGGTCAGCAGTAAAACCAAAGTTAATGCGCTTTTCATAAACCGTATAACTAGCAACTGGAACCCCAAAGAGAAAGTGAAAGTGACGCGGTGCTTTCCCGCGCCGGGACAGTTTTGTTGAAATTTTGGACACGGTTTTTCGCGCGGCACTGTATTTTTGCCCTGTTATCTTCGTTTAAAAAAAGTTTTCTTCGCGCTTCCATTTTTGGCGCGGCCCTTGCTAAAGTCCGCCCGAAAATTTGTGAAGAAGAAGTTCAGACAATTCTTTCGTCTTATTTCAGCAGACGAACCGGCGCAATCCGAAACCATCGAAATTCATTCGCATAAGATGCCCATCGTCTATCGGCGGCATTCCCGGGCACGCAATTATGTCCTGCGGCTGCACTGGAACAAGACAGTGGTGGTGACGATGCCGCGCGGCGGTTCCAAAAAATTTGCCCAGGAATTCGTCACCAGCCGCAAAGCCTGGCTGGACCGGCAATGGAAAGTTCTGGAATCGCGAAAAATTCCGCCCCACGTCCTGCGCCCGGGAATGGAAATTCTTTTCCGCGGACGGCCTGTAAGTCTGGATGTGCAAAAACAAGGTTCAGCCTGGCAAGTGAGTTTTGGCACCCAGGAGTTTTCCGTCCCTTCAGCGCACGGCAATTTGCGGCCGTTTGTCGAAGCCCATTTGTATCGACTGGCGGAAGTGGAACTGGCCGAACGGGTCGAGACCCTGGCGCGCGAACATAACGCGCGCGTGACGCGCGTCGTCGTGCGCAACCAAAAAAGCCGCTGGGGCTCCTGTTCGTATAACGGGACTATTTCGTTGAACTGGCGTTTAATTCAACTTCCCGGAGCAGTGCGTGATTACATCATCGTGCACGAATTGATGCATCTGCGTGAGTTGAATCATTCCTCGCGGTTTTGGAACCAGGTCGAGCGCGTCTGTCCCAACTACCGCACGGCCGAAGAATGGTTGAAAAAGAATTCCGCTTTAGTCGGTTTCTGATTTCACTGCGCCAGGCGCGGGCCATTTTTTGTCCACTCGAGTTTTCCCAGGTGAAACTGGCGCGCGGTCATCTCCGCGTCCCACGCATGAAACGCGAGATACTCGGTTTTATCATCAGGCCCTGAAACAATAGAAATGTGGCCCGGTCCGATCAGTTTTGAATTAGTGCGCATGACCCGCGGGCCTGTTTGGTTCCCCTCGTCATCGTAGGGGCCAAGGACGTTTCGCGAAGTCCCATAGTCAACGCCATAGGTATCGTTCTCGTAGCAACCGCCGCTATAGAAACAATAATACAGGCCGTCGCGTTTCCGCACGCAGGGACCTTCTAAAGTATGCCAGTCGTAGATGCCGCCGTACATCGCCCGTTTAGCTTTGAACAATTGCCAATCAGCACGCGAGCGCAACACGGGCCGTTCTTCGCCGGCTAGCCGAGTCATATTTATAAGGCGGTCCATTACCAGCCCAGTGCCGGCGCGGTATCCTTTGTCCGTGTCCACAAAATCTCGCGCATAAAATAAATACCATTGGCCGTCGTCGTCGCGAAAGGCGTGGGCGTCGATGGCAAATGGGCAGTCTTCCGGCTTCTCCATGAGATAGCCGGCATCTTCGTAGGGGCCATCGGGTTTCAAACTTCGGGCAACTCGCAAACGATGTTTAAGCCCTTCCATGCTGACCGAGTAATACAAATAAAAATATTTGCCGTCATAAGCGGTCTCCGGTGCCCAGAATTCTCCACCACCCAGAAAACCCGGGACGCGCAGTGCGCCACCCAGCAGTTTCCAATCGTAAAAATTCTCCGAATAAAGCAGCGGAAAGGCGCGTTCCTCGCCATTGATCTGGGCACTGGTCATGTCGCTGCATTGCGCATGTTCCTTACAACTCATTGGCCCGGTCCCCACCGCATAGTAACGGCCCGCGTGTTTCCAAACGAAAGGATCGGCGAAGTAGCCGCGATAAACCGGGTTTTGGAGCGTCATCATCCCTGGCGCTTAATTTACCCGCGAATCAGAAATTGCCAAACGACCCCAGTCGCACCAGTGAATTTGCTCTTTTCATTCAGTGGGCCGACTTTAATCTCCTCGGCAAAAATGGCCTTGAAATTTTTCAACACGCTTTCGCGCAGCATCCAGGAATTTGCGCCGCTGGAACCGGCGGGCAAACGGGTGCGCATGTATTGCTGCGGACCGACGGTTTACGATTTTCCGCACATTGGAAATTTCCGCACATTTATTTTTGCAGACCTGGTGCGGCGTTACCTGGAATTTAAAGGTTACGCGGTTGAACATGTGATGAATATCACAGATGTGGAGGACAAAATTATCAAAGGGGTCCGCCAGACTAAAATGTCTCTGCGGGAATACACAGGTAAATATGAGGCGGCGTTTTTCGAGGATTTTGAAAAGGTCGGCTGCCTGCGCCCGCATCATTCACCGCGGGCGACGGAGTTTATCAGCGAGATCATCGCGCTCATTGAAAAGTTGCTTCAACGCGGCCTGGCTTACCGCGCGCCGGATGGTTCGGTTTATTTCAGCATCGAAAAATACCAGGGAGCAGGATGCTGCTATGGGCAATTACTCAAATTAAATTTTGAAGAGATGCGGCGTGGCGAACGAGTCAGCAGCGATGAATATGAAAAAGAGGCCATCGCGGATTTTGCCTTGTGGAAGGCGCGAGTGCCCGACGACGGCGACGTTTTCTGGCCGAGTCCGTGGGGTGAAGGGCGACCCGGCTGGCATATCGAATGCAGTGCCATGAGCATGAAATTGCTCGGGCCTAGTTTTGACCTGCACATGGGCGGCGAAGACCTGATTTTTCCGCATCACGAAGACGAAATCGCCCAAAGCGAAGGCGCGGGATTGCAGGCCCCCGGCCGGCCCTTCGTCAAATACTGGTTGCACGGCGCGCATCTGTTGGTTGAAGGCAAAAAAATGAGCAAATCGCTGGGCAATTTTTATACCGTGCGCGATTTGCTGGCCAAAAACTTTAGCGGACGCGAGATCCGGTATTTGTTGCTTACCGCCCATTATCGTGAATCGTTTAATTTCACATTGGAAGGTTTGCAGGGCGCGCGCACGGCATTGGGGCGGGTTGATGAATGTCTGACGAAATTGCGGGAACTCGCTGGCAGCGCGAGTTCCGATGCTGACGCCGACATCGTGGAAAAATTCAAAAATGCCCTCGACGACGATTTGAATATGTCGCGAGCGTGGGGGGAGATCTTTGAATGGGTGCGGGAAACCAACCGGTTGCTCGCCGCCGGCCAAATCAGTGCGTCGCAAGCCGTCAGCGCCTTAAACGCGTGGAAAAAAATCAATTCTGTCTTGGGAATTCAAACGGAGTCGGTGGAAGCCGAAGTTCCAGCCGAAATTGCAGCCTTGCTCGAACAACGCCAGGCAGCCCGCAAGGCGAGGGATTTCAAACGATCGGATGCAGTGCGCGATGAATTGAAAAGCAAAGGCTGGGTCATCGAAGACACACCCAAAGGGCCGAGACTGAAGAAATTGTAGTTCACCAAACGTTGTTCGGCGGCAGACCATTTGTTTTACACTGTAACCGAACAATCCTTGCAATCGTCGTTTGCTTTGGTAACATCAGCAAACAGCTATGAAAGCACCCCGCGACTCGTGCGGAGGGACTCTACTGCAAAAGGCCCTGCTTTTCGTCGCCATTGCCGTACTGTGCCCAGTCGCGGCGCTGGCAGATGATCCGCCGTTTACTATCTATAATTTCACCGCCGCGGGCCGGGTCAAAAATCTTCGGTTTGTTCCCTATCCAAGCACCGCTGCTTATACTTTTCTGGGCGGAACGAACATCACGCTTCTCACTCCCGACACCAACTTGGTCCTTTCTCCGTATTTTATAAATATCGTCAGCATCACCAATTCGCCGACGAACATCGTCAACCTCACCAATTACGGCTACGAATGGCGCGTCACCAACAATTTGCCCTTCGGCTTTTATCAAGTGAAAGTCACGCCGATGACCAGTAATGCGGTTTTGTCCGCGCACGTCTTAAACCGGCTGGCTTACGGCCCGACACCAGATGAATTGGACCGCGTCAATTCCATTGGTCCGGATGCATACATTACCGAGCAGTTAAATCCCGAGACGATCACTGAAACCGTCGATGCGCAAACAAACATCACCGCCATCCAGGCGAAGCTGGCGGGGCCAACGACCATTATTGACCTGAGCCGCACGCTGCAAACGGATACCAACGGCGTCATTACCAATGTGACCTGCCACAGCACCAACGCCACGCTGTCCGACTTGCGCGCCTGGCATACGTTGCGCGCTGTTTCCGCAAAGCGTCAATTACTCGAAATCATGTTGCAGTTCTGGGAAAACCATTTTGTCACGCAATACGACAAGTCGGACACTTACTTCAACGGCAAGTACAACGGGGACGATAATATCATGGAAGACCGCGTGCCAACGCAGTTGGAATATCTGGAAAACCTGCGCTGGCGCAATGCCATGCTCAATCCCAGTTGCACCTTTTCAAATTTGCTCACGGTCAGTGCCGAGAGTTTGGCCATGATCATTTATTTGGACACCGTGACCAGCAAAGGCAACGGCAGTAATATTGCCAACGAAAATTATGCGCGCGAATTGCTCGAGTTGTTTACTTATGGGGTTGATAACGGCTACGACCAAAGCGATGTCACGACCATGTCGCGTGTTTGGTCGGGCTGGACTTCGGAGCTAATTGATCCGGCGAACGTCGGCAACCGCTTCGCCCCGCCCACCACAAACACCTATCCGTTCGTAACCAATAATTATGCGGCCCAGTCGAACCTGGCGGGGGTTTGGAATTTTGTTTTTGTTTCCGCCAACCACAACACCAATTCGAAATATATTTTCTACACCACCAATGGCGTGACGCCGGTCGCGAAGACCGTTCCGGCGCGATTCGGTGCCCCGTGGGCGGGTCGCGCTTATGGCCTGGCCATTCCGTCGCGGGCGGGCACTAACGGCTTGCAGGACGGTTATGACGTCATCGCGCATTTGTGCAACCAGCCCTTCACCGAAGAATTTCTTTCCGTCAAGCTCTGCAACCTGTTTGTCCACGATGGCTTCGATACCGGATACGATTTCACCGACCCAAACCTCTCGCCGGAAGGACAATTGGTGCGCGCCTGCATGTTGGCTTGGGAAAACAGCAGTCCGAAAGGAAACATCCGTAGTGTCCTGGGCACCATTTTCAATTCGAGTCTCTTCCGCAGCCAGACCGCCGTCCTGGCGAAAGTCAAAACCCCGCTGGAATTTTGCGTGAGCGCTATTCGTGCCCTGCGCGTACCCACGAACACGACTTACACCGCGGACACCGATGGGTATTCATTTGCCACACCGCTCAGTCGCATGGGCGGGATGTTATTATTTAACCGCAACGACCCAAATGGATATCCGGAAGCAGCCGAAGGATGGGTTAGCGGCGGGACGCTCGCCGAACGCATCAGGTTCATTCAATCCTTCTGCATCACCAACGGTTCGAGCGGTCATAGCGGCTCACAAAGCGGCACCGGCAACGATGCCTCGTTATGCATTTCTTATCCCGTCGCGTTGCTCAACATGAAACTGCCGGCAGCCAGCATGACCAATGCCTCGGATATCGCCGATTATCTGCTGAAAATTCTTTTCCCCTGTGAAGGCACCGGCAACCTGACCCTTTATAAAGCAGCAACCGTGCAGTTTTTAACCACCGACGACAACGGCGCCGCTTCGGCCTTGAGCAGCTTGAGTGCATCGAATTACGACACGCGAATTCGCGGCGCGGTCGGTCTCTTATTGAGCTTTGCCCGATTCCAGGAACAATAGTATGCGCACTTTTAATGTCATGACCCGGCGCGGTTTTTTGGATCGCAACTTCAAAATCGGCCTTGGCGTCGCCCTTTCGACCCTGACCGACATCCCGTTGGTGCTGAAACGCGCGCTGGCCGATGGCAGCATTGGCGGCAATGGAAAAAAGGTGCTCTTCATTTGGTTGCGCGGCGCCAATGACGCATTGAATTCCATAATTCCTGCTGGGGACAGTGCCTTTTATGATCAAACGACGCACGCTTTGACAGGGGCGCGGCCAAACATTGGTATTCCCCTCAACGGAACCAATTATTCTTTGACCGGCGGCCCGTGCGAATTCACGCCGGCAAACGGCGGCGATACGTTTCCGGTGGATGTCGGCGCCAACGCCGGCAAACAATACGCCATTCCGTTGCGCAATGGTTTTGCCGCTCTGCATCCCTCGCACAAATTCCTCGCCCCGGTCTACAATGCCGGTGAATTGGCCATAATCCATCGCGTGGGTTACCCCAACCAATCGCGCTCCCATTTTGATTCGCAGAATTATTGGGAGAACGGTTCGCCGAACAATAAGTTGGTCACCGACGGCATTTTTTATCGCACGATGTTGCAGTCCATCATCAATGGCACGGCGAAGAACACAGGCTTGACTGGGGTCTCGATTCAGTCCGCGTTGCCGTTAATTCTCAAAGGCAGTGCCACGCCGATGACCAATTTGACCGACCCGACCCGCTACAATTTGCTCGGCATTCCCAATACGACGGCAGGCAATACCAAGGCGGACAAGGCCGTGAACGCCGCGACCGATTATCCGTTTACACCGCGCCTGGACCGCGATTTTTTGCAGCAGCAATATGAAAACCTCGCCACGACCTTGCAGGTTTTCGCCGGCATAGATTTTTCCGATACCGGCAATACGTTCACCGACGATCCAAGCGCCACCATCGACGGCAGCACCTTACCCTATTATTTATTCCCCACCAGCAACGCCAAAAACGGCGGCGGCGTTTCCAATCGCTATGTCGTCGATACCGGCGCTTATACGTTGTTCGGCAACATCAAAGCCGCCGCGCTCATTCTGAACAAGACCGACGCCATTATCGCCGGGACCGAATTCAGCGGGTTCGACACGCATAATTCCGAAGGCAATTACACCGGCACTCATGCGAACCTGCAGCGCCGTATCGCCTGGGCTATGTATGCGCTCAAGCAATATTTCACCCGTTACTCTGACAAGGTAAATTGGAACGATGTCATCGTCGTCACCCTTTCCGAGTTTGGCCGCACCACCAAAGAGAACGGCTCCAAAGGGACCGACCACGCCGAAGCGGGGGTCATGTTCGTTGCCGGCGGCGGCGTTAAGGGTTATGGCAAGATTCCCACCGGCGGTTCAACACCGCGCAGTTCCGGCTTGTTTTGTTGCGGACCAAATCCGGAAGTCATCAACGGCAATACTGTCAACTGGAACACTGGCACCAGCGGCACGATGTATTTCGGCAGCACGAAAAACTATTTGCAACGCGCGGTCGATTATCGCTCCGTCCTCGGCGAAGTCATTCGCGATCACCTCGGCGCCAGCCAGGCGCAGCTCAATACCATTATTCCGGGATACGCCAATGCCAATGAAAAGCTTCTGAACGGCGGCTTGTCCGGCATTGATAGCACGACCATCGCCGGGGAATTGAATGTGATTTGAGGCCTGTTTTAGCCAGAACTTTTTGTTTCCTCGCGACTTTCGCGTTCGTTCCGCTGGCTCTTCATGCAGTCGAACTCGTCATTCCCAGTTCTGCCGACGCCTGTTTAATTGAAAATGCGCCCGACAACAACATGGGCGGGCAAATTTATTTCAATGCCGGGAGCAATATGCACGGCGACCACAACCGCGGCTTGTTGCAATTTGATTTGAGTTCTATTCCGGCCGGATCGCGCATTCTCTCGGCCAGTTGCAGCGTACGTGTGGTCGGCGTTCCGACCGATGGACCGCAAGGTTCGATTTTTGATTTGCATCGTATCTTGCGGCCCTGGGGTGAAGGCACGGAATTGGCTACCGCGGGCGCCGGACGAGGTTCACCGGCGACAACAAATGAAGTCACGTGGAACGACCGCTTTGCTTACGCCAGCTCTCCGTGGGAATCGCCGGGCGGCACGTTCGGCATTGATTTCGCCACCAATATTTCTGCGGAAAAATTTATTGCCGACTTGGATTTATACGGATTCCGCAACGGCACCCTGGCCGCAGACGTTCAATTCTGGCTCGATAATCCTGACGCGAATTTTGGGTGGATGCTCAAGACGCGCGAAGAAACAACTATCTCGACCGCGCGGCGTTTCGGTTCGAGGGAAGATCCCGATAATGCGCCGTTTTTGACGGTGGATTTTTTACCCGGTTCACGAATCGAATCGCCACACGTTGTTGGGAACACATTTACGTTCAGTTTCCTTGCCTACGCGGGACAAGCCTACGCAGTCCAATCCGCGACGGCACTCGGAACCAATACAATTTGGAATACACTGACGAATATTCCAGCCCCGGACGTTTCCACCAACATTGTCATCACAGATGCTTTGGCCGGGTTTCAAAAATATTATCAAATTACGACGCAGTGATTTGACCCAAAAGCACTTTTCGTCTCGCACCCGTCGTTTTCGGAAGGTTTCCCGGTTGACGGTTCATTCGCAGGTAAGCCAGCAATGCGAATGCAGCCGGTTCAATCGCCTGGTTTGGCCAGCCCATGTCGCCGCTCGTGGTCACTTCCGTTGTTTCGGCACATTGCCGTTTGATCGCCTGCACTAAAAATGGATTCGACGCGCCGCCGCCGGTGAGAATGATTTTGTCGGGGGGGCACGGAAGGTGCACCGCGTAGTTCAAGGAAATAGATCGCGCGGTGAATTGAACGAACGTCGCCAATTTGTCGAATTGCGACAAGCCCTTCATCTCGCGCATGGCTTTGTCGAAAAACGGTTCCCCAAAAAGTTCGCGCCCCGTGCTCTTCGGCGGTTTGTTTCGGAAATATTCATGCGTCATCCAACGGGAAAGGATTTTATTCGACGCCACGCCTCGCGCCGCCCATCGGCCATTTTTATCCATTTGCATTTTGCCCCTGGAAAGCTGCCGCATCGCCAAATCGAGAAGGACATTGGCTGGGCCGGTATCGAACGCCAGGATTTTCGGCTCCGTGCCCTTGCGCCAATCTATCGAAGTGACATTGCTGATCCCACCAAGGTTGTTGACACAGATGTGTTGGCCTTTTTTGGCAAATACAAATTTATGAAAAATAGTCGCCAGCGGCGCGCCCTGACCACCGGCAGCAATGTCCGCCGAACGAAAATTGCTGACCACCGGCACGCGCAATATTTCTGCAAGATAAGCTGGCTCGCCCAATTGCATCGTCGCCGCAGCCTTCTTATCAGGATTATGAAAAATGGTTTGCCCGTGCAGACCAACGAATTCAGGTTGCAGGCCGCGCGAGGCATGTTTGGCGTAAAAACGGCCTAGATCGTGATGAAGCTGGGACACTTCGTAGGAACTGCAATCGTTGCGCGCGGCGCGATGCAGACGGTTGCGCAGGACGGATGGAAAATCCGCCGACCAAAGCTTCCGTAATTTAATGTTCCGCGCCGAAATTTCGCACAGCGCGTAATCAACGCTGTCGATGCTGGTCCCCGACATGATTCCAAGCACGAGCGATTTTTTCATTTCGGCGTCAACAGGCGTGACTTATACATGGCGGCATGATGCGGATGCACCTTTTTCTTTTGGCGATTGTGGTCGCAATGGCCTGTGGCTGTAAATCGCTGAATCAACCTCAAAGCCTCTCGGAGCAATTGATTCAGGCCGCAACGAATACAGACTTCGCCTACAAACGCCTCGCCCAATTATGCGACAAATTCGGCCCGCGCTTCAGCGGCACGACGAATCTGGAAGCGGCGATTGATTGGATTCTTGGCGAGATGAAAAAAGATGGACTGGAAAATGTGCACGGCGAAGAAGTGATGGTTCCACATTGGGTGCGCGGAAAAGAGTCCGCCGAATTGATCGAACCGCGCCATCGCGTGCTCCCGATGCTCGGTCTCGGCGGCAGCATCGCCACACCACCGGAGGGGATTACGGCCGAAGTCCTCGTCGTAAAAAGTTTCGATGACTTGCATCAACATGCCGAGCAGGCGCGCGGGAAAATCATTTTGTTCAACGAACCATTCAAAACCTACGACCAAACAGTGCAAATTCGCCGCCGTGGCGCAATCGAGGCCTCGCAAGCAGGCGCAGTGGCGAGTTTAATCCGTTCGGTCACGCCTTCATCATTGCAAACGCCGCACACCGGAGGCATGGCCTATTCCAATTCAGTGCCGAAAATTCCGCACGCCGCCATCACCGTCGAAGATGCTGAAATGATGCAACGCATGCAGGAGCGTGGTGAACGCATCGTCGTACATTTGCAAATGAGCGCGGACACTTTGCCCGATGCGCCTTCTCGCAACGTCATCGCCGAACGGCGCGGTCGCGAAAAACCGGACGAAATTGTTATTGTCAGCGGCCATATAGATTCATGGGACGTTGGCCAGGGCGCAATGGATGATGGCGGCGGTTGTCTCGCCGCGTGGGAGGCGGTGCGGTTGATGAAGAACCTCGGTCTGCGTCCACGCCGCACCGTGCGCGTGATTTTATGGGTGAATGAGGAAAACGGTTTGGCCGGCGCGCATGCCTACGAAAAACGACATAAAGACGAATTGTCTAAACATATTTTAGCAATCGAATCCGACCAGGGCGCGTTCAAACCAACGGGCTTCGCTTTCACCGGCCACACTAACGCATTTGCGACCGTGAAGAAAATTGGAAAACCACTACGCGCCATCGGTCTCAACAATTTCCAGGGGGGTGCGGACGAAGCCGATGTCTCCGAATTAGTCCCCGACGGAGTTCCCATCATGGACCTGCTCGTGAATGGTGAAAAATATTTTTGGTATCATCACACGCAAGCCGACACCCTCGATAAACTAAACGCGCGCGACGTCAGCGAATGTGCGGCGGCGTTAGCGGTGATTGCGTTTGGGGTTGCGGACGCGCCGGAACCGCTGCCGCGTTAGCAGATTGATGGCGCAACACCTGCCCTGGTCGCGCGCCAGTGTGTCTATCGTCCTCGACAACAGCCACGCCGTTGACCAGGACAAGTTTGAAACCGGTCGCATAATGATGCGGATCGCTGAAAGTCGCATTGTCTTTGACCTGTGCCGGATCAAACACCGCGATATCAGCCCACGCCCCGGGACGAATCACGCCGCGGTCTTTAAATTCAAACGTCGCCGCCGGTAGCGATGTCATTTTTCTAACGGCGTCTTCCAGCGAAATAATTTTCATTTCACGCACATAACGGCCCAGCACCCGCGCGTTATTGCCGTAACCCCGCGGATGCGGAACGCTCTCTCCAAATTTGCGCACACTACTGTCCGCCGCGATCATGGTGTTGGTGTGTTGCATAAAAGTTTGCAAATCAGGCTCGCACATCCCATGGAACACCGCGCTCGCGCCGCCGTTTTTTTCCACATCCAAAATCAACTCGATTTGATCGTTAATCGAATCAGAGCCGAATTTTTTCCGCGCTGCTTCCACCACATTCAAACCGTTAAACGTCTTGTCCCGTTTGTACGAAGCAATGACCGCGTAGCTGTAATCTTTGGCCCCGCGTTTGCGTAGCGATTGTTTCATCTCCGCGACGATTTTTTCCTTTTGCGCCGGGTCGGCGATGCGCTTGTTGAACTTGCCGCCTTCACGCGCGCCTTCGGGGATCAATTGACTCAACCCAGTGCTGGACGCGGTGTAAGCATATTCATCCTGCGTAACCTTCAAACCTTCCGCGCGCGCCCTATTGATATGTTCGAGCACTTTCTCCGCGCGACCCCAGTTGGCTGGCCCTGACAATTTAATATGCGAAACTTCCGCGCGGATTTTAGCTTCCCGCGCAATGCGGAAAACTTCGTCCAACGAATCATCGATGCGGTCCCCTTCGTTGCGCATATGACTCGCATAAATGCCGTCATAGCCGCTTGCCACTTTGGCCAGTTCAATAATCTCTTCCGTTTTCGCAAATGCACCGGGAAGATAAATCAGCCCCGTGGAAAGCCCAACGGCCCCATCCTTCATCGCCTGGTCCACCAACGACTTCATCTTCGCCATTTCCGCTTCAGTCGGCACGCGATCAAACGATCCGCCCATTGCCTTGCGGCGCACGGTCCCATGTCCAATCAAGCTGGCGACATTTGGTGAAAATGTTTTCCTTTCGATGCGCCGAAAGAAATCGCCGAGATTCAGTTCTGAACCGCCGCAATTACCCAGCACCAGTGTGGTCACGCCCATGCGCACAAAATTCTCTCCCAGTGGCAGGCCTTGAATCTCCTCGGCGTGCGTATGCACGTCAATAAAGCCCGGCGCAATGACCTGACCCTGCACATCGATTTGTCTCTTCGCGTCGCCTTCGACCTTTCCCACCGCGGCAATCCGCCTGTCTTTGATAGCGACATCGCCCGCAACTCGAGGTGCGCCCGTTCCATCAATGATTTGGCCGTTGCGAAGGATGAGATCGTATGTTTCCGCGCGACCTGCCACCGCTAGCGACAGGCCCGCCAAAAGCGCAAAAAATTTTCGCATCCAAAGTACCTATCAGGATTCCCGCTCGAATCCAAACAATACCGTTGGCCGAAGCCGTATTCCCTCTCACTTTCACTTTCCCTTTCACTTCCTCTCTCCCTTTCACTACTTTATGCCAGTGATTGACACCGAAGCGAAGCTGGCCGAATTCCTCCCGAAACTGCGCTCCGCCGATTGGGTCGCCCTCGATACCGAAGCCGACAGCCTTCACGCTTATCCCGAAAAACTCTGCCTGCTGCAAATTAGCGTCGCCGGCGCGGACCGTTTGGTCGATCCGCTGAGCCCTGTGGAACTCGGCCCTTTGTGGACCGCCTTGCAGGAGCACCAACTGCTCATGCACGGTGCCGATTACGATTTGCGCTTGCTGCGAAAAAATCATGGCTTCGTCCCAAAACGAATCTTCGACACCATGCTCGCCAGCCGTTTGCTCGGCGAACGCGAATTCGGCCTGACCCATCTCGTTTCCAAATATCTTGGCGTCACCTTGGAAAAAGGTTCGCAGAAAGCCGATTGGGCGCGCCGCCCCTTGACCGCGAAGATGGAAACCTACGCGCGCAACGACACTCATTACCTCAAGCCCTTGAGCGATCTGCTCGCCCAACAATTGCGCGAAAAGCATCGCCTCCGCTGGCTCGAAGAAACCTGCCAGCGCCTCATCGCCGAATGCGCCATCCCTTCCAATCCCGACCCCGAAACCGTCTGGCGCGTCCGCGGCAGCCATATTTTGACCCGTGCCGGCCTCGCCGTCTTGCGCGAACTTTGGCAATGGCGCGAAACCGAAGCCTTGCGCGCCAACAAACCGCCCTATTTCGTTCTGCCCCACGAATCCCTCGTTGAAATTTCCCACGCCGTCGCCGAAGGTCGGGAATATACTTTGCCCAAGCACTATTCCGTCCGTCGCGCCGAAGCATTGCATCACGCCATCAACATCGCAAAAACTTTGCCGCCACAAACCCATCCCCATCCATTGCGTTCCACCTCGCGCAGGCAAAGCGAAATCGAACGCAAACGTTTTGAAGATTTGCAGAAACAACGCGATCGCAAAGCCGTCGAACTCGGAGTAGACCCCACCCTTATCGGTAGCCGTGCCGTCCTGCTCCAACTCGCGCAGAGCTGGGATGCGCATGAAAAGGAACTGATGAGCTGGCAAAGGGACTTGTTGAGCGAGGGGCATTAACGCGGATTGCAAAATTCTTGAAATCTGCGGCGTGCCTATTACTGTTTAGCTGGTCTGCGCGCTTAGCTCAGCGGTAGAGCACTACCTTCACACGGTAGGGGTCGTAGGTTCAAACCCTACAGCGCGCACCATCTTTTCATCCTTTCGTCCCGGCAATTCCCAGTGAATCCGCTTATGCTTTGCAAAGCGCGCCATGCTGGCGTAAATAGTCAGTCCGCGCTGTGCGCGCTGATTATGAGACCTGAAGTCGAGATATATGACACAACCCTCCGCGATGGCAGCCAGGGTGAAGGCATCAACTTTTCGGTCGCGGACAAAATTCGCATCGCCGAAAGGCTTGATGCCTTTGGCGTACATTATATCGAAGGCGGCTGGCCCGGCTCCAATCCGAAGGACATCGAATTTTTCGCGCAAGCGAAACGTAAACGATTCAAAAACGCAAAACTCGCCGCTTTCGGCTCCACGCGACGCAAAGGTGTCCGCGCCGCTCAGGACGAACAAGTCCAATTGCTAATTGATGCCGCCACGCCCGTGGTCACCATTTACGGCAAGACTTCCATGTTGCATGTGAAGGAAGTCCTGCGCACCACTCCCGCGGAAAACCTTGCCATGATCGCCGACACCGTGCGTTTCCTGAAGTCGCACGGAAAATTCGTGATCTATGATGCTGAACATGCCTTTGACGGATTTAAATTAGATGAGAAATACGCCCTTGCGACGTGGAAAGCCGCCGAGGAGGCCGGCGCAGACCTGATCGCCCTTTGCGATACCAACGGCGGTTCGTTACCGGCGGAGGTCGGTCGCATCACGCACGTCGCCCGCACCAACTTAAATGTGCAGCTTGGCATTCACACCCATGACGACATCGGCCTGGGCGTCGCCAATGCATTGGCCGCGCTTGAAGTCGGCGCCAGCCACGTGCAAGGCACGATTAATGGCTACGGCGAACGCACCGGCAATTGCAACCTGACCAGCGTCATTCCCAACGTCGCGTTCAAAATGAAAAAGCGCTGTGTGCCGCAAGGTTCGTTGGCGCAGTTGAAAGAGCTTTCGCAATTCGTGGATGAAATCGCCAATTTGCGCCACAGTCCGCGCCAGCCCTGGGTCGGTTCCGCGGCGTTTTCCCACAAAGGCGGCACGCACGTGAATGCCGTGCAAAAATTGGTCAGCAGCTACGAACACATTGACCCCGCCTCAGTCGGCAACACGCGCACCGTTCTGATCAGCGACCTTGCCGGACGCAGCAACATCGTGATGAAAGCGCAGGAACTCGGCATCAAACTGAGCAACGACACGCCTGAGCTGAAAACGATTTTGAACCGCATCAAACAACTCGAACATAAAGGTTACGAGTTCGAAGCCGCCGAAGGTTCGTTGGCTGTGTTAATCCGCAAAGAACTGTATCATCAACCCTTGCCATTCAAAGTGCAGGGTTACCACGTTTCGATGCGCAACGAAGGACGCAACTCGGTTTGCGAAGCGACTATTAAAGTCAAAGTGAATGGCAAAGAAGCGCACACGGTCGCGGATGGCGATGGCCCGGTCAACGCGCTCGACTCCGCATTACGCACCGCGCTCGCGGAGTTTTATCCGCAAGTGAAAAAGATCAAGCTAACCGATTATAAAGTCCGCATCTTGGATTCAGGCACCGGCACCGCCGCCAAGACCCGCGTCCTCATCCAATCCAGCGACGGCAAACAAGAATGGGGAACAGTTGGCGTGGACGACAATATCATCGAAGCCAGCCTTCAGGCCTTGGTGGACAGTATGGAATATAAATTAATGATGATTCGCGGATTCGAAGAAAAGGAGCGTAAACGCTAATGGCCGGCAGGGTCTTTCTTGACTCTTCGTTCTGGATTGCATTGCGCGACCGGCGCGAACCATGGCACCAAATGGCGCGCGAATTAACGCAACACCTCCTCGTGGACAGAATGCAACTTGTATTCACGAGCCTCGTCCCGGCCGAGGTTTATGCCTACTTTACGCGCGCGCCCCGAATTCGGTTGCAAGTGCTGGACGACGCTCCACACAACCGCGCGATGAAATGGGAACCGATATTTCCTGCTGAAGAATTGGAAAGCATGGAACTCCTGCGCCAACACAACGGCAAGCAATACTCATACTGCGATGCCGTGTCCTTTCTGGTAATGCGCCGACTGCAGGTGCGTCGAGCGGCCTCATTCGAAAAACACTTCCGGCAATTTGGGGAGTTCGAAGTAATTGGTTGAGTCAACTGCCCAAGCGATGAAGCACAGCTTTAAAATACTCGCCTTGGCTGCATGCCTTCTTTCCCCCGCATTCAGCCGCGCAGAAACTCCAGTTCCGGCCTGGACGCAAACCTATTTCTGCCCCACCAACGGCCATGCCTATCCCATCGCACTGACTGCCGACAGCACCAACAACATCATCGTGCTCGGACGCGAAAACTTCGGCCGCAGCACTTACGACTACGTCACGGTCAAGTATTCCAGCTCAGGCCTGCCGCTCTGGACCAATCGTTACGACGGCCCCGGGCAGCAGGATGATACTCCTCACGCCCTAAGCATCGACAGCAGCAACAATGTCGTTGTCACTGGAACGGCTTGGGGCGCAGATGACGATTTTGCGACCATCAAGTATTCGAGCGCAGGCGTTCCCCTGTGGACCAATCGCTACAACGGCGGCGATTACGACGAGGCGTACGCGGTCAGCGTGGACCGCAGCAACAACGTCGTCGTGTGCGGAGCTTCCTGGCAAACCCAAACCGATTATGATTTCACGACCATCAAATATTCCAGCAACGGCGTGCCGCTCTGGACCACCCACTACAACGGGCCGGGGAACCAGGACGACCTTGCCTACGCTGTCGCCACCGACAAAAACAACAACGCCATCGTGACCGGTTTTTCCTATGGCGCCACGAGCGGCCAGGATTATGCAACCATTAAATACTCCAGCGCGGGCGTGCCTCTTTGGACCAATCGCTACAACGGCCCGGGCAACGACACTGACCAGGCGCTGGCGCTAGCGCTGGACAGCAGCGACAACGTGATTGTCACCGGCTATTCAGCCACCACTTACAGTTTCCCGTGGAACTACAGCTTCGCGACGCTCAAGTATTCCAGCAACGGCGTGCCCCGCTGGACCAACCGTTATACAGGCTTCGGCCCAGGTGAAAACCGCGCAAAAGCCGTCGCCGTGGACAGCAGCGATAACATTTTCGTCACGGGCCACGCCATCGGCGCCGACGGCTACAACCCCGATTTTACTACCATCAAATACTCGAGCAACGGCGCTTTGCTGTGGGTTAAACGTTTCGATGGCGCGGTGCATGGTTCCGACAACGCGTATGCCATTGCGCTCGACGCCACCGGCAACGTCATCGTGAGCGGCCTCTCCGAGGTCCAATCCAATTCGGCCACCTACGAATGCGTGACGATCAAATACTCCAATCTGGGCGTTCCGCTCTGGACCAATCACAATTCCGGTTTGGGCCAGAGTCCCGTTCCTCTTGCGATAGACCACGCCGGCAACGCACTCCTCGCCGGATACGGCCTCAACGCCTCGCTCCTAAAACATTTTGTCACAACCAAAATAGTTTCCGTCCCTTCACCATTCCTCAGTTACTCACCATCGGATTATGGGACGGTTCAAGTCGTCGTGACCAACTTGCTGCAGCCGGGAACAGTGGTCGTTGAAGTTTCCACAAGTTTGTCGGATTGGTCGCCATTATTTACGAACACTTCGCATCTGGACACCTTGTCTTTCACCGAATTAAACGCCGGATCCAATCGTTTCTACCGTGCGTGGCAACGGCCATAAACATCTCGCTTGCTTACCGCGTTCACTGGAAAGTAAACCAAGCCGCTAATGATAGCTCTCGCGCTCGATGAACTTGAATAACGATATCCTCCGCCCCTGCGGGCGTTGTTGCGCGTCTTGGGGTGTTACGGTCGCTTCACCCGGAAATATTCCGGCGTCCCCGACGGTTGCAGCCTAGGGACTACAATCTGCATCACGCTGCCATTGCCGACAAAATTCGTGACGAACGTCCAATTACCCGGTGTGAGATTGACCGACCTTTCCATGGTATAACTTTCATATGCCAACGTCGGAAGCAACAATGTGAAGTTCGCACCGGCGATGGTTGCCGCCATAATCACTACTGGCGTGATCTGAATCTCTTCCACGCGAATATTGTCAAATATGACGAAGTTGTTCGTGTCACCAATCGAAGAAAACATATCGTTATAGCCCACCAGAACGTTGCCGTTGGTAAAGCCCGAAGAATTGGTGTATTGCGCTACGGCCACGCCATTGAGCAGGTAAGTGATCAGTTTGCCTTCCTGGCGCACCTCGCCGCTGATCCAGCGCAAACCGGCCCAACCGGATGACGTGGAGTATCCGGGAATCGTGCGCCCAGGGAACAATGTCTTAAAGCCCTGGTCCGAAGTGGCGAAATTCGCGCCCAGCGGTGGCGTCGGCCCAAAGAGCGCTGCATTTGTCATCAGGAACGGAATACCGTTAGTGCCGCGATAACACGCGTAATCCCGGGTCGTTGTACTGGTCGAGGAAACACCGCCGTCACCGTCCACCGCGAAAAACAATCCGTCACTGGTTGTCTGCCCGACGCGATTGGTGATGTTCCCGGAATGGTTGATGCCGAAGAGCGTATGCTCAGTGGAGGTGGATGAATTGGTCCAATTGATCCACATATCGAACTTGAGCGCAAAATTATTGCTGTAGAAACCACCCACCGGATACAGGTTCACCGCCGCGGCATTCCCGGTGCCGCCACCGTGCGGCGTCGCCGGATTTTTATTCACGGTCAACAACAGGCCCTTGGTCGTGCCCACTGACAACGGCGCGGGCGGTATCGCCAGCGGGGTCGTGATGGTGGAATAATCGAACCCAAAAACCGCAGTGAAGTTTGGAGTCCCCCCGGCGGCGCCATACAGAATCTTGAAACCGTTGGTTGTGCCCACGGTATTGACCGTTACCGGCGAAGCGTAGCCGTCGAAATTATTGCTGTAAAACAGCGCCGGCACGGCAAGTGTGACGATCGAACTGGTCACGCTGCCACCCTGGTTTGTGACGACGAGTGAGTATGAGCCGGCATCCGCCGTGGCCACCGACGAGATCGTCAGGTTCGTAGTGGTTGAACCCGAGATAACCGAACCATTTCCAGTCGGGCCGTCCGCGAGATCGACGGCGTTTCGTTGCCATTGAAAAACCAGATTTTCGCCGGAGGCTTGAACATTGAAGATGGCCGTCGAACCATTCGGCAACACCAGGCTGCTCGGTTGCGAGAGAATGACCGGCTTGTTCACTTCGTGAATGGTGATCGTAAACGTTTTGGCATCGCTCAACGGCGGCGAGCTGTTGTCCGTCGCGCGCACGGTTACCGTATAAACGCCTCCGGTCTGGCTTTGCGTGTCCCAGGTAAACACGCCGGTAAGCGGATCAATCGTTGCTCCCGGCGGCGCGCCCGGATCCAGGCTATAGGTAACAGCGTTAGTCTCCGACAGCGTGAAATTGTCGAACCAAACACGGTATTCGCCGTTTCCGGCATCGCCAACCAGCGCCAGATGTTGCAAGACGCCTTTACCCGTCGTGGATTCAAGCACCCCGTTCCCGCTAAACGAGGTTACAGGTTCGACAGGTATGTTGAATCGCAAATTCTGCCAGGAGCGCGTGCCCGGCGAATGACTGGGAATCGGTGTGGTCCCGTTGAGGCCGGTCACACCGACGAATTCAATCGGTCCGTTTGTGCCGCCATCCGTCGTGAAGTCGGCCGTCGTATCGGTTTCCCTGATTCCCAGACCAACTTTTATCGCGTCTTCCGTAAACATATCGAACCGCAGCACCTGATTAAAACCCACGGTGGGATTGGGAATATTGGTGGTGTTCTGTGTCGAGAGCCGCACCCATGGGTTGACCGAGCCCGTCTTGAAACTCCAGTTGACCAGCAATGCCCGCCGATGAAATCCAAGACCAATCGGAAAATATTGAGTGACCGTGGATTGGTTCGGACTCGAATCCAGGTAATCAGATGTCGTGAGGGTGAAACGCGGTGTATTAAACATGACCGACCCATCGTCTGTGCCGTCGTCAAAATCCTCGAACGAACTGATGACAAATACTCGTCCCAGGCTTTGATCCGTCGCGCTGGTCGCTATTGAAAGGATGTCGCCTTTATTGGCGAACCTGTCGCTGATGGCCGCCAGCACCGGTGGCAGGTTGCTGGTGGTCGCCCATCGCACGTTGCAATACGGCGATTCATTTACCGAGTTGGTCGCGCGCACGCGATAAAAGTACGTGGTTGCTGCCGACAGGCCGCTGCTCGTGTAACTTGTCGCGCCGGCGCCGAGGGACGCTATCGTCGACCAGGAGCCGGTGATATAGGTGGCGCGTTCCACCTGGTATCCGGTTTCCAATCCCGAGTTGTCCGTCCAAGTCAATGCAATGCTCGTCGGCGAAACGGCCGTCGCCACCAGGCCGCTCGGCGCATTCAGGTCCGTTCCCTGGCAACTGGTCGTGGGACTGCCGCTGGTTTGATACACCCAATAACTTGTCGGCCCACCGCAAGGCCCGGCATACGGATCATCGTTTTGATAACCGCTACTGGTCGACACGCGCGGCTCAAAATGCAGATGGTTTCCTGTCGCATTGCCGGAATCGCCGATTCTGCCAATCTGTTCCCCGCACGAAACGGATGAACCGTCCGATTTGCCGGTCACACTTCCGAACACCATGTGCAGATAGTGGCTGCGTTCGGGTTTTGTTGAATGGGCCAGCACCACGTGATTGCCCGCGCCGCCGCCATCGGTGCTTCCTCCGAAACCATCGCCATAACCGTCAATGGCGGTGACAATCGTTCCAGACGCAGCCGCATAGATGGGCGTATTGCGCGATGCATTCGAGCCCGTGTAATCTGTTCCGGGATGACCATCGTAGGTTTGCGTGCCGCACTTCCAGTCCGCCTCTCCGGAAGTGTCATCGTGGTCCATGTAAAAATGAATGCCCGAATCGGCATCCAGCGGCAGGCGAAAGAGCGTTGCATTTGCCACCGGCACAACCAGCAATCCCAACAAAAATGCCACAGCTGGCCATAGGATCGGCTGCTTCGTTAACGCGCGATGTTTTTGCTCCGGCGTTTTCATGGCAGAATTTGCGTTGCCGGTTGATCGCCGCCGTCAGTGTGCTTGAGATAGACGAACGATTTTCCATCCTCCACCCATTGCGGATTCAAGCCATCCGCAAGTTTAGTCGCGCGCAACAGCTTTCCTGCCGGGTTCAATTCAAGACCCCAAACCTGGCGCGTCTCCCCCGATTTAAAGTCATACACAAACCAACGGCCATCCGATGACCAGATCGTTTGGCGATAAGGCGTCGGAACAAAATTCTCGTCCACACGCCTTCGGCCAAGGTTTGTCACTTGCGACGGGGCCCCGCCCTTGGAATCAATTTGCCAGAACGACGCCAATCCGGTCCGCCCGCCGCTCACAAAAAGAATCCATTTGCCCGATGGATGAAACTCAGGCCGCACGTCGTCGAACGCGCCATCGGTCAACGGCGTAATTTCACCCGAGGCTACGTTTAATTTAGCCAGGCGCAACGTTTCGGGATAATGCACTTTGCGCCCGGCCGGAACTTGTTCAAAAACGATTTCTGCGCCGTCATGTTTCCAGCTTGGGTTGTAGGCGCGCTCGGTTTCCAGGATTTTTTTGCCGTCGGGATCTTCCACGTGCAAAATGCAATCGGTCGTCGTGTAGGCAATACGCTGCGCATCGGGGGAAAACTTCGCGCGAAAACCACTCTTCGTCAGCAGCCGCTCGTCGCCGGATTCAGCGCGCAGCCAAAGATCGAATCCGCTGGGCGAATCTGTTCCCTCCAAATACCGCTCGTCATGCTTCGTGCTCAGCAGGAACTGCGTCTTTAAGCCGTTCTTTTTCCAGTCGTGCAGATGCAGAAAAGCCTCAGGTTTCGTGGCTTTGAGTTGCGCCGCGCCCGACAATTTGACGCCGCGAGTTTGTTTGCCATCGAACCCCGAAAGCTGGCCGTCTCGAAGAAAATACGTCTCAGAAACGGCCGGCTGAGCACAGAACAGCAGCAGGCCGAATGCGACGAGCGAGTGGGAGCTTCGAGCAAGATTCGACAAAAACGGACTGCTGGACATAATCGGCGGAGAGTCGGTAAAACAAGTCCCGACAGACTAATCGCGGCGCCATCGAAAGCAAGATTATTCATGCCAGGAACGACAGAAGCCGAAGCTCCGTTAGGAGCGACATGTTTATAGTAACAAACCAGCCAAGAACAAATGAAGCTCCGTAGGAGCGGCATGAGAATGTTGGCGCTTCCAAACGGAGCTTGGCTATTCTTTTGTAATTCGATCGCTATAAACGGGGCCTCAAAACGGGACGGCGAATTGGTCGACAAGAATGTTTTTTGGCGAAGGCACGTTCATTCCCTTCCTGAGTTCCTGAGTTCCAAATCAATTTGCGCCATTCTAAATCGGTCATCCCGTTCTGCATTATTGACAGCGGGCCCCAATGAGTGACACTTCATCTTGCTTCTGGACTCACCATAAAAAATGTCCGATCCAATTTCCAATTTACTGAATGATGTTGCCCGTCGTGCCGCAAATTATCTGGATGGCCTCGATTCGCGAAAGGTGGATGTCTCACCTGAAGCGATGCGCGCGCTGACTGCATTCGACGAACCCTTGCCCGATGGACCGACCGATCCCGCTACCGTCTTAGCGCAACTCGACAAATTCGGTTCGCCCGCCACCGTCGCTTCCGCCAGCCCACGTTACTTCGGCATGGTCATCGGAGGAACGTTGCCCGCCGCACTCGCGGCAAACTGGCTCGCTGGCGCATGGGACCAATGCGCCGGATTATGGGTCGCCTCGCCAATTGCCGCGAAAATGGAAGAAGTCGCGCTTCGCTGGTTGATTGATGTTCTTGGCCTGCCGCCAGGCTCCGGCGGCGCGTTTGTCACCGGCGCGACCATGGCCAATTTCACCGCGCTGGCAGCGGCGCGCCACGCTCAGTTGCGCAACGTCGGTTGGGACGTCGAATCAAACGGTTTGTTCGGCGCACCGCCTGTGACAATTATCGTCGGCGACGAAGCCCATCCAACGCTCTTTCGCAGCCTGAGCCTTTTAGGGTTCGGTTCTCAGCGCGTGCAACGCGTGCCGGTGGATGATCAGGGCCGTATGCGCGTTGCCGATTTTCCAAAACTCTCCGGCCCGACCATCGTTTGTCTCCAGGCCGGTAACGTCAACACCGGCGCCATTGATCCCATTGGCGAAATCTGCGACAAAGCGCACCAAACCGGCGCATGGGTCCATGTGGATGGCGCGTTCGGACTTTGGGCAACCGTCGCGCCCCATCGCGCCCATCTGACCCGCGGTGTGGCCAACGCCGATTCTTGGGCCACCGATGCGCACAAGTGGCTCAACGTTCCCTACGATTGCGGCCTCGCATTTGTCCGCGAACCCAAATCGCTTCAAGACGCGTTGCGCCTTACCGCCGCTTACTTGCCCCAGGGCGGTTTGCGCGAACCCTCGCAATTCACTCCCGAACTATCGCGTCGCGCCAGGGGCATTGAAGTCTGGGCCGCGTTACGTTCCCTGGGCCGTTCCGGCCTCGCCGAAATAATCGAACGCGATTGCCGCTGCGCCAGGCGCTTTGCTGAAGGGCTCCGTGCTGCCGGCTACGCTATTTTGAACGACGTCGTCCTCAATCAAGTCCTCGTTTCCTTCGGCACTCCTGAACTGACCCGCCGCATCATCACCGCCATTCAACAAGACGGAACCTGTTGGTGCGGTCCAACCGTCTGGCAGGGCAAAACCGCCATGCGCATCAGCGTCTCATCCTGGGCCACAACCGAAGCCGACGTGGACAAAAGCCTGTCCGCAATCCTCCGCGTCGCGTCCCTCGAAGCCGCGCGATAGATACCGTTTCAAATTTCAAATCTCCAATTTCAAACCGCGCCACGGCATCCACTTCGAAGGTCCGTAGGCACGGAATATTTATAGTACGCATTAAGCTGGAGAATATTTTTTCGTAGTCCCGGTAGGCGTTCCCGATCTAGGGGCCGGCCCCTCGATACTGCTTGCCTCACCCACGGCCACTTCATACCGTCGCGCTACAAAGTCGAAACCGATATGAGCTTCACGATCAATCGCCGCCGTTTCCTCCAAACCGCTTCTACTTCGCTCGCCTTCTCCGCGTTGGGAAGCTACGGGGTCGAACTCATCAACCAAAAACCAAAACGTGTCGGGCTCATCGGCACCGGTTGGTATGGCAAGAGCGACCTCTTTCGACTTATCCAGGTCGCGCCCGTTGACGTGATTTCGCTCTGCGATCCAGACAAACATCAACTCGCCGAAGCGGCCACGATGGTCAGTCAGCGCCAGAAATCCAAAAAGACTCCGCGCACTTACACCGATTACCGAAAGATGCTCGCGGAGAAAGACCTCGATATCGTGCTCATTGGCACGCCCGATCATTGGCACGCCTTGCAAATGATTGCCGCCGTCGAAGCAGGCGCTGATGTTTATTGTCAGAAACCCATCAGCGTGGATGTGTTGGAAGGCGAAGCGATGGTCGCCGCCGCGCGCAAGCACAACCGCGTCGTGCAAGTCGGCACTCAACGCAAGAGCACGCCGCATCTCATCGAGGCCAGGAAAAACATCGTCGAGGCCGGCTTGCTCGGGAAAGTCGCGCACGCCGACATCTGTTGTTACTTTCACATGCGCGCCAACGGCAACCCGCCAGTCGAGCCCGTCCCCGACTACTTCGATTACGAAATGTGGACCGGCCCGGCGCCGCTGCGGCCGTTCGACGGCATGCCGCACGTCCGTTGGTGGCGCACTTTCATGGAATACGGCAACGGCATCGTCGGCGACATGTGCGTCCACATGCTGGACACCGTACGTTGGATGCTCGGACTCGGCTGGCCCAGGCGGATTAGTTCTAACGGCGGCATCTTCATGGACAAAAGCGGCAAGTCGAACATCAGCGACACCCAATCGGCGACGTTCGATTACGACAACCTCACCGTCAACTGGCAGCACCGCACCTGGGGCGCAGCGCCCGATCCCAAATATTCCTGGGCGCTCTTTCTTTACGGCGACAAAGGCACGCTTAAAGCGAGCACGATGAGCTACGATTTCATTCCCGATAAAGGCGAGCCGATCCACAAAGACTGTGTTTACGAGCGCGAGAAATTTCCCGAAGACGTGACCGAACCAAAAATCGAACTCAACGCCGCGCCCGCCACGCGCCTGCACATGCTCGACTTCCTCGCCGCAATAGATAAACGCAGCCGCCCCGTCGCCGACATCCAGGAAGGCCACATCTCCACCGCGAGCTGCATCCTCGCGAACGTTTCCATGAAACTCGGCGGTCGCACCCTTGTCTACGATCAAACCAAACGCAATGTCGTTGGCGACCACGAGGCGACGAAGCTTCTCCGCCGCCCTTACCGCAGCGGATACAAACATCCCGAGGTGGCGTGAACGGGCGGTTAATGTTCAAAAAGCAAATCTCGACGAGCATGGACCGGATTTCAGGAATTCACCCGCTGCTAATCCATTGACCGCATCGTGAGTAAAATCTATTCTTCTTTTAATGATCGTTCCCATCAACAAGGTCCAGGTGCGGCGGGATGAAGACGGAATTTGGATTGCAAAATCCCAAACTTTGCCCGGTTGCCACGCTCATGGGCGCGATCGCGGTGAGGCAATCTTGAAATTTCAGGAAGCCGCAAAAGCACACCTCGAAGCCTTGATGGAAACCGGCCGACCGATCCCTGCTGCGTTCCGCGAGAAATTCATCCTCGCAGCGTGACATGGGAAAGAAATTCCCGAGCTACAACTGCCGTCAACTCGATCGCCGCTTGCGAGAAATCGGTTGTGTCCACATCCGATCCACCGGAAGTCACCGCCATTACTCCAATCCATTTCGACCGGACCGCCTGATCACTTATGCCTGGCACACCGGCGATGTTCCGCGTGGCATCATTGCCGACATTATTGATGATTTAGGAATATCGAGGGACGATTTCTATCACCGAAAGTTTTAATCACAAAACAATCGAACTCAACGCGGGGCCGGCAACGCTTCTGCACCTGCTCGATTCTTGCGAAGCCGTACCCGTCCGACTAGCCTCTGGCACGTGATCAGAATCCCCATTGCAACAACCCAACCGCAAAACCTTTTTCCCGTTTTGCGATTTATTGTGATGTCCCTGTTATTGGGCCTGATTTCAGTTTGCATCGGCGCGGACGAACCGGCATGGCGGTCGAGCCCGTGGAAGCTGGTCTGGCACGATGAATTTGATGGCCATAAGCTCGATACCCGCAAATGGAATGTCCTCATTCGCGAGCAAAGCAAGCACACCGAGTTGCAGTATTATCTGCCCGACGAAGTTTACGTGGACAAAGGCTGTCTGCATTTACGGAGCGAGCAGCGCGATTTTGGTTCGCAACATTTCACCAGCGGACGAATCGACTCCAGCGGAAAATTCGCGCCGGTCTATGGCCGGTTCGAAATTCGCGGCAAGCTCCCCGCCGGAAAAGGATTGTGGCCGGCGTATTGGCTCTATCCGCAGAATCGCGATTGGGCGATGGAACGTCTCATGGCGCAGGCGGTCACCAACGGCCTGGAAAAATTGATCCCCGAGGCGCGCCCCTGGTACAGCGAAATTGATATCATGGAGTATCTCGGGCACCGAACCAACATCGCCTACGGCACACTGCACTACTACACCTTTGAAGGCGTGAAGAAATCGAGCGCGGGAAAATTCAAAGCGGCTGTCGATCTGTCAAAAGATTTTCACATTTATGCTCTGGAATGGGAGCCGGACCAAATCCGCTGGTATGTTGACGGCAAATTATATCATTCCACCACCAACGGGATACCGCACGCGCCGCATTATCTGATTTTGAACACTGCGGTAGGCGGGAAGTGGCCAGGCAATCCCGACGCGACCACGACTTTCCCGCAATTTCACGACATTGATTACATTCGAGTTTACCAACGAAAAACTTTTTGACTTCGCTTCGAAATCGCCAGATACCGTAAAATGAAAGTTACGCCATGAATGCATTGAGTCTAAAGGAACAACAGCAACGGAAAATCAAAACGCAGGCCGGTTTCATCGCCGCATTGGATCAAAGCGGCGGCAGCACACCTAAAGCCTTGCTTGCTTATGGAGTCAAAGAGGGCGCGTGGTCCAATGAGGAAGAGATGTTTTCGCTGGTGCATCAAATGCGCGCGCGCCTCATTACCAGTCCCGCCTTCAACGGTGACCGAATCCTCGGCGCGATTTTATTCGAGGGCACGATGGACCGGGAGATCGAGGGCCAGCCGACGGCCGATTATCTTTGGAACAGAAAACGAATCGTGCCGTTCGTCAAAGTGGACAAGGGTTTGGCCGAAGAGAGGGACGGCGTTCAGGTGATGAAACCGATGCCGAAGCTGGCGGAGCTTCTCAAAAGAGCCAACGCCAAAAATATTTTCGGGACTAAAATGCGTTCCGTGATCAACCAGGCCAATCCTGTTGGCGTGCAGACCGTGGTGGATCAACAGTTCGAGGTGGCAGCACAAATTCTTGCGGCTGGCCTCATGCCGATCGTGGAGCCGGAAGTGGACATCCATTGTCCGGAGAAAGCCAAGGCGGAAACTTTATTGAAAGCGGCCCTCCTCGAAAAGGTCAACAAACTGCCGAAGGACCAACTGGTAATGCTCAAGCTCACATTGCCGGAGCGTGATAACTTTTACACCGAACTGGTCAAACACCCGAAAGTCTTAAAAGTGGTCGCTCTTTCGGGAGGTTATACCCGCGAAGAAAGCGATGTGCGCCTGCGCAGAAATCATGGCGTGGTGGCCAGCTTTTCGCGCGCACTGGCCGAGGGCCTTTTCGCTCAACAAACCGATACGGAATTTAACGCCGTGCTTGATGCTGCGATCCAGAGCATCTACGAGGCATCCATGACGTGAGCCGGGGATGTGAGGAACATCGGAGGAGCGATCCGACATTATGTTTCGCAAAGATTTAATCGACATGCTGCAGGGAAATCAGATGACGGTGACCGAGATCGCGCGCGCCGTCGATGAACCGCCGAGCAGGATTGCGGATGACCTGCGACACCTGCTGCTGAGCCTTAAACACATGGACTACAAAGCGGTTATCGAACCTGCCCGTTGTCGCGCGTGCGGATTCCAATTCTCGACCGACAAGCTCACCAAACCTTCAAAATGCCCCGAATGCCGTGGAACGTGGATCCTTGAACCGAAGGTTGAAATTCAACCATCGACACCTTCCCCGCCCTCGCGACGCAGGAGATAGCCGCCACTGCCAAAAACGGACAGCAGACAGAGGATTTCCCGATAGCACCAAAGGAGCCACAGCCATTGCCAACATTCTTCGCTCGGGCGATGTTGCTAGGGACAAAACAAGGCGGACGCTTATGCATTTGCACGGACTCAATGTGTCTTTCGCAGCCAAACTGCTGCTCCTCACGATGAGTTTCCATGCTCTTTCCGCCTCCGCGCAAATCGTCGATCGGCGAAGTGTCATTGCGGAAGAATCCGCCGCCTATCGGGCAAAGCATCCGGAAGCGATTCAATTCCTTCAACGCCACATGAATCGTCGGCGCCACCATAAACAAGAAGTGCCGACGGAGGCCCCTGGCGGGGTCGGCTATGGATATTTCTTTTGGGGCGACAAGTTGCTTTGGACCAATTCGTCGGTTTTGGATTACTACATCGTGACGCCAAACAATGCCGGAGGGAATTTGGAAACGTGGCAATATCTCACCTCGACATGTCGCAGTCCGCTGGGCACCGAGTCGCTCGTGTCCTACTTCGCTCAAGAAGGAGCGACGCTTATGGTGTATGACTGGGCCAGAGTTGATCACTGGCAAACCAGCGTCCCAATGGCGGGCCGCAATACGCAGTATTTGGCCATGCGACCTGATGAGTTCGCCAATGTTCGGCAGATGTGTCACGTGCGCAACGGGACTTTTTATCAAGGTTTCAGTGGCGGCGTCTATCAATGGAGAAACCAGGTGTGGCTGTTTGATTTCAATCGCGGCGATTGGGACCTGATGTATTCCTACAACTACGCGACCACCAACCGCTCTGACGCACTTTATAGCACCAACAGCGGTCTGGGATATTGGGGACCCATTGTGGAAACGTTTCAAACCAATTTCGCCAACCTCAATCCGATCGGGTTTGATCTCGTCCGTTTATTTCAGGACAGCAATCGGACACCGTTTTGGCTTAATCCGACGAATACGTACGTGATTAATGACTATCCTTTTCAATTGATCTCGGAAGCGCCCTATACCGGTTTCGTGATCGAAGGACCGGGAAATCCACCGGACACATTCGTCATCGGTTCGCTCTCTAATAATCCGAGCGCGCATCAACTGAGGGTCAATCTGAACACGCAATACGGTCGGGTTTACCGGTTCTATACGAATGCGGTCCTGGCGGGTCAGTGGCAACAATACGGCCCGGCGATCAACGGCACGGGGACAAACTTAAGCGTCCAAATCTCGACTATTCCGAAATCCACCTTCGTGAAAGCGAATGCGATATTCAATACCGGTTCTCTTTGCGTGACTGCGAACACGGCCGCAGCGTCATTTACGATCACGCCCTCATCAGGACTGATTTCACCTCAGTGGATAGTGACTCCGGCTGGGGACCGGTGGGACAAAACTGTAGTAGGGCTGGCCCCCGGCCAATATACGTTAAACTTTGGACCTGTCAGCGGCCATCCAACTCCGCCTGCACAGACTGTTTCAATCATAACCAACACGGTAGTGAACGCAGTTGTAACATATTAGGTTTACTGTCAATAATAGGCCCCCCCTTTTTGTGTGAGTACGCCGAGCGCCATCTCAATAATTTAAAGAAGTATTTCGGTTTCGCTCCGTTTACGGAAAAAGTTTCGTCCTTTGCGTTCTTCGCCTCCTTCGCGAGACAAAAATCTGCTTCATGGCCATAGGCTATGTGTCCATCCGCTTACGTTGACAGAGTTTATGCCTATGAACTACCATTCGCGCGTTATGGGCTTATCCCCCGGCTCACTCCTAAGCCGCTTGTTTGCACTCAGCGTGATCAGCCTTGCTTTGACCTGTTCTACGTCGGCGGACCTGTTGCCTTTCCCGTTAATCGCCGGTCAGCGAGGACTTGTCACGTGTCTCGATCATCCCGAGATCAGCTACGACGTTTATCTGCCGCCCGGTTACTCCACGAACGGTCCGCCCTTGCCGGTGTTCTATAGTTTCAGTTCCACTGGCGGCGGCATGAACGGGTCGTTTCAAACTGCGATGTCCCAATCGAACATTATCGGTATCGGCATGACCGCGTCGCGCAACTCCGCGCCGGCTGGCACGATGGAACGGCAGGCCTGGGCTGTGACACGCGATTTGCGCAAACGGGTTTTGTTCGATCCGACGGCGGAAATGGCTGGCGGCATTTCGGGCGGCGGCTGGTCGGCCTTCGATTTTAGCAGAATGCAAGGACAACATATTTCGGGTGTTTTGGAAATGGCCGGCTGGCTGGGCGTCAACTCCGGTTCACCGTATCCAAGCACCAAGCGCGAACAAACGAATTTGTTTGTGGCGTGGACGGTCGGCGACTCGGACGGGTCCGGTTACATTTTTCCTTACGACAGCAATTATCTGGCAAACGTGTGCGGGGACACGTTGAAGTACTGGACTTTTTCCGGCGGACACGTCGCGCCGCCCACGGATGTGCAATTGCAATGCTTCAGTTGGATGCTGACCAACCGGATTCCACCCGGGCCCACGGACCAGGCTGATTCGCAAGTGCGCCTGGCCAACTGGCGCGCCCGCGCAGCAGGCGGCGACGTGGAATCGGTCGTGCGCGAATGTGTCGGCGCGCTCATGGGACATCCACGAAGCTGGGATGCACTACAGGCGGAAATTGCGCTGGATGAACTGGAAGGTAATTACGAGACGTTTCGCACAATCAACATAGCCAATTTCGCGCAAGGGGATTTCGCCGTGGACATGTTTTACAACAATGCTTACGGCGCCGCTTATGCAGCTGACCTCGTTCGTTACCACAGCTTGATGCGCTGCCTCACCGGCGTGTCCGGTTCCAGCGGCGATCATCTGGCGGACATTCATAATCTGCTGGTTTCATTTGGTTTTCCCGCGCCGCTGTTGCGCACGTCCTTCGATCCCGTGGGCAACGTGAGGTCGTTGTTCACTTACAAAGACGCGCCGGGAATGAAATATTTTTTGCAATCGCGCACCAACTTTACCAGCGATACGTGGCAGACCCGTTCCGAAGTGCCGTCGGAAGGCGACATGCTTTGGTCCACCGCGATTTCAAACAATGCGCCGGCCGTTGAATTTTATCGGTTGAAAACGCAGGTCATTTATCAGACGAACCAAATTCCGGTCATAACGTCCCAGCCCCAAAGCCAGACTGGTTATGAAGGGACGACGGTGGCAATGAAAGTGACGACGTCTGGACCTGGCCCATTTGGGTATCAGTGGAGAAAAGACGGCGCGGACCTTGTCGAAGGTGGCAACGTTTCCACGCTCTGGTCGAGTGTGCCGGGCGCCGCTACTTCCACGCTAATTTTGAGCAATGTCCGGCAAGGTGCCGCGGGAAATTATGACGTGGTCGTCACCGGTTACACCACTGTGACCAGCACGATCGCCGCGTTGACAGTGCTTCCTTTTGCCACGAACCAGCTTCCAACGATTGTGACGCAACCACAAAGCCGGACGAATTATGAAGGGGTCAATGTGACATTTAGTGTAACCGCGGGCGGGACCGGCCCGTTCGGTTATCAATGGCGAAAGAACGGCGCGGAAATGCGCGACAGCGCGAATGTAGTTGGCAGTTACGCGTCGACTTTAACATTGCTTAACATCGCTCAGTCGGACAGCGCCACCTACGACGTGGTGGTCATCGGTTATACCAATGCCATTAGCGATCCCGCGACACTCACAGTGATCCCATTTGCCGGCACTTTGCTTCTCTACGAGCCGTTTGATTATCCGAACGTCGGCGGCCTTGTCTCGGCCAACAATACGAACGATTGGGTTTCCGGCGGCACCGGCGGCGACGATACGCGCGTCGAAACCAACAGTTTGACATGGCCGGGTCTTGCCTCATCGGTTGGTAATTGCATCACCAACGGCGGAACAGGACTGGCAGAACGGCGGCTCTTCCATACCGGAATCAGCAGCGGCACGATTTATTTTTCCGTCCTGATGCAGATCAACGATTTTGGCACATTCAACGGCTCCGGTTCGCAAATGTGCGCGTTGACCGCCGCTGACAATCTAAGTTTCCGGTTGCAGGTGATGGTCAAGGGCGGCGTCAACGGTTACACTGTCGGTGTGCAAAAAGGCGGCACCGGATCTTCGCCTGTTTATGATCTTACCAACCACCGTGTCGGTGATGTGCTTTTTCTCGTGGGCAAATACGATTTCACCAGCACTCCGAACGTTGCCACACTTTGGATAAATCCTCCTGCAGCCACGTTTGGCGGTGATTCGCCTACCGGCACGAACGCGACCTACATCGTCTCGACCGCCGGGCCTGATAATCTGGTCATTGACCGATTCAATTTCCGCCAAAACACCGCGACCACGATTCCGGCGAGCCTCAAGTGGGATGAATTACGCGTCGGACTCTCCTGGTCTGATGTGACGCCCAAACCTTTTTGAACTGTCCATAAATTCAGAAAACGTTTCTAAAAAAACAGGGAAAGCCCGATGCCCATAATAAGGAAAAAACCTGATTGTTACAAACGAGTTAATGCTGGTAGCGTTTTAAGCGTCCCTCTTAACCGTGCCAAAAACCATAATCTTATGAAATACATCAAACACAAAACGATCGCGTACACGGGAACCGTGGCGTTGGGATTGTTTGCGCTCGGCCTGGCGGCGCAAGCCTGCACCAAGACAGTCTATGTTCACTATGTCTCCTTTGGTTTCACCGACTATTCCATACTGCTGAACAACAAGAATACTTGTTGGGGATTGGAGTCCCCGTTTTATAGCGGCGGAGCTGCCTGGAGTGTCTGCAGCGCTTCGAGCCAGCCCAGCGGAGGCACACGGTGGGCATACAACGAAATTACCAACCCCAGCACCGATCAAGCTCATATCCAGACGTGCAAGAGCCGAAACGGTGGGGCGAACGATACCGTATATGTCACGCCGAACAGCGGCGGGTTTGACACGTGGTCACACAGTGGCGTCACGGGTGTTCTCCGTTACTTCAACGAATGCTACAACAGCGGCTCCGTCAACAATCAGTGGCTCAACGGCGGTTGCATTAATCAGGGTGCTCGACCAATGTGGAACCTCGCCCAGGCCCAAATCAATGGCACCGTCTCCAACAGTGTCTACAGCCTCTGCAATTACGTCAGCAGCGGCACATGGATCGGATTTTATTCCAACGGCCTGGACAGCTCTCATACGACGAGCTTCTACAAGGCGATGAATTATTGCACGACGCACTAAACAAATAACGTCCGTGTTTATTTAGGGGCCTCCCCGCGAAGTGCGGGAAGGCCCTTTCGTTTATTTTATGGAAAACAACAACCAGGACATTCGCCGGCTTACCTCCTCGCTCTATGTGGTCGCGGCGTCGGTCATTGTGGCGAGTATTATTATCGCCGGCACGTTCGTTTATACCCAGAACCAGGCGATGAATGCTGCCCATGCGACTGCTCAACGCCTCGCCGCGAATGCTGGCAAGGACGCTGCTCAGCAACTCGGTTTGAATGCCGGCAACAACGCCCCTAACCCACAAGGCGCTGCTGCCGGTCAAAATACCGAGAAGCAACCGCTCCAACCGGTTAACGTGAGCGCCGTGGCGACGAATGGCGAACCCTGTATTGGTGAAGCAAGCGCGCCCGTGACCATTGTTGAATGGTCCGACTACCAGTGCCCGTATTGCGAGCAATTTGAAGCCACCATGTTGCCCCAGCTTTATTCCAAGTATGTTCAAACCGGCAAAGTGAAGATCGTCTTTAAAGATTTTCAATTCCTCGGGCCCAATTCTATCACAGCGGCTGAAGTGGCTCGGGCGGTTTGGGATGCCTATCCGAAGGACTACTACCAGTGGCGCCAGACAATATTTCAAAACCAGGGCGAGGAGAACCACAATGCCGACCCGAATGGCCTCAATACGTATCTGAGTTTGACTGCGAAAGTGCCTGGCATTGACACCAACAAAATCGCCCAGCTTGTGGCACAAAACAAATTGCAGTATGACGCCGCAATCAAAGCCGGCCAGATGGAAAGCAGCAAGTTCGGCGTTGACGGCACGCCTTCGTTCGTAGTCGGCAACGGCAATCCACCTATCATCGGCGGCGCGCCCCTCCAGCAATTCAGGAAGCTTATTGACGGGCAAACAAAGTAAATCGTGAAGACATGGTTTTATTTCCTGGTCGCAATGTTCGCCGCTGCGCTTCTCAGTGGATGCAGTTCATCTTCATCTCCATCGAAGGACGAAGTCGAAAAAGCCGTGAGAATCCTGGTTGGATTGGCACGGCCCGAAACGGGGGACGTTAAAGTCGATGATTTCAAAATACTAAATGAGTCCATCCAGAAGATCGGGGATAACGACGTGTTCTTTCGTAAATTCGACGCGCGTTACACGGTGATCCACCAGAACAATCCGTCGAAACATTCTTTTGCAGGAACTGTTGCGATGTTCAAGCAAGGCCAGAAATGGTTTCTGAAGAAAGAGGTTTGCGCCCTTACATTCGTCAACTCACCGCCGATCGTTGACGCCGCAACTCAGGCGGCTATGGATAGACAGGCGAAAATCAATGCGAACGATCCGAATTTCAAGGAAGAACCGAACCAGAAGATTCGCCAACAACCTGCGAAAGAGCCAACACATCCGCAGTAGCCGGCAGCGTACTGGCGACCGGATTTTCTTCATCAGGGAAAGGCTGATGTCGCATTTAGTAAAAATCTGTGCTTGTGACAGACGAGATAAAATTGTTACTGTTTTCAGCCTAGCCCTTGAACCCGTGTTAAAAACCATAGCTCGGCCATTTAATAACTTATGAACCACCTCAAAACCAAAATAATCGCGTACGCAGGAACTTCGGCGTTGGGATTGTTGGCGCTCGGCTTTTTGGCGCCATCGTCGGCTCAAGCCACCTGTACAAAGATAGTTTATGTTCACTATGTCGCGTTCGGTTCCCAGAACTACCAAACAATCCTCGACAACAAGAACGGTTGCTGGGGAATAGAATCCCCGTTCGCCAGCGCACCGCCTCAGTGGAGTGTCTGCAGCGCTTCGAGTCAACCCAGCGGAGGCACACGGTGGGCATACAACGAAATTACTAACCCCAGCACCGACCAAGCCCATATCCAAACGTGCAAGAGCCGCAACGGCGGCGCTGCCGATACCGCGTATGTTGTTCCGAACAGCGGCGGCACGGATGTGTGGTCGCACAGCGGCGTCACGGGCGTCAACCGTTACTTCAACGAGTGCTACCACAGCGGGTCCGTCAACAGTGAGTGGGGCAAAGGTTGCATTAGTAACGGCGCCAGGCCGATGTGGAACCTCGCGGCAGCCCAAGTACAAAATACCGTCTACGACAGTGTTCTGGCCCTCTGTAATTACGTCGGCACTGGAACTTTTATCGGCTTCTATTCCGACGGCTTGGACGCGTCTCACACGGCGAGTTTCTGGCAGGCAATGAACTACTGCACGACGCATTAAACAAATAACGTCTGTATTTATTTAGGGCCCTCCCGCGCGATGTGCGGGAAGGCCCTTTCGTTTAATTAAATCACATGCGACGGCCAGTTCCAGAAACCAACATGAAGACATGGTATTGTTTCTTTGTAACAGTGTTCGCCGCTGCGCTTCTCAGCGGGTGCAGTTCATCTTCATCTCCACCGAAGGATGACGTCGAAAAAGCGGTCCGATCTTATGTGGGGTTGGCACGGCCCGACACGGGGGACGTTAAAGTCGATGATTTCAAAATACTGAATGAGTCGATAAAGAAGATCGGCGATGACGACGTGTTCTTTCGTAAATTCGAAGCCCATTACACGGTGACCTATCAGAACAATCCGTCGAAACATACTTTTGAGGGAACAATCGCGCTGGTAAAGCAGGGACGGGAATGGATTCTGAAAAAAGACGCCTGCCAGCTGACGTTTGCTTACTCGCCTCCGACCGCTGAAACCGTAAAAGAATCGCCAACGAATCCATCGCAGGAATCACTACGAACGCGAACGAAGCCTTAAATAACAGTTTTCCAGATGGTATTTGGCTCAATCCTTGAGTAATCTCGTGCCGCAGCCGCTTATGCAGAAATTCCGACGGATTTTGGTTCTGGCGTCGCTTTCGTTAGCGGCGGTGGCTCTCGCACAAACAACGACGATTCCTACTCGACGCCCGGTGTCCTCGCCGAATGGCAGCACACTCCGCCGGCCGGTCATTACTTTGCCAACGCTCATGTTCGATTCCGAAACGAAAGCCTACGATGCCAAACCAGGCCAAGCGGAAGCGCCATTCGTTTTCAATCTTACCAACGTCTGGACTAACGAAATCGTTATCGAACGCACTGCGACCAGTTGCGGTTGCACGGTGGCGAAGTTGCCGCAGCAACCGTGGCACTTGAAACCTGCGACCTACGGCGAAATCAAAGTCACCGTTAATCTCGCGGGCAAACCGCCCGGTTTGGTTCAAAAGGAGGTGACCGTTTACACCTCGGTCGGCAATCGTATCCTCACTGTTAAGGTGACTAATCCGGCTGTGGCCATGACCGAAGCGCAACGCAAGGCCAATGCCGAAAAAGCGGCGAAAGATCGCCAATCTATTTTCCATCGCGGCGCGACGCCTGATGACAACTGCGCTTCCTGCCACATTGACAAAGGCCTCGGCAAGTCGGGCCCGGAACTTTACGCCGCCGATTGCGGCATTTGCCACGATTCACCCAATCGCGCGAGCGGCGTGCCGGATTTGCAAGCGCTCACCGCAGTCAAAGACACCGACTTTGATTATTGGAAGGGATGGATCAGCGATGGCGGAAGAGCCGGCTCGATGATGCCGGCATTCGCCAAGAGCCATGGGGGACCGTTGAGTGAGGCCGAAATCAATAATCTTGCCGCTTACTTGGTTCTATCCGTTTCCCGCCACCGCCAACCCGTATCGGGCAGTGCGACCAATGCCGCGTTGATCAAGAAACAGACGCCGTAATCCGGCTGGGGCGAGATTCACGAGGCAAAGAGTTCTGTGCGGAAGACGAAGCTAGTCGAGACCCAACTCTGGTTTCGCCTGGCCCCAAGGAATGAGCGGCTTGTCGCCGTTTTCGGCGATGGCAGCTTGCAAGTCACGCAGATCTTCCAAGTTTTCGATACGTTCTTGCAAACGCTCGACGGTCTTGGCCAACGTCTCGACTTTTTGCAACACAACGGTATCACTCATAAGCTTCTTTTCTGTCCTTCACAGCATAGACTTTAACGACTCGGCCTTCCAGCAGGAAAAGCACCCGGAAATTGCCAACGCGAAGCCGGTAAAAGTTGCCTTTAGCTTGAAGTTTCAGCACGTCGCCATGTAAATCATCGCACATCTCTTCAAGACGCCAACCGATTTGCTGACGCGGCTCTTTGGGCAACGCTCGCAATTGTGCCCGAGCCTTTTCGCTGATTTCGATTTCGTAACGCACGTTTTGGGTCGCTGATGGCGAAAAGGGTGAAACCGGATGTGTCAAAGTTCAAGAGGCAAAGCATTATAGAATACCATTCCACTCATATTTAAGGCCACCATCCCGAATAATGGCGTCTGCGACCAGCCGTCTTTCGAACTGATATTGGCGATGAACGCACCATCCCCACACGCGCAGCTCCTCTAGTTCCCCAGCCAATGCTCAACGCCTGCCGCCTGGAACGCCGTATAGGCTTTGTCGCCCAGCTTATCCCGCAGCATCGAATCCATTTCGCCCTGCATCCGCTGCAATTGCTGCTGTTGTTGCTCCGGACTCAGGGTTGAATACTGCCTGAGTTCATTCTGCATCTGCTGATGGCGATCAAAAATCGCCGCCGCCGTCTCCGCCGGCAAATCGAATTGCTGCGTCAATTGATACAACTGCTGATACTGCGGGTTGCTCGCGCGTTTATACTCCGCATAGCGCGCGTCACCCAACAAACTCTTAATCTGTTCGTCCACCGCCACCCGGTCCTTCCACTTCTGCTCCGGGCCAGATTCATCACCGGGATCCGCATAACTGAACTTGTCCTCATGCGTCTTCAACAATTGGAACAACGACCGAAACTCGGCTTCAGTAGGCTCGAACCCGACCAGGTTGCGCCGTAAATGGTCCGCCGTTTCGTCCTTGCGCAATTGATACTCGCGCAATTCGTCAGGCGAGAGCACTTGTGCCAACTCCGATTCCCGCTGGTCGAACGCCGCTTTCAATTGCTTCCAGTCGATTCCCTTCCGTTCCGCCTCCGAGTAAGCGCGCTGTTGCACTTCTTTGAACCGATTTTGGATCGCTGCGATTTGCGCGCGTTTTTGCGCTGTTAAAAACTCGAGATGCGAATTGTCTTTCGCCCTTTCGTCGCCCTCATTGTATTTTGCCAGTTCCTCGTCGAGATCGATCCCGAGCAACGCGCGGATCACCGCCCGCTTCTGTTCATGCAAGGCGGCCAATTGCGCCTGGCGTTCCTTGCTGATACTGGCCGGCAACGGATCGTTCGCCCGCCAATATTTCCAGTCATTGGCTCCCGACGCCGCCCGCTCCCGCGCGGCAAAGAGTTTATTTACATCAGCAATGACAATGTCCCGAATAGTTTCCTCGGGACAACCAATGGAACGCAGGTTGGCAATAAACGTCTTGTAATCCTCCGATTCAACCTGCTGCCAACTGAACGGCTTGATAACAACATTCGTTTTCGTGCGCAGACCGTTGGAAGGCACGCTCTGAACTGCATTGCTCGGGGACGAAGATTTTCTGCTCGCGCCCAGATACAAAACCAAACCCAACAGCAGCACATTGCAGAGCACAGAACTGACAATGACGACTCGCGATCTCACGATAGTGCGTCGATTATGCCACTTCGCCGAACGAAGTTCAAAATCAGATTGTCCTGATCACCGAATCCATTTGTCATAACCCAATAGTGTTTCCTCTCAATCAATTAAGCCGTGGAAGGGGCAAACCTAAGGCCAAAAATATTTGAATCCTTTTCTCGTTCGCCGGCCATATGCTTGCAAGATGAGCGGCAATGACATGGAGTTGGTGCGGGACTATGCGCGACGCGGGTCAGAGGAGGCCTTTGCCACGCTGGTGTCGCGGCATGTCAATTTGGTTTACTCCGTCGCGCTGCACCAACTTCGTGACACGCATCTGGCGGAAGAAGTGACCCAGGCGGCTTTCATCATTCTGGCGCGAAAGGCCGGTTCGCTCGACTCCAAGACGATTCTTTCGGCGTGGCTCTGCCGCACCGCGCAATACGCGGCCGCCGATGCCTTGCGATCTCAGCGTCGCCGCCAAATCCGGGAACAGGAGGCCTATATGCAATCCATGTTAAATGAAACTGAGCCCGACGCCGCGCCGTGGCAGGAAATCGGCCCGTTGCTGAACATCGCCATGGCGGGATTGGACGAGAAGCATCATAGCGCGCTCGTGCTCCGCTATTTTGAAGGCAAGGATTGGAAACAGGTCGGGGCCGAACTGGGCATTGACGAAAGAACGGCGCAGACGCGCAGCCGTCGTGCCGTGGAGAAATTGCGCAATTTTTTCGTCAAACGCGGAATCGTCCAGTCGTCCGACGTCATTGCCGGGGCCATTTCCGCCAACAGCATTCAAGCCGCGCCCATCGCGCTTTCAAAAACTGTAACCGCCATCGCGCTGGCCAAAGGCGCGACGGCTTCCGCTTCAACCTTAACCCTTATCAAAGGAGCATTGAAACTTATGGCATGGTCAAAAGCAAAAACGACGGTAATTGCCGGCGTAGGAATTTTATTTCTTGGAGGCGGAATCACCACCGCACTTCTCAAAGCAAAAGCGCACGCGGCCCTTGCCAACGACCCCGTCGCCATTGCGTTCCGGAATAAACCGCAAACCGACGCCAACACATTGAGGCAACAACTTGTCGGACGTTGGGCGCTCGAAACCAAGCGATTAGGAATCGACAAGCCCTATACGCGTTACCACGACAACAACCGACAGAAAATGTGGACTGAGACCAATTGGTCCATCACCTTCTATGATGCTCGGTCAAATGTCTTTTGCTCGGCCAGCGGCCCATACGAATTGCAAGGCGATCGTTATACCGAAACAGTTGAGAATGCCAGTGGCACCATGAAGAATTACGTCGGCGCCCGCATGCAATTCAGACTGCGCGTCGATGGCGATAAATATTATCAAACGGCACTGGGCGACCGGCCCGGCCTTGAGGAAATCGGCCATCGCCTCCCCGAGTGACATTGCCGCCACCGTGAACGTGAGTGAAATCTGGCGCTGCGCTTTGCCGAAGAATAGGAACTGGATCATCCTGGGACTCGCCGCCGTTTGCTTCGCCATGGGCATCATGTTCTCGCATCGCATTGAACCCGGCATCCGCGTCGAGAAAGTGATGCTGACTACAAACACACCCGCGCTTCGCCTTTTCCCCGCGACGCCCGGCCCGCATCCTAAGGCGCTCCTCGCTCATGGAGCCGGCGGCTCGAAAGAAATGTTGTTTCGCTTCGGCGAAGCATTCGCCGCCGCTGGTTTTGATTGTTATTCGGTGGATCAGGCGGGTCATGGAGAATCGCCGCAGCCCTTCTCCATCTCCAATCTCAAGACGAAATTCCCGGAGCTCGAGCGCGCACTTGGAGGGGTGGACGTCTTTATCGGGCATTCGATGGGGGGTGGCGCGGGCGGATGGAGCGTGTGTGAATTCGGCTTTCGGCCAAAACTTTTTATAGGGCTCGGCGCTGCGCCCGATGTCGGTCGGCGCGGACCGCCGCTACTCCTTTTATTCTCACGGTTCGATGAATTCAGGCCACTGATCCGGACTTGGTTAAAAGCACAAACCAATGTCGTCTATTCTCCCTGGTCTGAGCACATCACCGAAGCCTACGATTCGGTTCTCGTGAATGCCGGTGTGCAAGCCGCGTGCGCCGCTGTTGGCAAACCAGTCCCCGCTGCTCCGACCGCGTGGCGATGGAGACTGGTCGGACTTTTTCTGGGAATTACGGGCGCCTTGGGTTTGATGTTTCGCGTCCCTGAACTTCATCCCCGTCTCACCCGGATTCGAAGGTTTATTGTTCCCGGGGTGCTGCTGCTCGCGCTTGTCCTGACTTTGTGGCCGTGGGTGGGCGTCAATCCCCAACTGCGTCGAGTTCCTGTGTATCTGGGTGCCTTCGCTATTGTATGGCTGGCGTTGATCGGCATCAGAAGGCTACGGCTGCCGCGATGGAGCCTGGCGGTGCTTACCGGGATTATGACGCCGGGCTGCTTGGCACTTTTATATGCAACAAAGATTGGTGCTTTTGTGATGCTGATGTCCATTTTTGCAATTAGCACGCTCTTGTTGTTGCCGAGCTTGGTCGTCGGCAGAATTGCCGCTCGTGGCGGGTCACGGCGGGATGGGGACATCGCCATGGCCATCTTCGCGAGTTACGTCATCGGTCAATTCATGCCGCTTTTCTATTGAAGAATGAGTTCAACATTCATCATTGTTCCGGGCAAAGGCGCGGCTTTTCCTGAAAGGGAATACAATGAACCCTACCGAGGAACGGAGCGTTCCTTAAAGGGAAGAGAGCTTTCCTTGTAGGGAAAAGGGTTTTCCGAGGCGGGGAGACTGTTGTAAGTGGCTGAAAATTGGCTATGTGTTGCCCAAACTCATTTCCATCTACGATTTGCTCTGGCCCGCACTTTGTTGAGCATATAGACGTGTTCCCTCTCGGACCGATTGCGAAACCATTCTGCGGAGTATTGGCCCGGCTCACCTTTTTCGTGGTAATTTTTACCGTATCGTTTTTGTCAAAAGTTCGTTATACTGCAGCGAATGAAACATTGGATTGTCGCTGATTCCGAGCACTTGGGAGGAAGCCCCCGTGTTCGCGACACCCGCATTTCCGTTGCATTTATTCTGGAATGTCTTGCGGCAAACATGACAATTCCCGAAATTGTGGACGCTTACCCGAGTTTGTCTGCGGACGCCGTGCGTGGTGTCCTCGCTGAACTGGCCGAACAACAAGAGCCGCAACCAGCGTGAAGATCCTCCTCGACGAGAATCTGCCACGAAAACTTGTTGCGGCCCTTCGCTCCGACGGCCATCAAACCGAATCGGTTCATACGCTGCGGATGCAAGGGCTGGAGAACGGAAAACTTTACGCTTTTGCCTGCCAGAATTTTGAAATTTGTTTCACTCGCGATGCCGGCTTTGCCCATAACGCCCGGCAGGCGAAGTCGCCACAAGGATTCAAGCTGCTCAGAGTGGTTCTGCCGCAGAAGCCGCAAGATGAATTTGTAACAGATTTCGTGGCTGCATTCCGAGCTACCGATTGGGCCAGATTCTCACATGGGCATGACTGGCCCGCACATTGATGGCAACCGCACGCTACCAAAACGGAGCCGATTTCAGTTCCAGTGCGCGATGATGGGAATTTTCCCTCAAGGGAAAATTAGGTTCCGGGCCAGGCCCAGAGCTTTCCCTGCCGGGAACGGGCTAAACCGGGTCGGGAACGGAGGTTTCCCTCAAGGGAAAGGCGCAATCCCTCAAGGGAACGGAGTTTTCCGTGGTGGGAAAATGGTTTTCCTTAGAGGGAAAATGATTTTCCGGGCAGGGAAAAGGGTTTTCCGAGGAGATTCAAGCGGTGCAAAGCTCTATAAATTAGATATATAGCTATTCCTTTATCAGCGCTTCTTCTCGGCGGCGTCGTTATCCGACGATTTGACCCAGTTGTTGTCCTTTAGGACGAAGTTTTGAAGATACCTTGGTTGTTTAGCATCGCAACAAAACGCATATGTTCGATGCATAGTTGCGAGAGTTGCGTCTACTACGTAGAGATTCTTGCATTGTTTGTGTAACTCTACCAATGCATCCATGCTGGGATGTTGTAAAAGTTGATCGTCCAGCCTATAAACTGAAAATTCCTCGTCAGTATCTGGTGTGACGCCTGGGAGTTGACGATCGGACTTGAGTCGTAGGTATTCGGTTATTACACACTTCCCAGTTGCGTCAAAGGTTTTTCCAGAATGCGTCTGGCAGGATGTAAAACATGCAGACGTGCCTGCGAAAAATACCGCTAGGATTAACCTTATGTTTTTCATTTTAAACCTTTCTTTCTGCCGAATGTTCGCTTCCGTGGTTTTCGGTCACGATAGTTTCAATAGATTTTATTTGCGAGAAGTCTCTTACATATTTGCCAGCCAGCTCACTTCCCCACCACATTTGTCGTCGCGCTCGTCGGCACATAGACCACTCGATTCGGCTGCGTCGGCGCATAGGCGTTGCGTTGGGGAATGGTGGCGCGATTGAACGGTTTATAATCCTTGATCGCCCCGACGCGCGCGATCCGCATCGACTTGCGTATGATTCCCTTGCCGCCTTGGTCACGCCGGAACTGCTTCTCTCATTGGACGTGTGCTCGGAGCCGGTAACGGCTTCTTGTCACGCTGCAAATCTTCGACCTCTTCCCGAACCAATTGCACCAATTGATGAAATGCCTCTTCCTCGGTCACTGCATGGCAAACCGCGCCAAAGGGAAACAAGTCAGGGCAATACCCGACGTAAGCGTTGTCTTCGTCACTCCACTTAACAAATTTAAGATATTTATCTTCCGCTTTCATCGCCTGCTTCTCGGATAGCGTTACGGATTTGCTTTTCACGATAATGGTGGGCGTCATGCCCGTCTTTGCCGCTCATGCCGTCTAAAGCACCAAAATACCGCTGAAAGAAGACAGATTACACTCGAACAAATGGTAAGAAGCCAGCAATAGCCTTCCAGACTGCTCATCAGCTCTTGTTTTGGAGCGAGCCAGATATGCACTCCCTTTCGTTCGATGCAAAAAACCACTGTAGTTAAAATCGCAAAGAAAGAAGCCGAATATCCAGCCCACAGCGAAAGCTTGCTCATTTCGTGCCTTTCTCCGTCGCCGGAGTCGGCACATAGACAACTCGATTCGGCTGCGTCGGCGCATAGGCGTTGCGTTGGGGAATGGTGGCGCGATTGAACGGTTTGTAATCCTTGATCGCCCCGGCGCGCGCGATCCGCATCGACTTGCGAATGATTCCGTTGCCGCCGTTGCTGTCGCTGAACTTGCCTTCGCCGTAGCCCACGCCTTTTGTCCCAGAGAGGTTCGATGAAAAATATTTCAGGCCGACTATCTTGTTCTGCTCATCGCGCATCCAGCCCACAAAAATGACCGCATGACCGCCGGGCTTGGTCGTGTCGTAGCTGATGAAATCGCCGGGCCGGCATTTCTCCAGATCATCGGTGCTGATGCCGTAACCCAGGCCGTAGGATTCGATGGCGCGCCGTTCGCAATCGCCCTTGCCCTCGATATACCAAAATTGGAGCGCGTTGAAGAGATCGCCGAAGGTCATGCCGTTGAAATCGTCGGGGTCCAAACCCTTTTGGATATTGCGCAGCCGCATCGCGCGGTTGAACACCTCGAAGGTAAACCCGCAACAATAACTGCAACGCGAACCGTCCGGATACGCTTTGGCCACGACCATGCCCTTATACCACATGTCCTGCGTGACGCCGTTGTAGATGTCATACTCGCGCACTTTCCAACTGCAATGGTAGGGCAACGAACCGTCGAGCGGATAACCGGAGATGACCGCCATCACATACGGATTCAACGAACCTTCTGCGTCGTCCTGCACCATTTGTTCGCGCGCATAATATTTTGCCAGCGCCTTGTCGACTTGCGAAAACCCGCGTTCATCCACCGGATATGGTTTGGGGGTGTAAAGGAACCGGCGGCTTTCCGGTTTGGACGGGTCGAGGTTTGCCGGCGCGGCAACTTGACCCTGCGTCGAAACGCCAACCATCATGGCAATGAGGCAAATAGAAATTGCAGGAGTGTTCATATTGACCTCGTCAGCGTAACAAATGGGCCGGAAGATTCAACGCACCTGTGTTCAGCGTTCCAGGAAATGCGCTGCGATCTCTTTGTAGTCACGAATCCGTTTATATACCGCCAACGGTTCGGCCATCGTTCGCAACGCGAGCGCGAGTCCTTTGGCGATGGCTGGATTGTTTTTCACCTCTGGAAGGGAAAGATTCAAAACGCGAATCGCAAATAATATTCCCTGTGTCCGAGGCAGTTTAATCAAGGCCTGATGTTCCATGCGCAGATAAACGGATTCCGGGCTGGTCGAATTCTGCAACGACGGCAACTGGCGCGATGGGTGATGGTTGAGCTGCGGTGAAGGACTCAGCCCCCAGTTCAGCCGTTGCCATGCTAATCCAGGTTTTAGTTTCGCCAGAAACGCGTTGATCTGTTTGCCCAGCTCCACATTCAACCCCGGGACAGGACCATGCACGAATTCCATAGGCCGCCCTATTTTTTCCTGCAAGCTCCACGAGGAAGGAAAACAAAGGCAACCGCCCGCGACGCAATAGGCGCCGCTGTCATCGGGATGTAACAGAATGAAATCAGGTTCCCAAGATTCGCCCAGGCGAATGCATTTCTCCAAGGGATCGACCGGCACAGCCAGCCCTGCTAACGCTTCCGCGGCAAGCGCCCGTTCCGATGTCGCCATTTCGACAGTTTCCTCGAGCAGCGGCACACCCTTGGGCAGTAGATCGGCATAAACTTTCGGCTCGGCCCGCAGCCATCCGCGACGTTCCGCTAAAACCTTCGCATGCGTGTCGAGTGGTTTGAAATAATCGGCAATTGGCCCGCGTTCGAACCGCATATGAAAGTGGTGATCTTCATCAGGAAACCAATCGGCCAAATTCATTTGTCGTATTAAGACATGCCCAACCGCACGAAGGCAATGTTCTGGAAGGAAGCTCAGAAAAAAATTTCTCGAGTTAACCTCACGTAGCGTCACTTAGCCCCACATAGCCTCACAAAAGTGGGGTTAATGGGCTTGGAAAAGTTCCAGGTTCCAGGTTCCAAGTTCTCTAGTCGCACCAACGTCCAAGTGCGTTTGTTCAGCGATTTGGAGCGTTGAACTGTTGGTTTAAAAGGCCGTGTACCTCGTATGAACTCCTGAATACTCGGCTTAGTTGCCGGGCAATTAGGAGGTTAGCTCGATTCGATCAGCTATGGGCTCTGGACCCATTACTATATGCCTCGTTTGATCGGAATTGGGCGCGATTAGGTCGGGATTGAGCGGTACGGGAAGTGGGATTGAATGGACTTTGCGGTGGGATTGCGTGCGGGGTGCGTGGAATTGAACCTCGAGGATTAAAACTCGAAATCCGAAATCCGAAATCCGAAACAAACTCCAAGGTTCCAATATCGAATGTTCAAAACAACGCACACACTTCTTGCGTTACCGCAACCCGGCCCAAAAGCCGAGGCAGCTTTTTCCATCCCAAGCGCCGTTGGAATGTTTTGCCCTATTTCAATTAACAAGACCCCGACATCAGATGCCGGGGCAACCGGGTAAGGACCCGGCAGCCAAGTCGATTTTCGCGTATTTGGCGGTGCTGTCAAAAACACCAGGAACACCAGAAACACCAGGAAGAATAATTTTTGGGGAAATGACGAATGACGAAGCACGAATGACGAAAGAATGCCCAAAATCCAAATGACGAGTGGCTGATCAAAAGCTTCAGTTAAGGGCGCGAAACTGATTATCTCTCACTTTCACTTTCACTTTCACCTTCACTCGGTAATATTGAACGGCTGTGTCCGAGATTCCTAAAGCTTACGAACCGCAATCGGTTGAATCGAAATGGTATTCGTTTTGGCTGGAGCAGAAATGCTTCGTTGCCAATCCGCAATCGCCCAAGCCGGCGTATTCCATCGTCATCCCGCCGCCCAATGTCACCGGCGTGCTGCACATGGGGCATGTCCTCAACAACACTATCCAGGACATTCTCGCGCGGCTGGCGCGCATGAAAGGTTTTGAAGTGCTTTGGCTTCCCGGCACGGACCACGCCGGCATTGCGACGCAGGCGGTTGTCGAAAGAAAATTGCGCCAGGAAAAAGTCATCCGGCATCGGGACGATCTGGGGCGCGAGAAGTTTTTGGAGAAGGTCTGGGAATGGAAAGAGCACCACGGCGGCATTATCATCCAACAGTTGAAGAAGCTCGGCGCATCGTGCGATTGGACGCGCGAACGCTTCACCATGGACCCCGAGTATTCCAAATGCGTCACGCGCGTCTTTGTTGATCTCTACAAAAAAGGCCTGATTTATCGCGGCAAACGCATGGTCAATTGGGACCCGGCGGCCCGCACGGCTTTGTCCGATGAAGAGGTGACGATGGTCGAGGAAAAAGGCCATCTTTGGCACATGAAATATCCGTTGCTCGATGCCAACGGCCAACCTTCCAACGAATTTCTCGTCGTTGCGACCACGCGCCCCGAAACCATGCTCGGTGACGAAGCTGTGGCCGTGAATCCAAAAGATGAACGTTACCAAAAGCTCGTTGGCCGCCGTGTTCTGTTGCCGTTGCGCAATAAACAGATTCCCATTATCGCCGACGAAGCCGTTGACCCCAAGTTCGGCACCGGTTGTGTGAAGGTCACTCCCGCGCACGACCTGGCCGACTACGAAATGGCGTTGCGCCACAATCTGCCGTTCACAACCGTGATCGCTCCAGACGGCACGATGACGGCTGAAGCAGGCGAAGATTTCGCCGGGCTGGATCGAATGGAAGCGCGCAAAGCCGTGGTCGAAGAAATGGAAGAAGCGTCGCTCATGTTGAAGATTGAGGATTACGTGCACAACGTGGGTTACAGCGAGCGGAGTCATGTGCCGATCGAGCCTTATCTAAGCGAACAATGGTTTCTGAAATATCCGTCGGTCCCCGCGTCAGCGCGCGTGGTGGAAAGCGGGGAGATGAAGTTTTATCCAGAACGCTGGGCCAAGACCTATCTCCATTGGATGCACAACATCAAAGACTGGTGCATCTCGCGCCAAATTTGGTGGGGCCATCGCGTGCCGGTCTGGTATCACAAACAATCCGGCGAAGTTTATTGCGACGTCGAGCCACCCAAAGACGTCGCGAATTGGACGCAGGATTCAGATGTTCTCGACACATGGTTCAGCTCATGGCTGTGGCCTTTCGCGACGATGGGTTGGCCGGAGCAAACCGATACGTTGAAAAAGTTTTATCCGACCACCGACCTGGTGACCGCGCCGGAAATTATTTTCTTCTGGGTCGCGCGCATGATCATGGCTGGGTTCGAATACAAAGGCGAAAAGCCATTTCACAACGTCTATTTCACCGGCACTGTGCGCGACAAACAGGGCCGCAAAATGTCCAAGAGCCTCGGCAACTCGCCTGACCCGCTTGATCTCATCGCCAAATACGGCGCGGATGCGTTGCGCTTCGGCGTGATGCGCTCGGCCCCGCTCGGGCAGGACGTCCTTTACGACGAACAGCAGGTCGAACTGGCGCGCAATTTCTGCAACAAACTTTGGAACGCCTGTCGTTTTCGCCAGATGCAATCCGGCGAATCCGAAGGCGAAATCAATCCACAGTTGCTGACCAACGACGACAAATGGATCCTGCTCAAACTGGACCAGGCCATTCGCGAATTGTCCGATGCGCTCGCCGAATACAAATTCAACGAAGCCGCACAAGTCCTCTATCGGTTCTTCTGGAGCGAGAATTGCGATTGGTATCTGGAAAGTTGCAAACCGGTCTTTTACGGAACTGATCCCGCGCGCAAAGCCAACACGCTCGCGGTCATTGATTTCGTGTTGTCGAACACGTTGCGGCTCTTCCATCCATTCCTGCCGTTTATCACCGAGGAATTGTGGCAAGGCATGGGTTTCAACCAGGAACTGCCGGAGGGCCAGGGGGGCAAGACCATCATGTTCGCCCATTGGCCCAAACCATTTAATCAGGATTTCCGCGATTTCTACGGACTCGACGACTGTTATCTAAAATACGTGGAAGACCGCAATGCGCTCATCACCGAGGGCCGCAACCTGCGCCAATTTGCGAATATTCCAGCGAGCAAAAAAGTCCGCTATGTCTTTGTGCCCACAAACGACCTGCCGGATCACGATCTCGCCGTGATGAAACTCCTGCTCAACGCAGAAGCTCTCGACGTTAAAGCCGAATACGAACCGCCGAAGGGAACACCGGTCAAACATTCCGAAATGGGCAATTTGTATTTGCCGCTCGAAGGGCTGATTGACGTCGCCGCTGAAAAAACGCGACTGACAAAAGAAATCGCCAAAGTCAAAGCCGAGATCGAGAAGGTCGAGGCCAAACTTGCCAACCCCGCGTTCGTGCAAAAAGTTCCCGCGACCGTTTTGGAAGAGCACAAGCAACGATTGCTCGATTGGCAAACCCGGCATAACCAACTGCAGGCGTCGTTTGGTGCGCTGGGGAATCCAGGACCGCAGCCATGAACCGTCGCATTCTGAAGTTCGTGTGGGACGATTGACCTTGCGGGCGCGCTTCCGCATTTGTTAATACTCTTTTCACCTATGGCAGCTATTGGCCGCTTTCAGAAGGGCGACGAAATCTTTCATGCAAAGGTTGTGGATGGCGAATTATTCCGCCTGCACGGCGATGTTTTCGGGTCGCCGTCGTTTGAAAAAAAACCGATGTCGTTCAAGGGACTGAAGACATTGACGCCGATACAGCCGTCCAAGCTCATAGCGATTGGGCTCAACTACTCGGACCATGCCCGCGAGCAAGGCAAGATGTTGCCCAAAGAACCGCTCTTCTGGTTCAAAGCCACCACCTCGCTTATTCCCGATGGCGCAAAAATAGAAATTCCGTTTCCCACGCACCGCACCGATTTCGAAGCGGAACTGGCCATAGTCATTGGCCGCCGTGTGCGTAATGCCACCCCGGCGTCAGCGCCACGTTATATTTTCGGTTACACCGCGTCCCAGGACATTAGTGATCGCACCATTCAAAATGCGGAAAGCCAATGGGCCAGGGCCAAATCGTTCGATACGTTCACCCCGCTTGGGCCGTATATCGAAACCAAGATCGACCCGCATGATTTGACCATTCAATTATTTCAAAACGGGCAATTGCGGCAGAATTCCAATACCAATCAACTTATTTTTAACACCTATCAACTAGTCAGCTTCGTCTCAACGAATATGACTTTATTGCCGGGGGATGTTATCCTGACTGGAACCCCGGCCGGTGTCGGCCCGATTGAATCGGGTGACCGTCTGGAAGTGCGGATACAAGGCCTGACGCCCCTTGTAAACACGGTCAAATGACTATTACTCTCATTTCAATCCTGACGGGTCTCCTGGCGGGGTTGATTCACGTCTTTTCCGGCCCGGACCACCTGGCAGCCATCGCACCGTTGGCCGCGAAGTCGCCAAAGCGCGCTGCGGCGAACGGTTTCCGTTGGGGGCTCGGTCATGCCGCAGGAGTTCTAACCGTCGGATTCTTGTCTCTTTGTTTCCGTGACCTTCTTCCGATGAACACTATTTCCTCGATTAGCGAGCAGATGGTGGGCGTCGTTCTCATTGGGGTGGCTTTTTGGGGTTTTCGTTGCGCATGGCGTATTCATGCCCATGAACACCGCCATAACGGTGAAACTCACGAACACCTTCACGTTCACGCTCCTGGCCGAGCCCACGGTGCGGACGAAACGCACGTCCACACTCATGCGGCCTTCGGGATCGGCACGCTTCACGGCCTGGCCGGCAGCTCGCATTTTCTGGGCATACTTCCCGCGTTGGCTTTTCCCACCACGATCGCCGCTGCAAGTTATCTGATTGCCTTTGGGATGGGCACAGTGGTGGCGATGTCCATTTTCTCTTCCAGTATTGGCGCGTTGGCGAAGCGGTTCTCCGGCAACCGCGTCGTCGCTTACCGGCGTTTGATGTGGTGCACCTCTACGGCGGCATTGGGAGTGGGCGGTTTCTGGCTTTTTGCAGGTTAAGATTTCATTATTGGGACAGCATTAGGCCTGCAAAATAAGGCGTTCTTTTGATACTCACCGATGCCGTGACAGGCTGCCGCGTGTCTTTCCCTCGGAAACTGCGCCAAAAATACCCAAAAAAACTAGTTGTCAAACATAAGGGTTTTTGCCATTGTCCGCCTCAATGCACCGTTTTGGTGCGCGGGTAAACTGTTTTTACCCAATGAAATCGCATAAAAACGAAAACAAAAATCGCAGGAGGAACTCATTGATGAAAATGAATAAATGGACATTAGGTTTGGCCGCCGTTGGGCTGGTCAGCCTTACGTCAGTGGCCCGCGCAGACGAAGCCAAAACAACGCCGTTGTTGACTGCGCTATCCGCCACCACAATTAGTGGCTATGTGGATACATCTATGCAATGGAACCCGGGTACTGGTAATGCCAACCCGGCTCCGTTCAAATTCAACGCAGGCAAGCAAGACGGATTTAACCTTGATTCGGTTAATATCCGCGTCGCCAAACCGCTCGAAGAAGGACAATGGTCTTCGGGTTACGTTGTGGATCTGATGTTTGGCCCCGATGCCAATCTGACCACCGGCGAAGGCGCCGCCAACAGCGGCATCGGCGAACATGTTCGCCAGGCCTACTTGAACTTGCGCATGCCGGTCGGCAACGGACTCGATTGGAAAATCGGTCGTTTTGACGGCATTCTCGGTTACGAATCCACTGATGCCTATAAGGATCCGAACTGGACCCGCTCTTACGGCTTCACGTTTGAACCGTCCGAGCACACAGGCGTGTTGGCCGAGTACAAGATCAACGACATGATCGCACTTAGCGGCGGAGTTGCCAATACCGTGAGCACGGCGCCGATTAATGCTCGTGACCCTCGCGCAGAAACCCACAAGGCGTATCTGGCTATGATCAACCTGACCGCTCCCGAAAGTATGGGCGCGATAGCAGGTTCCGGTCTATATGCCGGCGCTGACTTCGGCGGCAGCCCGTTTGGCGGCCGCAGTCGTCGTGAGTTCTACGTCGGAGCCACCATCAAGACCCCGATGAAGGACCTGACCTTGGGCGCCTGCTACGACGGCATCAGTCACATGGATGTCGCTGGCGCGGACACCGGGTGGAATTATGCCATCGCCGGTTACGCGTCGTTGAAACTGTCTGAAAAAGCCAGTGTTCATCTGCGTGGTGAATATGCTCGCGGCGCCGGCCTCGGCGCGTTGGCTGACCAGTTCAATGGTGTGCCAATTGTGGGCGTGGACGCCTCTGGTCCTACACCCGTATATGTTTATGGCAACAACCCGCTTCATAAGGTCATTGCCATCACCGGCACCTTCCAATACGACCTGTGGCAGAACGTCATCAGCCGTTTGGAAGTCCGCTGGGACCATGCCGCCGACGGCACCAGCCCCTTCGACGGAACGGCATCACCTGCTCCTTCTTTGAGCAGCTTTACACCAGATGCTGCTCCGTTGAGCTCCGACGAGCGCAGCGGTGGAAAGAAGAATGCAGTCCTGGTTGCTGCGAACCTTATCTTCAAATTCTAAGCTGACTTAGAACCTTTAAGCCCCTTTCGAGCAATCGAAAGGGGCTTTTTCATTTGCTAAATTAATCCAGCTTTCCGCCCTCAATCGCCGCCAACACTTCCGGGTCGCGCACGTCTACCCATCGTCCTTGAATCTGTAGCCCGGCGAACCGATGTCCCGCCGCGAGCATCGCAATAATGGCGTCGGTCAATTCATATTCGCCGCGGGGTGATTTTTGCAGCTGCGCCGTGAATTCAAACAGCGACGGCTTGAATATATAAATTCCCGCGTTGTACCAGGCGGTATCGCCCGGTTTTAGGTAGCCCTCGGCTCGCAACTGCGCAATTTCCGCAGCGCTGGGTTTTTCCACCAGCTTCTCGAGGCAAAATTGCTTTTCGAAAAACAACAGGCCGCCTTTGGTTATATCCTCGCTACCCGTGCATGTCAGCAGGCCTGAAAAGGCCCCCTCAGCATACCGTTTCAACATGGCGCCATAGGTTTCCGGCTTCACCAGAATATCGCCGTAGGTCAGGACAAAATCGTCGGTGCCGACAAAGTTTTTGGCTAACTCCGGCGCTTTGCCCGTCCCGTCCTGTACGAGTTGGCGGCCATATCGTATTTTTACGCCAAATCGGCTGCCGTCGCCGAAATAGCCTTCAGCGACTTCCGCGCGATAACCGGTGACAATGAAAAATTCGTTCACGCCAGCGGTTTTTAAGCCTTCGATGATGTGTTCGAGGATGGGTTTGCCGTGCACGCGTAACATGGGTTTTGGCAAATCATTGGTTAATCCGCCCATGCGCGTTCCTTTGCCTGCGGCTAATATCACTGCTTTCACTGCCCCGATTTAACAGCAGAAATCCGAGCAGTGAAAGTGAAAGTGAGAGTGAGAGTCGATTGCGATTGCAGTTTTTGTCGCGCTCACCATGATGCCCGGTATGAATTTTTTGGTCACGGGCGGCGCGGGATTCATCGGCTCGCATCTATGCGAACGCCTGCTTTGCGAAGGCCACGCGGTGTGGACGCTCGACGACTTGAATCCTTTTTATGATGTCGCGATCAAACAGCGCAACATTCGCGACATCCAGGCGCTGGGCAAACCGTTCACCTTTGTGCAGGGCGACTTGACCGATGAGGAGTGTCTCGGCGAACTTTTCAGCGAGGCAAAGTTTGATCAAATCATTCACCTGGCCGCGCGCGCCGGAGTGCGGCCCAGTTTGCAGGAGCCAGCGCTTTACCAGCGGGTCAATGTCGAAGGCACCGTCAATCTTCTGGAAGCTGCACGCCGTCATGGTGTGAAAAAAATCACCATCGCGTCCTCTTCGTCGGTTTACGGGGTGAATGCGAAAGTGCCGTTTAGCGAGAGCGACCCGATTTTTTCGGCCATTTCGCCCTATGCCGCCAGCAAGTTGGCGTGCGAGGCCCTCGGGCATGTTTATCACCATGTTTACAAAATGGACGTGGCGATGCTGCGTTTTTTTACCGTCTATGGGCCGCGGCAACGTCCGGACCTGGCCATTCACAAATTCGCGCAATTGATTGAACGAGGAAAACCGATTCCAGTTTTCGGCGATGGCTCCGCCGCGCGTGATTATACGTACGTGACTGACACGTTGGACGGAATAATGGCGTGTACGAAAAAAGAATTTGGTTTTGAGATTTTTAACCTGGGCGAGTCCCAAACGGTGCGGCTCGACCAGTTAATCGCGCTGCTGGAAAAATCCCTGGGCACAAAGGCAATCATTGATCGCCAACCCGCGCAGCCCGGTGATGTGCCGATCACTTATGCTGACATCTCAAAAGCGCGAAAGTTTCTCGGCTACAATCCGCAGGTGAAGATCGAACAAGGCATTCCGAAGTTTGTGGAATGGTTTCGCGCGAAATCTGCTTAACTTTGCCCGAGCTTTTTGGACTTCTCCGTCGCCGCACGGACAGCATTGATGAGGGTGCCGCGCAGTTTGCCTTTTTCCAATTCGTGCAAGCCCTCGATGGTGGTGCCGCCAGGACTGGTGACCATGTCTTTGAGCGCGCCGGGATGCTGGCCGGTTTCCAACACCATTTTGGCGCTGCCAAAAACAGTTTGCGCGGCCAGCTTCGTCGCCACGTCGCGCGGCAGGCCCGAGGCCACACCACCATCACTGAGCGCTTCAATGATCATGTAGATATAAGCCGGACCGCTGCCGCTTAGGCCGGTCACCGCGTCCAGTAGCGATTCTTTGAGTTGAAAAGCGATGCCGACGGCGGAGAAAAGTTTTTTTGCCAGTTCGCCATCAGCGGCCGTTGCCGATTTCCCCAGCGCGTAAGCTGTGGCCGACGCTCCGACTAAAGCTGGAGTATTGGGCATGACCCGAATGACGCGGGTGTCTGCGGGAAGGCCGGTTTCGAATTTGGCGATAGTAACTCCCGCGGCTATGGAAATGATGAGATGTTGCGTCGTGATCGTGTCGCGAATTTCAGCGAGCAATTCCGAGACGTTGCCGGGTTTTACGGCGACAATCAGGACGTTGGCGAACTCCGCAATTTGGACATTGGAATTTGAAGCTTTCGCGCCGGTTTCTTTGGCGAAAGCGTTGCGAGCATCCGCTATGGGATCGCTCGCGCGAATTTGATTGGCCTTGACCAGCCCGGCGGCAACGAAACCTTTGGCGAGCGCAGTGCCCATCTTGCCCGCGCCGAGAAAGCCGATTGTCAGTTTGGATGGCATCGGTGCGACTATGCCGCTTTTTTGGCGCGGCGCAATCCCGACGCTTCGGGAAGGCCCTGGATCAAACCTTCGACGCTCAAATGATAATCCAGGCGGGGCCATTCGATGCCGTAGCCCGCGCCGATTGGGTGAGCATCTTTGCGCTGTTCCTCGGTCGCTTGCAGAAGGGTCGGATAATACGCTAGCGGCACAGACAGGACACGGCCGTCCATCAGTTCGACGGTCAGCGCATCGCTTGTCGTTGCGATGCTTTTAACTATCAGGTCCGAAAAACTCATTCCACTTCTCCAGTATCAAGGCTTCGTTTTGTTCGATGATTTCGATGATCTCTTTCAAATCGTGCGCTCTGAAACCATGGTTGACTGATAAGCGCGGCGGTGACAACCAGAATTTACCATCGTTGCCCGCTTTGGCCACATGGATGTGCGGCGGCCCAGTACCTTCTTCCGCATAGAAATAAAATGATAACCTCTGACTCGAAGGACCGTAGGCATGGCATTCAGTTGCTCCGTTCCACAACTTTAATTGGGAACATCCGTTTTTTCATCCAACGCACTGCGAGCAAATCGTGGAAGGCGATAAAGACGCGGTTCCACACGCCGTAATTGGCTTTGCCGGCATGGCGCGGGTTGGTCGAGATGTCGATCTCGACGACGCTGAACCCTTCCATTTTGACCAGCGTCGCCATGAACCGGTGCATGCCTTTGAAGAATTTCAGGTTCGCGACACATTCGCGTTTGAACGCGCGATAGCTGCAGGCGGCATCGGAAATATCTTCGTCGGAGAGTTTGTTACGGACCCAATTGGCAATGCGCGAGGATGCCACGCGGATAAAATTGTCGCCTTGGCGACGGCTGGCGACCCGGCTGCCACACGCACAATCGTATTTCTCCAACGCTTTAAGCAGTTTTGGCAACTCGCGCGGATCGTTTTGCAGGTCTGAATCCATCGTCACGATGATTTTGCCGCGCGCCGCTTGAATACCGGCCCAAAGCGCGGCGGAAAGACCGCAATTGATGCCAAATCGTTGTGCACGAATTCGCGGGTCCCTGGCCGTCATCTCCTTTAGCAACTGCCACGAATTATCCTTGCTACAATCGTCGGTAATAATGATTTCGTAGGAAACTTTTAGCGGTTCGATTGTTTCTTGAAGCAATTTCACCAGCAGCGGCAAATTGCCGGATTCGTTGTAACAGGGGAGGACAACGCTGAGGTCTGGCAGCGGCGGATTCATCAATTGAGGAGATGATACCAATTGTCCCGTTGATGAGGCTCGTATCCGAGTTCTCGAATCAAGCGTTGCATGTCCGCAACGCCCATACGAAACGTCGTGCCCGCCTGCGATACCACGTTTTCTTCGATCATAATGCTGCCTAAGTCATTCGCGCCGTATTTCAACGCAATTTGGCCGATCTCGGGGCCTTGCGTGACCCAGGAGCTTTGGATGTTGGGAATGTTATCCAAATAAATACGATTGAGGGCTTGCATGCGCAGGTATTCATGCGCGCCGACGGTCGGGGCTTTCAATTTTGTATGTTCGGCCTGGAACGTCCACGCAATGAAGGCGGTGAAACCTTTGGATCTGTCCTGCTGCGCGCGGACACGTTCTAAGTGTTCGATACGATCCTCGATAGTTTCAACATGCCCAAACAGCATGGTCGCGGTAGAAGCGAGCCCGAGTTTGTGCGCTACGTCCATGACACTAAGCCAATCGTCGCTCATGGCTTTGAGTGGCGAGATGCGCTGACGCACGCGGTCCACCAGAATTTCGCCGCCACCCCCAGGGATTGAACCCAAGCCAGCCTTGACGAATTGGGAAATAATTTCTTCGAGTGGCAAATTAAAAACTTCGCGGAAATGAATGAATTCGCTGGGGCTGAATCCGTGGATATTGATCTGAGGAAATTTGCTTTTGATATGCGCTAGCAAATCCAGATACCACTGCATGGAAAGTTTGGGATGGTGGCCGCCCTGCATCAAAATCTGCGTTCCGCCCAAGGCGATCGTTTCCTCAATTTTTTTATCCATCTCCTCAAAGGTAATGACGTAGGCATCGGAATCTTTTTCGGTGCGGTAGAATGCGCAGAATTTGCAATAGACATTGCAAACATTGGTGTAATTCACGTTGCGATCAACGATGTAGGTCACGATTTGGTTACCGCGTCCCTCAAAAGCAGCGGCTTTGGCCAGTTGACGGCGACGATCCGCCAGCGCGCCAAGCTCTTCCAATGGCATTGAATACAGGCGCAGCGCATCGGTCTGATTGATGCGCTCGCCGGCCCAGACTTTTTCCAACAGGCTGTCCATCGTTGCGGTCATGGCGAATAAATCAGCAGTAAGCTAAGCAAGAAACAGGCGGAATCCAACCCTACTCTCCATTTTCCGCATCGTCCTCGTCGTTGGTAGAAACAAAACGCGCGCAGACGCCTCGTTTGCTGCTCAGCACAAAATCCAACAACTCACGCGCCGGACCGGCCTCGACTGTTTTGCTCAATGCCTTCGCCGCTGTGGTCACGTTCTGGCCGCCGCGAAAAAGTGCGTGATAAAGTTTGCGCAGTTCCATCCGTTGCTGGGGGTTAAACCCGGCGCGACGCAGTCCAATCGTGTTCAAGCCGCAAATGCCATTCACACCGCGCGCCACGGTGAAGGGCGGCAGGTCCTTGCTGACTGCCGAACTTCCTTGCATCAAGGCCAGCGTGCCGATGCGCACAAACTGGTGCGCTAAACAGTTGCCGGAGAGAAACGCGCGGTCTGCCACCTGCACATGCCCGCCCAACAACGCCCCGTTGGCGAGGATGACGTGGTTGCCGACCTGGCAGTTGTGCGCCACGTGGGAATTGGCCATCAGGAAATTGTCCGAACCGACGACGGTGTCTTCTTCCACCTTGTTCGAACGATGAATCGTTACCATTTCCCGCAGCGTATTATTGTCGCCGATGCGCAATCGCGTGGGAGCATCTTTATATTTCAAGTCCTGCGGGGCTTCGCCAATGACCGCGCCAGCGTAAATGCGATTGTTTTTCCCAATCGTGGTGTGGCCAGTAAGGTAAACATGCGGACCAATTGTGCATCCGGCGGCGATTGAGACGTGTTCGTCAACAACCGCGTATGGCCCAACGACTACGGTGGAATCCAGTTGCGCTTTGGGATGAATGACAGCAGTGGAATGGATCATCGGGCTTTGGTCTTACGCATAAAAGTGACCCAGTTCACGCATGGAAACGTAATCGCGTCCATTCGCCAGTGTTCGCCGGCCCAAAATAACATGGTCCACGACATCAATTTTCAACAATTGACCGGCGCGGATGATATCGCGGGTTGTCCGGATATCTGAGTCGGAAGGAGTCGGGTCGCCGCTGGGATGATTGTGCACCAGGACAAGCGCCGCCGCGTTGGCCACAATGGCGGCACGGAAAACTTCGCGCGGATGGACCAAAATTTGGTCCAACGTTCCCTGCGAAATACGGCTGACCGTGATAAGTCTTCGCCGCGCATTCAGCAGGACGGCCTGGAAAGTTTCGACGTTATATTGTCGGTTCTGCTCGCGCAAATAATTGGCGACACATTCGGGCTGGTCAAGCACCGGGGTTTCGCCGTGTTTCTCATCGACCAACAGTCGCGCCAGCTTGAAAGCGGCTTGCAATGCGATTGCTTTATCGCGTCCCACGCCTTTAACACTCCGCAAATCATCCAATGACGCGCGGGAAAGGGAATCCAGGGTGCCGAATTGTTGCAAGAGTTGATGCCCGATTTGGATCGCGGACACACCTTTCATTCCCGTCCGCAAAAGAATCGCGATCAGTTCGGCTTTAGTCAGGGCATCGGCACCATGTTTGACCAAGCGCTCGCGCGGCCTTTCCGTATCCGGCAGATCCTTGATGCGCGTGCCATTGGTCATGAACTGGCGTTGTAACCGGAAGGCGTCTTTCTAGCAATCGGATTGTATAGGGCTACCGCTGAGCCTCTTTTTATGTGTTTGAATATGAGCCGTTTATGTGGAAAACAGCCTTTTACCAGTTGACGCTGCCAATAGCGTGTCCATAAGCTATATTCTATAACGGCATCGTTCGATGCGCTGAGCAGCGCCCGACCCAGCCGTTAAATTTTATGCCTGAAGGATACTGTGTTAAATGCAAGGCCAAGAAGGAAATCGTCAATGGTGTCGAAGAGACCATGAAGAACGGACGCAAAGCCATTAAAGGCAAATGTCCGACCTGTGGAACGGTGATGTTTAAGATTCTTGGCGGCAAAGCCCAACCCGCACCGGCGGGCGCAGGCGCCACGTCCAAAACCAGTAACGTGCCCAGTTAACTACTCGCTATGGCACAACAACTGGCTTACGTCATCATCACCCCTTACACGCTGCACAAATCGCGCACCGGCGGTATTCTGGCGCGGCTCATCACCCGCACCGGCCTGGAAATGGTCGGCGCGCGCATGTTCGCGCCCAGCGCCGAATTGGTGAAGCAATACTCGGAAGTCATTATCTCCGCCAATGACCCGCAGGACCGTCGCATCCAGGAACTGATCCGGGATTATATCTTGCAGAACCTTGGCCCCGACCCGAAAACGCAGAAGCGCCGCCGTGTCATGATGCTGCTTTTCCGCGGGGAGGAAGCAGTGCGCAAGGTCCGTTCTGTCATCGGCAACATCAGTGCGGAACGCCGTGGTGGCGAAACTATTCGCGATACTTACGGCGACCTCATCCTGGATGAACACGGGCAGGTCAAATATTTCGAACCTGCGGTTCTGGCCGCGCCCAACGTTGAGGAAGCTGAAACAAAATTGAAGCTTTGGGCCCGCTACTCGGATACTGACGGCGGGTTGGTCGAACAAACCCTGAATTACACTGCGGATGAAAAGCCCCAACGCACCTTGGTGCTGATTAAACCGGACAATTTCCGTTTTGCCACCGGTCGGCCCGGCAACGTCATTGATTTCCTTTCCCGCACCGGCCTTTACATCATCGGCATCAAGGTGCATCGCATGAGTGTGGCCCAGGCCATGGATTTCTATGGGCCGGTCCGCGAAGTCTTGCGAACCAAACTCAAGGACATGGTGGCTTCCCGGTCTAAAGCGACATTGGAAAAGGAATTCGGTTTCAAAATTGCCGCTGCTGAAGAAAAACAACTCGGCGAAATTCTCGGACCCGCCTTCGGCGACAACCAGTTCGAAAACATCGTCAAATTTATGTCCGGCCGCGCTCCCAGCGAGTGTGACGAGAGCCAGGCGCAAAAACCGGGCACTGAAAAATGCATCGCCCTGATTTACGAAGGCGTCGAGGCCGTGCGCAAGATTCGCGATGTCCTGGGGCCGACCGATCCATCCAAAGCCCCGCCCGGCTCTATCCGGCGTGAATTTGGCCAGAACATCATGGTCAACGCCGCGCACGCCAGCGATTCAGAGGAAAGTTCCGCCCGTGAAATGAAGATCGTCCGGGTCGAAGAAAACAACTTTCGCCCCGTGGTCGAAGAGTTTTACGGCAAAGTCTGATTTAGACCGCCACCTCGTAAGCGTAACCCTTGAGATACTCCGTCTCTGGCACAGAAGGCAAAATCGGATGGTCCGGCGACTGGGTGTAAGTCGCCACGCGCCGCAAAATTCGCCGCGCATCAAACGCTGCTTCCAGGATTACCGCCTCGAACATTTCTGCATCGACGTGATGCGAGCAGCAAAACGTCGCCAACGTTCCTCCCGGCCGGAGCAACTTAAGCGCGCGCAAATGAATTTCCTTATACCCGCGCATGGCATCGGGAATAGCTGAACGCGTGCGCGTGAATGACGGCGGATCGAGAATGATGCCATCGAACTTGGGCACTACCCTTTCATGCGGACGAACGGCGGTTTGCGCCTTCAACCAATCAAAGACGTTCACGGTCTCGAACGTGCACTTGTCCGCCAGTGCGTTATTCTGTGCATGACGCTGTGCCGCGGCGTTGGCTTCAACGCTTTGATCGAGGCCATGCACCTGCGCCGCGCCGGCTCGCGCGCAATGCAGCGCGAAACCGCCCATGAAACTAAAGCAGTCCAGCACCTGCCCCGAACGAATCAGTTCCGCGACCAACCGATAATTCTTCTGTTGATCCAGATAGAGGCCGGTCTTGTGGCCGCCGGAAATATCGACGTCGAATTTTAAGCCATTCAATTCGATCGGCACCGCACCTTCAAGGGATCCGGCCAGGATTCCATTGGCCTCGGCTAATCCTTCGAATTTGCGAAACGAAGCTTCGCTGCGTTCGACAATGGCGCGCGGGGAAAAGATTTCCTGCAACGCTTCAACAATTAGTGGCTTGCGCTGGTCCATGCCCAATGACGAAATTTGCACTACCAGAACATCCGAATACTTATCGACGATCAGTCCGCTCAAAAAATCACTCTCCGCATTGACCACGCGAAACGATGTGGCGTCAGGCAAATGGCGTTTGCGCACTTGCAACGCGGCGCGAATTCGGTCCACGAAAAACCGTCGATCCACTTCGACCTTTTCGGGGGCAATGACGCGGACGTTAATTTTCGATTTGGAATTGTAGAATCCAACGCCGAGGAACCGTTGGCGATGGTCTTTAAGTTGGACTAGGGCGCCGTCCTCAGCCGGTGCGGTCAATCGGATAATAGAGCCGGAATAAATCCACGGATGCCCCGCGATGACGCGGTCCGCTTCGCCCGGACGCACTAAGACAGTCGGTAAAGTTTGCATTTTTGTAAACAGGACGCCGACACTAAAAGGCCCGCGAACCTGAAAGTCAACGGAAGGCGTATTCGAGTTCGACACGGGACTGCCAGGGGTTATGATGCGCGCGATGAGGCGGACAAGGAATATTGACGGGTTTACGTTGATCGAGTTGCTGGTGACGATTTCCATTATCGCAATCCTTGCGGCGCTATTATTACCGGCGCTGTCGCGAGGCAAACGCAAGGCCGAAGGCGTTTCCTGTTTGAATAACGGGCATCAATTGATGAGCGCACTCTTGATGTATTCGGCCGATTCGCGCGATTTCTTTCCACCCAACCCGGATGATGCGAACACTGTCCCCGGTCATAATTGGTGCGGCGGCAAAGCGGGCCAGGGCGGCGCGGCCGAATTTAATCCGGACATCCTCAAGGACCCGACGCGCTGTTTGCTAATTCATTATCTCGGCGGGAATGCGTCCGTGTTTCGGTGCCCGACCGACAAGCGTTATGGTCTTTACCAGGGGACCAATCCCGCTTTCATCGGCAAGTCCGTTCCCTCAGCCCGGACGTTCTCGATGAGCCAGGCTTGCGGAACGATCTGCGCGGCCTTCGAAGCCGAGTGGGGCAAACACGACGGCGTGCCGGACATGGCGGTCAACGGTCCGTGGCTCGACAATCATCATCACAACAAACGCAACGCGCCGTGGTCAACCTACGGCAAACTGTCCAACATCGGCCCGCCCGGCCCGGCGATGCTTTGGATTTTTATGGATGAAGACGAAACGGATTTGAACGACGCGGCGTTCGGTTTCGGGATGGAAAAATCTATCTGGTACGATGTGCCCGGCAGCTATCATAACTTCGGCGCGGGCTTTGCATTTGCGGACGGCCATTCGGAAACAAAGAAATGGAAGTATCAGAAACGAAAGAAAGGCTGGGGAACACCGGTGGCGGATGATTTGGATTACGCGGACTGGCTCTGGATGCGGGCGCGCAGTTCGGCGCACGCTGATGGCATCATGCCGGATCCCATCAAAGTCCTCCAAACGCCCTAGCTGGTTACGCCGGTTCAAATTTTCCGGAGACAAATTCGCGCACTACTTTCATCTCGGTCGCGCCTGCGATAGTGTGCGCTTTAACGAATTCCTTCCACTCGATTTGCAGACCGCGCTTTTGCAACCCAGCAACCTGTTTACGCACGGCATCAATCGGAATCAACGGGTCCTGCGTGCCGTGCGTCATGAGGATGCGTTGCTCTTTCGCCACTGGTGAAAGCTCGGCTGTTTCCGGTTCATGGAAGTAACCGCTGAGGCCGACAATGGCGGCAAAACGTTCCGGGTAATGCAACGCCATCTCCAGGGACATCAAACAGCCCTGGGAAAAACCGGAAATGACCATATCGCGAGGCTGAAAACCCTTGGTCTTCAAATCTTCAACCAGCGCGAACATCATTTTGCGACTGCGTTCGATGCCGACGCCGGGTTTGCCGTAAATGTCGTACCAGGAAAAACCGCCGTAATAATCGTCCGGCGCATTGACCAACAGATAATTCATCCAGGGAACCTGCATCGCTTCCTGCACCCAGCGGTAGCCGTCCATGCTATCGCCCAAACCGTGCAGGACCAGCATAAGCCGGCGCGAGTCCGCTTCGGGCGCTTTAACAAAATCGGTCTTCAACATATCAACTGACATACGCCGGCCATGTTGCACATTCTCTGCTTTGGATTCGACAAATAACGCGCGGTTCCATATTATTTCCGCCGCCTGCCAAACACAACGCCTGGGGGTGGATACCCCGATTGAGTATAGTAATTTTCCGGTTGCAGAAACCGGGTTTTAACCGACATTCGACCGTGCCACGCCATTTCAAACTCGCCCTCCTGACTACCGTCTGGTTTTTGACCGTCGGCCTTGGATTGCAGGGCCTTCTCGCCTACAAAGCCACGCCGGGTTCGGCTGGCTTGACCCCTGCGCATTGGCCAGACAATCAATTGCTCTCGCCAGCTCACGGCAAGCCACTGCTCATCATGTTCGTCCACCCACGTTGCCCCTGTTCGCGGGCCAGCATTGGCGAATTGGAATTATTGGCCGCGCAAGCCCAAGGCGATGTCCAAATTGCCGTCGCTTTCTTCCAACCGGATAGCGCCGCAGTCGAATGGACGGAGTCCGCCACGGTCAAAAAAGCGCGCGCGATTCCCGGGGTCCGCATCATTTCGGATACCGAAGGCAAGTTGGCGCAACGCTTTGGCGCCGAAACTTCCGGCTTCACCGTGTTATACGCCGCCAACGGCGATCTGCTGTTTCAAGGCGGCATTACCGGTTCGCGCGGTCACATGGGAGACAATGCCGCTTTTGACGCCGCCCTCAAACTTTGCCATAACCCCATCAAAAACTCCTCAGTGCAGACAAAAGTCTTTGGCTGCCGCCTTTTCGATCAATGTTTCAATCAGCAACCAACGCTGTCCAAGTGAACCTTTCCAGTGCCGCAGAAATCCTGCAGCAATCGAAAGACCGCCAGTATCGCAACACCAGCCGTGTATTCGCGGTCTTGTTGGTCTTGCAATGGATTGGCGCAATCGTCGTGGCCGCAGTCCTCTCGCCCAAAACCTGGGCCGGTTTGACCAGTTCGGTGCACGTCCATTTGTGGGCGGCCATTTTTCTTGGCGCTGCCATCACCATTTTCCCTACCGTCCTCGCCATCACCAATCCAACGACCACTTTGACCCGGCATGTTGTTGCCGCCGGACAAATGTTGATGTCGGCCTTGTTAATTCATCTCACCGGCGGACGTGTCGAAACCCATTTTCATGTTTTCGGTTCGTTGGCCATCCTGGCTTTTTATCGTGATTGGCGGGTTTTGATGACCGCTTCCATCATTGTTTATCTCGACCACGTCCTGCGCGGGATTTATTGGCCGCAATCGGTTTACGGCGTCTTGAGTGCCAGTCCATGGCGGGCCATCGAACACGCCTGGTGGGTCGGATTTGAAGTGCTGTTTTTGATCATCGCCATTCGCCAGAGCGTGGATGAAATGCAGCAAGTCGCCCAGCGCCAGGCGCAATTGCAATCGGTCAACACCGAGATTGAAGCTGAAGTCAAACGCCAGACCGCCGAGTTGCGCATGGTCAACAAACACCTGGAAAGTTTTTGTTACTCCATGGCGCACGATTTGAAAGCGCCGCTGCGCAGCATCCACGCCTTCTCCGATCTGCTCGTCAACGAACACAGCGACAAATGGGATGCCGAGACAAAAGATTTGCTCCAACGCATCCGCAATTCAGGCAACAAAATGAACCGGTTGGTGGACGATTTGCTCGAATACAGCCGGGTGAGCACGGCGAAGATGGCCTTGCGCGCGGTAGATCTGTCACACGTTTTTCAGGAGGCGACCCGTTTGCTCAGCGCCGGCATTGATGAGAAGAAAGCGCGGGTGCACCTCGATGAAAACCTCGGTTTGGTCTTAGGTCACGAAGGAACATTGCTCCAAGTCGCCTTAAACCTGCTCAATAACGCGTTGAAATACCACAAACCCAATACCGCGCCGGACCTGAGGGTGTTTTCTTCGCGACGAAATGGAAGCATCCGCGTTTGCGTGCAGGACAACGGCGTCGGCGTCGCGTCCGAATATCAGAAAAAAATATTCGAACTGTTCGAACGCATTCCTCTCCCCGGCCAGGACTCTGGCACCGGCATTGGCCTGGCGGTGGTCGCAAAATCACTGGAACGATTAAGTGGCGATTACGGCGTCGAATCCACGCCCGGACTCGGAAGCACCTTCTGGTTCGAGTTGCCAGAAATTACGCCCACTTCCGTTGCCAATGACATAAAAGTCAGTCCCAACGGAACGCCCCTCGCCGGCGTGCCACCTCCACCGCGCAGGGCCATTGCGGGATTACGCTGAGGCCGTAAAGAGGCGCGGACGTCACCGTTTGGTTCCTACAGCACAAAAGCGGCGACGCCCGCCACTGGCATCGCGAGACAAAAACTTTTCCCTTCCACTGCGCGCACGCGGGCGCGTAGTATTGACGTTCGACATTTTAGTAAAAACCGAAAAATCAGTCACGTTATGCCACTGACACATACCAAAGACCTTTTCGCCAAGGCGTTGAAAGGCAAGTACGCGCTGGGCGCTTTTAATGTCAATAACATGGAACTGCTCCAGGCCATTGTAGAGGCCTGCGAGGAGGAAAAAGCTCCCGTGATGCTGCAAATTTCCAAGGGCGCACGCCAATATGCCCACCCGGTTTATCTCAAAAAACTGATCGAAGCGGCAGTCAGCACGACGAACATCCCCATTGCGGTCCACCTCGACCACGGCGATACCTTCGAACTTTGCAAAGAGTGCATTGATGACGGGTTCACCAGCGTGATGATTGACGGCTCCCATGAACCTTTTGAGAAAAACGTCGAACTCTGCAGACGAGTGGTCGAATACGCCCATAAACACAATTGTGTCGTCGAAGGCGAATTGGGGATGTTGGTCGGCGCGCAACATGACGAAGGTGAAGAAGGCGGCGGCTATTCCAAGGGTGGCGCTTATACCCATCCGGATGAAGCGGTCGAATTCGTCAAACAAACCGGCGTGGATTCATTGGCCGTGGCCATCGGAAATTCACACGGCGCTTACAAATTCAAGGGCGAACAGCATTTGGACCTGGACCGCTTGCAAGCGATCAAGAAGGCGTTGATGGCGGCGGGCCTGGGAGATTATCCGCTGGTGTTGCACGGAGCCTCGAGTGTGCCGAAAGACCTGGCGCAGGAAATCAACAAGTACGGCGGCAAAATGGGCGAAGACACTGCCGGTGTTCCTGAAGCGGACATTGAAGTGGCGCGCCGAGTCGGTTGCACCAAGGTGAATATCGATACGGACCTGCGTTTGGCGATGACCGCTGCTATTCGCAAAGTGTTTGCGGAAAACCCGAAGGAATTTGACCCTCGTAAGTACCTCGCCCCCGCCCGCGCGAAGGTGAAAGAACTAGTGCGGCACAAAGTAAAAGACGTCCTCTGCTGTGCCGGACACGCTTTTGATTAAGGGGTTGCAGCAATCCATTGCGAAATCTTGCTTGAGCGAAGCAACGTACAAGAAATTTCGCGACGCAAGTGCGTCAAATTTTTGGAGGATCCGACTTTTTCTGTGCTAACCGACGTTAAGCAACTTTAACCGGAGCAGCTTTGCGAATTAATCTCGCGCCGTTGCTTTTGAGATAGGCCTGGACCGCGCCGATGCCGCCAAGGCTGATCGGGACCCGCTTCTGGCTCTGAAAGAGCCGATAATGGGTCAGGGTCTTGCCAACTTCCATGATCTCGATGTGCTTATCGTCCATCTTCCACAATTGGCCTTTTGCCAGTGGCGCTACCGAGGCTTTCTTCGACTTCATATGTTTTATAACGTTGTTGGGCGGTTCGCCATTCGAGAAAAAAATCTCTGGCGAGCGTTAAACTGCGGCACCGGAGAACCGTGTTTCGTTTCGTCGGGGCCATTAAACCATTTAGTTGACGAAATTGGAACAAAAATCTTCATACCCAATACAGGGTATAACCCCGACTTAACTCACCAATTAAGCCAGGCATGTCAGTTAAATGGTTCAAGCTCAAAGTTTTACAACTCATTCAAAAAATCACCAGCATCGAAGACTAGTTGATGCGCTTTTCTTGAAAACGGAAATCTCATTCAATACGCTCACGTAATGAATTCCATTGTGCGTTGGTTATTGGCCTCGATCATTTCGGTTGCATGCTGCGCCAGTGGCGCGGAAAAAACTTATACCATCGCCGTTGTGCCAAAAGGGACCACGCATGAGTTTTGGCAATCGATACATGCCGGCGCGGTCAAAGCACAAAAGGAACTTACCGGACAAGGCTTGAAAGTTGAGGTGATTTGGAAAGGACCGTTCCGTGAAGATGATCGGGACCAACAAATCCAGGTGGTGGAAAATTTCGTTGCCCGTCACGTCAGCGGCATCGTGCTGGCGCCGCTGGATTCGCAGGCTTTGGTGCGACCCGTGGCGATGGCGGCGGCGGCGAATGTGCCGGTGGTCATTTTCGATTCGGGCCTGAAATCGCAAAAATACGTCAGCTTTGTTGCGACGGACAATCATAAAGGCGGCGCGCTGGCGGGGGAAAAAATGGGCGAGTTGTTGGGCGGCAAAGGCAACGTGATTTTGTTGCGTTACGCTGTCGGTTCGGCGAGCACCGAAGAGCGCGAAGCCGGTTTTCTAGAGGTGCTCAAAGACAAGTTTCCTGGCGTTACAATCGTGTCCTCGGACCAGCATGCCGGGCCTACGCGCGAAACCGCATACCAGACATCACAAAATCTGCTGAATCGTTTTGGGCGCCAGGTGAATGGAATATTTTGCGCGAACGAAACATCAACGATTGGAATGACGAAAGCGTTGCGGGAAATCGGCCGCGCTGGAGGGCAGGTTAAAATGCTTGGGTTCGATTCGGGGAGTCAATCAATCGCCGACATGAAGAAAGGAGATGTGCAGGGGTTGGTGGTGCAGAACCCGGTGCGCATGGGTTATCTGGGTGTAAAAACGATGGTTGAACATTTGCAAGGCAAGCCGGTGGAAAAACGAATTGATACCGGCGTTATTTTAGTGACGCCGGAGAACATGAATGAACCCGCGATTAAAGAGTTGCTCTATCCGCCAATTCGCCAGTATCTCCAATCACCCTGAACGCACCGTTTTCATCCCGGCAACTCTTTAGTTTGGCCGGCCCTTTTCTGGGCCTGGCACTGGTTATCGGCTTGTTTTCGCTCAGTCCGGTGGTGCGTCCCTACTTTTTGAGCGGCGGAAATTTTAAAATCATTTTTGCGCAAACGGTCATTGTCGCCATTGGCGCATTGGGGATGACGATGATTATCATCAGCGGCGGGATCGATTTGAGCGTGGGCGCGGCAGTCGCCCTGGCCAGCGTGGTAACGGCCTTGTTGCTCGACCAACACTATTCGCCGGCAATGGCGGTTGTGGCTTCCATGCTGTTGGGCGGATTCATTGGGTTCGTTAACGGCACGGTCATTTCACGGTTCAAAATGATGCCGTTCATTGTCACGCTGGGAATGATGGGAATTGCGCGCGGCTCGGCGAAGTGGCTGTCGAACAGTCAAACGGTGAATCCGCCGGAAAACGCGTTGAACCAAATCATGGCGCCGGTGGAACCCGATTCGCTGTTTCCTTTGCCATGGGGAGTTTGGGTGGCGATCGGCCTGGCGATTGTCGTTACGTTTATCATGCGCGAAACGGTTTTTGGACGGTACATTTTTGCGCTGGGCGGAAACGAAACAGCGGCGTTGTTGTCTGGGGTCCGCACCGGATTCCACAAGATTTGCATTTATACCGGGGCGGGCTTTTTGTTCGGAATTGCCGGGGTGATGCAATTTTCACGATTGACGCTGGGTGATCCGACCGTGGCCAACGGGCTGGAACTGGACATCATCGCGGCTGTGGTCATCGGCGGGGCGAGCTTGAGTGGCGGCAGCGGCAGTGTTTTGGGCTCGATGATCGGCGCGCTGGTGATGGCTGTTTTGCGCAATGGCTCCAACCAGATGGGTTGGCCCACGTATATGCAGGAAATCATTATCGGCGCGGTGATCATCCTTGCTGTGGGATTGGATCGCTGGCGGCAACGGCGGGCGGAATCTCTGCCGGTTGCGTGATGAAAACATACGATGCTTTTGCGGACTTGTGGGGCTACTGTGCCATGCTACTCTGAAAGCCGATGAGCGGTTCGAGTGAAACAAGGTCATTGAAGATGGTCACGTGCGGGCGTTGCAAGGCCAAGACGTTCATTCCGGGGAATTTGGCTCCTTTCGCCACCGTCCCCTGTTCCAAATGCGACCATCCGGTGATGCTGCCGGTGATGCTTCACAATTTTGAGCTGCGCAGCGTCATTGCCTCCGGCGGCATGGGGACAGTTTATTGCGCCTATGATGTGAAACTCGAACGGGACGTCGCCCTCAAAATGATGAAGCGCGAGCTGACCCAGGACCAGGAAATCCTGACGGCTTTTTATCGCGAAGCCCGCGCCGGGGCGTCGTTGAACCACACCAATATCATCCACACTTATAGCTTCGATGAAATTGACGGCCAGCCTTATCTAGTCATGGAACTGGCCGATCAGGGCAGCCTCGACAGCCGCATTGAGCAGGACGGGCGGGTCACCGAACTGGTGGTCCTGGATGTCGGGATTAAAGTCGCTTCCGCGCTGGCTCTGGCTTTGAAACACAATTTGCTGCATCGCGACATCAAACCCGGAAATATTCTCTTTAATACAGAAGGGGAACCTAAGTTGGTCGATTTCGGTTTGGCGCGCGCAGCAGAAACAGCGGACACTTACGAAGCGCATGTTTGGGGGACACCTTATTATGTCGCACCGGAAAAGATCACGCGTCAGGCCGAGACGTTTCTGTCCGACATGTACAGTCTGGGCGGGACGCTCTATCACGCGTTGACCGGACATGTTCCCTTCGAAGCGCCAACGGTTGAAGATCTCGTGGCCGCGCACGTGCATACCCCCTTAACACCTCCCAACAGCGTCGTCACCACGATCACCCAGGCCACCAGCGATGCGCTGGCAATGGCGATGGCAAAAAATCCAAATGACCGTTTCCAAAGTTACGACGACTTTGAGATGGCGCTGGAACAAGCGCGCAGTTTGTTATTGGTCCAACAGGTCAAAGAAACGGGCAACCAGACCAAGAGCTGGTGGCGACGGTAATTTATAGCCGCGCAATTTTTTGCATCAGCGCGCTGGTGGATTTTCCGCCAACCATCCCGAGCAAAACGATTTTTACACCCATGCTTTCGAGCAAACGGCGCTCATCCTGGTTGATCGTATCGATGGTGTAATCTCCGCCTTTAACATAGATGTCCGGGTGCACTTTCTGCACAAAATTGCGCGCGTCCGCCTCGGCAAAAATGTAAACCGCATCGACCGACTGCAACGCGGCAAGAACCGAGGCGCGGTCACCCTCCGGATTAAGGGGACGGCCCGGGCCTTTCAGCTTTTGTACGTGCAGGTCGCCGGTAACACCGACCAGTAAAGCGTCGCCCTGTTCGCGGGCTTGTTGCAGATAAGTCACGTGACCCAGATGCAGGATGTCAAAGCAACCGTTGGTAACGACCAGTTTCTTACCCGCTTTCCGCAATCCCTCACACCAGGTCAATAACGTGCGGTCGTTTAGAATCTTTTGGGCGAAATCCACGGAGCCAAGTTTGTGGCAGCCTCATCGCGGTAGCAATTCTGGAAATCGGCGAAAAATCTTGCTGATACCAAACGGTGGATTTTAACTGACCCAATGAAAAAGTCGTTCCTGCTCGCCGTCCTGGCGTTTTCCTTTTTCCTGGTGGCTTTTGTAAAGGCAGCCGAGGAACCCCCGGTCGTTCACCTGCTCAAGAAGGAAAATTTTTATTCGTTCATTAAAGGCGCGGGCCGGGATAACGACACGAACCATGTTTTTAAATGGGAAAAGGGAATGTTGCACGTCAGCGGACAACAGTACGGATACGTTGCCACGAAGGAGACCAATTTTGCGAATTACAAACTGATTGCCGAATTCAAGTGGGGTAAAAAAACCTGGCCGCCGCGCGTGGACAACGCCCGCGATAGCGGGATTCTGGTACATTTTGTCGGGCACGATGGTGTCTGGCCGAAGTCTATTGAATGTCAAATGATCGAGGGTGGCACGGGCGATATTTTGGTCGTGAGCGGCGCTTACCTGACGGTGGATGGCGTGCGGAAAGGCCCGGAGATTGCGCGCTTTGATCGTCCGGGACGTAATCCATGGAAAGACGAAAAGGGATTTCGCGGCCCGCAGGAAATTGAAAAACCCCGCGGAGAATGGAACACCATTGAACTGATCTGTGACGATGATCTGGTGAGCATCAGCGTGAATGGCCACCACACGTTAACCGGCACCAACGCCTCGCCGAAGATGGGTAAAATCCTGATGCAATCCGAAGGCGCTGAAGTGTTTTTTCGCCGGCTGGATTTGTATCCGCTACCAAAGAAAGCAGCGCAATAATAACTTGGCCGTGGGCCGCTTTTGCGGCATAACGCGATTGGAACCCCAATCGTAATTCTATGAAAACGTTTATTCGCCTCCTGGTTCTCTCTTTGTTTGTTCTACAAGTGGCGCGCGCGGCTGATGATGCCGCTCAATTCTGGCCGCAATGGCGCGGGCCGCTCTTCACGGGCGTCGGCCCAAATGCAGACCCGCCGACGCAATGGAGCGAAACGAAAAATGTTAAATGGAAAACGAAATTGCCCGGTGAAGGAAATTCGACACCGATCATTTGGGCTGATCGCATTTTCATCCTGAGCGCCATTCCCACCGGCAAACAAACCAAAATCAACGAAGCTTCCGGTGCACAACCGGATTCGACGGCGCCGCCCCCCGGACCCGGTCAACGCCGGCGCGGTCCGCCCGGAGGATTTCGTCCCGGAGGCCCCGGTGGGCCACCCGGAGGTTTTGGGCGTGGACGCGGCGAAGCGCCGTCGCAACCGTATCAATTCGTAGTGGCGTGTTACAATCGGCAGACCGGCAAATTGCTTTGGCAAAAAGCCGCCCGCGAAGAAGTGCCGCATGAGGGACGGCAACAGAACAACACCTTTGCTTCCGGTTCACCGGTCACTGACGGCTCGCTGGTGATGGCCTTTTTTGGTTCGCGCGGACTTTATTGCTACGACATGGACGGTAACCTGAAATGGAAAAAGGACTTCGGCAAAATGGTGACGCGCAATGGATTTGGCGAAGGAGCATCGCCCGCGTTGTCCGGGAACACGCTGGTCGTACCGTGGGACCATGAAGGAGATGACTTCATTGTCGCGTTGGACAAAACGACGGGCAAAGAACTCTGGCGCAAAGCGCGCAATGAACCGACCGGTTGGTCCACGCCGTTGCCCATCGTGTTCAACGGCAAAACGCAGGTGGTCGTCAATGCCACGCACAAGGTGCGCAGTTACGATTTGGCCAACGGCGCAGTGCTTTGGGAATGTGGCGGACAAACCGACAATGCAATCCCAAGCCCGGTCGCCGCTGACGGAATGGTTTATGTCACCAGCGGTTTTCGCGGCAGCGCGCTGGATGCGATTCGCCTGGGCCGCAGCGGCGATTTGACGGGCACCGACGCGATTGCCTGGCATCACGAGCGGGACACCCCATACGTGCCGTCGCCATTGTTAGTCGATGGTTTGCTCTATGTCATCGCCAATAACAATGCGGTCATTTCGTGTTTCGATGCGAAGAGCGGGAAAGCAAATTTCCAGCATGAGCGGTTGGAAGGGATTTTTGGCATCTACGCTTCGCCGGTCGCCGCCAAAGATCGCGTGTATGTCCTGGGGCGTGAAGGCACGTGCATCGTTTTGAAAAAAGGCCCCAAACCCGAGGTGCTCGCGAAAAACAAATTGGACGACCATACGGACGCCTCGATTGCACTGGTGGGCAAAGAGTTGTTCATTCGCGGCGGGCAAAGCCTGTATTGCATTAGCCAATAAGCTGTTGCTGCAACAACCCAAAAACGGCCGTTGAATCAATTTGCTTTGGCAATGCCGGGTTTGGTTTTTGGCAGATGCAGACGGGGCACTCGGCTGGATTCGTGGCCTGCCTCCCGTGCGACCCTTTGACGAGCGTGGCATCGAGCGGAATCACGTCCATCAACATGCGCAAGCCCACCTTCTTTTGCAGCAAGCGCCAGAGAATTTTCAGTTTCACGGCGGGAATCTGTGGATCGAGAAAAAGCTCAGCAGGATCGTAACCCGGTTTGCGATGGATATCGACACAACGGGCGAAATCAGGAGCCCGTTTCTCATCGAACCAATAGTAATAGGTGAACCACGCGTTTTCCCTGGCAACGGCAACCAGGTCTCCCGCGCGCGGATGATGGATTTTTGCGGCAAGTTTTTCCTTTTCACCAAGGACAACATCCACCCCGCTTTGCTTCTCCACCAGCCCACGCACCCTGCTTTCAAGTGATCGATCATTGAGATAGATGTGCGCGACTTGATGATCAGCGACGGCGAAGACTTTGCTCGCGCCAAAATCGATTAATTCCAGTCCCAGCTCCTCCTTAATCGTCAACCACCCTTGTTCGCGAAACAGGCGATTAAGATGAACGGGACTATCCACGTCCGTTATGCCGTATTCGGAAAGGAGAACGACGGCCACATTGCGCGTTCCGAAAAACGAAATTAGCTCACCCACAATGGCGTCAATTTGCTTCAAATCTTTGCTTATGCGTGCATCCGCGGGGCCGAAGCGTTGCAGATTATAATCGAGGTGCGGCAAATAAATCAGGTTGAGCGTTGGCGAATATTTATTTTCAATCCATTTACCGGATTCAGCGATCCACCGCGAAACCGCGTCCGCTTTGCCTTGCGGCGTATCCATGCCTGCTCCCGGCCCCCAAAAAGTGGGGAACGGAAATTCTCCCAGATCACGTTTGATTTCGTCACGAATGGAGTAAGGCCACGCATAAATATCGAAGAATTTACGCCCATCTGCCGGATACATCGGCCGCGGCGTGATGGAATAGTCGGCGGTCGAATACATATTGTACCACCAGAACAGCTTTGCGCAGGTGAACTTTGAATCTCGTTCGCGCAGGACATCCCAAAGTTTTTTGCCACCGACCAAATGGTTGGATTGTTTCCAGAATTGCACCTCGGCCAGTTCGCGATTGTACCAGCCATTGCCAACAATGCCGTGTTGCGCGGGCGGAGTGCCGGTGAGGTAATTGGATTGCGCGGTGCAAGTGACCGCCGGAAAAGCCGGAACAATGCTTGCCTTTGCACCCGCGCCGGCAAAGCGGGCGACATTCGGCATGTGGGGGCCGATGAAGGAATCAGTCAACCCTACTAAGTTGATAACAGCGGTGCGTTGCATCAGGCCAAAAAACTGTAGGAGAGAGGGTGCCGACTCTCAAGATGCAAAGGGGTAGGACCTTGCTGTCCCCAGCAGGCGTCAATACTTCGCCACTGAATGATCAATCTCGTCTGACCATGCGGAAATTCCGCCTTTAACGCTCTTGACGTATTTGAAACCTTGCTCGCGCAAAAACTTCAGCGCCTTTAAGGACCGCACGCCGCTCTTGCAATGAATATAAAGATGCTCGTTCGGATTCAGTTCAGTGAATCGTTGCGGCAATTGGCTCAACGGCACTAACGGCACGCCCTTGATGTGAGCGATGTCATATTCGTCGGCCTCCCGCACGTCGATGACTTTGATGCCCAGCTTCGGATCGTCCAAAGCTTTCTTCATGTCCTGCACTGTGACCTCATCCGGATGGGAGGAAGGCGTCGCCGGTTCCGGCTGAATACCGCAAAACATTTCGTAATCGATCAGCTTGGTAATGGTCGGGTTATCGCCGCACAAAGGGCATTGCGGATCGCGGCGCAGCTTGACCTCACGAAACTTCATTTCCAGCGCATTGAACAGGAGCAAGCGCCCGATCAAAGAACTTCCTTTGCCCAGCGCGAGTTTCAAAATTTCAGTCGCCTGGATCGTCCCCACGATTCCCGGCAACACGCCTAAGACACCGCCTTCCGCGCAACTGGGCACCATCCCGGGCGGAGGCGGTTCGGGATACAGACAGCGGTAACAAGGCCCATTCAAATGCGGCGCGAAAACACTCGCTTGCCCTTCAAACCGGAAAATTGAGCCATACACATTTGGCTTCTTGAGCAGGACACAGGCGTCGTTCGTCAGATAACGTGTCGGGAAATTGTCCGTGCCATCCACGACGATGTCGTAAGGCGCGATGATATCCAACGCGTTCTCGCTGGTAATGCGCGTGTTATGAATCACCACCTCGACGTTCGGGTTGATGCTCTTGATAGTTTCTTTTGCCGATTCGGCCTTGGGCCGCCCCACATCTTCCGTCCCGTGAATGATCTGCCGTTGCAGATTGGAAAAATCCACGGTGTCGAAATCCACAATGCCAATCTTGCCAATGCCCGCGGCGGCCAGGTACATGGCGATCGGTGAGCCGAGTCCGCCAGCGCCGATACAAAGCACGCTGGAGGAACAAATCTTTTTCTGCCCGGCCATGCCGACCTCGGGAAGGATGAGGTGTCGTGAATAGCGGCGTATTTCGTCGTTGTCTAATTGCATAAAGCGTCCGTGCTGAGGTTAATTCAGGGCGTTGATAAATCAAGTCATGGCCGCAAGGGCGGCCATCCATGTCCCCACTCTACAATTGGCACAAAAAATCATCGCTTGGGTTTCCGCCAATCGCAGGTAACTTTGCAAGGTGGGTCAATCACACGAGTTTCTTGAGCCGAAAGGTTTGCGCGTCACCGTAGATCGCGTCGTTTACAATCCACAATACGAAGCCCCTGAAGAGCGTCCGCATTGTTTTGTCTATTTTATCAGCATTCACAATGACACGGATGTGCCCGTGACGATCAAGCTGCGCAAATGGGTCGTGACCAATAGTCGCGGGGAAATTTCGGCTTATGAAGGCGACGGTGTGGTGGGTCAGTTTCCGATGATAAATCCGGGAAGCAAATTCAGTTACAATTCATTCCATTTACTCGACACCACGAGTGCGGTCGCGGAAGGAAGCTACCTGGGAATCGATGACAACGGCAATCGCGTGCTGACGCGCATTCCGCCGTTCAAGATGGTGGTGCCGAAGTGAAGCGCGGCAATTCACCCACTATCTAAGCAGGGCTTCCGCTGATTGATTGGCGGGCCAATTCTGGTTTATTCCTGCGGACGGATTGGATTCTTAAGTACAGGCACTTTTAGAGGAGGAAATATGGCGAAAGCGGTTTTTTGCATCGCGACCAGTGAGTTTCAGGCCGAGGCGATTGTTAACGATTTAAAGGCGGCAGGGTTTGCCGATAACGATATTTCAGTATTGTTCCCGGACAAGACAGGAACAAAGGATTTCGCGCACGAACAACATACCAAAGCTCCGGAAGGAGCGGTAACAGGAGCGAGCACATTAGGAGTGGTCGGCGGGGCGTTGGGTTGGCTGGCGGGCATCGGAGCGCTGGCTATTCCGGGAGTAGGTCCGTTTATTGCCGCCGGCCCGATCATGGGCGCCCTCGGAGGCGCAGCAGTGGGAGCTGCGGTCGGCGGAATTGCCGGGGCGTTGGTGGGTATGGGAATCCCCGAATACGAAGCTAAACGGTATGAGGGAAAGATTCGTGCCGGAAACATTTTGATTTCCGTCCATACCGAAAATGCGCAACAAACCAAAAAAGCCAAAGATTTGTTTACCCAGGCCGGTGCCCATGACATTTCGGTGACGACGGAAGCGGGTGTCAAAGAATCCAAAACAGCCAGGACGACGACCGACGAAGGCTGGTAGCCGGTAGAATGACGAAAGAATGTCCTAATGTCGAATGACCGAATATTTAGTCATTGAGTCATTCGTCATTCTTTCGTCATTAGGACTTCGTCATTCGTCATTCCTCTTCTCATTTCAGCGTCATTTCACTTGCTGCCCCCTGCGCGTTTGCTAAGGTTGCGCGCATGGCGAAAGTCCTTCTTCTCGATGACGAAATTACGATGGTGCAGATGGTGACAGAGCTGCTCCGTGGTGAAGGTCACGAGGTTTTTCCCTTCAGCAATTTCGACGCCGCCAGCGAAGCATTGGATGCACAGCGTCCCGATTTGGTTATCACCGATCTTTTCCTGGAAAAAAACAAACCGCACGGCCTGGAAATGTTGCAAAAAGCCCGCGCACTGAACCCACCCCCTACGGTCATCATGATCACCGGTTTCGCCTCGATTGAAACTGCGGTCAATGCCATGAAAAGCGGCGCTTTCGATTACCTCGCCAAGCCGTTCAAGGTCGAGGACCTCAAGCAATGTATTCGCCGCGCCTTGTCTTATACCGAAGCGATTTCGGAGAACGTCTATCTGCGTAAACAGCTCAAGAAAAAATATCAGTTCAATCAATTGGTCGGAACCTCTTCGGGGATGCAGGAGGTGTTCAAGATGATCGAGCGCGTGGCCGATACGGACAGCACCGTTTTGATTCTTGGGGAAAGCGGCACAGGCAAGGAATTAATTGCGCGTGCCTTGCACTACAATAGCCGCCGCCAGTTTGCGCCGTTTGTGCCGATTAATTGCAGCGCATTGCCGGAAAACTTGCTGGAATCCGAATTGTTCGGCCATCGCAAAGGAGCTTTTACCGGTGCGGTCAACGACAAGAAAGGCCTGTTCCAGGAAGCCGATGGCGGCACGATTTTCCTGGATGAAATCGGCACCATGCCGGCCGTCTTGCAGAGCCGTTTATTGCGTGTGTTGCAGGAAAAAGAGGTGCGACGCGTCGGTGATAATGTCCCGATTACGGTCAACGTACGCGTGCTGGCCGCGACGAACGAAACTTTGGAGAAGCGAATCAAGGAAGGGACGTTCCGCGAGGATTTGTATTATCGCTTGAACGTCATTCCGATTCACATGCCCGCCTTGCGCGAACATAAGGACGATATTCCGCTGCTGGTCGTGCATTTTCTCAAGAGCCGTTTGAATCCCAAGACCGGCAAGCCATTTCAAATAACGCGCAGTGCCATGGATGTTTTGTCCGCAAACGATTGGCCGGGCAATGTGCGTGAACTGGAAAATGCGGTCGAACGCGGTTGCGCCCTATGCGATGATGGCGTCATCCGCATTGCCGATCTGCCGCCCGCATTGAAGAAAAATGCGCCACCGGACGGGTCGGATGAGATCATTGAGGTGACAGCGCCACCGCCGGTTTCCGGGGACACAACCATCCGCATGGTGAAAGACCGTTCGACTGGCTCCGCAGTCGTTGCGCCTGCGGGATTCTCGCAGTCCTTGACTTCATTAAAAGATTTTCTGCGCGAACAGGAATTGGGCTACCTCAATCGGGCTCTCGCGCAAACCGGCGGCGACAAAGAAAGCGCCGCGCAGCTTCTGGGAGTCAGCGTGGCGACGTTATATCGCAAGCTGGCGGAGGAAGAAGCGGGCGCCTGAAGGCAAAATTATTAAGGGCAAAATCATCAGACATTAAGGTCTTAATGATTTTGCCCCTAAATGATTTTGCTTTTTCCGTTTACTGCGGCGTCAGCAGGATAAATTCAGCGCGCCGGTTTTTCTTCCAAGCGCTTTCATCGTGGCCAGGATCAGCAGGCTTGGCTTCACCGAAACTTTGCGGGTGAATCATGCTCGCGTCCACGCCCAGATTGGCCAGATATTCACGGACGGCCAGGGCGCGTTTATCCCCAAGGGAAATGTTGTATTGCTCAGTGCCACGCTCATCGCAATGCCCTTCAATGAGCAAGCCATCGGTGGAATTGCCTTTGAAGTACGCAGCAACATTTTCGAGCTTCTTGCGATCACCTTTTTTGATGGTGGCGCTGTCGGTGTCGAAGTGAACGGTGTCAGCAGCGAATTTTTCGCGGTCGTGCTTACCATTTAACAGGAGTTGTTGGAGTTTTGCATTATCACTGATGGTCTGCCCGGTCGTTGTCTCGGGGGGATTGACCACCGTGCCGGAATTATCTCCGGGCTTTTCGCCGATGGTGCCGGGCTTCACGCCTGGAATTTCAGTCGTGCCGATCGCGCGATGTTTGCAGCCGGTGAGGCCGGTGATTAAAACCAACCCGAGGATAACAGTGCTCAATAACGTCGTCGTTTTTTTCATTAGTCTCTTTTTGATTACGGAAAATTGCTCTTTCACCTCGCCCAGGCAGCTTGAGAACAATTGCCCGAATTTTGCGTGCAATCCTTAACGTGTTTCGTAGGCACGTCAAGCAAGGAGAGGACTCGTTTGTGATTTGCTCGCCGCGTGAAAATGACCGTGCGGGAATTGGGCGCCCAGCACGGGTCTTCACCGGCTACCAGTTTTTTCGCTTCACCTCCAGCGCTCGGCACTACACAAATGGAGAACTCGCCTGAACCGCAGGTAAATACAATCGTTTTGCCGTCCGGCGACCAATCCGGCTCGGTCAAATTTCCGTAAACTTCGCCGCCAAAAACGCTCAACCTTTTCGCCGCGCCCCCGCTGATATTCACTTTGGCCAACGTCGCCCGTCCCCCGCGCGATGCGAAAACAATTTCCTGGCTGTCCGGTGACCACGTGGGCGAAGAAACATCATCGCGCGTGAACGTCAGCTGCTTGAGGTTGCTTCCGTCAATGTCGCACACGTAAAGATTCGGCGTCCCGCTCTTGTCCAACACCATCGCCACCTTGCGACCATCGGGCGATACAGCAGGACTGAAACTGGAACCGGGATGCCGCGCAAAAACCCGTCGCGACCCGCTCTTCAAATCGTGCTCCAGAATTTGCGTCACGCCCGTTTTCCACGATGAATAGAGCAATTTAAAGGCACCGGGCACCCACGTCGGCGTCCCAATCAAACTCCCATCGTGCGTGACGACCGTCGCGTTATGCCCATCAAAATCAGCGACCGCGATTTCGGTGCTCGAACCGTTTTGCAGCCGGTAAGCAATTTTCCCGCGAAATATCCCTTTCTCGCCGCGAATTTCTTTGACGATATCTTCTGCAAACGCGTGCGCCTGCGAACGAGTCGAGCCGCCGGTATAAGCGCGGCCAAAAATAGCGTTCTTCGCCGCATCGCTCAGACGGCCTTCTACGCGACCATTGTTGCTGCCCGACACAAGGAACTCGGCCGCATTGGCATCAACGATGTTAAATCCGAGGACAAACAAATCGAATTTCAACACCGAATCAGCTTCGCCGCTGAATCCGGAAATCGAAATCGGAATGACGTAATCCGCCGGTTTGCTGACAATAATTTTTGCGGCCGCTATGGACGTTCCCAATGCGACGCATGACAATGGTAGAAATAATTTGGATAAAATCTTCATCCGGTGGATTGCTTGGCTTTTAAGTTAAAAACGATTTGGAAAGTGCGTTGCGCATCTTGCGCGCCTTCGGGAAACGGCGGCAGCTTGTGGACTTTCTTCAGCACCGTCGCAACGGATTTGTCCATCGCTGACCGACCGGATTTGGAAACGATGTCAGCGGAAACAATACTGCCATCACGCGCGACGACGATCTCCACTTCGGTGTCCGTCTCGCTGTCGCTGGTCCCGTCGGGCGGATTCCAGTTTTTGTAATAAATACTTCCGATAATATTTTCGTAACCGGCATAAGCCTCGCCGCCGCCCTGGCCGATTTTCCCGACGACGGTCGCAACGGCCGTTTTGCTTCCGATGCTATGCACCAGATCGGAGCGGACTTTCCCAACCTGCTTTGCCAGGCCGGCGTTGTAAGCAGTGGCATCAGCTTCCTGTTGTGCCCGTTGCTGCGCCCGTTGATCTTTGACGGTCGTTCTCTGGCCTAAATCAACTTTGATTTCTCCCGGTTGCCGGATTTTCTTTGGCGGGTTTGTTGTTGTTTTTGTTTCGCGGGTTGGTTTTGAAACCGGCAATGGCGTTGCCTCTTTAATTGGCCGCAATGACGTGAAGTCTTCGACTGTCGGTTCGATTTTTTTGGCTGCCGGTTTCGGTGGGTCAACGACCTTTGGCGGAGATTTAATTGGCTCGGTCTTTTGCGGCAGGACGGGTTCGGCTGGTTTGGAAGCAATCGGTTCGGTTTTTTGTGGCGTTACCGCGGCTTCTGGATTCCCGCCGCCGACGCCTGCTTTATCCAGGATGGTCGAGGGAATTATGTTGATGAGCTGAAAATCCGGCTTGGCGGGTTCGCCCTGAAACGCCGCGCTGGCAAATAAAATCACCAGCAGCAACCCGTGCATTCCGGCTGCTCCAACGATGCATTTTTTTTCCAGGCGCGTCATTTGTGATCGTTCGGTATCGGCGCGGTGCGGACCGAGAATGAAGTGATCTTATTGCGCGAACAAGCGTCAATCAGGCTGGCGACATTGTTCCAGGGCGTCGTTTTGTCCGCGCGCATATCAATAATCAATTTCGGATTACTGCGAAACGTCTGCACCAATTCGCTTTCGACCTGTAGCAGGCTCAATCGCCGGCCTTGCAGCCAATAATTTCCGGCTGGAGTGATTTCGATGACACGAATGTTGCGCCGATCAATATTGCGTGCATCCACCGTCCCGCCCTGCGGCAATTGCAAATCAATCGTTTGCTCCAACAACGGCCGCGTGATGACAAAGATAATCAGCAACACAAACGCCAGGTCCAACAGCGGCGTGATGTTGATTTCATTCAACGTCACCAGCGAATTGCGTTGTGAAAAGCGCCTCATGCGAAATGTCTAAGGACGAAGCACGAATGACCAAAGAATGACGAAGGGCTCAATGACGAATTTCGGTATTCGTGCTTTGGGCATTCTTTCGTCATCAGGTAATTCGTCATTCGTCATTCTTCCTTGAGATATTCAGTTTCCATTTTCGAAACCAGTTCCTGCGCGAAATTATCCAGTTCGACCGTGCGCACGCGCAGATGATGCACCAAGCCGTTGTAACCAAACATGGACGGAATCGCGACCAGCAGGCCGGCCACAGTCGTCACCAACGCCGCCGAAACACCCGGCGCCATTGTCGGCAAATCGGCACGGCCCATCTGGCCGACGCGCGCGAACGTGTCCATGACGCCCCAAACCGTTCCCAGCAACCCAAGAAACGGCGCGCCGCTCACCGCAATCGCCAGTAAAATCAAACCTGATTCCAACTTCAACGACTCACGCGCCACCGCCCCTTCCAAAGTCCGTTTGATATGTTCCATCGCTTTCAGCGAAATCAATTTGCGCCGTCCTTCCGTCCCGCCTTCGCCAAAAATCTTCAATCGCGCCGCCAGTTCAACACAACCTTCCTGATAGACTGCGAACATCGGGCATCCGTCCACCTGCAAACGCCGATCAAAAATCTCCAGCACATTTTTTTGGGCGCGAAATTCTTTTTCGAAGTACTGGTTCAACTTTTTCGCCCGTCGCATTTGCACCGCTTTGGCCAGCATCGTTCCCCACGCGAAAACCGAACCAATGGCCAGCAGGATGATAATGACCTTGGCCTCGGGTGTGGCCCGCGTCCAAACAAACTGCAATTGTGATTCCGCGAATAGTACCGGAACGTTCATTGATTATTTGCCCCGACGACAAAACGCCGAGACTCCTTTCGGTCCCACGTGGAGGAATGAAATGGTCAAACTTATTTCACGTTCGAACCGCATTTACTGACCATCTGCGGACGATTTAATGCTCTTGGGAAAATCTTGGCAACAATTTTCGAGAAAATTTTATAACATTGGTAGCAGCCGACGTGAGGAGGCTCTGATTGTTTTGAGCGTACAACGGGAGAAGCGGGGGCAATTAGAGCCTCCTCACGTCGGCTGCTACCAAAATGGAAGTTTGAAGTCTTTCACCTTCCTTTGTTACCGTTCGCGCCATGACCGCCTCGAACAACCCTTTCCGCGCCGCCTTGCGCGCGCAGGAAAGTGGATTGGTAGTCGTCATCTTATTACTTGGGTTGCTGCTGACCGTTTTTGGCGGAAGTGTCGATCGCCGCGTTGGCATTCAAACTTCACCTTCCGGAGAGCAGGTGCCCGTAATCAAAAAGCAAAACAAGTTCCTCAACGCCAGGAACCTGGCGCAATTGGCGAAGGACACCAGCTTCATTGCCATCATGTCCGTCGGCGCGACGTTTGTCATTATCTCGGGCGGAATTGATTTATCGGTCGGCGCCATTTACGCGCTGGCGTCGGTCCTGGCGGCGATGGTGTTTCATCGATTTGGCCCTGAAACATCGAGTGACCCCGCCGGGCTAGGCCAAATTATCCTGGGGGTTTTGACATGTCTCGGGATTGCCACGTGCTGTGGCCTGGCCAACGGCGGGATGATCGTCTTGCTCAAGGTGCATCCGTTCATCATTACTTTAGGGACGATGGCCATTTTCCGCGGAATTGCCTTTGTTATCACCCACGGCCAATCGATAGGCGGCTTTCCGCAAGGTTTTCGCGATTTCGTCTTATGGGAATTCAATGGATTAAACCTGATGCCGTTGCTGGTGATGCTGTTAGTCGCGGTGGTTGGAGCGATCTATCTTTCACGACTGGCTGCCGGCCGACGTGTCTATGCTATCGGTGGCAATGAACTGGCCAGCCGATACAGCGGCATTCGTGTCGAACGCGTTAAGCTGAGCGTCTTTATTTTCTCCGGCCTGACCGCGGGCATTTCCGCGTTGCTCGCATTGGGCTATTACGGCGCAGCCACATCCGGCGATGGTTCGGGTTACGAATTGAACGTCATCGCCGCTGCCGTGGTAGGGGGCGCGAGCCTTTCCGGCGGACGCGGTTCGGCACTGGGGGCGTTGCTCGGCGCGTTGCTGATTCAGATGATTAACAGTGGCATTGTCATTCTGGAAATAGACCAGAACTATAGCCAAATCATTGTGGGCGCAGTAGTGATCCTCGCCGTTGTCCTTGACCAGCTCAATAACTGGCTCGCCCGCCGTCGCCTCTTGAAATCAAGTTGACGTTCGCAATCGCGCCATTAATTCCGCGGCTGATGTCTGTCCCGGCGCGAGCGGTTTGTCGAGGTAACCATAAGCCAGGCACGATCCCAGTTTGGGAAATTCGACGCGCGTCTCCGCCCCGTGCGCGCCCATCCCCATAACACACAGGGGAACCGTCCATTTCTTTTCAAGCAATGCGCGCAAAGTCGCCACATCCGCCGTCGTATTTGTCATCGTGACAATCTTGACAATGGAACCAATTTGCTGGGCCTTGGTGACGACGTCTTCCAGATCCTTCAATGGCGGAGTCACGGCGAAATCGTGGAATGAAACAATTGCCGCCTTTTTAGCGGCACGCGCCAAATCACAAACGTCCCGCGCGATGGAACTTCTCCATTCGACATCCACAGCGGCGACCTCCGCGAGGCCCTTTTTGAATAATTCCAGCCGTCTTGCCTCATCGCCCGCCCATTGGCCGCCCTCTGCTTTCATGCGAATTGTTAAGAGAACAGGGCGCGCGCCTTGCATTATTGTGCGACACTGGTTCAACCAATCCGGCGTTTCGCCGGTCAAATCCAGCCGCACTTCAACGATGTCGCATAATTCGTCGGCGCGTGTGGGTGCGGGAAATGCCGAGAGCGTGCCAACAACCCGCGAGAACTGCCGAACCATCACTTCAAGATTCGGCGGCTCTAAAGCGGCATTCGGTTTGATTGGATGCGCCACGAACCAATCTAGGCAGGAGTCGCAGGAAACACAACGTTCTGCCCGATGGCGCGATTCGATTAAGTATTCTCCTTAATCCACGCGCGAACTTCGTCGTGGCTCCCGGCGAATGTCAATACAACATCTCCAGACTCCATCGCGAACAAGATCCGAATTTGCAGGCCTGCCCGGAGTTCGAAAAGTTTCTTGCGAAGTTTCCGTACGCCCAAGCCCGAATGCTCGTGTGGTTTGCCCAACTTTGCCGCAAACACTTCCAGCGCTCCATTGATATCGTCTACCTCGGCCTTCGAAAATCTTTTAAGCGATCGAACATAAGAAGGCCGCGTTAGAATCGTCATGGTTTCCAGGGTTTAAGTTTGCCTTCTTTTCGCTCCTTCTTAATTTGGGCCAAAATATTTTGTTCCGCCCGATCAAGTTCTTCAGCCGTTAAATCGTACTCCGTGCAGCCGTAATCCTCGCTAAAGACTTCCACGGGTCGCAGGGCGATAACCCGCCCGGAACCCGAGTGCACAATGCCGATATCTTCCCCATCGAGCACGCGAGAGAGGATAGTCCCAAGGTTTTGGCGAGCCGCAGTGGCGGTCATTGTCTTCATATGCGCATTATAATGTCTTTATGGTGACACTGCAAGCGCTGTACGCCCTCTAATACGACGGCAAAACACAATTGCTCTCGTTGTTCGGGTCCCCACTATTGAGCATCTGTTGTTGCAATCGAATTGTGCTGAACTGATGCGCACTGCCATCGGTTAAGAGGACGTTGCCGTTATAACGATGAATGGTCTTGTCCCAATGCGCGGGCTCGTGGGGGCTTGTTGCTGGATACAGGTAGGTTACGTGCTCCATCGGTGCGATGCCACAATGCTGATTGGAAACGCCCAGGGCATTACGGTCCACCAGCAAATGCGCGCGCGGCACCGTTTGCAGCGCCTCAGTCCCGACCGCGTAACTTATGGCATTATTGCTTAACCCAATCAGGCCCCGCTTCGAATTGTCCGAAAAATCCAGCGCCGTTTGTTGATCGCCGTCACTGGGGCAATGCAAAATCTTTGGCGTGCTGATCTGGTTCGAGATGGCCATGAAATGCACCCAAACAAAAGTTATTTCAGCAGTGCCGCCGGCATTCGTTGCCACTCTCCACGGATACTTGTCGCGGTTTTCGTCAGCCCATAAACGGTACCCCACACCAATCTGGCGCATGTTGCTGATGCATTGGGTGCGCTGCCCCTTGGCTTTCGCCCGGGCCAACGAAGGCATCAGCATGGCCGCGAGTATCGCAATGATGGCAATGACAACGAGCAACTCGATCAACGTAAACGCAACAGAGCAAACAACCAGGGAGTAAGAATTTCGCGTCCGCAATGGAGAATTCGCGTTCACATCCTTGAATTTTGTGACATTAGCCAAATGGAATGACCTGGGCAACGACAATCGCCATTGTGCGCACTTCCGAATTGGAGAAGAATGTTATACCGTTAGGTGTTTTATGAGCGTTGAAGAAAAACAAGCGCATCTCGCGCCAGACATGCCCATGCAGCGCGTGCTTGAAGTCATGCCCGGCGCGCAACGCGCCTTGTTCCGCCGTTATCACATCGGCGGTTGCAGCAGTTGCGCCTTTCAACCGGGAGAAACGCTCGCACAACTCAGCGCGCGCAATAATCTAAATGTGCAGGAAGTGATCGCGCATTTGGAGAATAGTCACGAGCAGGACCTCGGGATTTTGATTGAACCCAAAGATTTGGAAAAAATTCTTTCCGGTGTTCGCCTGATTGATACACGCAGCCGCGAAGAATTTGATGCCACCCGCATCGAAGGCGCCGTGCTGATGTCGCAGGAAACGATGCAGGAGATTTTAAGCAAATGGCCGCGCGAACAGGCGCTGGTTGTATACGATCATCGTGGACAACAAAGTTTGGACGCAGCGGCGTATTTCCTGGGCCAGGGATTCAAGAATGTTCGCGCCTTGCGCGGCGGCATTGACGCGTGGTCAAAGGAAGTGGACGCCAAAATTCCGCGCTATAAACTGGAGTTGGCCTGATGAACGATTTTGAAAAACGCATAGAGGAAGCCATTCGCAATCCCAAGAACCTCGGCGAAATGCAAAACGCCGACGCCGTCGGCACCGCCGGCAGCGCAGGTTGCGGTGACATGGTCCGCCTGTGGATCAAGTTCAAGGAAGAGAACGGAAAGAAGGTCGTGGACCGCGCGTCCTTCCAAAGCTTCGGCTGCGAAACCGCCATCGCCGTCGCCAGCCTCGCAACCGAAGTCATTCGTGGCAAAACTCCCGACGAAGTCCTCGCCATGAAACCGACGGACCTCGCTCCCGAACTCGGTCCTTTGCCTCCGGTGAAACTGCACTGCACGCAACTTGTCGAAAGCGCATTGCACGCCGCCCTCCAACCGAATGCGCCTGCGCCAGAACCGGCAAAGGCGGCGCCAAGTCTGCTCGAACAAATCAGTTCTAAACCCGCCGGCAAACTGAAAGTCGTCTTCCTAACCGAACAGGACAAATGACGAATGTCGAAGCCCCAATGACGAAAGAATGACGAAAGCCCTAATGACGAAACATTCGGTCATTCGACATTTGAGCATTCTTTCGTCATTCGTCATTCGTCATTCGTCATTGATGTTGGTGGTCTTCGCTTTTGACGCAACCAATGTACTTAACGCTGATGACTCGCGCACAAACGATACCTGGTGGTCTCTCAAGCCGCTGACATCACCCATTGTTCCAACCGCGGTGAGCGGTAAATACAAGAACTGGCCGCGCACCGAGGTTGATCGCTTCGTTCTCGATCAACTCACCAAAAAAGGTTTTCACCCTGCGCCTGTTGCGGACAAGAGAACGTTGCTTCGTCGCGCATATTTTGATCTCACTGGGCTCCCACCCACACCCGCCGATGTCTCTACATTCTTAAAAGACAAATCGCCAAACGCCTGGAGCAACGTGATCGAACGCTTGCTGGCCAGTCCGCGCTATGGCGAATGTTGGGCCCGCCATTGGCTCGACGTCGTGCATTACGCCGATAGTCACGGCAATGACCAGGACCGTCCGCGTCCGAACGCCTGGCCTTATCGCGATTACGTCATCAACGCATTCAACGCCGACAAACCTTATGCGCGTTTCGTCGAGGAACAATTGGCCGGCGATGTCCTTTATCCCGATGATCCACAAGCCACCGTCGCAACAGGTTTCATCGCCGCTGGCCCATGGGACTACAGTTCACAAATCGCCATCGTCGAAGATACCGTGGACAAAAAAATCGGGCGCAACCTGGACCGCGACGACATGGTCATGACTACGATGTCCACATTTGTCAGCGCCACCATCCATTGCGCGCGTTGTCACAACCACAAGTTCGATCCCATTCCACAAACCGATTATTACAACTTGCAAGCCGTCTTCGCCGGTGTTGATCGCGCCGACCGTCCTTTCGATGCCGATGTAAAAAACCATCAACTCCGCCAGGCTTTGCTGAAGAAAAAACGCGCGCTGGATGCGCAACCGACTAATGCGCCATCCCAAAACGCCGTCGAAGCCATCGCGCTTGAAAAGGAACTGCGCCACACCATTGAATCGCAAAATGCGCTCTGGACCGTGCTTGATCCCTCATCGTTCAACTCCACCAACGGCGCCACCTTAACCAAACAACCTGACCATTCCATTCTTGCCAGCGGCCCTCGTCCGGACAAAGACACCTACACCATCACCGCCAGTTCAAATCTAAAAACAATTACCGCTTTACGCGTCGAAGTGCTGAGCGATCCAACCCTTCCCATGAACGGCCCAGGCCGCCAGGACAACGGCAACCTGCATTTGTCCGAAGTGCGTGTGAGCGCGAAGCTCAAAGCGCCGAACTCCGATTCGGCGCGTGGAAAAGGTGCTGAATCGGAGTTCGGCGCTCCAATCACCCTCCAAAACGCCACCGCCGATTTCAACCAGCAAGATTGGGCCGTGGACAAATCCATCGACAATAATCCCGGCACCGCGTGGGGCATCTATCCCGAAGTCGGCCATTCCCATTTCGCCGTTTACGAATTCAAAACGCCTCTGACCAATGCCAGCGGCACAACTCTGACCGTCGTCCTGGATCAACTGCACGGCCGGCAGCATCTCATAGGCCGCGTCCGCGTTTCCGTCACTGATGCGCCGTTGCCCATTCGCGCGGATGTTTTGCCTTATCCAATCACGCGCTTGCTGGAAAAATCCGAAAAAGACCGCAGCCCACAACAAATCAACGAGCTGTTCCATTTCTATCGCCAATATCAAATTGATACGCAATTGGCCGCATTGCCTGCGCCCAAATTTGTTTATGCGGCATCGCATGATTTTCCGGTCAACGGCAATTTCACACCCGCAAAAGTCCCGCGCCCGATTTTTGTGCTCAAACGCGGCGACGTCACCAAACCCGGCGACCCCGCCATGCCGGGTGCGCTGTCCTGTGTTTCAAACCTGAACGCGCAGTTCGAAATACCTGACGCTAACGACGAAGGTCTTCGCCGCGCCGCGCTGGCCAGATGGATTACCGCCCCGCAAAACCCGTTGACCTGGCGCAGCATCGTCAATCGCGCGTGGCACTATCATTTTGGCCGCGGCATTGTGGATTCACCCAACGACTTCGGCCACATGGGCAGCCGGCCCACTCATCCCGAACTTCTGGATTGGTTGGCCATTTGGTTTCGCGACAACGGCGGTTCCATAAAAAATCTCCATCGCCTCATCCTCAACAGCGCCGTTTATATGCAGTCTTCCGCAGACAACGCGGAATTTTCTGCGCGCGATTCGGGAAATCAATATTTGTGGCGCATGAACCGCACGCGCCTCGACGCCGAATGTGTCCGCGATTCCATTTTACAAATCACCGGAAAACTCGACCTCACCATGGGTGGCCCAGCGGTAAAACAATTCCACTACGAAGATCCTGTTCCTGGCAACACGCCCATCGTGGACTACAACAAATTCGACGTCGATGCCCCGGAAAATTTCCGTCGCAGCGTCTATCGTTTCATCTTCCGCACCTTGCCGGATCCGTTTATGGATTGCCTCGACTGCGCCGACCCTTCGCAGCTTACGCCTGTGCGCAACCTCTCGCTGACTGCATTGCAAGCTATGGCCACGTGGAACGATCGATTCATCGTCCGCCAATGCGAACACTTCGCCGCGCGTTTGGCCAAAGACAATCCGTCATTAGACAAGCAACTTGAAGCCGCCTATCAGCTCGCGCTAAATCGTCCGCCCACAAAAGCCGAACTCGAAACGGTAAAACCCTATGCCGCCAAACACAGCCTGGCCGCCGCCTGCCGAGTGATTTTGAACAGCAACGAATTTTTGTTCGTGGATTAGCGGTCACTATAATGGTTGCACCCCGGCGGGGCTTTCGGTTAGAAGGGAGCCGCGATATGCGAGTACCTGAAACGCCCGCGACCCTGACCCCGGAACAAATCACTGAACTCAACGGCAAACTCTCGCACATGCGCCACGAGATCAACAACCAGCTTTCCCTTATCGTGGCCGCGCTGGAATTGATCCGCATGAAACCCGACATGCGTGACCGCATGCTGAACACGGTTTCCGAGCAACCGCCAAAAATCATTAACGAACTGCAAAAGTTCTCCGCCGATTTCGAGAAGGCGTTTGGCATCACCCGCGATTAAGCCCCTTGTAGGGCGCGTCGCGCCGCGCGCGCCGTGCACATCTCTATCGACAGCGCGCGCGGAGCGACACTCCCTACCACCAGCGTTCACTTTGTAAAAATCTGGTGACAGCGCAATATTTATAGTGACAAGCGCACGGCGAAAGCCTTAGAACCGCAGGGCAACAGGCAAATGCGCCAAACCGCAACCTTCATCCTGCGGCCCTGTAAAGCGAAGGACGTGTTTTCCCTGATACCTTTTCCCCCCGTCCGTCTGTTAAAAACCATAAACCACCAAAACAGTCCCGCCGACGCAGTTATATTATGAAACACATCGTTAGCAGGTCCATTCGCAGCATATTCACCAGCCTGATCAGCGCGCTTGCGCTGTTTCTGCTCATCGCTCCAGCCCATGCCATTATCGGCACATCTTCACAGATGCAATTGGGCAATCCAAGTGGCGCGACATCCGATCCTAATAATCACAACAATTATTTGCTCCAGCGCGCGGTCGAATCATTCGACTACAGTGACAACAACGGCGAAGTCAATTGGGCCAGTTGGGACCTGACTGCCGCCGACATGGGTTCGTCGGGCCGCGCGCCGTCGTTCTATGTGGATACAAATCTTCCCAACACATTTGTCCGGCTTTCTACCGGCGATTACACTGGGTCGGGTTTTGATCGCGGCCACATGTGTCCATCCGAAGACCGCACCGATAATACGAACGATAATCGGCAGGTTTTCTTCATGTCCAACATCGTCCCGCAACAAGCCGACTTAAACCAGGGGCCATGGCAGAATCTCGAAGCATATTGCCAGGCTTCAGCCAATGCTGGAAATGAAATCCTGTTGATCTGTGGCCCGAGCATTTTTAATGGCTCGCGCATTCAACCGAGCAACAAGGCGGCCATACCGGGTTACACCTGGAAAATCGCGCTGCTCGTTCCTCCTGGCGGCGGGACTGCATTAAGCCGTGTCACCGTCAGCACTCCTGTCATCGCTGTAAAAATGCCAAACATTTCCGGCATTCGCACCGTCAGTTGGTCCAACTATATTACTTCAGCCAGCGTCATTGAGGCGGACACCGGCTTAACGTTTTTCACCGCTTGCTCTGCGAACATCGCGGCGGTTCTGCGCGCGCGTGTTTATAATGCCGTCGCTCCATCCATCACCAGTTTCAGTCCCGGCAGCGGCGCGGTTGGTTCCAGCGTTTCTCTGACTGGAACAGGATTCACCGGCGCATCGCAAGTCGCGTTTAATGGAACCAGCGCCTCGTTCACGGTCAATTCGAGCACCAGCATCAGCGCAACGGTTCCAACCGGCGCGACCAGCGGCTTGATTACGGTGATTGCGCCCGGTGGTCAGGCGACGAGTTCTACGAGCTTTACAGTTACAGGCGGCGGCACTGGTTCAGTCGTCATCAGCCAGGTCTATGGCGGCGGCGGCAACAGCGGCGCGATGTACAAAAACGACTTCATTGAACTTTACAACAAAGGCACCGCTTCCGTTGATTTGAGCACCTACGCCGTGCAATACACCAGCGCAAGCGGCAGCACCTGGTCGGAAACCGTCCTGTCCGGTTCGCTTGCCGCCGGTCACTATTATCTGATCCAGGAAGCCGCCGGCACGGGCGGAACGCAAAATCTTCCCACGCCACAAGCCATCGGCACCATTGCCATGTCGGCCACGGCCGGCAAAGTCGCCTTGACCAAAACGACAACCTTGCTCACGGTGAGTAATCCGAATGGCAATCCGAACCTCGTCGATTTCATCGGTTACGGAACCGCAGACGCGTTTGAAGGCGCAGGCGCTGCCCCCGCTCCGTCCAATACGACTGCTGACCTGCGCGCTGGCAACGGAGCGACCGACACCAACAATAACTCCGCGGATTTCAGCACCGGCGCGCCCAATCCGCGCAATTTTTAGACGGCAGTTCACCATTGTGCCATCGGGCCCCGGCCAATGCGGGGCCCGATTTTTTCATCCGGTTAAATGAGACCACGTTTCCGACAATTGATCGCACTCAGTTTCGTCGTCGCGGGGGTATGCATTGTCGTAGCTCTCATTTGTACGAGACGAGGTAACGAGTCTCAAATTGCGGCGCGCTTGCAGGAAAAAGTTAGAGACTCGTCACCTCGTCTGCTGCGAAAGGAAAACGTTCCGGCTTCCGCCGACGTTCCGGGGTTGGGACCGAAGCTCGATGAAGTCCTGCGCCAATCAGACCCGCGCCAACGTATGTTCGATTTCCGCACCATTCTTGCCCAATGGTTCAACGACAATCCCGATGCCGCCATTCGTTACGTACAGAAGATGACGCCTTCCCCCGAATACACGGAAGGCGTTCTAATCGTTGTGGGCGGACTCGCCGAGAGCGATCCCGAACGCGCCTTGAAACTGGCGCAGACGATGGTCAAGGCCCATGAACAAAACGTCGTTTACAGTGCGATCTTCGATCAAGTCGCAAGCAAAGACCTCTCAGCAGCGGTGCGTTATCTCGACCTGGTTCCAGCCGGTGAAGCGCGAGAAATGGCCTTGCGCTCCTTGAGCACCAGTTGGTCAGACCGCGATCTACCCGCCGCTTTGGCTTGGGCCACCAAACTCAGCGACGCCAAAGATCGGTCCATTGCCATGGAATCAGTGCTTCTCAACATGGCTGCAACCGAGCCGCGCCAGGTCATCGCATTGGCGGAGAAAAATCTGGATCCGGCCACGCGAGACCGAGTCCTTGGCAGCGCCGTTAAGGAACTGGCAAAATCCGACCCGCAAGCAGCCAGCGAAGTTGTCAGCCGTATGCCCGTCGGCGAAGCCCAAACCCACGCCGCCTTCGAAGTCGCTCGCTCCTGGGCCAAGGACAATCCGGAAGCCGCGCTGGCGTGGATGAAAACTTTGCCCGCCGGTGAAACGCAACGATTGGTCTTGAACAATATCCTGGAATCGTGGGGCGCAGATCACCCTACCGATGCGGCAAATTTTGTTGCCAAAATGGAAGACGGTGCGGCCAAAAACGCGGCGGTTACGCACGTTGCTCAGAGCTGGGCCCTTCACGATCCTACCGCAACGGTGCAATGGGCCGAAGGCCTCGCGCCCGGTTCGGCGCGCGATGCTGCTTTCGAAAACATTGCCTCCGGCTGGGCGAGGCGCGATCCGCAGGCTGCGGCGGAATGGGCCCTCACCATTGGCGGCAAAGACGTGGACAATTCCGTTCCGGTTGAGGCCTTAAAAAACGCCCTTTCGTTCTGGGCCCTTGACGATGCCAGATCCGCAGCCGACTTCGTCAAAAAACTTCCCGAAAATCAACAAGCGCAAGCCGTCGGAGCGGTGGCTCAAACCCTCGCGCAACAAAACGTTTCCGAGGCGATGGAGTGGGCACAATCCTTGCAAAACAATGATGCGCGCTCGTCCGCTATTCGCGAAGTAATCAACCGCTGGGCCGGCAACCAACCCAATGAAGCCGCTCGCTGGGTCCTGGGGCAGGACGAAAGTGATAACCGCGCCGACCAGGTGCGCTGGGTCATGACGCAGTGGGTCATCGGCGGGCAAGCACAAGCCGAAGCATGGGCTCAAACTTTGCCCGCAGGCAAATCTCGCGACGCCGCGCTGGAAGTCCTGTCCAAATCCCGGCTTATTGCTCAATAAGCACAGTGAGAGTTGAACCTCCTCTCCCCCTCTCAGGAGGAGAGGGCCGGGGAGAGGAGGTTCAACTCTCGGGTTTCCCAAAGAAATGCCGCGGCATAATTATTAGCCGCCGGTTTTGCGAGATTGAAATGCCCGCGGTATGATGCCAATGTCACTGGCATGAATCATCTGGCGCGTGCCAGGAAAGTTTTCGATATCGAGTTGGCGGCGTTAAAAAGCGTCCGCTCGCAACTCGATGATTCGTTTTCCGCCGCCGTCGAAACAATTATTCAAACGCTCGAGCAGCGCGGCAAAATTGTCGTCGTTGGCATCGGCAAATCCGGCAACATCGGCCAGAAAATCGCGGCGACGTTGACCAGCACCGGCTCAACCAGCGTGGTCTTGAACACCGTCGATGCACTCCACGGCGATCTTGGCGTGGTCAACGATGGTGATGTCGTGCTCGCCCTGAGTTACTCCGGGGAATCAGAAGAAATCCTGAACCTGATTCCGCATCTTAAACGTTTCTCTGTAAAAATCATTTCCCTGACCGGCGGAGCCAAATCGTCATTGGCACGTTACAGCGACGTAGTCGTGAAGTTGAAAGTGCACAAGGAAGCATGCCCGTTCAATTTAGCCCCGACCGCCAGCACCACGGCCATGTTGGTAATGGGCGATGCGCTCGCCATGGCGGTGCTGCAGGCGCGCGGGTTCAAAGAAAAAGATTTCGCGCGGCACCATCCCAACGGCGCCATTGGCCGCACTCTCTTGTTGAAGACCAAAGACATCATGCGCAGCCAGGCGCTTAATGCCGTCGCCGAACAATCATTAACCGTGCGCGAAGCATTGATGATTATGATCCGCGCGCAGTCCGGCAGCATCAGCATCACCAACGCGCGTGGAAAATTAGTTGGCGTATTTACGGACGGCGATTTGCGGCGCCACATGGCCAAAGATGGCGATGATTTACTGAAGAAATCACTGGCGACAGTGATGACGCCCAACCCGATTTGTGTGCGCGACGATGCCCTCGCCCAGGAGGCGTTGAAAATCTTTAACGAACGCAAAATCGACGATTTGATCGTTGTGAACCGGAAAAAAGAACCGGTCGGTTTGATTGATTCGCAGGACCTGCCGAAATTGAAACTCATGTGAAAACCATTTTGCTCATGACGTTACTTGCTTCCACCGCCGCCCTGGCCCAGGAGAAACCGCAGGACAAATTTCTGCGCGCAGAACAATTCAAGCAAAAGATAACCAAAACGTTGCAGGCTGATTACCTGTTATTCCTGCCAAAAGATTACGACGCCAAAAAGCAATGGCCCTTGATTCTTTTTCTGCACGGCGCGGGTGAACGCGGCAATGACGTTTGGCGCGCGGACATTCACGGGCCCACCAAATACATCGCGGCCCACCCGGATTTTCCTTTTATTCTTGTCGCGCCAGTTTGCCGGGGCGGCGACGAGCATTGGTCCGACGAAACAACGGCTGCGCTGTTGGATTCGACCGTCAAAAAATATAAAGTGGACCGGTCGCGGGTTTATTTGACCGGCTTGAGCATGGGCGGATATGGCGCATGGAGTTTAGCAATTGCTCATCCGGAAAAATTTGCTGCCGTCATTCCTATCTGCGGTGGCGGCGATACACTGCATCTCGCGCTGGCCCGGCTGAACTACCTGACTCCCAAGACAACCGCAGAGTTGAAATCGTTAGCGGTCTGGGCCTTTCACGGCGCGAAGGACACGGTGATTCCGCTCAGTGAATCAGAGCACATGATCTCCGCGCTCAAGGCGCTGGGTGCCAAAGATGTAAAACTAACGGTTTATCCGAATGCGGAACACAATTCCTGGGAAGAGACCTACAACAATCCCGAAATTTACGATTGGTTATTGGCGCACAAGCGCACTCATTAATCCAACCCCGACGCCATTCGCGCGCGTTTCAGCACTGTTTGTGCTAATGCGCGAGCCTTGACTGCGCCGTCGGTCAAAACTTTGTGCACATAATCCAGGTTCGCCGCCAATTCCGCGCGCTTCTTTCGCGCGTCGGCAAAATAATTCCAATACTGCTCGAACAGCGCCTTCTTCAGATCACCATAGCCGAGTCCGCCGGCGCGTAATCGATCTTCAAAGTCCTTGGCCACACTCGGCGTTGCCACCAATTTCAAAAGCTGGATGGCGAGGTTCTTTTCCGCGTCAGGCTTCGGTTCCTGCGGCGTGCGGCTGTCCATCACCAAACCCATTACTTTTTTGCGTAATACTTTTTCGTCGCCGAAAATCTCAATCGTGTTGTTGTAACTCTTGCTCATCTTTTCGCCATCAATTCCGGGCACGGACGCGACGTCTTCTCGAATTTTCTCCTGCGGCAGGATAAAAGTTTGGCCATAAGTCTCGTTAAACTTGACGGCAACATCACGCGTCACTTCCACATGCTGCTTCTGGTCCTTGCCCACCGGCACGATGTTCGAGTCATAGATCAAAATGTCCGCCGCCATCAAAACCGGGTAAGCAAAAATGCCGTGATTCGGCGAAATCCCGTGCGCAATTTTGTCTTTGTAAGAATGGCAACGTTCCAGCAGGCCCATTGGCGTCAACGTGGTCAACATCCACGCTAACTCGGTGACCTCGGGCACATCCGACTGCATAAAAAACACCGCCTTTTTCGGATCCAGACCGCACGCCAAAAAATCCAGCGCTACATCCAGTGAATTTTTCCGCCGTTCCGCCGCGTCGAACAGCGACGTCATCGAATGATAATTGGCGATAAAATAAAAAGCCTCGCCCTGGTCCTGCAATTCGATCGAGGGCTTCATCATCCCAAAATAGTTCCCCACGTGGAGCGCCCCAGAAGGTTGTATGCCAGACAAAATTCGCATCGCTGGAACTTAAACGAATTTCCCTCGCAGAAAAGGGCAAAGAAATGAACCGAAAAACGGCGTCGTGAAAGCCCCGAAATTTTAAGCGGCCTCAGCGCGCGGCAGTTCGATCCAAAAGGTGCTGCCCTGCCCACTGGCGGAATCGACGCCCACATGGCCCTTCATTCGTTCAACCCCTTGCTTCACGATGGCGAGCCCAATACCGGTGCCCGTGTATTCGTTATTGCTGTGCAGCCGTTCAAAAGCGCGGAAGATCCGTTCATGATGTTCAGGCGCAATGCCAATGCCGTTGTCGTGCACCCACAAACGGACATTCTTGCCATTGGTCGTCGTCTGCGCGCCCACGCGAATGCGCGGACGGGAATCGGGATGACAAAACTTCAATGCGTTGGCAATGAGGTTGGTCAGGATTTGTTCCAGGACGGCGTTGTTGCCCCACACCTCCGGCAGGTTCGGCTGCACCGTAATTTCTGCCCGTTTGGTCTGGATATCGTCGCCCAGCGTTTGCACGACTTTCTGGGTCATCGCATTCAGATCGAGCGCAGAGAAGGTCAAATCCTGCTGGCTCAATCGGCCGAATACCAGCAAGTCCATGATTAAGCGGTCCATGCGCTGTGCCGAATCGATGATGCGCTGGGCGTAATGCCGGCCGGCTTCATCCAGGCGCGGTCCGTAATCATCCACGATCGCCGCGGCGAAACCGGCCATCGAACGCAAGGGCGCGCGCAAATCGTGGGCGATGGTGTAACAAAAACTCTCCAGGAACGCGATCGTCTCGCGCTGGCTGGCCGTCCGTTCTTCCACGCGACGTTCCAGTTCGCTCGCATGCCGGGCCAATTCATCCTGGCCCTTTTGCAACGCGTCCAGCATGTCGTTGAAGGTATCGGTCAGCTGCCCACATTCGTCTTCCGAATACTTCGGCACCCGGGCACTGAAGTCGCCCCGGTCTTTAACCAGTTGCGCGGAGCGGGCCAGTTCGAGAATGGGACGCGATATCAGCCGTTGCAGCCAGGCGGCGAAGAACAGGGCAATCACCAGCAACACCAGCGAGATGACACCAAAAATGGCGGCGTAATGCGGTAAGGCTGCAAACGGCGATTCCAAATCGTAGCGCAAGAAAACCTGCCCAATCATGTCGCTCCCGGAATTAATGTGCCGAAACAGGAGCAATGAATTTTTTTCAAACCGATGCGAGTCAATTTCCGGCACCGGAAATTCGTATGAACCCAGGTCGGCGCGCACGCAGCTCGCAAAGACCATCCCGTCTTTATCGTAGATGCAGGCGGCGGCAATCTGGTGATTGGCTTTGACGCGGCTCAAGATTTCGTCCGCGAGATTCTTGTCGTCAAAATCAAGGGCGGGTTGGGCACTGACTGCGATAATACCCGCTTCCGAGGAGAGGTTCTTTAATGCGTTCTCTTCGAAAACGAACACTTCATAAACCAGCAGCGCGACCATCGTTAACACAAGGGCGAAAAGGCTGGTCAAGAGAATGACCAGTGTGACCTTGCGTTGAATCGAAATGTCGCGAAAGGGGCGCATGATTAGAGGGCAACTACCGCGGACTGTCTGAATATAGCATAGATGCCGTTTTTAGCATCTTGGCACTAATTTTTAAATTCGCGCGCTCGGCTGTCGCGCGATTGATTTCGAACCGCACATAACGCTCGACAATGACAAAGCCGATGGCGCCGCCGCGCGGGGCAAACCGCTCGATATCGCTGACGGTCACAACAGGCTTGCCGTTAAAAGCCCCAAGGACCTCGACCAGCCTCGGCTCCATCGACCGGCTGATAAAAACCACGCTCGCGCTTTGGATCGGTTCAGGGCGAGAAGCGCGAACGACGACAAAGGAGCGCCCATCCACTGTTTTACCCTCTAGCGCTTTGTCCAGAACATCTCCGAAGGGGTCGTTGCCGAGAATTCCAACGACAATCGGCCCGGTCATTTGCGCTGAATTTGTTGGCCAGGAAATGTATTTGGTGAAGTTGAATAGATATGCCGCCTTGACCTTGTATTCCAGGGCAGCGTCCGTGAATTGATCCCGGGCCCAAATCGTCAGGACCAATGACGCGAACGCGAGACACCGTCCCCACGCATAAAGTGGGGGTGTGCGACGGCGCAACATGGTGACATATCAACTTAGGAATTGGGCCGCTGAAATCAAATCAGGGATTAGCCGTAATGAGTTTTCAGCGCAAGCCTCAGTTCAACGTGGGTAACAGCCGGCGGGAGCGGCATTCAAGCAAACAGACCAAGCCCCTTCCGTCGGCATTGGCAATGGCTTAGCGCCGCATCGATTTGGGGGCTTTGATCACTGCCGCGCGCATCAAGGCGCGGAAAGAGCGGACCAACGGCTCGCGAATCATTGGCGGCACTTCCCGCAATTCCTCTACCAGATCGCGTTCCCACTTCTCGGGAAACGCCATGCGATGGGTGCGGCGGGCTTTAAGTGTTTCGGGTTTTTCCTTGAGCAACAACAGCTTGAACAACCGCAAGGTGACGGCGCTGGGCCGTACCGGCGAGTTGCTCCGCACAATCTGGCTCAAGGCGCTGGGCGTCATCCCCAGTTGACGCGAGGCTTCAGCCTGGGACCAGCCGGACGCCTGCAATAACTCCCGGAATTCCTGCTTGGGATCTAATTCTTGCATAATTAAATAATTACATTTTTATTGTTGACAGTGTAGCAACTTACTGTAATAACTACAGCATAAGGTATGCGTGGGGGTTTGCCAACAGGAAAAACGGGGGAGCGGGAGCCTTTGTCCTGATCGTCATCTTATCCTTAATCTTAATCCGATTAAGATTAAGATCAGGATTAAACCAAGAGATTTTCCCGCCCTCTGTCCTTACCGCAAATCCCGCCCTGCGCCGCCGTCCGTTAGCGCGTTCATGACGCGCGAGGCGGGACCCGGTTGGGGGCTGTAACACAACCGCAGGCGGCGCATTCAATTTTTAACAGCGAACCAGAAATCAAAATGAAAATACAAAACCAAACCTGCCGGACAAAATCCGCATCAACCCGCCTTTGCCATCCACGGACCATTGCGCGAAGATTCAAGACCACGACGCTTCCGGGCCGCCGCCCGACGCCATCGCCCTGTGCACTGACACAAAAGGATTCGGCGATCGTGCTTCCCATTCTAGCGCGACTTACTCCTCGCGCCGACGGGACATTCATCATGAAACCGACACTAACAGAATCGGCAGTGGATGCCTGGATCACGCCGTCGCAAGCCTGCAAAATCCTTGGCATTAAAGGCGCCGGCATTTATCGATTGCTCGATCCAGCGTGTCCCTTCCTGATCTTCAAACGTCCGCTCCCGAAGAAAATTTTGGTGAACCTGCGTTCCGTTATGCTTTTAGGCGAGGCCACCCAGGACCCTGAATTCTGGGAATCAACCCACTTACAACGGGCGTTCCGGCAAAAATTGAATCAAATAACCCAAAGTGAAACGGTGAACTGAGCGGCGATTACCTGCCCGGTACCGTCGAGCGTGATTTAAAACCCAGGCGCGAAGGTTGATCCTGCCAGTCCCTGTTCGGCAGGCTGACTGGAGGCGGCCATTTGGTTTTTTCATCCTGTAATTTAAACAACTCCGAATGGCCATCGCCAAAATTCCAACAAAAAGCGCGGTTGTGCCGGTCCGAAGGCATATCGGCAAAAGGGCGGCCATCGCTCATGTCCACAAAAAACCAGGCATCGTTGATGCTTTTTTCGTGCTCGTCAATCAGCACCCAAATTCGCGCCGGACCCGATGCAGCCAGATCGCTATCTTTCATATAACAGCGGAAACCAGTATTCCCGCTGATGCCCATCATACGGGTCGTCCCAACCCAGCCGTTCATTGAATAGCTTCGCACCCGAAGTTGTTTGTTGGCGTTAACGCTTACATCGGCGGGACAGTGGTAGATTTTGACGTTCGAATTATAGGGAAAGAACTTTGCCTTTCGCACTGTTTCGATATTGCTCGAATCCAGAACGCCGGGAGTGACCTGGCCATAAGTGCCGGGATTATCACTCATGTCGCCCTGCACCCAGGCGTTGGTGCTCAGCGGGTAAACGGGGGTGTTGTCGGCCAGTTTCCCGCCATAATCGTTGAAGTACATTTGAAAACAAAGGCCAAGCTGCTTGAGATTGTTCAGGCAGGAAATTTGTTGCGCCTTCATTTTGGCCCGGCTTAACGCGGGCAAGAGCATCGCCGCCAGAATCGCAATAATAGCGATTACCACGAGGAGTTCAATGAGAGTGAAGCCGGAAGGGATTACCTTTCGGCGCCGACATGGGTTCATAGACGTGAATACTTTGCTTAATTGACGGGCGACCGTCAAGCATTCGGGCATGCGTTTATCTGTGCGTTTGAGAGCACAGAACCCGTTTTGGAGCAAAATGGATGCGGGTTTTAATCGCGTAGCGATTGTTTGCAAAGCAGCCCGTGGGATTTGTCCCACGGGCTGCTTCTCAAACCGCTGCGCGGCTAATACCTCCCGGCGCTCAGCCCGAGATACGACTGCTCCGGCCTGCCTGCGGGAGCGGGACGCCACTCCATGGCGATGTCCACCACCCGGCGCATTTGTTTAAACCACCATTGGGCGCGCGTAGGAGGATGAGCATTGCGGCTCGCAGCGGCCAATGGTTGTTGTTCGAAACCGAGTTCCATTTGATTTGTCGTGTGCATATTGTGCCTTTCTTCACGACAACTCTACGAAGACTGGTTGGACAAAAGCTGTCCAACCAGAAATTAATTTTGGGGAACAATCTCTAGGCGGCGGCGCCTTTTTTCCCAAACCATTTTTTGAAGAACGAAAAGGTCGCCAGCCTTTTTAGCCTCTCTATCGAGTGTGTCGGCGATATTCCGCGCGGACACACGTCCCGGCAATTTCCCAGGGTATGACAACGAAATGCGCCAGATTCGCCCGTTACCAACTCCAGGCGCTCCTGGCGTCGTCCGTCACGCGGGTCGGTCACCAGACTCAACGCCCGGTTCAACGCCATTGGCCCAACATATCGCGGGCTCAACGTCACCAGAGTGCAACTGGAATAGCAGGCCGCGCAATCAATGCACTGCGGTTGATTGTTGAGCGCGCGCCCTTCTTTGCTCGCTGCTGGAATCTGGTAAAAATCTTTTGTATCGAGATCTTTGCGGGGCACGAAATACGGCAGCGTCCGCATGTAAGCGCCGAAGAACGGCGCGAGGTCCACCGCCAGGTCCCGCACCACCGGCAAATTCCGCAACGGCTCAATCTTCAAATTGTTCCCCACCGTTTTTATGAGCGTGCTGCAGGTCAATCGTTCGCGTCCGTTGACGACCATGGCGCACGAACCACACATGCCGACGCGGCAGGAAAATCGAAAAGCCAGGTCGGGCACCGGGCCGCGTTGCAAGGCAAAGAGCGCGTCCAAAATGCTGGCCCTCTCGCCCATCTCCAATTCATGGCGCTCCCATCGGGCGCTTTTATCTCCGGCGGCGGAGCGCCGAATGGAGACGGCTACTATTGACATTGGCACAATGTAGCGAGCGCGCCGATTTGTTGGAAAGAATTTTTGTTTGAAAAACAAATTGAAATTTCGAAATTCAGCCTTTGCGCGCCCTGTGCGAAAGCTGAGCCCAGCAAACGCATTTCTGCTGGTTGTATTCATTCCAAACAACGCATTACCTTGAGGTGGAATGACCAACCCTTCGAACATCACCATTTTGATGGCCGAAGATTCCGAGGACGACCGCTTTCTTTATGGCCGCGTTTTCGAAAAACTCGCCTTCAGGAATTTTCGCTTTGTGACCAACGGCGAGGACGTCATCGCCTATCTGCGCGCCGATGGAAAGTATAGCGACCGGGATATCTATCCGTTTCCCGATTGGTTGATCCTCGACTTGAAAATGCCCCGCAAGGGCGGCTTCGAAGTGGTCAAGTGGCTGCGCGAACACCCGGATTGCAGCGTCATTCCCACAATTATTCTGTCCTCATCGGTCATTCCTTCGGACGTGAAATATGCCTATCAACTGGGGGTGAACACTTTTTTCAGCAAACCGCACACGCAAGGCGAGCTGCTGGACTTGATCCAAATGCTTCTCACGTATTGGTGCAAAGCTGAAGTTCCCGAGCCACCGCCGACTCACAAATGCGGATAATTTACGGCGCCACGCGCGCGGTTAAACGATAAAATCCCGCGCCTTGCGTCTGCGCAAGGTTGAAGACGCCTTCACCATTCGCGCCGACTGCCGGCGAGAGCAACAACGTGGACCACGTTCCGTTGATCGTCGCTTTGAATTGCAGATTGTAAATTCGCCCGCCTTGGTAAGGAGAGAATGAAAGCGTTGCGCCGTTGCCGGATTTTTGCAGGTTGAAATTCAATTGCGACGCTCCATCATTCGGCGACGTGCCCAAAATATATTCTGTATAATTGGAATAGCCGTCTCCGTCCGCATCGGCGGTTCCGCTGACAGAGTTGGTGCCGAAATAGAATTGCGACCACCAACCCGGCGGTGTGCCGACACCGTTGTTCATCGGATTGTCCTGGCCAGCCGAATAAATAAATCGCACCGCATCCGCCGCCACGAGTTTGTCCGGTTCGCCCGTATTGTTCATGATGGTCACTGAGCCATCGCTGCCCGCCGCGAAATCAACCTGCGTAGCCAGCGTGCGCCATTGTCCGCCGCCGCCCGTCTGGTCCACACTCGCAAAAATGGGATCGCCCGCGCCCTGGATCAGCACCTGAGCATTCGCGCTGTATTGCGTGTTCTGCGGATACCAAATTGAAACGTCATATTTTCCCGCGACCGGCATATTAGGCACATACGCCGCGGTTGCATCCGGCGAGAATGGGTCGGCGGTGGTATAAGCCAATTGACAATAAGAACCATAGCGCGAACCGACCGCGCTCGCGGCCCAAAAACCCGAATAACTGGCGTCTGGATTATCCAAAATAATTGTGGCCACCGTCGAAAAACTGCCGGTTTCGGTATAAATCAGGCCGTCGACCACCGAAACGACTTCGAAATAATACGTTGCATCGGGCACCAATCCGCTCAGGAAAACTGCGTGGTTGGTGCGCAGCGTTGAATCAAGCGTCGAGATGGCGCCGTAACTTGTGCTCAAACCGTAGGCCACCTGCGTCGTCGCGTTGGAAAAAGTTTGCCAGGTGATAAACGCCGCGGACGGAAACGCTTGCGCCTGCACCCCGGTAATCATCGGTGGCAATGCCACGACGGTCGTAACAATCGACGCCTGATTGTTTGAACTGTCCGGGTCCGGTTCGTTGGCGGAGACACTGACAACGTTGGTGTAATCGCCAATGGCTGTTGGCAAAGTCTGCAGCAGGGTAAACGTCGCCACCGCGTTAAGCGCGAGATTGCCGGTGTTGAACGTGACCGTCGTTCCATCGTTCGTATACGTGCCTTGCGACACCGTGACGGCGCCCACAATCGTGCCGGCCGGCAAAATGTCTTTGACCGTCACGCTGGTTGCGGGTGAACTGCCGAGGTTGGTCACTGAAATCGTGAACGCCGCCGGATAGCCGGTATAGGTCGTTGGGTTGGGCGAAGAAATCCCAATGCCAAGGTCTGCCGGGCTGACCGCGACGACGGTGCTCACACTATTGTTGCCCGCCGCCGGATCCGGCGCTTCGGAACTAACCGATGCGTTGTTGGTCAGGAAACCGATCGCCGTGGGAGAAATGCGAATCAACACTTGCGCGAATCCGTTGCTCGCCAGATTCCCCAACCGGCAAACAACTGAAGTGGGACTATTTGAAAGCGTGCCCTGGCTGCTCGACACCGAAAGAATCGTCACCGGCGGCGAGAATAAATTGGTCAGGATTGCGTTCGTAACCGCGAGCGGCCCGGCGTTTGATATGCTCAGCCCGATGGTCAAAGGCACGCCTACTGCAGCGGGCAACGGGCCGTTAGTCGCAGTCAAAATCAAATCGGCCCCGGCAATTGGCGAGACGAACAAATTAATCAAATTGGTTCCCGGCGATCCCCATCCAGTACAAAGGTCGTAACCTGGCACGGCAAAAAATTTTCCATTGCTGAGATCGCTTTCCAGCACATTGGGATCCTAAGCTTAGAATTCCACGTGGACAAGTTGTCGC
>JADMIO011281602.1_pt1 | contig 108746 bp, 95 predicted proteins | sample 8958161 | NCBI WGS metagenome assembly JADMIO01 (sample SAMN16585339, study PRJNA669376) | soil metagenome | isolation source: Crop rotation soil | place: USA: Cullars Rotation, Alabama | collected 2011
GCCGCGACTTCAAGTCACGTGAATTCCAAGCTTCGGATCCCACTGTGCTGGAAAGACAGACATAAAGAATTGTTAGCGGATAGGCCTGAATTGGTCGCTATCTATGAAACTTTGAGTAATAGCATTAAAAAAACACTTTAATCGTGTAATTGCGGTTTTTGGTGCTTATTTTTGACGGAAATTATGAGTATTTATAAATTAAAAATAAATTTTGAAGAGCAAGGCAAGTCACCGGTTGAACTTCCCATCGCCAGTGGCGAATCGGTACTTGAAGTATGTCTTGACAACGGAATAGAGCTGCAGCACAATTGCGGCGGTGTATGTGGCTGTAGTACCTGCCATGTGTATGTAAACAAAGGTATGGACGACCTGCAGGAGATCTCAGACAAAGAAGAGGACTTCATCGACAGGGCTGTGCGGCCGAAGATTACCTCCCGTCTGGGATGTCAATGCGTAGTGATCAGTGGTGACATCGAAGTAACCATTCCTGATCAATCTGAATTTTTAGGGCATTAATTAAAACAAAAACATACTATGCAAGATAAGTTTGCACTGCCAATTTATTGGAATGATCATGAAGACATTGCACAGGAACTTTATGAGAAGTTCGGTGATGAGTTCAATGAGGCTAAGATTTACCGCATCAGGTTTACTGAACTGGTAGAATGGGTACTTGAACTTCCTAATTTCAAGGGCACCAGAGAAGAAAGTAATGAAGGACATCTGGAGCAAATCCAGTCGGCCTGGGTTTACGAATGGAGAGATAACCAGGACTAGACCATGTTTCTGCAAAAACTCAAAGCAATTTCCACTTTTATCTTTGATGTCGACGGTGTGCTGACAAACGGGGATATTCTGGCCTCAGACTCGGGGGAGTTTTTGCGGACTTTTAACATCAAAGATGGCTATGCCCTCCAGCTGGCCGTAAAACGTGGGTACCGCGTCTGCATCATCTCCGGAGGAAGGGGAAAAGCCATGCAGCAACGCTTTGAAGGACTCGGAATTCAAGAGATCTTTTTGGGGGTGTCCGACAAAGTACGGGTATACCAGGATATTCTTGATCGATATGACATCGGCAGCGACGAAGTGCTCTATATGGGTGATGACGTGCCCGACCTAAAAGTGATGAGGCTGGTTGGCTTGCCTGCCTGTCCAGCGGATGCTGTCGCTGAAATTAAGGCCATCTCCGAATACATTTCCCCTTATAATGGGGGCAGGATGGCCGTACGTGACATCATTGAAAAAACCATGCGTGTACAGGAACAGTGGTTCGATGAAAATCCCTCTGCTGCCGACTCCGGTAAATAGCTCCCTCCAGAACATCACCTGCAAATCAGCCTGTCATTTTGATTTTTCGTGTAACAGTGATGTTACCTTTTCGGCATTAAACTTCTTCGCCGGCTCCTCCTCTAAATCATACAAAACACAGCTAAATAATGAAACCTGGGAGGTAGAGGTTTGAGTTGTACCTTCTGAAGTTTCTAAAATTAAAAAAGAATCACATGAAAAAAGTATTGATCATCTGCGGTTTGTTATTCAGTGTAATGACATTCGCACAAGCACAAGACGGCGGTCGTAAGATGCCAAGTCCTGAAGAAAGAGCACAAAAAACAACAGAGAGACTCGCGGAGAAGCTGAGTCTTACTGAAGATCAGAAAACAAAGGTATCTGCCATTTACCTGGAGCAAGCCAATGCAATGGTTAAATTGCGTGAGGAAAAAACAGGTGACCGGGAAGCGATGCGTGCGGCGATGACGAAATCGAACGAAGATGCAGAGGCTAAAGTAAATGCGCTGTTGAATGATGACCAGAAGAAAACATTTGCTGCCTGGAAAGTGGAACGTCAGGAACGCATGAAAAAAATGGGTAATGGTGGACCTGGAAGAAAAAAAGACAAATAACTAAACCAGACATCTTTAACAATGGGAGCGGCCTTATGGCCGCTTTTATTTTTTCAGGGCAGTTCAAATTGCCTACTTTTGTGGTTTCAGACCAACATTTATATTTAAGATATGTATCAACAGCAACTTCCCATTGTCCTCGCCTCTAAGTCGCCACGCCGCCAGGAATTGTTAACCGCCATGAACCTGAACTTCAAGGTGTTATTAAAGGATGTGGATGAAAGTTATCCCGATACGTTGCTTCCTGCAGAAATCGCAGTATACATTGCGGAGAAAAAGGCGGCCGCATTTGTTGATGATGCCAGGGACACCATTGTAATCACTGCAGATACCATCGTTGCGTATAACGGAGAGATCCTGGGCAAACCGGAGGACGAGCTGCACGCTGTGGAGATGCTCACTAAACTTTCAGGGACCAACCATCAGGTGTTCACAGGGGTTAGCCTCTCCCTGAATGGTCATATGCGATCTTTTTATGATGTTACGGAAGTATTTTTTAATGTGCTCAGCCGGGAACAGATTGATTATTACATTAAATATCACCAGCCATTTGACAAGGCAGGTTCCTATGGGATTCAGGATTGGCTTGGTTATGTTGCAGTGGAGAAAATCATCGGTTCTTATACCAATGTCATGGGACTTCCAACTGAAAAATTATATAAAGCCCTATCAGGTTTTTAAAGCTTGATTTAGTTTTTGTTGATTTATTTGAATGGGTAGACTCGTGGGGCGAGCTATGCCTCAGATTCGGCAATGCTGTACAGCACACCCATTTTTAGGTCGTAGGTAGAGAGGCTCATCCTCTGTATTCCTGAAATCCAAAGGACGTAGTCTGTGAGTAATGATGCCATCACAATCATGTCGACACGCAAAGGGATCAACCCTGGCATAGCTGCGCGTTCTTCATGCACAGATTTGATGAATGTCGCAGATAGTTGCTGATACGCATGCAGGTCGATGGGATGATGCTTCAGCGACTTGACGTCAAGCTCTGGTTCGAGCATGCCTGCAAAAGTTTCAAATGCGCCTGCAGAGCCAATCAGATGTTTGGGCTGATGTTTACGAATGGCCTCCCTGAGCGTAGCCGTTTGCTTATCCAGGTGTGTCCTGATGTGCTGCTGGTCTTCCTCACTGATCGGATCAGAATGAAAATATGCCTGCATCAAACGCGCGGCGCCGAGGTCATAGCTTTTCTTCCATAACAGTTCCTTTTGATTACAGAGGATAAATTCGGTACTTCCACCGCCAATGTCCATGATGAGGGAGGTTTCTTCAATAAGGCCGGTCGCTCTGACTCCTTTAAAGATGTACTCCGCTTCTTCATCGCCACTGATGGTGGTAATGATGATGCCGGATCGGCCCTTTGCTGCTTTTACAAAGTCCTGTCCGTTGGAGGCGCTGCGCACTGCAGAGGTCGCAGTGGCCCTGACCGTAGTAACTCCGTGTTTTTTGATTTCTTGCGCGAACTGCTCCAATGCAACAAGTCCCCGTTCAAAAGCTTCGGGAATAATGATGTTTTCATTGAGCCTGCCTTCACCCAAACGCACTGGCTGATTGGTTTTGTACAAAATATCCAGATCCCCAGTATTGCTGTATGCAGCAATGATGAGGTGAAAAGTATTTGTGCCAAGGTCTATTACTGCTGCTTTCATTTTTTAACGTCTGTATCTGGTGCTGTCAACGAATATCGTCAATGGCCCGCTAAAAACTTAAGACTTGGTGAAAATACTTTTAAGTTTATCGATTAGCCCGGTTTTCCGCTGTCGCTGTTTTTCAGTGCCGATGAGGAAGCCGTACGGTTGCAGTTCAGGGACATGATCACAGATGATCTTAACAATGCCCAGCAGGGGAATGGCCAGGATCATTCCTGCAATTCCCCAGATCATTTCACCGAGTACAATGACCAGGATGGTAAAAAGTGGATTGATATTGACCTGTTCGCCAACAATGAGTGGTTCGAGGATATAAGTCTGCAGGAACTGCACTAATGCGTAGGTAACCAATACACCAATGATCATCTTCGAATCACCCCCCTGTACCAAGACGGAAAGAACAGTAAGTGATGTACCCGTAAGGTTCCCGACGAAAGGTATGATTTCCAGAATGCCACATAATACCGCAAAAAAAAGCGCCCCTTCTACACCAACGATGCTGAACCCAATGCCGTACATGATCCATAGCACCACAATCATGGCGCCCAGGCCACTTAAATACTGCTGTGACACTTTGCCTGCACGGTGTACAATCAGATCGGCCCTGGTCTTCTCATCCTGCGGCACCAGTTTCAGGATGAACTTCTTGATGTGGCTGCGGTTGAAAAGAAAAAGAAACATATAAACCAGTACGAGTACGGTATTCACCAGGATGCCCATGATGCTGCCTGCAAAGCTGGCCAGCATGCTGCCCGTGCCGCTACCTCCCGACTGACCCTGTTGTTTCACCAGCTCTTCCTGTTGGGTAGGACTGATGCCTACTTGTTGCTGAAACCATTGCTGAAGGCTACTTAAAAGTTCAGTAAGGCGTTTTTTCATGTCGTCCATGTTTTCCACCATTCCACTAAGCTGCCATGATAAGAGGAGGACAATAACGGCAACCACCATTACAAAGAGTAGTATGCACAGGAATGAGGCCATACCTCTACCCATACCCTTGCTTTCCATCCAGTTGGAAAGGCGGATAAACAGCATGGAAAATACTGCTGCAAGTGCTACAGGGATCAGGAATTCTGCAGCAAAATATAATCCCGCAAACAGCAGGACGATGAATAAGAGGACGTTTACAGTGCGTTGAAGTTTTTTCATAGTTGGTCGTTAAGCAGACAACAACCGATCTGATGTAAAGTTTTGGTATAAAAAAAGCCACCCGAAGGTGGCTGATTGTTATTGATATCTTACTTACTCAAAGTACTCTTTCATCTTCTCAAAGAAGCTCTTATCATTCTTTCCAGGCTGAGGTTTGAAGTTCGGAGAATCTCTGAGTTTTTCAAGGATTTCTCTTTCCTCGGCACTCAGTGCCTTCGGTGTCCAGATGTTCACATGGATGATCTCATCACCGCGATGATAGGAGTTCACCTCTGGGATACCCTTTCCTTTCAGGCGTAGCAGCTTACCGCTTTGCGTACCAGGTTCTATTTTGATTTTTGCTTTTCCATCTATCGTAGGCACTTCTGCGCTGTAACCCAATGCAGCATCCACAATGGACACATGGAGGTCATATACTACGTTGTTACCTTCGCGTTTTAAGGTTTCATGAGGAATTTCCTCAATGAGGATGATCAGGTCGCCTGGAATGCCTCCATTAGGGGCCGCGTTACCTTTTCCGCTCATGCTCAGCTGCATGCCGTCACTTACACCGGCAGGAATGTTGATGGTAATGGTTTCCTCACCACGAACGATGCCTTCGCCATGGCATGAAGTACATTTAGAAGTGATCTGTGAACCGCTTCCGTTACAGGTAGGACAAGTGGAGGTGGTTTGCATCTGACCGAGGATGGTGTTGGTCACCCTGCGCACCGCACCACTGCCACCGCAAGTTTTACAAGTGCTCACTGATGAGCGGTCTTTTGCTCCTGTACCGTCACAGGTCTTGCAGGTCACCTGTTTATTGACCTTGATTTTTTTCTCTGTGCCATTGGCAATCTCTTCAAGGGTAAGTTTTACTTTGATGCGCAGGTTGGTCCCTTTTGCTACCCTGCGACCGCCGCGTGACTGCTGCCCGCCGCCGCCAAAGAAGCTCTCAAAAGGACTGCCGCCGCCGCCACCGAAGATGTCTCCAAACTGGCTGAAGATGTCTTCCATGTTCATGCCGCCACCGCCGTAGCCACCACCTGAAGCACCTCCAACACCCGCATGGCCATAATGGTCATAACGTTGTTTCTTTTCCGGGTTGCTCAAAACCTCGTAAGCTTCAGCAGCTTCCTTAAATTTTTCCTCAGCACTTTTATCATCCGGGTTTTTATCCGGGTGATACTTTATGGCCAGCTTACGGTAGGCTTTTTTTATCTCTTCGGTGGATGAGCTTTTGGCCACGCCAAGCACATCATAATAATCTCTTTTGCTCATAAAATATTAACTGCCTACAACGACTTTGGCGAAACGGATCACTTTATCATTTAAGGTATATCCTTTTTCCAGTTCGTCTATAACTTTACCTTTTAATTCTTCGTTTGGAGCCGGTATCTTGGTGATGGCTTCATGAAGGTCAGTGTCAAAAACAGTGTTTTTGCTTTCCATTTCCTTCAGACCTTTTTGTGCCAGGACGCTTTTCAGTTTGTGATGTACCAATGCCACACCTTCCAGGATAGGTGTTACGTCAGTTGCATTTTCCATTGCTTTATTGGCACGGTCAAAATCGTCCAGTACCGGAAGCAATGAAACTACTACTTCCTTACCTGCAGTCTGTAACAATTCCACGCGTTCTTTCTGTGTACGACGTTTGTAGTTGTCGAACTCTGCAAAAAGGCGCAGATATTTATCATTTAATGCGGCAACTTCTTGTTGTAATTTTTCCTCAGCTGAGATTTCAGGTTGAACGTCTTCAGTTGCGGCGGCATCTGCACTTTCGTCGGCTTGCTCGTTTTTCAACTGCTCATCAGCAGTGTTTTCCAGATTAGGATCTTCGATGTCGTTTGTTTTCTTCTTGCTAAACATGGTATAGTAGAATTTTTGGTGGTAAACTCAAAAGTTTTGCCAATAAAAAATTTCAGCCATGCTGTCAGTTTTACTTAGATATAACTGACGAGAATGGCTGATTAAGAATATTTTGTCATTATTCGTTACACAATCTGCGCATCTTCATGCACAATCCCGCCTTCACATTTGATGATTCTGGAAGGGAAGGTGCGAATGATGTGGTAGTCGTGCGTGGCCATCAATACCGAAGTACCACTCTGGCTGATTTGCTTGAGGAGCATGACAATCTCTTCGGATGTATCCGGATCAAGGTTCCCCGTAGGTTCATCAGCAAGGATGATCTCCGGATTGTTCAAAAGGGCACGTGCGATCACCACGCGTTGCTGTTCGCCGCCTGAAAGTTCATGGGGCATCTTGCGGATTTTAGAGCGCAGGCCTACCTTTTCCAGGACATCCTTGATGCGTTCAGTGATCAGGGCAGCATCTTTCCATCCCGTAGCTTTAAGTACAAATTCTAGGTTTTTCTCCACTGTGCGGTCGCCCAGCAACTGGAAATCCTGGAACACGATACCCAGCTTTCTGCGTAGAAAAGGAATGTCCCTGTCGGCAATGTTCTTCAGGTTGAAGCCTGCAACAAGGCCGTCACCATTGCCGATATTCAGGTCTCCGTAAATGATTTTCAGCAAGCTGCTCTTTCCGGAGCCTGTTTGGCCGATGAGGAATACAAATTCCCCTTTGTCTATATTTAAGTTTACGTTGGATAAGACCAGATGCTTCTGCTGGAAGACATCTACTTTTCCTAAGTTGATCACTGCGTTTCCTGTCATGTTTAAATATCTAATTTAGCAATTTGTCCGAAAGGCAAACCATTCACAAAATCCATTATGGCTGGGAGTTTGTCTCCCATTCCAAGCTTATCCAATGATTTGTCCGGCCGGTCTACCCTGAAGTAGGCAAGCAGCGTGAACTTCTCGTCGCGCAGCTGCACATAGTCGGGGATTTTGGCAATGCCTTTTACTTTAATTACATACATTTCGTTCAAAAATAGTATTTCAAAATGAGAAATTGAGGGATAAATAATTTATGTCGCCTGCAGACCGTTTAAAAAATCGATGGTATTGACATTGTCTGCATATTCCCACAAACGCGGCTGCTGGCTTTGTCCGAAGGGTAAAATGCCATTTTTCAGTTTGAGGTCGGCAATGCTGACCACACATTGTATTTGATCCGAGGCTGCCTCAAGAGCTGAAGTTACAGCATCCAGGTCCTCGTATTGCTCATAGTAAAGGACAGCCAGGGGAGAGGATAGGTTTGTATCTTCTTTCAATAGCAAAAATCCATTGTCAAAGTGTTTGGCAGCATTGACGAGATAGATGGATTTGTTGTAGTCGTAATTGTTATTGTATTTGAAATGGTGGATGATGGGCTGAAAACCTTCTATGGGCTCAAAGAAGTTTTTGATTTCATAGCCTTTCGGGAAATAGATCTTGGATACATTTCTGCAACCCAGACCAAAGTAATCAAAGATGTCGTGACCCAGTGCGCTAAGCTCTTCTGTGCTTTCCTCACCTGTAATTACAGCAACACTGTTCCTGTTTTTACGGATGATGTTGGGCACCTTGCCGAAATAATAATCGAAATAACGCGAAGTATTGTTGCTACCGGTGGCAATCACAGCGTCAAAATCTTTCAGGCGCTCCACATAGACGATGTGCTCTGCCAGCAGCGGCTCTATATTTACCAGTTCCCGCAGCAGGGCGGGCAGCAGCTGGTCATCCGATGAAGATAATTTGATGAGCGCAATATTGCCGGTAGCAAGTACAGACAGCACATCGTGGAAACCAACCATCGGGATGTTCCCTGCGAGGATCAGACCTACTTTTTTCGGCTGGCTACTCACGCTGATGTCCTTAAACCAGGCATCCAGATCTTCATCATTGAGCATTGCTTGCAGGCCATGCAGTGCTTTTTCTACTTCGCCTACTGTGAACCAGGCATTTCTGTTGGAGGCAGACAAGATCAGATTGCTGAACTGCTCGTCAGGATTTTTGATAAAGTCGCCAAGTTTACGGAATGCAATAATTAGTTTTTCAGCAGTTAGGGTGGGCATAATTCAACAATTTTAAAGTTTATGTGTTATATTTGCTGTTGCAAAGGTAATCTTATGCAATAGATATAGACGAAGACATGGCTATTAAAATAACAGACGAATGTATTAACTGCGGGGCATGTGAGCCTGAATGCCCAAATAATGCAATTTATGATGCGGGCACAGCCTGGAGGTTCTCCGACGGTACCAATTTGAGTGGAATTATCGATTTTGGCGGTTCTGAGGTAGATGCTGAGGCGTCACAGGACGCTGTATCTGATGAGGTTTATTATATTGTTTCCGATAAATGTACAGAGTGTAAAGGTTTTCATGACGAACCTCAGTGTGCAGCCGTTTGTCCGGTTGACTGTTGTGTAGATGATGAAGACATTCGCGAGACTGAAGAAGAACTGTTGGCTAAGAAAGCCTGGTTACATCAGGAAGGATAGGCAGTACCAAATATAAAATATTCAAGGACGCCTGCTAAAGGCGTCCTTTTTTTGTTAATTATATTGAGTCTTATTAGGCGCTGCCTGATGTTTGCCTTTTCTGATCAGAGGGCAGATGTTTCCTGCTCCTTGTCTTCAAACTTATTCGGTACAATCAATACCGGGCATGACGACTTGCGTGCTACTTCTTCTGCTACGCTTCCCATCAGGAAGTGGTACAATCCAGTGCGCCCATAAGTGCCAATGACGATCAGGCTGGCCGACCATTCTTCTGCCTGGTTGACAATGCCGTGGGCGGGGCTGTCCAACACACTTAGATAGGTAGTTGGCAAACCATGACTGTATTTTGTTTCTATCTCCTTTAATAGCAGGTGACTGTTTTCCTCGCTATTGTCATACGTCTCCAGAAATACGGGTGCAAGGGTAAGATCCGGACTGATATTCGTAGGTACAGGCTCAATGATATTAACGAGTGCCACCTCCGCACCAAAAGTTTTGGCGATGTCGTAACCGGTTCTGGCTGCTTTTTCTGAGCAGGTGCTGTTGTCTACTGCAATTAAAATTTTCGTGACGTTCATGATGTTACCGTTTTATATATTTATAAAACAAAATACGACATCAAAAGTTTATCGACCGTTTACTTATTAAAATGTGATCACTACATTTATGCCGGTCAAAACTATCTATAAATGGAACTTACCTATGCAATCTGCAGACTTGCTGTCGCGCCCCTCAGGGCATCGGCATCCGATCGAGCTGAGATCGTCTCCCAGCTGCTTTTTGGCGATCATGTTATCGTGATCAACCAGGATGGACAATGGTACAAGGTTCGGAATGTTTACGACGGTTACGAAGGTTGGGTGGATTTTAAACAGCTCGCACCATTGTCGGAAAGTCAATTTGAACAGCTTACTGGAAGCCGCTATCTGGCTCCTGCAGAACTGGCAAATGTCGTAATGGATGATGCGGGAAGCAAATACTTTCTTTCCCCGGGAAGTCACCTTCCATTGTATAAAGATGGGGCCTGTTACCTGGGCAATACTAAATACAGGGTCATGTTTCATCCCAGGGAAATGATGCCCAACCCAGAGCAGCTGATCGATACCGCATTGTTTTTTCAGAATGTTCCCTATCTATGGGGTGGGAAAACGCTGTTTGGAATAGATTGTTCTGGTTTCACGCAGACGGTTTTCCGGCTCCATGGCATTGCCCTACTCAGGGATGCATGGCAGCAATCGGAACAGGGAGCGGCGGTAGACTTCCTTCCGGAAGTGAAAACCGGCGATGTCGCATTCTTTGACAATGCGGAAGGACGTATTATTCATGTCGGCATCATGTTGAGCGACTCAGAAATTATTCATGCCTCAGGGAAGGTCAGGATAGACAGAATGGATCAGGAGGGCATTTACAATGATGAACTTGGAAGATATACCCATAAGCTGAGGATTATCAGAAGGTTTTTTTAGGTCTGAGATCAGGCGATGTTTTGCCTGATCTCATGGTATTGTTACACTTCTTCATCCGGAAATGGTTAGTTTTATAGAATTCAAATTACGACGTATCCTTAATAAAAAGGGCCCATATTCATGAAGCAATTTATACGCTCATTGTTGTTCCTGTCCATCATAACAGGATCAGCATTTTCTCAAAAGAAACTTTCCGTCAGTCGTGAATCCGGCTATTACACCTATATCTATAGGATGACTGACAAGGAGGCTTTTCAGGTCGCCGCTAAGACTACATCCATCATTAACGACAGCTTCCTGCATACACTTGTAGATTCCTTTTATTATGCGCCGAATATTCGGTATAGCAAAAAACTGGGATATGGCAATTATCTATACGTCACAGCAATCAAAAATAAACTTCAGTATGTTGTTGTCCCGGTATCCAATGTAAAGCTACATTTCATCAACAACAGGAAAAATTTTCAGCTGAGCATCACCAATCTCAGGGGGAACCCCATCTCAGATGCGGAAGTCCGTATCGGAAATGGAAAAAAGATGTCTTATCATCCAGATCAAGGGCTTTACGCTGCGGGGAAAGGTGGTGGACCTAAGGTAATCACGGTAAGCTATCAGGGACAATACAGCTTTTTCACTTATGAAGAAAGTCAACTTTATGCCTATAAAAAGCCATCTTTTCTGAACAGCATCTTTAAACCGAAGGTGGCATCTGCCCAGGGCACTTCCACAGGTTTTAAGGGATACATGGTTTTCAATAAACCCAAATACAAACCGCAGGACACTGTAAAATTCAAGGCTTACATGGTAACCACTAGCGGCAAGGTGATCAGGGACCAGCTGATGAGGATCGAACTCCATGAATATTTCGGTTATTACGATGGAAGGGATGACCGGGATGCCGTTGCGGTGCTGGATTCCATTATGCCCTATCGGGATGGTGGATATGAATACAGCTTTGTGATTACCGACAGCCTGGACCTGATGCTTGACCAAGCTTACGATCTCGTGATGAAGGTGCACAAGGGAGCCCAGTGGAAAGAAGCGCTGCGGGGTAGATTTCAACATGAAGATTATGAATTGGGAGCGCTGAAGTTTGAAGTCCGCACAGACCGGGAAGTGCATAGCCCTGGAAATCCCGCAACCTTTTTTATGAAAGCAAAAGATGAAAATGACCTTACTGTACCGGATGGAAGAGTAGAGGTTTTTGCGTTTGCAAATCAGATCAGCAGTTATGATATGGACAGAGTTTTCATCAGGGATACCTTATGGAAAACAGAGATAAAACTGGATCCGGTTGGCGAAACTAAGCTGGTGTTGCCGGATAGCATCTTTCCAAAAGCAGAGCTCCAGTTTTCCATGAGGTTCACTTTTCTAAACAGCAACAATGAGCGTCTGGAACAAAATAAGTCGCTTCGCTTTTCCAGGGTGGATCAACAGATCAGCACAAAGTTATTAAAAGACAGTCTCCGTATTGAATCGCTGCGGAATGGAAATTCCAGAAACGAGAAAGCGATGTTATACAGCCGGTTCATGGATGGGACTGCCGACTCCGCGATGCTCGACCTGCCTGTCTCCGTAGGTATAGATTATCTTGTGCAAGACTATGAAATTAGATTACTGGGTAATGGATTAAGTAAGAAGGTTTCTCAAGGGGACTTCTCAGTGGATATGGACATCTCCGCGACACAGCAAAGTGATTCCCTGATGGTGGTTGTGGGTAATGAGCATCTGATCCCGTTCTGGTACACCATCTTTTCTGGCAACAGATTATTATCCAGCGGTTATAGCAATCGCCTGGATACGGTCATCCGCCATCATGGTACTGAGGCTGCACACGTCCGTCTGAACTACATCTGGGGGGACAGGGAGGTTTCAAAAGAAGCGTCAGCAATTTTCCAGGAAAAAAGATTGAATGTGAAGTTGTTGAGCCCGGAAGTAGTTTATCCGGGTCAAACAGTGAACATGCATGTGAAGGTGACTGATGCTTTCCACCAGCCCGTCCAGGGAACCGACGTAACTGCCTATGCATATACTGCAAAGTTTGAAGATGCAGGGATCCCTGCACTTCCCTACTTTGGGAAGAGATACCTTGCCCGAAAACAAAAGCCTGAGGTACAAACGGAGAGCTTGTCTGGAGGCGGGGAAATCCACCTGCAATGGGACCGTTGGGGGAAACAGTTAGGGCTGGATACCATCGCCTATTATCAGTTTGTTAACACTCCCGCTATCTATGTAACTAATGAAGCCAGCAATGACACTACGAAAAGTATTGTTGCTCCATTTGTGGTGTTAGATGGCCAGATCGAACCTGTACATCTTGTCTATATCGATGGCGTACCAGTTTATTATAGTGCCGCTGCCCAAATGAAGCGATATGCTTTTCGCGTAAATCCGGGAAAACATCGAATAGAACTGCGCACACAAGGCCTGCTGATCAATGCGGGTACATTCGACCTGGCTAAAGGCCAAAAAACCATCATTAGCATAAATGGCAGACCGGATAATGAAAAGGTTTTTATAAAAAAAATGTCGCAAACTTTGTCACCTGAAGAATCCAGAAATCTTCAGGCTTACATGATCCGTATTCATGATAATTTTGATATGGAAAAGACAACACTTACAACAGATGATGAGAAGATATTGGTCAGCGGTCCCTCGTCACGTACCCAAGGGCAGGATTTGGCACTAGGGCCTTTTAAAGAGAATTTTATGAGGTTCAGATCGGGAACCATTGACCAGACATTCATAAAAGAATCCGGTTATACCTATACTTTCCTACCCGGATTACTGAAACAGAAGTCTTTTCCCGCTGATTATGCCTTCAACGCCTTATTCAATACTAATGGGGACTTCAGTAATAATGATTATCGTGCAGAGCCACTTTGTTCAGCAGAAATAGATAGCCTGTGGGAAGATTACCTCAACCTGAGAAGCCGTACTACAGTCTTATTCAACAATGAAAGGTATTCAGGTGCAAACTTGTCGAAGCTGGTAATTCGACTGGATAGCAATATGTTGAAAGCCATGCCGTATCTGAAGAACATTCTCCTCTATAAAAATAGCCAGCCGGATTTTCTACATATCTATCCTGGGAATGTAAAACAGTACTTCCTTATTGAACAGGGAATTTATCGTATTTTATACCTATTCAAAGACAATAGTTATATATCAGTGGACGATGTGATTGTATTGCCTTATGGAACGAACTACTTTGAATGGAAAGATTTGAAGGTGCTGCCAGCAGATTTGATGAGCAGAAAGATTGACAAGGAGATCAAATCAGTGAAAAGCGGGGGGTATGGGTCGGAGGCCATTAATTCAGTTGAGAGGATCAGTGAGCAACTTAATGAGAAGGAATATGACCAGTCTATGCTCACAGAAACAATGAGTGGTAGGATTCTGGATTCCATCAGTAAAATGCCAATACCTGGGGTGCAGGTTCGCATTAAAGGTTTTTCTAATGGCACTTTTACGGATGTTGGCGGATATTTTAACATCAAAGTTCCGACACGCGGAATTCTGTTGTTTAGATTTATCGGCTACGATAGCAGGGAGATGCGGATCCGCAGTGGTGATATCGGATCGTTATTGCTGAATGGGTCGATATCAAGTCTTGATGAGGTCGTCGTAGTGGGCTATGGCGCCCAGAAAAAAAATACGCTGACAGGCGCAGTATCTGTTGTGACCGAAAGCGCGCTGATGGGAAGAATTGCCGGTGTAGCGGTGTCCCGCGATAAGGCGAAAGTAATGATCCGCGGAATGAGTACATTACCGGTTGCACAGAAACCTTTGGTTTTCGTCGATGGGCTGCCTTTCACCGGGGAATTGAGTGATCTTGATGCGGATGATGTTGCAGAGATCTCGACGTTAAAGGATGCGGGTGCCATAGCTATTTACGGCGCGCGTGCATCCAACGGTGTGGTGATCATCAAAACGAAAAAAGGCAGTGCACCTTTGGAAGTTGAAGGAACAGCCGAGGAAGGTGGCCAAAGTCTGAGGCGGAACTTCTCCGATTACGCCATATGGCAGCCGAAGCTTTTTACTGATGCAGATGGTAAGGCCACTTTTAAGGTTAAATTTCCGGACGACATTACCAGTTGGTCCACCAAGATGATTGCTATGAATGGAAAACGCCAGGCTGGGTTCGGAACGCTTGGTATCAGGTCTTTCAAAATGCTAAGTGCCAACTTTGTTTCTCCGCAATTCGCTGTAACTGGCGACAGTATCCAGCTGATTGGTAAATTAATGAATTATAGTAATGCCGATGAGCAGGCCAGGCGAGTCTTTAAATATAATGACAAGGAACAGCTGAATGGTGTACTGAAATTTAAAAATGCTCATATTGATTCCATGCGTATCGTTGCAAATGTACCTGCAGACAGCCTTTCCTTTGAATATACAATGAAACAGGACAACGGTTACTTTGATGGAGAACTGCGGAAAATACCATTATTTAAGGCAGGGATCCAAGAAACAAAAGGTTATTTTAACGCACTGATGCGAGATACGACTATCAGCTATACGTTCGATCCGGCATTGGGACAGGTACATCTTCACGCTGAGGCGTCGGTGTTTCCTACGCTTCTTGATGAAATCGATAAACTCCGTCGTTATGAGTACCTGTGCAACGAGCAGCTCGCGTCGAAACTAAAGGCTTTGCTGCTGGAAAAAACAGTGAGGAAGTACCTTGGCAACGATTTTAAAGAAGAAAGACTGATCCAGGAGCTGATTAAAAAACTTCAGCAGAACCGGCGTAAAGAAGGTGCCTGGGGCTGGTGGAAAGATAGCAAGGAAGAAATGTGGATCAGTCTGCACGTGACCGAGGCACTGCTGCTGGCAGATAAACAGGGATACCCCATCACATTGAACAAGTTACAATTTCAGGCTTACCTTTCAGCAAAACTAGCGGAGGGACCGAGTTTTGATCAGATCTACCTCGTCAAGCTGCTCCGTCTTTTGAGTGATAAAAACTACATCAAAGATTGGGTAACAGCTATTGAGCGAAAGAAACAAGAGGAAGTCCATGATTACCTCGCGGCAAAAAAGATCAATCCCGAGGTAGGCCCACTTGCAGACTTCAGTCTCTATCAGAAGCTGCAGCTGATGCAGTTGAAGCAGCTGGCAGGAATTCCGGTAGACATTAAATGGCTGTTGGGTTTAAAAAAGCAGACCATGTTTGGTAATGTTTACTGGGGAGAGCTAAACAGAAACTTCTGGGACAACAGCATTCAAAATACATTGCTTTCTTACCAGATCCTTAAAGTAGCAGGGGGGCATCAGCAAGTGCTGGAGGGCATTCAGCGTTACTTTCTGGAACAGCGTAAAGACGGGCAATGGCGCAATACCTATGAATCATCACTTATCCTGGAAACCATACTTCCTGAACTAATGGTTGATGGACAAAACAAAAATCCAGTAAGTCTCCAGATCAACAGTGGGGATCGGGTTACAACCTTCCCCTACCAGATTAAACTTACATCAGCTAAGCTGAGCGTTGCAAAAAGCGGGAATGCGCCTGTCTATTTCACCGCTTATCAGCAGTATCATAACGCTAAGCCTGAAAAGACAGGAAAGGACTTTAAAGTGAGGTCATGGTTTGAGCAGCGTGGTGCGACTGTGCAGCACCTCAAGGCAGGCAGTACAGCAGTGCTTAATGTGGAGGTAGAAGTGCTGGCTGATGCGGATTACGTAATGGTTGAGGTACCAATTCCTGCGGGATGCTCTTATGAAAACAAGATCCAGGCGTTCCGGGGAGTGGAAACACATCGTGAGTACTTCAAACACAAGACGTCCATCTTCTGCACAAAACTAAAACAAGGGACTTACAAATTCAGTATTCAGTTGATGCCGCGTTATTCTGGAAAATACGTATTGAATCCGGCAAAGGCAGAAATGATGTATTTTCCGGTGTTTTACGGCAGGGAAGGCCTTAAAATGATTGGGATTAACTAACTTTTTTCCGCACTGCAACTGGGCTGGTGCCGAATGGGAAAATTGCATGAGTTGGCAATGAAACACATCTTATTGGCCTGCTCATGCAGCTTGTTTGCCTGCTCTACCTGTGATTCGTCGGAGATCAGCACTACAGGGTGAAGGACTACCTCTGTAAAGCGCCCGCTGCCATCTGTATTCTCCGCCATTGTGCCTGTGGCAGCGTCCCGGTAATCCAGCACGGTAATGCCTGCTTCAGCGCAAAGGTGCAGGAACCACAACATGTGACAGGAAGATATGGACGAGATCAGCAAGTCTTCGGGGTTATGTTTGGTTTTGTCACCAAGGAAAGCAGAGTCAGAAGAACCAAGCAGTTCGGGTTTATCCGGAATGGCAATACTAAAACTACGGTCGTAGGAGCGGTAATCCATCGTGCCTGAGCCTTTATTTCCAGTCCAGGTTAGGTTGCTTTGATATTGATGTACTTTAGGCATAACTTATATTTAGTTATCCCAATTTAAGCAATCTTTAGCTTTTTAGCTATTGCATTGTGAATTTCCATACCATTACCTGTCTGTCGTCACCGGTGGAGATCAGGTATTTGCCATCCGGGCTCCAGATGAGTTTATTAATGGAATGGGAGTGCCCCCCGGTATTTTTTTCAAGGCTAAGGATCTTGTATAGTTTGAAATCCTTGCTGCCCCATAGTTTGATGCCTTTATCCTGACTGCAGGTGGCAAAGTAGGGCGCGGTAGGATGAAAGGCAATGGCATAAATGCCGAACATGTGTGCAGCGATGTTGTTGATCAGTTCGTAATCAGGAAGGCTCCAAACCTTTAGCTGCGCATCTCTGCTGCCAGAGATAAGATAGTCGCCGTCAGGTGAATACTGAAGTGCCGTAATGGGCCCTTTATGTACCGTTAGTTCCCTGAGCAGCCCATAATCTTCCGCGCGGTAGATCCGGATCAGGCCATCCTTGGCACCAAGTGCAATTTCCCGTTCATCATTACTCAGGGCAATCACGCGAACGGTATCAGTGATCACTGGAAACTGATAGAGAAAAGAAAAATCTTTCAGCGACCATACGGCGAGTATGCCATCTTCACCCGTACTGATGAGCTCGTTTTTATGAGTAATGGTCTTGATGTCAAATACCCCTTTTTTATGATGGCTTAAAGTTGCCACGACCTGTTGCTGTGACAGGTTATACACCAATATCAGTCCGCTGCGCTGCGCAATAAACAGCCAGTCCTGGTATCGGTGTAAAGCATACACAGAACTCTGCACAGGCACCAGTACCTTCTGAAAGGACATCGTTGCCAACGACCACTCTACAACACCCTTATCATTACCTGCGCTAAAGAAATGATTTTCAGTCGGCGCAAGCGCAAGTGCGTAAATGGGGTTCTGATGACCACTAAGGGTCTGTATATGCTTTAACATTTATTTTTGATGTCTTTTTTCCAGGTTCTGTGCGATTTCTGAAAGTGTTTTGCCTTTCTCTCTCAGCAGTACCAGGAGGTGGAAGATCAGATCAGAACTCTCTCCGATAAACTCTTCGTCAGTTTCATTCAACGCTGCAATAACGGTTTCAACACCCTCTTCGCCCACTTTCTGTGCAATCTTGTTGAGTCCCTTGCTCCGCAGTTTGTTTACATAGGAGCCTTCCACCGGGTGCTCATAGCGGTCAGCGATGATCTGCTCCAGCTCAAAGATGAAATTCTGATTGTAGTTGGTTTTGAAGCAGCTCCTGCTACCCGTATGGCAGGTAGGGCCAACTGGTGATGCCTTGATCAGGATCGTATCGTTGTCGCAGTCAATGTGTGTTTCTTTGACAAATAAGAAGTTGCCGCTTTCTTCTCCTTTTGTCCACAGCCTGTTTTTAGACCTTGAGAAGAAGGTTACTTTGCCTTCCGCATTGGTCTTTGTCCAGGCTTCCTGGTTCATATAACCAAGCATTAAAACTTCCAGGGTATGTACATCCTGTATGATCACAGGAACCAATCCGTCAGTTTTTTCAAAATCTATATTCATAACCTTACAGGTATATTGTGGTCTTTTAATTTTTGTTTGAGCAATGGAATGGGGATCTCACCAAAGTGAAATACCGACGCTGCCAGTGCAGCATCTACACCGGTTTTTTCAAATACCTCCGTGAAGTGTTCTACTTTTCCGGCGCCGCCGGACGCGATTACAGGAATATTGATCATTTGGGTGATGGTATTGAGCAGGCCACAGTCGAAGCCCTGTTTCGTGCCATCATGATCCATCGAAGTAAGCAGGATTTCTCCGGCACCCAGGCTTTCGGCACGTTTGATCCAGTCCTCGGTTTCCAGTTCTGTGATGAGCCTTCCGCCATTCAGGTGGACCATATTTCTGCCTTCCACCAGTTTAGTGTCGACAGCGACCACTACAAACTGCACACCGAATGCTTTTGCGAGCTCCTCGATGAGAGAAGGATCTTTAACCGCTGCGGAGTTGATGCTGATTTTGTCGGCCCCTGCATTCAGCAATGCATCAGCATCCTGAATAGTGGTAATGCCCCCACCAATAGTAAAAGGGATATTCAGTTGTTTTGCAACTGCTTTAACCATCTCGATCATGGTCTTGCGACGCTCATGTGTTGCCGTGATGTCCAGGAATACCAGCTCATCAGCACCCTGCTGGGCATATTGCCATGCCAGTTCTACAGGGTCGCCAGCATCCTTAAGGTCAATGAAGTTCACGCCTTTTACGGTACGGCCATCTTTGACATCCAGGCATGGGATGATACGTTTACTCAGCATCGGCCTACAGGGAAGTCATTTGCTTCAGGTTCCAGTCTTTGATGTCTTCAATCGTGATGCGGTCTTCATAGATCGCTTTTCCAACCACCACCGAACGTATGTTCAGGTTTGCCAGCTCCTCGATATCTGCCATAGAGCTGATTCCACCTGAGGCAATCAATTTAATAAACGGAGAGTGTTCCAGCAGTTTTTTATACAGATCTACCGCAGCACCACCTAATTTACCGTCTTTATTGATATCGGTACAAAGGAACCTGAAGAAGCCCAGTTGCAGACATTTATCCACATAGTCCATCAGTTTGATTGGTGAGCTTTCCATCCATCCGGAATATTTGATGACCTCGTCCAGCACATCTATGGCAATGACAATGCGGTTGGCATAGTCATATTTTTTGCCCACCTCTTTGCTGAGTTCTTCCAGGAAGTCCGGATTGGTGATCGCCTGTGTACCTACAATCACACGGTGGATGCCCGCATCAAGGAGGTCAGTCACCTGTTGAATGGTACGGATACCACCGCCATACTGTACGCGCATGTCGGTTTTTTTAATGATGTCAAACAGGGCAGCCTGATTGCTGAAGTCGCCTTTGGCGCCGTTCAGGTCAATAATATGAATGAATTCTGTGCCATTAGACCGGTAGGTTTCGATCATTTCGGCGATGGAAACGTCATAAACTGTCTTCTGGTTATAGTCACCTTCTCTGAGGCGAACCACTTTTCCATCTAGAATATCAATTGCTGGAATGATGTACATTTTAGTATTTTAAGTTTGAAAAATTCTTTAATAAAAGCTCGCCGGCGATACCGGATTTCTCCGGGTGAAACTGTACGCCATAGAAGTTGTCTTTTTGTATTGCTGCAGAAAATGGCATTCCATAATTTGCAGTGGCAATGTCAAAAGTAGGGTTATATTCAATAAAGTACGAATGGACGAAGTAAAATTGTGTCAGATTTTCAACACCCGCAAACAGGGGATTGTTTTTATGGTCAATATTGTTCCAGCCCATGTGTGGGATCTTGATCCCTTGATCCTTATTAAATAAGCAGGTGTTAAGGGGGAAGATCTTCATCATTTCGGCATCTCCTTCCTCAGAATGTTCAGTAAGCAGCTGCATGCCGACACAGATGCCGAGCACTGGCTTCCTTAATTTTCTGATCGGCTCTACCAGGCCTGTGTGTTCCAGCTTGGCCATTGCAGCGCCAGCATGTCCTACACCCGGAATAATGATGTGGGTATATTTATCCAGATCTGCCTCCGTGTTCACCATACCGTAGTCCAGGTGTTGCCTTTCCAGTGCCGAAGTCAGGGAGAAGATGTTTCCCGCCCCATAGTTTACGATTCCAATCATTATAATACGCCTTTCGTGCTTGGTAATACCAGTTTTTCCGCGTCGCGTTTTATGGCCATTTTAATTGCTTTTGCAAAGGCTTTAAAGATCGCTTCAATTTTGTGATGCTCATTGTCGCCTTCCGCTTTAATGTTCAGGTTGCATTTTGCAGCATCGCTGAACGACTTGAAAAAGTGGTAGAACATTTCTGTAGGCATGTCACCAACCATCTCACGGCTAAATTCCGCTTCCCAGACGATCCAGTTCCTGCCACCGAAGTCGATCGCTGCCTGTGCTAAACAATCATCCATAGGCAAGCAAAAGCCGTACCGTTCCAGTCCAAGTTTGTTGCCGATGGCTTTTGCAAAGGCTTCACCCAGAGCTATTCCGGTATCTTCGATGGTATGGTGTTCGTCGATATGGAGATCGCCGTTGGTTTTTATTTTAAGGTCGATGCTACCATGGCGTGCGATCTGGTCCAGCATGTGGTTGAAAAAATGGAGGCCAGTATCGATATGCGCTTTGCCAGTACCGTCCAGGTCAATATCAATGCTGATTTTGGTTTCATTGGTATTGCGCTCATGGTGTACAGTCCTGGTGCCTGCTTTCAGCATGGTGTAGATGTCTTCCCAGTTTTTCGTTGCAATGGCAATGTACTCAGACAATGCTGCGGCTTTCTCCAGGTTTTCATTGGCACCGAGTGCCTCGTTATTATTTAGCCAGATGGATTTTGCACCCAGGTTTTTAGCGAGAATAACATCATTGATCCGGTCGCCGATCACGAAAGAATTTGCAAGGTCATAACCTTCAGCAAAGAAATGCTGCAGCAGGCCTGTATTGGGTTTACGTGTAGGTGCATTTTCATGAGCAAAGGTTCGGTCAATGATCACTTCTGCAAATTCCACACCTTCATTGGCAAAGGTTTTCATGATGAAGTTGTGTACGGGCCAGAAATTCGGTTCCGGATGGGAATCTGTACCCAGGCCGTCCTGGTTGGTTACCATTACGAGCTCATAGTCCAATTCTTTTGCAATTTTTGAAAGGTAATATAAAGCTCTTGGATAAAACTCCAGTTTTTCAAAGGAGTCAATCTGCTCATCTTCAGGTTCAATAATCAGCGTGCCGTCCCTGTCTATAAATAATACTTTTTTCATGATGTTTAATTGATCGATTGTAATGCTTCCAGGAGGATCTGGTTTTCTTCAGTGGTTCCGATAGTGATTCTCAGACAGCCTTCGCAAAGGGTGACTTTTGATCTGTCCCTAACAATGATTCCCTTGTCTACCAATGCGTTGTAAGTATTCAACGCATCAATGACCTCAATAAGTATGAAATTTGCATCGGAAGGATGTACTTTTTTTACCATCGGAATATCCAGTAGTCTTTCACTGAGGCTATCGCGCTCTGCAACCGTGGTTTTAATCCAGTCGTTAACTTGTCCTATGTTGGCCAATGCTTTCATAGCAAGGTCCTGGGTGGCCTGGTTGATGTTGTAAGGAGGTTTAACCTTATTCAATACATCAATGACCGGTCGGGCAGCGAAAGCCATTCCCAGACGTAATGCTGCCAATCCCCATGCTTTGGAGAAAGTTTGCAGTACCACCAGATTCGGGTATTCTGTCAGTTCCTGAATAAAGGTTTTTTGTTTTGCATAATTGATGTAAGCTTCATCAATCACCACCAGACCCCTGAAGTTGGCTAATATCGTCTCAATATCTGTACGGATGATGGAGTTCCCCGTAGGATTGTTAGGAGAGCATATGAAGATCAGTTTGGTGTTTTCATCCACCGTCTCGGCCATTTTGTCGAGGTCCAGCTGGTAGTTGGGCAGGAGGTTCACTTTACGCACTTCCACATTGTTGATGTTTGCGGAAACTTCGTACATGCCGTACGTTGGTGGAAGAATGACAACGTTATCCTTTGCCGGTTCGCAAAATGCACGGAAGAGCAGGTCGATGGCCTCATCGCTGCCATTTCCCAGGAACGTGTTTTCGATCGGCACACCCTTAATTTTACTGAGTGCGTCTTTCAGGTCCAGCTGTAAAGGATCCGGGTATCTGTTGAACGGCTGGTCCAATGGTGATCCATAGCTGTTTTCGTTGGCATCCAGGAATACGCTGGCTTGCCCTTTATATTCATCCCTGGCCGTAGAATACGGTTTCAGGTTTTTAATGTTTTCGCGTTGTAACTTGTTGATATCCATCTTATGATTTTAAACGAATAGTGATTGCATTGCGGTGAGCCTGTAATCCTTCTGCGGATGCAAGGACTTCAACCGTGTTACCTATGTTTTGTAGACCTTCTCTGCTGATGTGCTGGAAGGTGATTTTTTTTGTGAATGAGTCTAACGATACGCCGGAATAGGCCTTAGCAAAACCGCTGGTCGGCAGGGTATGGTTCGTCCCTGATGCATAATCGCCCGCACTTTCCGGCGTCAGGTTTCCGAGGAATACTGAACCGGCATTGCTGATTTGAGGGATCAGGTGTTCAAAGCGGCTGGTGGATAAAATCAGGTGCTCAGGTGCGTAGGCATTGCTAAATACCATTCCTTCATCCAGGCTGTCTACCAATACAGCGTAGGAATTCGCGATCGCTTTCGCTGCCACTTCTGCCCTCGGTAAATCTTTCAGTTGTACTTCGATTTCCCTTATGGTTCTAGCTATAAAATCTGATGAGGTAGATACTAAAACCGTCTGACTATCAGCGCCATGTTCTGCCTGTGCAAGGAGGTCGGATGCGACGTATGACGAATTGGCAGTCTCGTCGGCAAGCACTAAAACCTCAGATGGCCCCGCCGGCATATCTATTGCCGTCATGGTGGTCGACTGGATCAGCTGTTTGGCCTGGGTAACGTACCTGTTGCCAGGACCGAAGATTTTGTCCACTTTCGGAACGCTCACCGTGCCATAAGCCATAGCAGCAACTGCCTGTGCACCACCAATGAGGAAGATCTTTTCTATACCCAGCTTCAGCGCGCAATAGGCAAGATAACAATTGGTTTTTCCATCCCTCTGGGGAGGGGAGCAAACTACAATCTCCTTACATCCGGCCAGTATTGCAGGGATGCCCAGCATCAGGAAGGTGCTTGGCAATACTGCCGATCCACCGGGGATATATAGCCCCACACGTTCAATTGCCCGCGATTCCCGCCAACAGGTCACGCCGGGCATCGTCTCAATTTTATCCTCTACATTTGCCTGTGAGGCATGGAATGCTTTGATGTTGTGATAGGCCGTGTCGATGGCTGTTTTCGCCTCTTCAGGAATGCCTGCCGCTATTTGATGGAGCTCGTCCTTTTCAATGAACAGGCTGTTGAGTTCCACCTGGTCAAACTGACCTGCATAATCAATCAGTGCGCTGTCGCCTTCTGCTTTTACACGTTCAACAATGTTTTTTACACGGTCAAGAATGCTGAGGTCATCTTCCAACTGCCTCAGACAGATAGATTCTATCTCATCTTTAGATAAATCCTTATAAGTGTAGATTTTCAATGTGTTATATTTTATGTTTAACTAATAGTTAACGTCTGTTTTTGTGTTTATGCGATGATCTTTTCAATTGGCATGACCACAATTCCTTCTGCACCGGCAGCTTTCAAAGCATTGATTTTTTCCCAGAAGTCATATTCCGCAATGACCGAGTGTACCGCCACCCAGTCTTCATCGAACAAAGGTACTACCGTAGGGCTTTTTACACCTGGCAGCAGGTTGACTACTTTTTCCAGATTGGTTTTTGCCACATTCAGCACCACATATTTTGTTTCTTTCGCGCGCAGTACAGACATGATGCGCTGCAACAATTCCTGTACTTCAGGGATCAGTTCGGAGCCTGCTTTACCGATCATGATCGCCTCAGATTTCATAACCTCTGAGAATGGCTTAAGGCCATTGCTCTTCAGCGTTCCACCAGTGGAAACGATGTCGCAGATGGCATCACTTAGTCCGAGTCCGGGACCAATCTCTACTGATCCGGAGATGGTCCTTACTTCTGCGTCAACATTGTTTTCTTTGAGGTATTTTTCAAGGATGACAGGGTAGGAGGTGGCAATTGCTTTGCCGGCAAGCTCGGAAAGGTCGGTAATCGGGCTTTCATTGGGAATGGCGATCTTAAGCGTACATTTTCCAAAACCCAGGCGCTGCAGGTAGGTTACATCGGCACCAGCCTCCACGATCACATTCTCCCCAACGATACCCAGGTCGGCAATGCCGTCCTGCACATATTCAGGAATATCATCATCCCTTAGGAAGAGGATTTCCAGCGGAAAATTGGTTACTGTGGAAATGAGTGAGCTTTTGTAGTTTTCGAATGATAAACCACAGTTTTTAAGAATTTCTACTGATTTTTCGTTAAGTCTACCCGATTTCTGGATAGCAATTTTTAGCGTTTTCAATTATGCTTTTGGAGTTAAATTGTAAAATTAATGAACAGGAAAATAGGTCGGAAACAAGTTTTGAAGTACAAAACATTACATATACATCGCCAACAGGCGATGGTGCAAATGTAAGTGATGGTTCAAAAACTGAGTCATAATTTATTTTTAAGTCCTTAATCAACAATGTCTAGCATCTTGAGGAGTTGCAAATATATAGATTGAATTTACAAATCAAAATATATATGGCATTTTATTTGATTAAAATGTCTCGTAAAGAACTAAATTAACACCCGATTTTGTATACAAATACTACCCTTGTGAGGAAAGCGCTGCTGGTCCTGATCCCCCTTAGTTTGTTGATCAACGCCTGTTCCTGGTTTAAGGAAACGCCAGAGGTCGGCATGGTCCTGTCAGCACATTTTGACCGCAAACTCTATAAAAAATTTGATACGGCAGCCTATAATGTAGTGTTTAGAACACACCTGGATTCATTGAAAGGAAAGTTGTCTAATCCCAACACCATCAGTAACTTCTATGTAAGTGCCGACTATGAACCCCGCCTGGTGACGCAGTTTTTCGTCTCTGGACAGCTGGACAGCCTGGAACAGTACCTGCTGAACAGCGACCGTCATGGTTTCAACCCTAAGATATTTCAAGCTCAGGAACTGGCAGCGTTGTTGAAAACGTTAAAATCGAACCAGTTTAAAACCATCCAGGAGGTATATCCTGTAATTGCAGCGCTGGAGCTCAGTGCTGCGGAATCGCTGATCAAGTATGATAACTTTGTCAATTATGGCAGTCTCAATCCTAGGAAACTGTTGTCCAGGTATTATGTGCCTGTAAAAAGACCAGACAGCGCAGGTATGTCCGGGCTCCTGGCAACGAAAGACCTGGCCAAACTCCTCAAGGACATTCAGCCCTCTTCTGCACAGTACCTCGCCTTACAAAAAGAATTCTCAGCGTTAAAAGCCCGCGGACAAGGGAGCTCTGCTTCTGCCAGGACTATCCTCATCAATATGGAACGGTTGAGGTGGAAAATGCCCGACATGGGTAATGAATATGTCGAAGTGAACATCCCTGATTTTTCACTTACCTGGTTTAATAAACAGGATACCGTGAGCCACATGAAGGTATGTGTAGGTGGCGCCAGAGAGGCAAATTATAAGGAGAAGATCGCTACTTATCTGAAGACAAAAAACCTGGACGACAAACCTAAGAACCATGAAACGCCTATCCTGTACAGCAAGCTGAACTCCATACAGGTAAACCCTATCTGGAATATCCCTGTGAGCATTGCACGCAGTGAGATCTACTGGATGGCACGCAAAGATCCTTTTTATCTGTCCAACAACAACATCAATGTTTATTACAAGGGTAAACTGGTTAACGATCCGGATACCATTCAGTGGAACAAATATCCAAGGGAGAAACTACCCTTCCAGTTTAAACAGGGGTCGGGTGGCGGAAATGCGCTTGGTAAGTTTAAGTTTATCTTTGATAACGGTTCGAGCATTTACCTGCACGACACCAACAACAAGACGGCTTTCGGCCGTGCCAACAGAGCCATCAGTCATGGTTGCGTACGTGTGGAACGCCCCCTGGAGTTCGCGGAGAAACTGGTGGGTAGCAAATATCAGTACGATCAGCTGCGCATGGAGGTGAACCTGCCACCGCTGGACACCACCAAAATGAATGTTTACCGTAAGAAACTGGCGCAAAAGGCGGATACGCTCAATGCTTTTCAGCTGAAGCCGAAATGGTTTGGTACGAAAAAACCAGTCCCGCTGATCATCAATTACATCACTGCATGGTCGCAAAATGGCAGGATAGAGTTTCGGCCGGATGTATACCATTTGGATGAAACTTTATGGACAGCTATGCAGAAATTCATGTAAAAGTCCTACCTTTGGTTTTTAATGAATTTCCTATACCCAGGTTTTCTTTTCGCACTGCTGGCAATAGCCATTCCTATTGCAATTCACTTATTTAATTTCAGGAAATTCAAGAAGGTTTACTTCAGTAACGTGCAGTTTCTGCAGGCAGCCACCGAACAGAATTCCTCGCGCGAAAAACTCAAACACCGCCTGGTACTGGTCTGCCGCATACTTGCAGTTATATTTCTCGTCATGGCCTTTGCCCGTCCTTACCTTCCTTTGGACCCGATGGCCAATATCGGTCAGCGGAACATTGTCAGCATTTACATTGACAATTCTTATAGCATGGAGACCGTCAACCAGGAGGGAAGCCTGCTGGATGAGGCCCTTCGTAAAGCAAAGGAGATCGTTGCCGCCTATCCCCTGAGCGACCAGTTTCAGTTGATCACAAATGATTTCGAAGGTAAACATCAACGGCTGGTCAATAAGGAAGAATTCTTGCAGCTGCTGGAAGATGTGAAGATCTCCGCCACGGGGCGTACATTGCAGCAGGTGGTCAACCGTATGCATGGCTCCGCCAGAGCCAACAGCAATCAGATCGCCTACCTCTTGTCTGACTTCCAGCAAAGTTTTGCGGGGAAGGAGAAAATCACCACTGGAAAAGATATCCGTTATACATTAATCAAGCTGAATGCGAATCCGCAACCTAATATTGCGGTCGACAGCATCTGGAGCCTGTCGCCGGTACATCAGCCCGATCAGCCGGAACAGCTTGTCGTCAAACTTCGTAACTACGGGGATGAGGATGCTGCGGATGTACCTTTGAGACTGACGCTAAACGGGCAACAGAAAGCGCTCAGCAATCTGAAGGTCGACGCGGGCAAAACCGTAAATGACACCTTGTCGTTTGCCGGGTTGCAGCGTGGTTGGCAGAAGGGCGTGTTACAGATCAAGGATTTTCCGCTTACCTTCGATGATGCCATGAACTTCAGCTTTGAGGTGAACACCTCCATGAAAGTACTCAACATTACAGGCAATTCGGCACAGAATTTTATACCATCGCTATATGCGACCGACCCTTATTTTAAATTGACGGAAATGCCGGAGGAAAATATCCAGTACTCCACACTTCCCGAATATCAGCTCATCATCCTCTCCGGGATTAAAGAGCCAGGATCCGGATTGGCGCAACAGCTCAGAGGTTACCTGCAGAACGGCGGGTCGGTGGTCATCTTTCCGGATCTTAATGCCAATGCCAATGCCTACTCTGTTTTCCTGAATGCATTGTCGCTCCCTTCCATCAAACAGCTCCATGTCGGCACGGGGATAGGCAGCAGCATCGACCTGAAACACCCTTTGTTTAGAGACGTATTCGATCAGATCCCTGCTAATATGGACCTTCCACTGGTGAAGCGCCATTTCAGCTTCGCAGGCCAGAATCAGAAAGCAAGGACCGATATCTTAAAACTGCCCCTGAATGAATTCCTGTTTGCGCAGTACGGGCTTGGTTCAGGGAAAATCTATTTGTCGGCAGTCTCCCTGGACCCCAAGGACAGCAACCTGGGCAGGCACCCGGTATTTGTACCGATGATGTTTAAGATTGCCTTTTCCAGCCTGAAGGTGATCCCTTTATACTACACTACCGGTAAGAACAGCACGTTGGAGATACCGAAAGTCAATCTGGGTAACAACCAGACCCTCATCCTGAAGGCGGATGCCGTAGAAGTGATTCCGGATGTACGCCAGACACCTGATCAGACATTGCTATATATTGCCGACCAGGTGCGCCAGTCGGGTTTTTATGACCTCCGCAAAGCGGACTCGCTATTGGCGGTTGTCGCATTTAATGATAACAGGCTGGAGTCGGATATGCATTATGCCTCTGAAGATAACATGAAAGCGCTGTTCGACAGCAAGCAGTTATCCGTTTACAATTCTAAGAAAGACGCCTTGTCGATGAATATACAGGCAAAAAATAACAGCATTGAGTTATGGAAACTTTCCCTAATTTTGGCTGTTGTTTTTTTAGCCCTGGAAATACTATTGATCCGATTTTTTAATAATTCAAAAAACATACAAACATCATGAATCTTCTTATCACCGGAGTAACCATTGCCGATCCCAACAGTCCGTTTAACCAACAAGTATGTGATGTACGTGTGGTCCAGGGAAAGATCACGACCATTGGCAGTAACTTAAAGTCTGCCGATGGTGAAGAGGTGTTCGATGGCTCAGGAGCGGTATTGTCGCCGGGGTTTTTCGATCTCAACTGTTCCGTCGGAGATCCGGGTTTTGAAACGAAAGAAGATATAGATACAGCCACTGCTGCTGCACGCGCAGGTGGATTTACTGGGCTGGCTGTATTGCCGAACAGCAGTCCGGTGGTACATTCCAAAGCGGAGGTCCGCTACATCATCAATAAAGCCAGCGGCAATCTGGTGGATGTATTGCCCGTAGGTGCTGTCAGCCGCGACCTGGAAGGGAAGGAGCTGGCAGAACTTTATGATATGAAAACTGCCGGTGCGGTGGCTTTCTCCGACGGTAGTAAGCCCCTTACTGATGATGGCTTCATGAGCCGCGCCCTGCAATATGCCAAAGGCTTCGACGGGTTGCTGATGGTGCACCCGGAAAATAAATACATCTCTGGAAAGTCACAGGTGAACGAAAGCAAGACGAGTGTCCTGCTGGGTATGAAAGGGGTACCTGCCCTTGCTGAAGAAATGCACATCAGTAGGGACATTTTCCTGGCCGCCTATCACGATGCACCCCTGCACATCAGCAACATCACTACTGCTGGTGCTGTCTCACTAATTAAAAAGGCAAAAAAAGACGGATTGAAGATCAGTTGCGATGTAGCTGCACACCACCTGGTGTGGACGGAAGAACTGCTGAACGACTTTGATAGCAACTATAAGGTGAAGCCACCGCTTCGCGGGAAGTCGGACGTACGCGCCCTGATTGCCGGGTTGAAAGATGGGGTCATTGATGCTGTTGTTTCCCAGCACCGCCCGCAGGAAATAGAATTTAAGGCGGTGGAGTTTGAAATTGCTGCTTACGGCGTGATTGCACTGCAGACGGTTCTTCCACTGTTGATCAAGGCAGGATTGGATGCTGCCCAGATTGCAGAGAAGCTATCCATCAACCCTAGGAAATTGCTGAACCTGCCGGTACCTGTGATTGCTGAAAATGAAAATGCTAACTTTACGATGTACCGCCCTGCAGAAGTATGGGACTATACGCTGGCGAACAACTACTCAAAATCATCGAATACCCCATTGTTAAATAAAAAACTGACCGGTAAAGTAACACTGGTATACAATAACAAACAATTGCAAGCATATGGATAATCATGTTAAAACCGCGCTGGTCGCGTCATTAGATAAATTTGCCGTCGTATCAGGAAATGAATCCCTTCAGCTGGAAGAAAGACTGGTAGAAATTTTTAGTAAAGACCTGGGCTTCCTGGAGAAGGTTGAGGAGTTTGACGAAGCTTTCAATGAATATCCTGCATTTGATCCGCTGAGAGAGGTGTTTTTCGACCTGCTTATGATCAACTTCTTTGCCAGTGACGTGAAGAAACTGGAAGAAGACTACCTGGAGTCGGATGAATGGGCTGACATTGAGGAGGAAACGATAGAAAGAGGAACAGAGTTGCTCAACCTCCTACTGTATATTAACGAGTGTCATGATGAGCGCATTAAACCTGAGCTGGGTGATTTCCTCAAAGAGTTTTTACTGGTGGAGGAAGATGAATTCCAGGACGAGTTCCACATTTATGAAGACCTCATCAGCAACCAGCAACTGGTGGAAACATCTATTGAAGACATCGTCAGTCATGCAGGTATGATTGAGGTCGCAGAGGAAATGGAAGAGCTATTTGTTCCTTTCATGGCCTTTTTCCATCAGCCAAAAGTAAGTGAGGAAGTGATTGCTGATCTGAACGCATTTAGCGGGAATAAGGAATTTGATATTGCCGTTTACACACTAATTGCTAATTTTAACAAAAACTAAATCATTTCCTGATGGAGCAAAACTTTCTTGAATTGGAGAAGAAACCTAATAAACTTGCATTGCAGGCATCACTGGCGTTTACGGTCTATTTCCTATTACTAATCTTTATTTTTAAATTTTTAGAAATCAATGCTCAGAATCAAAACCTGAGTACCGGGTCGAAAATTATCAGCCAGTTTCTGTCTTATATTCCTTTCATACTGGCTATTGTTTACGTGCAGACCAATTACAAAAAAGAGCTTGGGGGTTTTGTTACGTTTGGGCGTGCATTTTCTGCAGGCTTTAAGGTAGCTGCTTACTCTGGACTTTTCCTATTTATACTTCAGGTCATTTATTATTTTATCGACAAGCAGGCTATTCAGGAATTGATGGACATTGCTATTGAATCTGCGGATGGCGATGAGCAAAAGATTAAGGGCATAGAGATGATGAAACCTTATATGGGCCTGTTTATCGGCTTCGGAACAGCAATGACCTATACTGTTTTCGGTTTGGTCATAAGTCTGGTGGGTGCCGCAATTATCAAAAAAGAAGTACCTCTTTATTCTGATCAGGATTAGGGCAAAGCTTATTATATAAATCCCAACGTGTGAATTTCTCATTTTTAATGATGAAATTTGCACGTTGCTTTTTTTTAGCACATCATCAAATCATGGATATTTCTATTGTTGTTCCTTTATATAATGAAGAGGAGTCTCTTCCTGAACTGACCGCCTGGATCGAAAAGGTCATGGTAGCCAATAACTTCTCTTATGAGCTGCTGTTTGTAGATGACGGAAGTACGGACACCTCCTGGTCGGTCATTGAGGAGCTTAGAACTCAATACTCCTCGGTAAAAGGGATAAAATTCAGAAGGAACTATGGCAAGTCGGCAGCTTTAAACGTGGCTTTCGAAGCCGCTGAAGGTGATGTCGTCATCACAATGGATGCCGATCTGCAGGATAGCCCTGACGAAATTCCCGAACTCTTCCGCCGCCTGAAAGAGGAGCGGATGGATATCATCTCCGGCTGGAAGAAAAAACGTTACGATCCCATCACCAAAACCATCCCCACGAAACTCTTCAATGCCGCAACACGCAGCATGTCGGGCATTCAGCTGAACGACTTCAACTGTGGTCTGAAAGCTTACCGTAAGGATGTGGTAAAGACCATCGAGGTTTACGGAGAGATGCACCGCTATATCCCTGTCATTGCGAAATGGGCGGGTTTTAAAAATATAGGGGAGCAGGTTGTAGAACACCGCGCGAGAAAATACGGTGTGACCAAGTTTGGACTGAGCCGTTTCATCAATGGCTTTCTGGATCTCCTGTCCATATTTTTTGTTGGCAAGTTCGGCAAAAGACCAATGCACTTCTTCGGATCCCTGGGGGTGCTGAGCTTTGTCCTCGGAACCTTTATGGCATTGTGGATGATCGGAGAGAAATTATACCACATCGCCGCGTCGATTCCTTATAAGAGAGAGATTACGGATCAACCTTTGTTTTACATTGCGCTTGTAGCCATCATCCTGGGCTCGCAATTGTTCCTTACCGGATTCGTAGCCGAGCTGGTCACCAGGAATGCACCGGAACGTAACCAGTACCTGATTGAAAAAGAAATACGCTAACATGTTTTTCTCTATCATTATTCCGCTTTACAACCGTCCACAGGAGATCGACGAACTGCTCAACTCCCTCACGAAGCAAACTTACCTTCAGTTTGAGGTGCTCGTGATTGAAGATGGTTCCAAAAATGATGCAAAAGCAATTGTAGACCGGTATGCCGACCGACTGGACGTCAGGTATTTTTTTAAACCTAATGAAGGGCAAGGCTTTGCCCGCAACTATGGTTTTGAGCGCGCAAAAGGGGACTACTTCGTCATCTTCGACTCCGACTGCCTGATCCCTGAGGATTATCTGGAGATTGTTAAAGATTATCTTTTCGACCACAAGCTGGATGCCTATGGTGGTCCGGATGCGGCACACCAGACTTTCACGCCCGTGCAGAAGGCCATCAGTTATGCGATGACGTCTCCCTTCACCACCGGTGGCATCAGGGGCAATAAAAAGCATATGGGCCAGTTCCACCCCCGGAGTTTCAATATGGGGGTATCGCGTGAAGTGTGGGAGAAAGTTGGAGGTTTTATCCTTACACGACTTGGTGAAGACATTGAGTACAGCATTCGCATTCATAAAAGCGGCTACAAAATCGGCCTGATCCCGGCAGCCAAAGTTTTTCATAAACGTCGCACCAGCTTTTCGCAGTTTTACAAGCAACTGCACTTCTTTGGCCGGGCGCGGATCAATATCTACAAACATTTTCCGTCAGAGCTTAAGCTGGTACATTTTTTTCCGGCCGCCTTCACCTGTTTTGTGATCTTCACGTTAATCATCAATATTGTATATTGGCCTTTGGCGTATTTGTGTAACTTTATACTGCTGTTATTTCTGATGTTGAACTTTTTTCATTCATGGCAGGTCAACAAGTCAATAAAAGTTGCATTTTTGAGCGTGATTGCAGCGTTCATCCAGCTGACCGCCTACGGGCTTGGCTTCATGCAGGATTTTATTAAGCGAGTAGTATTCAAACAACAATGATAAGTTTTTTAAAAGAAAGTACGTTTACCGTTAATGAGGTGATTGTTAAAGCATGGGCCGTCACCCGGAGGAATTATTTCTCTATTGCTACGCTGTGCTTTCTGATGTTCATTACGTCCATGGCATCCACCATTCTCTCCAGTCTGCTGGGAGAGATCGATTTCTTTCTTAGCCTCTTTATGCTGGTGGTGTTTGTATTGCTGTATTTTACGCTGAACCTTACACTTTTCCGCTACATCTTCCACTTGCTGGACGATGAGGAGAAAGACGTGATGATCGTTCATACCATTCCGACAAGGCTGCAGATCATGACCTTCCTGATTGCTTCACTTTCGTTTATGGGCATTGTCTTGATGGTGATGTTTGTGACAGCGTTCCTTCCTTTCCTCGTCTTTTACATCTTATTGAAGATCCGGATTTTTGCGGTGGGACAACAAACCTTCAACCTGATCTCCAATATCTTCCTGGCGATCGGTTTTCTCTCGGCGTTTGTGGCTTTTTTGAGGCTGTCATTCTTTCCTTTCTTTATCATTGACAAACAGACAAACAAACTCCGGTTTACGGAAATCAGCTTCTCCAAAACAACGGGCTCCTTTGTTGGCAGGGTGTTTAAGGTAATCGGCTTGCTGTTCACGCAGGCTTTGGTTTCTATTAAACTGAGCCTTGCCCTTACCAAGGGCAATTTTACCAAGCTGCTTATCCTTTTGGCGGTATTGGGCGCCTTCGGTTATCTGTATGGTTACTTGCGTGGTAACGATGTGTTTCTGCCGGGCAAGCTTTATATCATTATTGTGGTGATCTTGTTCATCTCTTTTATCATTGTTCCCCTCACTGCGGTTGCACTTACTGTAGCTTACAGGAAGATGGTGAGCGACTATACAGGTGATGCGGAGCCAGACATTATACATAATATAGTTTAAGGACATTTATGGGATTAAAAGCGGCATTAAGTAAACCATTTGCAGCCCTTGTTGTCAGGCGCATCAATAAATGGAAAAAAGATGCGGTGGGTGCTCAGGAAAAGATTATGGGCAGGCTGACCGATGCGGCCAGAAATACGGCCTTCGGAAAGGACCATAACTTCGGTTCCATCCGGAACTATGAAGATTTTAAGAAAGCAGTGCCGGTCCGTGATTATGAAGATTTACGTCCTTATATCGACCGGGTCGTGAATGGGGAGCCGGATGTCATGTGGAAGGGGAAGCCTCAATATTTTGCAAAAACTTCTGGAACTACGTCGGGCGTTAAATACATCCCTATCTCCAAAGAATCCATGCCTGAGCACATCAAGGCGGCAAGGAACGCGCTGCTTACCTACATCCACGAAACCGGAAATGTGAAGTTTGTCGACGGTAAGATGATCTTCCTTCAGGGCAGTCCGGTCATGAGCAAAAAAAACGGTATCAATGTAGGCAGGTTGTCAGGCATCGTTGCCCACCTGGTGCCGGCCTATCTTCAGAAAAACAGGTTGCCTTCGTATGAAACCAATTGTATTGAGGATTGGGAAGAGAAGGTGGACGCTATCGTCCAGGAAACCATCCATCAGGATATGCGCCTGATCTCTGGAATACCACCATGGGTACAAATGTATTTTGATAAACTTACGGAGCAGTCGGGCGGCAAACAAATGAAAGATGTTTTCAAAAACTTCGGCCTCTTTGTATACGGTGGTGTCAATTATGAACCCTATCGTTCCAAGATTGAGGCGAGTATCGGCCGTAAGGTGGATACTATTGAAACTTATCCTGCATCCGAGGGCTTCATCGCCTATCAGGACAGTCAGCAGGACAAAGGTCTGCTGCTGCTTGCCGATGCGGGAATCTTTTATGAGTTCATCCCTGCAGATGAGTATTACAACGATAACCCTACACGTCTGAACCTGGGACAGGTAGAGCTGGATGTGAACTATGCCCTGATCCTGAACACAAATGCCGGACTTTGGGGGTACAGCATCGGTGATACGGTAAAGTTCGTTTCCAAAAACCCTTACAAGATTATGGTAACGGGTCGCATCAAACATTTTATCTCGGCCTTCGGCGAGCACGTGATTGGTGAAGAGGTGGAACATGCACTGCTATCGGTAGCCAACGAAGAGGGCGTAGGCATCACAGAATTTACAGTGGCTCCGCAGGTAAGTACCCCGGCAGGAGAACTGCCTTATCATGAGTGGTTCATTGAGTTTTCAAATGCGCCAAAAGATATGCTGAGCTTCAGCAAAAAGGTTGATGAAGCTTTGCAAAAGAAGAATATTTACTATTTTGACCTCATTGAGGGCAAAATACTGCAGCCTTTGATCATCCGTTCCCTTCAAAAAGATGCGTTTGTCCAGTACATGAAAACGCAGGGTAAGCTTGGTGGCCAGAATAAAGTGCCCCGCTTGTCGAACGACCGTAAGATTGCAGACGATTTAAGAAATTTTACAATTTGAAAAATATATCCATTTTAGGCGCCACCGGTTCTGTGGGAACCCAGGCCTTAGAAGTAGTTGCGGCTAACCCCGGACTATATAAGGTGGCTGCCCTTACAGCGCAGTCCAACAGCGCCCTGCTGATTGAGCAGGCCCTGGCTTTTCAGCCTGAGCTGGTCGTGATTGGTGATGAGCGCCTGTATGAAGAAGTGAAATCAGCATTGTCCGGTACAAACATACGTGTTGCGGCTGGTGAAGCTGCGGTCTCTGAAGCTGCGGGTTTGTCGGGGGTAGACCTCGTGCTGACCGCAATTGTCGGCTCCGCAGGTCTGAAACCTACCATTGCTGCTATTGAGGCAGGTGCCGACATTGCCCTGGCAAACAAAGAAACACTGGTAGTGGCGGGAGACCTGATCACAGCCCTTGCCAAAACACGTGGTGTATCCATCATCCCTGTGGACTCCGAGCACTCTGCGATCTACCAATGTCTGGTAGGTGAGGACTATAAGTCGTTGGAGAAGATCTACCTGACCGCCTCTGGAGGACCTTTCCGAGGTAAAGACCGGAACTTTTTAGCCACGGTAACCAAACTGGAAGCTTTAAAACATCCAAACTGGGTGATGGGTGCCAAGATCACTATCGACTCTGCCTCGCTCATGAACAAAGGCCTGGAGGTGATCGAAGCAAAATGGCTCTTCGGACTGGAAACGGATCAGATTGATGTGATTGTGCACCCTCAGTCGATCGTCCACTCCATTGCGCAGTTTAATGATGGCTCGATGAAAGCACAAATGGGCCTGCCCGACATGAAATTACCGATTCACTTCGCCATGGCATACCCTGATAGAATAAGCACCGACTTTGAACGTTTTAATTTCATTGATTACCCGGAGCTCAACTTTTACAAACCTGATACTTCTACCTTCAGAAATCTTGACCTTGCCTACACTGCTTTGCGCAAAGGTGGAAACATGCCCTGCATCATCAATGCAGCCAATGAAGTGGTGGTCAGTGCCTTCCTGCAGGATAAAATCGGTTTTCTGGAGATGAGTGATGTGATCGAGGAATGTATGGAAACGATTCAGTTTATTGCAAAACCAGGACTGAATAATTATTTAGAAACGGATGTGCATACACGTATATTTGCCGACGAACTAGTAACAAAATAGACTTTTAACAATCAAAATTTAAAATAAAAACATTAAGATAAAGATATGAGTGGATTGATTATGGCCGCCCAGTTATTGCTGGGATTATCGATACTGGTAATTTTACACGAGTTGGGGCACTTCCTGGCGGCACGTGCTTTTGGGATTAAAGTAGAGAAATTTTACCTGTTTTTTGATGCCTGGGGCGTAAAGCTGTTCAGCTTCAAAAGAGGGGATTGTGAATATGGTATCGGATGGTTGCCTCTTGGCGGTTACGTGAAAATCTCCGGAATGATTGATGAATCTATGGATACTGAGCAGATGAACCAGCCTGCACAGCCCTGGGAGTTCAGGTCGAAACCAGCCTGGCAGCGCCTGATTGTGATGCTTGGAGGTGTGGTAGTGAATATCATTGTGGGTATCTTTATTTTCTGGATGCTGACTTTCAAGTATGGGGAGAATTATATACCAAATAGCTCCGTGCAGAATGGTATTTATCCGGGATCTATCGGTCGGGAGATCGGTCTTCAGAAAGGCGACCGTGTCATTGCCGTTAATGGCAAAAAGGTATTGCGTTTTGATGAGCTCATGAGTTCTAATGTATTGCTGGACAATACTACGCTGACTGTTGCGCGCGCAGGCAAAACCATAGATGTTAAAGTGCCTGATAATATTCTCAATAAAGTGTCTGATCTGGGGATTGATGAGTTCATCAGCAGGGCACCACTGCTCAGCGCCACGATCGATAGTGTATTCGGAAATTCTTTAAAGGGCGGACTGCAGAAAGGAGATGTAATCGCTTCAGTGAACAATGTTCCCGTAAAATATAACGTTGACGTGCGTGAGCAGGTGGGTAAGGTAAAAGGAAAACCTGCCTTAATTACCGTAAGACGTGCTGGAGAATTGAAAAGTTTTACCATTCCTGTGGATACTGCAGGTGCGATAGGCATCGGTTTCAATGTAAATGAGATCAAGGAAGAAACCATCAAATATGGTTTCTTTGCAGCGCTGCCTATTGGTGCGGGCCAGGCCTGGAAAACTTTCAGCGACAATGGTAAAGGAATCTGGAAGGTGTTGACCGGAAAGATTAAAGCAAATAAAGCGTTTTCAGGACCTGTAGAGATCGCACGTAAGGTTTACGGTGGTGAATGGGTGTGGGCAAGATTCTGGGCTTCTACAGGGTTTATTTCGATTGCACTGGCATTTATGAACCTGCTTCCTATTCCAGCGCTGGATGGTGGTCACGTGGTGTTTTTATTGCTGGAAATGATCAAAGGAAAACCAATGGGCGACAAATTTATGGAGCGTGCACAGATCGTTGGTTTTGTAATGCTTCTTTCGCTGATGGTGTTCGTTTTAGGGAATGATATTTTCAAAGCCTTCTTTAAATAGGTACGATGACTGATTATTTTGCTTTTTACGGCCTGCCTGTTACCTTTCATCCTGATGCTGCCTTGATCAAACAGAAGTTCTATGAGCTCAGCAAAAAGTATCATCCTGATTTTTACATCAACGAATCTGAAGATAAACAATCGGAAGTTCTGGAGCTGAGTACGTTGAATAATAAGGCGTACCAGCTGCTTGGTAATCCTCAGAAACGCCTGCAGTACATTCTTGAACTGAAGGGAATGATACAGGAAGGGGAGGGCTACAAACTGCCTCAGGATTTCCTGATGGAAATGATGGACATCAATGAAGCGCTGATGGACCTTCAATTTGATCCCGACGCCGCGCGTCTGGAGGAGCTTAAAAAGGAGGTAGATGGGGTAGAAGTGGCATTGACTGCTAAAATTGATGCACTGACTGTCTCTTTTGACAATTTGAATGAAGAACAACAGTCCCTGGTGCTCGCACAAATCAAAGATTTATATTACCGCAATAAATACCTGTACCGGCTCCGGGAAAGTATTGTTAAAGCTTCGGCATCTGCTTAGGTGTTACCGCATTGTAAAAAAGTAGGTTGCTGCTTTTTTACAATGTTTGTTTGAGCTATGTTTGGGGTTAAAGCTGTGAAGCTTTATTGAAAACCCAAAACCATCATATGACTACATTATCCATTTTTAGAAAGGTTGCTTTAGCGGAGGGGATTTCCTTCGTGTTTTTAGTGTTTATAGCGATGCCGTTGAAATATTGGGCTCATATGCCATTGTTTGTGAAATACGGCGGCTGGGCACACGGTTTGCTTTTTGTACTGTACATCATCTTCCTGATCATGGCCTGGCAGGAGTATGCATGGAAGTTCAAAAAAGTGGTGTTGTTCGGACTCGCTTCGTTGATCCCTCTTGCGCCTTTTTGGGTGGAGAAAAGGCTGGCTGAAGAAAAATCAAATAATTCTTTGTAATTATCAATTCAATTTATACATTTGCAACCCGCTAAGGAAGCAAATGCCCGGATGGCGGAATTGGTAGACGCGCTGGTCTCAAACACCTGTGGGAAACCGTGCCGGTTCGACTCCGGCTCCGGGTACTGAAATCTTTACCATATGGGAAAGATTATTAAATTATATTTATAAGAGCCTTTAGATGATATCTAAAGGCTTTTTTATTTCTTGATCTTTATAAGATTGACAATAACCTTTACCATCATTTCATTCTCATCAGATTTGCTTTTAGCTATCATCAGCGTTAAAGCAACCAATGCATGGTCTGCAAAATAGGGAAGCCACAATCCGTTGTTCTGCATCAAAAAAGGATTGTTTTTAATATATTGCTTATTGGATTTACCGCGCTTTTGAGTTCAACTAATTGCTTCTCCTACTCTTTGAGACGCCTTTCATTTATGGAGTACCTTTTTATCAGATACTGCTTTAAGATATTGTTGGCCCATATACGAAACTCAGTACTCCTTTGAAATTTAACTCGGTAGCCAACTGAGATAATCTGATATATGCGACCTTCATATACTTCTCGACCCGTTCTCGTTCCCTATTGATGCTATGTCCAGCTAACCTTGTTCGCTGGTTGCCGGGGCCTCGCATGTACCAGTGGTCCCAGCAACCAGCTGCCAAATAGTCCTGATGCAATAGTAAAAGCGGAACTAACTTAGGGTAAGTGCAGATCAGGAAAATAGTAAAACAATGAAAATTTTCAATGCAGTCGTGCTAAAGGTATAGACGAATGGGCTATGGAACCCTCGAAATTTGTCATCATTCATTCAAATTCCTGATATTGTACCGGTCGTTCTAATTAGCTTGCTATGTTTGTAGACCAATTGGTACAAAACATGAAAAAATTAGAAAATAAAGTTGCGTTGGTAACTGGTGCTTCAAAGGGCATCGGTGCCGCGATTGCAAAAAAGCTTGCCGAGGACGGCGCGTCAGTAATTGTTAACTATGCCTCATCTAAAGCAGATGCCGACAATGTCGTTGCTTCAATTCAGGAGCTTGGCGGAAGCGCCACCGCTGTACAGGGAGATGTCTCTAATGCGGCTGATGTGAAAAGGATTTTAGCTGAGACTGTCGGCGCATATGGCAAGATCGACATTCTGGTAAATAATGCAGGTGTATATGAATGGGGACCCCTGGAGTCTGTAACTGAAGAAGGGTTTCATCGTCAGTTCAACATTAATGTCCTTGGTTTATTGCTCGCTTCACAAAGTGCAGTAAGTTATTTTTCCGAAACCGGAGGAAGTATTGTCAACATTGGTTCGTCTGTATCTACTGCTCAGCCCGCTGGAAGTGCCATTTACACAGCTACCAAAAGTGCAGTTGATTCGATTACAAGAGTGCTTTCCAAAGAGCTCGGTCCAAAAAACATTCGCGTGAATTCCATAAACCCAGGTATTGTGGATACTGAAGGTTCACGTGCTGGCGGATTTATTGGTAGTGAGGCTGAAAGCCTATTTGTGAGCATGACTCCTTTGCTTCGGGTAGGAAATCCTGAAGATGTTGCTTTGGTGGCCTCTTTCCTTGCTTCAGAAGAGTCCCGTTGGCTTACCGGTGAAATCATAGCGGCAAGCGGTGGTCTCCGCTAGTTTGCGCTGCCATTACTTGTTTTTGGGTTGACTACCCGGATAAAATCAATAGCTTTGTCTTAAGGGCCAAAGCTATTGATACTTATGAGAACTAAAGATTTTGATGATGAGGAAATACTGAGAAAGGCAATCCACATCTTCTGGGAAAAAGGGTATAATGCAACGTCTATACATGACCTGATTGACGGACTTGGGATTGGCCGCTCTTCGATTTATCATTCATTCGGAGATAAACATACGCTATTTGTAAAGGCACTGGAACTGTATCAATCAGAAGGCACTGCAAAGATCAACGGCATCATCAACAACGCGTCATCTATGAAAGCCGCAATTGAGGGACTCTTGAATTCAGTTATTAATGACGTCGTGCAGGGTGTTTCTCCAAAAGGATGTTTTAAAATCAACTCGGAGGTGGAGATGGCGGCAAACGACGAAATTATCAATAAACTCGTTTACCAGGATGATTTGCTGATTGAAGAAGCCTTGCACCGCGTGTTGAAAAAGGGACAGGAAAATGGTGAAATTGAAACCTCGGGAGATCCGCTGGCACTTGCGCGCTTTTTTTGCAACACGGTGAGTGGAATGCGTGTATATGCGAAATTCAGGAATGACCGGCAGTTCTTCGAAGATATCGTGAAAACAGCACTTTCCGTAATTGGGTAATTTCCTATATTTAGCAATTGCTTAATGGCATACCAAGACCATAATTAATGACTCACAATGCAAAATATGAACTGTAAAAATTGCAACACGGAAGTAGACTTGAATTTCTGCGCTAACTGCGGACAGCCTGTTCAGTTGAAGCGGATTAACGGACACTACATCGTTCATGAAATTGAACACGTTTTACATTTTGAAAAAGGGATATTGTATACCATTCGCGAACTGCTGACAAGGCCTGGGGAGAATATCAGGAACTTTGTCAACGAAAACAGAAGCCGGCTTGTCAAACCGATTATTTTTATCATTGTCACTTCCCTGATTTATTCGCTGGTAAACCATTTCTTTCATATTGAAGACGGATATGTAAAATATGATGAGGTGAAAATATCTACAACGGGTCTGATTTTTAAATGGGTGCAAGGTCATTATGGCTACGCTAACATCATTATGGGTGTCTTTATTGCCCTTTGCTTAAAACTTTTTTTTAGAAAATACGATTACAATTTCTTTGAAATTCTTATCCTTCTTTGTTTCGTGATGGGGATGGGAATGTTGATTTATACCGTTTTCGCAGTCATCCAGGGAATTACCCATATCAACTTGATGAGCATTGCTGGTATGGCCGGAATTATCTACTGCACCTGGTCCATCGGTCAGTTTTTCGACAAAAATAAACTTGCAAGTTATGTCAAAGCACTTGTTTCATATATTTTAGGGATGATCCTTTTCATGATTTCTGCAGTGCTTTTAGGGACCTTAATTGATTTGATCATCAAACACTAATCATTGGCTGATCTTGCTATTGGCATGGGTTTTAGTCCTAATGTACTCAGCATCTGCATGTCTTCTGATACACCAGGGTTGGGGGTTACCAACAGCGTTTCCCGTTCCCCGGTAAAAATGGAATTGGCGCCCGCCATGAAACACCATGCCTGTTCTGATTCGGTCATTTCAATACGTCCTGCACTTAATCGCACCATTGATGCGGGCATCACTATCCGTGCTGTGGCGATCATACGGACCATCTCCCAACTGTCAATTTTAGGGTTGTTTTCCAGTGGTGTCCCCTTAACCCTGGCAAGCGCGTTAATCGGAACTGAATCCGGGTGTTGTTCCATATTAGCCAGCGTGCGCAACATAGAAATGCGGTCTTCATGAGTTTCACCCAGACCAATGATGCCTCCAGAGCATACGGTGATTCCTGCCTTTCTCACATTGTTGATGGTATTGATGCGCTGGTCAAATTTTCTTGTGGATATGATCTCATCATAATAATCTTCCGAGGTATCCAGGTTGTGGTTATAGGCATATAGTCCGGCTTCCTCTAGACGTTGTGCCTGGCTTTCGCTGAGCATACCAAGTGTACAGCATACCTCTAGTCCGAGCTTGTTCACTTCCCTCACCATATCAATGATCCGGTCAAAATCACGATTGTCGCGCACCTCCCGCCATGCTGCGGCCATGCAGAAGCGTGATGAGCCGCTGTTTTTTGCTTTTTGCGCGTAGGCAATTACCGTTTCCGTAGGCAAGAGTGCCTGCACATTTATGCCTGTATGGTAGCGGGCCGCCTGTCCGCAGTAAGCGCAATCCTCCGGGCAGCCACCCGTTTTTACAGACAGCAAAGTTGAAATCTGGACCTCATCGGCCTTATGCCAGGCCCTGTGCACTGTGGCAGCCTCATAGACCAGCTCCATTAAGGGTTTGTTATAGATGGTTGATAGTTCTTCCTTAGTCCAGTTGTGACGTAGTTCGTTTGAGCTGCTCATTTTATTGTTTTTTGATATCTATTATGACTGATGTGGTATGGCTACGTTTTACCGCCTTTCTTTCATCAAATTTTCTTGGCATCGGACAAAAGTAATGTGGTGCCAATGGATTGCCGGGTGCCGGTTTTAAGATTACGGCTGGTCCGGCTTTCAGTGGTTTTATTTAGATAGGGTATTTTTATTTCAAATTCCATTATCTTTGCCGCTCAATTTAACACCCGCATTTCGTGATTAATGTAAATAATATCTCCGTTTCATTTGGTGGAACTACGCTGTTTAGTGATGTGACCTTCTCAATTAATGAAAACGACAAAATAGCCCTGATGGGTAAAAATGGTGCCGGCAAGTCCACCATACTGAAAATCATTGCAGATGCAATGAAACCTACCTCGGGAAGTGTTACCGGTCCAAAGGATGCCGTGATTGCCTATCTGCCACAGCACCTCCTGACGCAGGATGATGTTACCGTTTTTGAGGAAACATTGAAAGCCTTTAAGGAGGTCCATGAGATGCAGAAGGAGCTGGACGAACTCAATGAGCAGCTGACCATCAGGACTGATTACGAAAGCGACGATTACATGAAGTTAATCGAGCGGGTCTCTGAGCTGAGCGAGAAATTTTATTCGGTGGAAGAGGTGAACTATGATGCTGAGGTCGAAAAAGTATTGAAAGGGCTGGGCTTTGAGCGTAAAGACTTCAACCGCAAGACGTCTGAGTTTTCCGGGGGATGGCGCATGCGGATTGAACTCGCTAAAATTTTATTAAAGAAACCGGATCTGATCTTGTTGGATGAGCCTACCAACCATATGGATATTGAAAGTATCCAGTGGTTGGAAGACTTTCTGATCAACTCAGCGAAAGCGGTGATGGTCATCTCCCATGACCGTACTTTTGTCGATAACATCACCAATCGTACTATTGAGGTGACGATGGGCCGGATTTACGATTATAAAGCCAAATACACCCATTACCTCCAGCTCCGTGCCGACCGTCGTGTGCATCAGCTGAAAGCCTACGAGGAACAACAACGCTTTATTGCGGATAATCAGGAGTTTATCGACCGCTTCAGGGGTACTTATTCAAAAACACTGCAGGTGCAGTCGAGGGTAAAAATGCTGGAGAAACTTGAAGTGATCGAGATTGATGAAGTGGATACTTCGGCCTTGCGCCTTAAGTTCCCCCCATCTCCGCGCTCGGGCCAATATCCGGTAATCGTAGAGGAACTGACCAAAGCCTATGGCGACCATGTGGTGTTTGAAAAAGCGTCGATGGTCATCGAACGTGGAGAAAAAGTAGCCTTTGTCGGCAAAAACGGTGAAGGTAAGTCGACCATGATCAAAGCCATCATGAGCGAGATTGATTTCGAGGGTGGTTTAAAGGTGGGGCACAATGCTAAAATTGGCTATTTTGCTCAGAATCAGGCGGCATTGCTGGATGAGAATTTAACCGTATTTGAGACCATCGACCAGATTCCATTGAGCAATGGATCTATAAAGATCAAAGACCTTCTGGGTGCATTCATGTTCAGCGGCGATGATACTACCAAAAAGGTGAAGGTACTTTCAGGAGGTGAGAAAACGCGCTTAGCAATGATCAAACTGTTATTAGAACCCGTAAACGTACTGATCCTCGATGAGCCGACCAACCACCTGGACATGAAGACCAAGGACATCATCAAAGAAGCACTCCAGGATTTCGATGGTACCCTGATCCTGGTATCACACGATAGGGACTTCCTGGATGGCCTGGCTCAAAAAGTATTTGAGTTTGGAAATAAACGCGTCCGCGAACATTTTGAAGACATTAAAGGCTTTTTGGCTTACAAGAAAATGAATAGCCTTAAAGAGATTGAACAAAGTAAATAAAGCGATTTAACTGCCCGAAAATGGTTCATAGCTATGGCGAATACCAAACCGACCCCCTGGAATTTCAGTAATAGCGATAAAATAATGAAGTCCGCCAATAACGGGTTTAAGATCGTTTATTACGATCTTAACGAAATCGCGATGGGAGCGCCTATTGGCGGTGAGGCTTTCCTGGAAACATCTTCAGGAGACAAAGTGAAAATCCATGAATGGTGCGGTGGGCCGCCAGTCTGGAATGCCGAAGGGAATTTACTCGCCATCCCCATATGGCTACGTAGTGCTGCAAAAGGTATTGTTCAGCAAATCGGTGTAGTTGACACAAAGAGGATGGAACTCCAGCTATTTTCTAGGACATTTGGGGTCCTGGACCTCCGTTCTTTCGATAAAGGAATCGTACAGGGATACAACAGTCCAATCTATATGCCAACAGAAGTGGTTTTTGACCTGCACAGGGAATCGAAGGCCAACGTCATCAAGCTGGCTGGATCGTAAAGAAACAACAATTCATTAACATATCGCGTTCTGCGATAACCCGATAACGCAATCGTTTTCGTAAAAAAATACTTCTGTTCGTGTGGGTATTGTTCATTTAAGATATACATTAGATCCTGAATTAACGGCCTAGCCCCAGGTTCAAAGAATGCTAACCAAATTAAACCAACTACAAAATGAACGGACCAGTCTATATTCTCCCTGAGCAATTCCCTTAAACTGAAGGGTGTTCCTATGATCGTCAGATCTGGCGATCAGTCAATTTTTCGTAATCATTCATTTGGGTAAAACTGACCAATATCAGCATGCGCCCATACATTTGATCCCCCTTATTATCCGGGCTGGGCTTGCTATGCCTGTTCCGTAATAAATCAATTATTCGATTTAATCAAAAGCGATTTTTTTACGTATGAAAAATCTGAAAACAAAAGAAAGAAAACGGGTCGAAGGATTACCCAAGTGCCTGAAGAAAGCACTGCATGCTTGCCAGGGAATACTGCTTTTGTACCTCATCTGCATGCCCCTGCTGGGTACGGCAATCAACATTCCACACAAAAAGCGCTCAATATCAGGCATCACCGGCTCGGTGATGTCGTCAGATGGCAATGCACTGAAAGGAGTGGCTGTGCTGGTCAAGGGAAGCAAAGTACAAACCACTACAGACCGGAACGGCGAGTTTTCCATCAACACGGATCCAGGCGCCATATTGGTCTTTGCCCTTGAACACTATACTTCCAAAGAAGAAGCGGTAACCGACGGCACTACCAAAATGAACGTCGTTCTGAACAGGAGCATAGCGGGAGCTGGCCAACAGCTGGATCCTGACAGTAGCCGCAAAGACACGCTTGAATATTTTAACCAGTACTACGGGCGTCAGGAAAAGCGTTTTGCAACGGGTGCCTACGCCCAGATCTATGGGGCATCGGTAGCCACCAACCCCATCATCAACAACAGAAACAGGTTACAGGGGCAGTTGCCAGGACTTTTCGTAATGCAGAACAACGGGGAGCCTGGTGATGAGAATGCCTCAATGTGGCTGCGTGGTAAAAGGACATTTATGGGCAATGAACCCGTAATTCTTGTTGACGGATTTGAGCGGAGCATGGCTTTACTGGACCCGAACGAAATTGCCACTTATACGCTACTCAAGGATGCGGCTGCTACCGCAAGATATGGGCTGCGCGGTGGTAACGGTGTCCTGCTGATCACCACCAGACGCGGCCAGGAGGGAAAGATCAAGGTTACCCTGAATGCGGATGCTGGTCTGAAAGCCCCAACTACAGAGCCCAGATTGTTGAACTCCTTCCAATATGCATCATTGTACAATGAAGCACTGGTCAATGATGGTGCTGCACCAAGGTATTCTGCGGAAGAATTGGCCAAATATGAGAAATCGTCGCAGGGGATTTATGAAAATGACATGGACCGCTTCCTGTACCCGAGTATCAATTCTTATGATGAATACATCAAACCGGTCACCTGGCAGAAAAGGATCAATGTGAATGTTGACGGCGGAAATAAAATTGCACAATACTTTGTCTCGGGTGGATACACCACCAATAGCGGACTGTATAATGTTGACAAAAACGCAAACACCTACAACACGAACACCAACTTCGACATGATTACCCTTCGGTCAAACGTCAATATTGCGGTCAACAAGCGGTTTTCGCTGATGCTGGATATCGCCGGAAGGCAGGAGCAGCGTACTTATCCTGGTACAAGGACAGATGCTGCATTACGTATATTCCGTGCTTTATACAAAACGCCTCCCAACGCATTTCCTGTATTCACTCCTGACGGGAACATTGCTGGTACAAAAGATTTTACACAGAATGCCTACGGACTGTTAAACAGTCAGGGATATTCCCTGTACTACGTACGCAGCATGTTTGCCACCTTAAGGGGAACACACGACCTCGATTTTATTCTTCCCGGCCTGAAGATCAATGGAAGCGTTGCCTTCGACAGCTGGTTTGACCAGGTGACCAACAGGAGCAAAAATTTTAAAGTGTACGACCTCCGCCAGCCGGATGGTGCTGTCGCATATCTTCCTAATGGCAAGATCAGGTACGTGGAAACAGGTTCTGATACACAAATGTCTTCATCTATCGAATACCCAAGCTCGAGAAGGACCTTCAACAGCGACATATCTGTAGATTACAATCGTGATTTTGGCCTGCATTCCATTAAGGTGTCGCTGATGGGTGCACAGCGAAGCATAGAGCAGGAAGATAACGGAGATATCCCGAGGGCCTACCTCGGTACAAATGGAAGGGTCGCATATGCCTTCAACAGACGTTACCTTGCAGAATTTAACTTTGCCTATCAGGGGTCGGAACAATTGCTGTCGGGAAATAAGTTTGGATTTTTTCCTGCCGTATCTGCCGGATGGATTGTATCCGAAGAAAATTTTCTCAGAAATAACAGCCTGATCAACTTCTTAAAGATCAGGGGATCACATGGCGTAACTGGAAATGATGACCTTGGTGGATATTTTTTATGGTATCAGAAATACCAGTCTGCAGGCGGCTCTAACTTCGGATATACCTCTCAGAGTTATCCGGGATGGCAGGAATCCGCATTTGCGCTGAACAATGTGACCTGGGAAAAGGTCAGAAAAACAAATGTCGGCATCGATGCAACCCTATTGAAGAATAAAATCAACCTGTCTTTCGACTATTTCTACGAACGGAACAGGGACATCATGATCCAGCCCGCCCTGCCCAACATCATGGGCATCCGCTTTCCAAACTTCCCGATTGGAGTTGTGGAAAACAAAGGCTTTGATGCGTCGCTGAGCTTTACCGAAAACATCGGCGACCTGCAATTTTCTATCGGAGGTATGATCACTAAAGCCGACAACACGGTCCTGGCAAGGGGTGAAGAGGTACAACGTTATGCGTACCAAAGCAGGACAGGTCTTTCCTTAAATGCGATGTTCGGACTGGAAGCAATGGGTCTTTTCAGGGATCAGGCAGAGATTGATGCCAGTCCTGCTCAGACATTTGGAAGGGTGATGCCCGGCGACATCAAATACAAAGACCAGAATGGGGACCAGGTAATTGATGCCTATGATGAGGTATACCTTGGCAATAACGCAGATCCGACCATGCAGTATGGAACAACATTGTCATTAAAATTTCGCGGCTTTGATTTCAATGTATTGTTTACCGGCCAGCATGGGGGAAAACAGAATTTATCAGGAGAAGCTGCATGGGAATTCCATGACAACGGTACTGTAAGGGAACACCACCTGGGCCGGTACAACCCAAATGATGAAACCAGCTGGAGCAGTGCTTCTTATCCGCGTTTGTCGCTGAGCAACAAAGCAAACAATCAGCGTACATCGTCCTACTGGCTTAAGGATGCTTCAATGCTCAGACTGAAATCCATGGAAATAGGGTATACCTTAAAAAACAGCTGGCTTTCTGCTTTAAAACTGCACAATGCACGGTTCTACCTCAACGGATATAATCTGTTTACCTGGTCCTCCACCGATCTGGTGGATATCGAAGCGCGTTCCAGCCATTATGTAGTGTATCCGCTCCAGCGCATCATCAACGGAGGCATAAACGTAACATTCTAGAATATTTAAAGAACGAATTATGAAAAGATCAATACACATAGTCTCAATTGCCTGTATGGCAGTTCTGTTCATATTCAGCTGCAAAAAGCCATTGTATGTCGTCCCTGTAGAGTTCAAGTCTGCGGAAGATGTGTTTAATGATTCCGCAAGGGCAGAATATTTCATCAATAACGCATATACGGATATGCCTGCGGATGTGTCCAACAGCTACAACCGGCTGGATGGCAATGCAATGCTAGCCTCAGCAAGTGATGAAGCCATGCACATCTCTACCAACAAAACGGTGCCTTCTGCGGCACAGCGAATGAGTGCGGGCAACTGGAACCCTTCAAATATGAGGTATTACCGCGAATCCGATGGCGCCGGTGAAATCGGCTCCTGGTTGAAATGGGGTGGATACCACGGTAACAGAAAGGCAAATACGGCATTGAAAAATTTATACCTGCTGCCTGCAACTGTCAGTGAAAGGTTCAAAAAAAGACTGAAGGGCGAAGCGCTCTTTATACGGGCCATGCAGCACTGGTTCATGTTTCAGAAATGGGGCGGTATCCCTATTGTCGACAAGTCTTTTGAGGCCACGGATGACGTGCTGTTGCCCAGGAATTCTGTCGAAAGTGTGGTTAATTTCATCGTGAGGTCGTGTGATGAGGCAATAGCTGAGTTGCCGGCACAAAGTTATACGGCACCAAGCGAAATTGGCCGTGCCGATCGCGGATCGAGCATGGCGCTCAAATCAAGGATTTTGTTGTATGCTGCCAGTCCGCTTTATAACCGTTCTGGTGCCGATTCACTCACTTCCTATGGCAATGTAGACATCAACCGATGGAAGCTGGCCGCCAAGGCCGCGCAGGATGTTGTAGACCTTGGCTGGTACCAGCTGTATAAACCGGGTACTGCAGGACAGAAAAATTATCAGGATGTCTTTTATACCTGGGGGGCGGGCAATAGCAACAGGGAGTTCATTTTCGCCAAGCTGAGGACTGTAAACAGGGATACTGAAAATGATAATTTCCCTTCAGGTTTTACCAATGCCAGGGGAGGCACTTGTCCTTCTCAGGACCTGGTGGATGCCTATGAGATGTCGGATGGTACTGTCTTCAGCTGGAGCAACCCTGCACAGGCAAAAGATCCCTATCTGCAAAGGGATCCCCGGTTTTATGCAAGCATCATTTATAACGGTGCCAAGTATGCCAAATTCGCCAACAGGACCAACTATACGTTTGAAACATTTGAAGGGGGCGTCAATGCACAGGGACTTTCCAAATCAGAGACCTCCTATTTTCTCATGAAATTCATGGATTATAATAACGTCAATCCAGCGCAAAATACCGGAAACGCCTATCACAACTGGCCTTATTTCCGGTATGCAGAGGTGCTGCTCAACCTGGCCGAGGCTGGGAACGAGTTCAGCGGGCCCGACTATGTTGCCGAAGGTGCTGCAAACCCTATGACGCCTGTGGCAGCGCTGAACCTCATCCGGGAAAGGGCCGGAATGCCGGATGTACAAACCACCTTTACCAGAAGAGGCATTGCCCTGAACCAGGTGAACCTGCGTGAATTTATCAGAAATGAAAGGCGTATCGAGCTTGCTTTCGAAGAACACCGCTATTACGATGTGCGCCGCTGGATGATCGTGGAAAGCCTCCCTCAGTACATCAGGGGATGTAAAATCACAAAAAATACCAATGGTACATTTACCTACGACCCAACGGTCATTGCTGAGAGGAAAGTATTCAATGAAAAACATTATTTCTTTCCAATTCCGCAGACGGAAGTAAACAGAAATAGAAACATGGTGCAAAATCCGGGGTGGTGATCATTCTCACTGGCTCAAAAATTAATTTCTGAAAAATGAAAAAAATACTTTATATACTTATAGCCCTCTGCCTTGCGGTATCACATTCGTTTGCACAGACACTGACTGTCAGCGGCAAGGTTACAGATGCGGATGGTCTGCCTATGGTAGGTGCGACCATCCTCGAGAAAGGCACCACGCATTCCGTGCAGACTGACGATAAAGGCGTCTTCAGGATTGTACTTGCCAACAGGACCAGTACCCTGCAGATCTCCTACCTGAGCTACATCACCAAAGAGGTGGTGCCAGGCACAAGGACAAACATTAATGTGGTGCTGGAAAGTGCTCAGACGGCACTTGATGATGTGGTAGTGGTGGGCTACGGCACGCAGAAGAAAGCCAGTGTAGTTGGTGCGATCTCACAGGTGAGTGCTGCGGAGTTGCAGCAGTCGTCAACACCCAACCTGACCAATGCAATCGCCGGCCGCATCTCTGGTGTGGTTACCGTGATGGGCAGTGGTAAACCTGGTAATGACAACGCGCAGATCTTCGTGAGGGGGATGGCCACCACTAACAATACAGACCCCCTGGTGCTGGTCGATGGTCTGGAACGCGAATGGCGTCAGATCGATCCGGTAGATATTGAAACTTTCTCCGTATTGAAAGATGCCTCCGCCACAGCGGTTTATGGTGTTCGTGGTGCCAATGGGGTAATCCTGATCACCACCAAAAGAGGAAAAACCGGAAAGCCAGTGCTCAGCCTTTCCACACAAGCCGCCATCCAGCAGCCGATACGCCTGCCTGAATACCTGGGGTCCTACGACTTTGCCAGGCTGACCAATGAAGCGCTGACCAATGATGGTAAACCAAAGGAATACTCTGATAGTGACCTGGAACATTACCGGCTTGGTGATTCTCCTTATACACATCCGGACAATGATTATTATGCTGACTTTCTAAAAGATGCCTCCTGGCAGCAAATGACGAATCTGAACGTCAGGGGAGGAAACGATGTACTCGGTTATTTTGTATCTGCAAATCACCTGCACCAGGAGGGCTTATACCGGGAGTTTCCGAATTCAAAATATGAGACCAATACCAATTTTGAACGGTATAGCTTCCGCTCCAACCTTGATTTTAACATCAACAAAACACTGCAGGTAGGCGTGGACCTGACCGGCAGGCTTGAGGTAAGAAAACAGCCTAATTTTGATGATGATCTTTTTGCAAGGATCAAAAGGTTGCCTCCTAACTACATTGCCTACCTCAATCCGGATGGCTCACTGGGTGGACGTTCAGACGAAACCCGTTTATCGCCATACGCCCTGCTTTCACAGTTTGGCAACAGAAACAGAAATAATAACGTGCTGGAAGGCGCTTTCAAGCTGAACAAAAAGCTTGATGCCATTACAGAAGGGCTTTCATTCCGCACATTGGTAGGTTTCAACAGCACCTATGAGTCGAGAAGGGACATCGTAGAGAAGCCAACTTTGTATGAATACACTCGTTTCGGGAGTTACCTCCTGAATAAGTCGCCCACGGAAATAAGCATCAGCACCGGCAAAGGTCCCGGACGCCGGCGGATCTCCTTTGAAGGTGCGTTCAATTATAACCGCACTTTTAATGACCACGATGTTACCGGAATGGTGCTCTACCAGCAAAGTCAGTATTACGATGGCGCGGACATTCCCACAGGATACCTGGGCTGGGTAGGCCGTGGCACCTACGCCTACAAACACAGGTATCTGTTCGAGGTAAACCTGGGCTACAACGGTTCGATGCAGTTTGATAAAGACCACAGGTATGGTTTCTTCCCGGCAGTTTCGCTCGGCTGGGTAGCATCGGAGGAGTCTTTCTGGAAGAAGAACCTCAAATTTGTCGACTATTTCAAACTGAGGGGGTCCTATGGAGAAATTGGTAACGATAAGATCGGCAATTTTAGCTACCTGTATGAACAACGCTACAATTATGCGCGTGATGCCGACGGCTGGAAGTATGTATGGGGCGAAAATCCCTTCTCCGAAAGAGGGCTGATCGAAGGCCAGCCGGGAAATGCGAATGTCAGCTGGGAAAGGGCAAAGAAGGCCAACATTGGCTTTGATACCAAAATGCTCGATAGCAAAATCTCCCTTACGGCAGATGTCTTCTATGAGAGGCGTGTTGATATCCTGGCGATCCCTTATTCTGTTCCCCTCGTATTCGGTATGAACAATCCACAGGGTACTGTACGGGATGATGGTCAGGGGCTACCCCCTGAAAATATTGGAATGGTAACGAATAAAGGGGTGGATATGGAGGTTGGTTACAGCAACAAAGTAGGAGGGCTGGATTACTTCATCAAAGCTAACTTTACCTACGCCCGCAATAAGATCAATAAGATAGATGAGGAAGGAAAGAAATATGATTGGCAAAAGATTGAAGGCAAACAAATCGGACAACACTTCGGTCTGACCGACATTGGTCTATATTCGCTGAACGACTTTGAGCTTGATGGTAATGGTGGTCTGGTACTCGAGGGTGGATTTCCTTTGTTGAAAGCAGGTATCCCTGTCCCATCCTTCGGGGTGGTCTATCCTGGTGATGCCAGGTATGCAGACCTGAACGGTGACGGCCTGATCGACAACTACGATGTAGGGGCCATAGGCAAATCAAAAATCCCGGAATATACTTATGGAATATCCTTCGGTGGACGCTTTAAGAACTTTGACCTGAGTATCCTCCTGCAGGGTGCCGGTGGTGCCGACCAGTATTTTAGAGAGGATGCCGCATGGGAGTTCTTTTCTTTGGGCAAGGTGATGGATACGCACCTGGGCAGGTACAATCCTGAAGACCCTTCCAGCTGGGAAAATGCAACCTATCCGCGACTGCACCCTGCTGAAAATACCAATAACCATAGGAAAACGACGCGCTGGCTGTATTCCCGTAACTATATCCGCTTAAAAAATATGGAAGTGGGTTATAACCTGCCAAAATCTATCGTTTCCCGTGTTAAAATTGCCGACGCACGGGTTTTTGTTAACGGAACCAACCTGCTGACATTCGATAAGATGATGAACTGGGACCCGGAATCATCCGATGAGACGGGTAGCTCCTATCCTCAGCTGAGGACCTGGAACCTGGGTGTCAAAGTATCTCTGTAATCTTTAAATAATCAAACATGAAAAAGCTACTATATATATTGATGATGTCAGTTTCCATCCTGACTTACTCCTGTAAGGATGGAAGTGGTCTTCTGGATAAAACTGAATCTGGTGTCCTGAATGAAGAAAGGGTGTTTTCAAATGCAAAGTATACCAAGGAATTTCTGACGGACATCTACCGCCGGATCCCGTATGGATGGGATGACAATGTCTACCTGGACGCCGCTACCGACGATGGGGAGGCCCGTCCCGTATGGGGATGGGTAAACAACGTGCAAATCGGTGCTTACAACCCCACCTCCCTGCCGCCTAAGTTCATGCGCTGGGCGGACTACTATGCTGCCATCAGGGCCTGCAACCTGTTCCTTAGTAAAATCGACAATGCCCCGACAGATGAGGAGCAATACATGAACTCTGAAGAGGTCCGGGAACGAATGAAGTATGAGGCAGTCTGCCTGCGTGCCTATTATTATGCAGAGCTCTTGCGCTGGTATGGAGGGACACCCATTATCACAAAAGTGCTCCAGAGAGATTCCCCGGAATTGTATACTCCAAGGGCATCGCTGCAGGAGATGAAGGATTTTATCGTCGCGCAATGCGATCTCGCGGCGGCCCATCTTCCGGCGCGTCAGACTGGGGTAGACTATATGAGGGTGACGAGCGGCGTGGCCAAAGCGATCAAATCAAGGGCGTTGCTCCACATCGCCAGCCCACTGTTTAATACTGCCAACTCCGTTTTTGGCGGAAGCAGCCCATCAGCGTGGGGCTGGGGTAATTATGATGTCAACCGCTGGAAAGAAGCTGCTGATGCTGCCAAGGCTGTTATCGACCATAAGGATGAAAGCGGAGCCCCTGCATATAGCCTGGTGGTAAAAACGGAAGCCGCCAACTTCTTCGGATCAAATAACTCCTATCCGGGTTCATTGAAGGCCATGGGATGGTACAATGTGTTCATCACCAGGGTGAATACCGAATTGATACTGAGTTATGGGAAAAAAGGACTCACGAATGAGCTTGAAAAGTGGCAGCTGCCGGGAGGAATGCAAAGGGATGGTGATAAATCCTATACCTTGCCAACGTATAACTATGCTGCCGCCTTTGAAAATAAAGATGGTGTTCCTGTTTATCTGACGGATGATTATGGTGTCCCCCTGATGGATGCCAACGGACAGTTCATGATCAATCCAGCCTCAAACTTTGACCCCCAGAAACCTTATGACAACCGCGATTCCAGATTTTACCATTCTATATGGTATAACGGATCCAGGTTTGGAGGTGCGACCTTCAATACATGGCGTGCCGCAGATGGATCTGTAGGCACGGAGTTCCTCTCGGGATTCGCCCATACCGGATTATTCCTTCGTAAGTTCATGGACCCGAAAAACATTTCCCTTAATAACGGCGTGACGGGGCAGACCAGCCACAACTTCCCTTTATACCGCTTTGTCGAAATGTTACTGAACTATGCAGAGGCGCTGAACGAGTTTCTTCCTGATGGCGCTCCACGCACGGAGGTGATACAAACACTGGACAAGATCCGGACGCGCGCAGATATGCCCGCTGTCGAAACCACCTTCAGCAGAAATTCATGGAACATTACTGATCAGAAACAGCTCAGGAAATTTATCCGTAATGAACGCAGGATTGAACTCGCATTTGAAGAACACCGCTTCTTTGACATCCGCCGATGGGCTGTTGGTCCGGAAACGCAAAGAACGGTGTACGAACACGACGTGCTGAAGCAACCGGATGGATCATTCTTATACGCTATAAAAGTATGGGAAAAAAGGAAGTTTGATACCAGAAGTTACCTGCTTCCGATTCCACAGTCTGAGGTCAACAACAATCCAAACATGGAGCAAAATCCAGGTTGGTAAATTTAATTATTGATTATGAAATATATAGGTATTGTTTTAGTGCTCGCGATGTTCACGCTGAACAGCTGCAAAAAGGAAGACATCATGGATAAGTTTGTTCCGGAAGTTTTGTATTTTAAAAATGACAGGGTGGAAAATGCTGATTTTAAAGAGACCACACTAGCTCCGGGGATCAGCAGCTGGGCACTGAAAGCAAGGGTGAGCGCACCTGCTAAATTAAAGGAAATCAAGCTGTATAGGGACAATGGGGGCGGCGAGGCGCTGGTGGAAACATATACAGATTTTCTGCTGAGCCCTACAGTATACACGATAAATTATCTGGTGGAGGACATTTCATCTGCAACCGTAATGAAAATTGTGGCAACGGACATGGACGGCAAAGCAACTGCGCGCAATTTCAACATCAGCGTCAGCCCGTAGCATTTCCCGGCAGCCGTATTATTTTCGGCTGCCGGGAAATGCCTTTAACAACCTGTTTGCCTCTGCCGCTGATAGTTTAGAGACGCTGCCATGTCTGGCATCTTCAGGCATTGCTACATCCTTTTCTATCTTCCAGTTAAACAGATCCGATGAGGAGGAGATCCCATATTGGTCGACCATAGGATAATCGTACAACAACAACCAGCCTGCTTTCTGCGGATCTTTCATGACGCTAGGGCCCTCTGTAATTGTCGGGGCAATCTGGCCCTTGTTTAATGGGCCATTGTAAATCTGATATGGCCCTTCAATATTTTTTGATGTCGCCAGACGAATGCCTCTTCGCTCCCCGGTTTTTACACCGAATTCCTCCTCTTTATAAAAAAGGTAGTAGACTTCCTGGTGTTTTGTTAGGGTGCCGTCAATTACAGAATAGCCAGGGTCAAACATGACCTTCGCGGGGCTGAAGTTCTCCCAGTCCCTGGTTGTGCAGTACCACAAGCGGCTTTCTTTCCAGCCTGCATCCTTGAAGGTTGAGGACCAGAAGATGGTATATTCTTTCGTTGTGGTGTCGAAGTAAAACTCCGGCGCCCAGATGTTTCCAACGAATTCTCCCGACTCGTCTTTGACATCCTTCATCAGGTATATGTATTTCTCCAGCTTCCAGTGAACGAGATCTTTTGAAGTGGCATAAGTCACACTTGGGCCGGATTTCTTCTTCTTTTCGGCATCGCCGGCCCCTCCTGTGGCGATGAGCCTCCATAGGCCATCCTCACCCCGGTGAATGTATTGATCGCGCATAAACTGCTCCCATACGGGTTTGTTGTCATTCAGCGCAGTCCAATGACGGCCGTCTGCCGATAAGGCGATGTGAAGTTTGGCACTCAACATCGGATCCGGCAGCGGTGCTTCCACGGTTTCTCCTTTGTCATTGATTTCAATCCTCGTTGGATAACGCTGACGAAAGTAGGTCAACATCCATACACTATCGCTGTTCATCACTTGTTTTTCAGTGTTGGTTTTTGTTGTTTGTGCGTTTGACAGTTGCATCGTTGTGCACAGAAAAACAAACCCTATCAAAATCTTTCTCATCTGTAATATTTGGTTCAGTTAATATAGATACAATCCTTCAATTTAAAGACTTGCTGTATTGTTTTGGTTTCATGCCAATATGTTCATTAAAAATTTTCGAGAAATGGCTGAGGTTGGTAAAACCCAGTTGATAGCCTACCGCTGAAACGTTTAATTTTTTTGCACTCAGGAGCGCAGCGGCTTCTTTCATCCTGAAATCCTGGTAATAATTGAAAATGCTATTGCCAAAAATCTGCCCGAATAAGCGCTTCAGCTTCGAGGGACTCATGCCGGCAAAGACTGCCAGTTCTTTGATAACTGGTGGCCTTTCCAAATGCTCCAGCATCTTGGCCTTCACCTTATAAATGATTTGTATGTCATCTTCATTCAGCGGATATAGGCGTTTTTCGTCCCTTTTCTCCAGCTCCATCAGCAATCTACAGATCAGTTCCTCAGCCTTTACCTTCATGAAAAATAGCTCAAAGGTGTGATCAATGGGCTCCGACACAATTTCATTCACAATCTTTTGTAAAGAAGGGAAAATCGCCTGTTCAAATAATAAGGGCTGTGTATTCTGTAAAAGACTCTGCAATAATGCCGATTTTTCTGAACCACCGAATAATCCTGTCAGGTAACTGGCATCGACTTCTATGTTAATCGTGGAAGTATTGCTGTGCACAGGGATCATAATGTCTGTGTTCACGCTACTGGTCATGATCAATACCGATGGGTATTTCTTTGACCGCTGATCCTCAAATGGGGATGTTGCTTCGGCAAAAGATGCTGATTCAGGAGCAGATGTTACTTCAGCAAAAGATGCTGCTGTTGGAAAAAGTGATGCACCAGGAAAAGAAGGCGTTGCAGGAGCCGATGTTTTTTCAGGAGCTGCTGCTGTCTCAAAAGCTGGTGGTGTTTCAGGAAGAACATTTTGAAATTTGAAAAGGATCATTCGCGTCGAATCATTGAGGTCGGGGTTCTCAACGTTTAAATTTTCCTTCAGCTCGTAATCCATAATCAGCATCCGGATATGCTCATTGAAAACAAATCCTGAACAATATCCTTTTCCATACGCTGCAGGAATTTCCAGCCTCCCGTTCTTTACATCGGTACCTAATAAACCTGCGAGTACTTTGAGGATACCCGGTTCTGTCTGTGGTTGTGAGGTGTTCATAAAGTCTCTTACGACTATTTTTGTGGCTGTTACAGGTATTTTATTTCTAATATACTCAACAATTTTGTGTTGTTATCAAGAAATATAAAGTGATGTTGCTAAAAAATAAAAGAATAGCCATTATCGGTGGCGGACCAGTTGGGCTCACTATGGCGAAATTGCTCCAGCAGGAAGGTGTGCTGGTCTCTGTTTATGAGAGGGACAAGGATCCTCAGGCAAGAATATGGGGTGGTACCCTTGATCTTCATCCACACTCCGGACAGGAGGCGATGAAACAGGCGGGATTGTTGGAGCGGTACCATAGGATGGCGGTACCAATGGGGAGAACTTTGGCTGATCATCAGGGAAATGCGTTTTTCTCTAAAGAACCTGATGAACAATGCCCGGAAATCAATAGAAACAGCCTGAGAACCATACTGATGGATAGTCTCTTACCTGGCACAGTGGTATGGGATGCTAAGTTGACCGGCATTGAAAATAACGGGGATTGCTGGCTTCTGCATTTTGAGCATCAGCCGGATGTGACGGCAGACCTGCTGATCGGCGCCAACGGGGGAATGTCCGGGTTAAGGGAATGGCTTGTGGATACAGCCGTTGAATCTACAGGAACCACCATCATCCAGGGAGAAGTGCTGCAACCTGAAATACAATGCCCGGAGTTCTTTAAACTGTGCAACAATAACATCCTGATGTGTTCGGCTAATGGTAATTTACTGGTTGCAAATCCGAATAACAACGGCGCTCTGACTTATAACGTCTTTTTTAGCACACCTGCGGAATGGAATGCTAAAAGCGACCTGGACTTTCAGGATGTCAGCACGGTCTTCAAATTTCTTACCGAACGGCTTTCTGAGTGGGGGGAATGTTATCGGGAGTTGTTTTCCGTTACCTCTGCTTTTTGGAGCTTGCCAACCAGAATGTTTCCCCTTAAAAAGAAATGGAAGGAGGATCGATGCTTACCCATCACACTGATTGGAGATGCCGCACACCTGATGCCGCCCTTCGCAGGTCAGGGCGTAAATACCGGAATGATGGATGCATTGATTCTGGCAGGTAACCTGACCAGCGGAACTTTTGACACCATCACCGCTGCAATCGCCGACTATGAAAATAAAATGTTCGCCTACGCAAAAGAGGCGCAGTGGCAAACCAGCCAAAATGAAATAGAAATGCGCAGCCCGCAATTTTCTTTCAGGAAGAGATTTGACAACTAAATAAGATTTTTTACCGGCAGAAATGATGGCTGCAATGTCATTACATGCCATGACCATCAAAAAAAATAAAAATCTTACGGAAGTTTTCACTTAAGTGAAAATCCTGCAGCTAATGACTGTGCATATTTGAGCCGTAAACATTTAAATATCAAATCATGTCATCTTCATTTACTGCCGCTTCAGCGGTCAACAATCAAACGATAGAAACTGCAAGATCATTAAGAAACCTTTATCTGACCCGTGCCGGATTTTCGGTCATATGGGTGGTGCTGGTTGCGCTTTTTTCTAAAACCTCAATGGGAGTGGCCACCATTCTCCTGATCATTTATCCCGCCTGGGATGTGTTAGGTACTTTCCTTGACTTACGTGCCAATAGAAGTAATCCTTCTAAAATGCCACAATATGTAAATGCTGCAATCAGCACCATTACCACGATCGCTGTGGCGGCAGCCCTGCAGAAAGGTGTTCCCGAGGCGTTAATCGTATTTGGCATCTGGGCCATCCTTACAGGTGCAATACAACTGATCCTTGGATTCCAGCGCCGAAAATTACTGGGTGGACAGTGGCCAATGATGATCAGTGGGGGACAGTCGCTACTTGGTGGTACTTCTTTCATCGTTCTGGCCCACGACCCTACCATGGGCATTACCAGTCTGGCGGGATATGCGGCCTTCGGGGCTTTTTACTACCTCCTCTCGGCTTTTAGGTTGTCAAAAACAGCCAAACAAATTGCCCCTGTAGCCTAGTTTTGCTGCTGCAGCAGTTCAGGATTCAAATTTGGATGATGCGCGCTGCGGAAGAAGTGTTATTTTTACGGCTGAAATCATTATATATTTTCTTATTAAAGTCGTAAATGAAAATATCAGTCACTGATAAAAACGGGTCCGGCATTATGAAGGAGTTCGCCCAGGCAATCGGCGCGACGATTCAGGGGCGTTTCTTCTACATTCCGGAGAGTAAGGGTGGAGGTTACATCACGGGCTTTTCCTGGGATAATGGCCTTCGGATGCTGGTGCGCGATTATCATCTGAAGGAGGAGATCCAGCTGGAGCGGACGAATGAACTCACCGAGGGGCAGGAAGATGTGATCTTCTCCCTCAGTGGTATCTTCCCCGCGCACCTGGAGGAAAGTCAGCTGGTGCCCGAGCAGGCCAGTGTGTTTATCTGTATGCATGCGGTTTCGTCGAAGCTCACCATGCCTTCTGATACTTCATTCCGCAGTATTGTAATCGGAACTCCGCGGCAGTACCTCCGGCAGGTGTTTGGACATATCAAACACCCCGTGGTGACCACCATTTTAGAAGGTAAGGAGAATTTCGCTTTTGAGACCGGTATTTCTCAGGACATGATCAGGTCTGCCAGTGACATCGTCCATCAGCAAATTCCAGAGCGTCTGGAGCGTCAGTACTACAAACTAAAATGTGAAGAGCTGCTTTGTTTCATCTTTGGCCTGCTGATGGAAAGAGAAGCATCGCCCACCAGCAGTATGCACATCAACGACATCAAAGAGATTTATGCCGTCAAATTGAAGTTGCAGACCAGACTGGACCAGTCGCCGGACATCGCCGGTCTCGCCAGGGCTGCAGGCATGAGTGAGCCTAAAATGCGAAAATTGTTTCGCCAGACTTTTGGCAAGGGTGTTTTTGAATATTTTCAGTCGATGCGCATGCAGGAAGCGGCAAGACTGCTCAAGGATAAGCGGTTAAGTGTTTCAGAGGTGGGGTATCAGCTGGGCTTTACCAACCTTAGCCATTTTTCGAGGGTTTTCGAGCAGCAGATCGGTATGAAACCGAAAAAATACGCTTCAATGTAACCTGCTACTTTCGCGTGGCCAGATTCTTCCGGATGCGGCTCAGCGTCTCCGGGGCAATGCCGAGATAGGAGGCGACCATGTTCTGCGGGATGCGCTCAATGAGCTCCGGGTTCGACTCGACCAGTTTTAAATATTTTTCCTGGGCGGTATAGGTGATGGTGCTCATCAGCCGACGCTCTTTTGTGACAAGGCTGTTCTGGTAGAGGATCCGGAAATAGCGGTCCATAATGGGGACTTTCAGCGTCAACTCTTCATAGCCGGACCGCGAGATCATCAGGAGCTCAGCATCTTCAATGGCATCAATATTAAACACTGCAGGATCCCCGGATAGAAAGCTGTGAAAGTCGGACAACCACCAGCCTTCCCAACCAAAGATACTCATGTGCTCATCTCCTTTTTCATCCACATTATAAGTGCGTAAGAGGCCCTTGGCAACAAATGTAAGGTATTTACAAACCTCTCCCTCCTGGAGCAGATACTGTCGCTTCCTTAGTTTTTTAGGCACAAAAAAGCCTTGTATTGTGGCCTTGTCCTCGTTGCTAAGGGATACCTTGTCCTGAATGTGGCGGAAAAGAACATCGATCATCTTGTGTTGAATGTTATGGGCCAAAGATACGCCTTTCGCTGCAGGAATAACTGCCTTCTGTTGCAGATACACTTGACTTATGTCAACCGCATTATTTGACCTGAGTCAACAGGCATCTGTGCGGGCAGGGGTAACTTTGTCGAAAATTAAAAGAACATATGAACAAGATCGCATTAGTTGTAGGAGCAAGCGGGATCACAGGCGGCAACCTGGCCGAACGTTTGATTGACTCCGGATGGGAAACTTATGGCCTGGCGCGTACCCCAAATGCAGAAAATAAATTACTGAAACCGATTGCTGCAGACCTCCTGAGTATGGATAGCCTAAGGTTGGCATTGGCAGACGTCAGACCTACGCATGTCTACATTACTACCTGGATGCGTAACGACACAGAAGCTGAAAATATACGGGTCAATGCGTTGATGGTGCGTAACCTGCTGGAAGTGCTTTCGGAAAAGAGAAGCCTGGAGCACGTCGCATTAGTAACTGGATTGAAACATTATTTAGGACCGTTTGAAGCTTATGCAAAGGACGGCTTTTTACCGGAAACCCCGCTGAGGGAATCGCATCCAAGATTGGACCTTGAGAACTTTTACTACGCTCAGGAAGATGAGGTTTATCGTGCAGCCGAACGTGATGGTTTCTCCTGGAGCATCCACAGACCGCATACGGTGATTGGCAAGGCCGTTGGAAATGCGATGAACATGGGAACGACGCTTGCGGTTTATGCTACGATCTGCAAGGAAACCGGTCGTCCATTTATCTGGCCGGGTTCGTCGGCACAGTGGAATGGCTTGTCGGACGTAACCGATGCTACTGTTTTGGCAGCGCATCTGATCTGGGCTTCAACAACGGAAGGGGCTAAAAATGAAGCGTTTAATATAGTTAATGGGGATGTGTTCCGCTGGAGTAGGTTGTGGTACCGCCTGGCAGATTATTTTGGGATCGAGGCGGTAGGCTTTAACGGAAGCATTCAACCGCTCGAAACCGCAATGGCAAATGATGCTGAAGTATGGAGAGGAATCGCGGAGAAATATCAGTTGAAGGAACAGGTGTTGAGCCGTCTGGCCACGCCATGGCATACTGATCTTGATCTGGGAAGACCTATTGAGGTGATGACGGATATGTCCAAGAGCAGAAAACTTGGATTTACTGTTTATCAGGATACTGAAGTGGCTTTTTATAAATTGTTTGCGCAGCTGCGTGAGGCCAGACTCATTCCTTAAAATGAAACAAGCGACAAAATGAGAAAAGCGCCTTCAGTGTTGCATCAGAAGGCGCTTTCCTGTTTAGTCCTTCGGACTCTCCTCATAGGTCGGGCCGTACATTCCCGGTACCTTATTGCCTGTTGCACGGAGATAAACAATCAACTCTCCACGGTGGTGATAAATGTGGTTGAACAAAAATCCACGGGATACCGTACCCCTTGGCATCGGGCCAAGTAAAACCTGCTCACCGAATTTCATCGTCCATTGATCCTGTAGTTTTTCTTCTGTCAATGAGTTCAGGGCCGCCCTGGCCAGTTCCACATTACGCTCGAAAAGTGCAAGGGTGGCTTTGATGTCATTTGCTTCGCTGCGCTCCAGATGGTCATCAGCCATATCATAAACATCCTTCGTAAGCGTACCTACATACCAATAGTAAATCGTGGCAATGTGCTGGGCAAGCTCAGCCATCGTCCAGGAGATTTCTGATGGACGGTAATTCAGATCCTTTTCAGGAACCATCTGTAGTAGCCGGCGTGTGCTATTTACTTCATGCTCGAATTCGTCAACAAGATATTTTAGTATCATAAGACAATATTTAATGAAAGATGTGATGATAACAAATTGAATTGTAGTAGGTTTTGTAAAGTGTCACGTCGACTTCAGCCCTGAGACTTGTATTTAAATGTAAAACGTTTCTTTTAGATAAATCCGACCACCTCATGCGGCTGAAACAACCGACGTTTGTAACGATTTGGTTGTTAGTAAATCGATTTTTCATATAAATATTGTATTTTGGGATCAGTAAACAACCAGATATGAACCTAAGATCAATAACGATGATGACCCTGTTGGTCATCTCAGCAGCAATAGCGCAGGCACAGCTGAAACTGAACACTACACAATTTAATCCGAAGTCTGAAGCCACGGTCACCAGTAAGGACAACCTGGTGGAGGTTACCTGGCCTGCTGGCGAACAGCGGTTCGGAAAAGTACAGTTTGATCTATCGGGCACCAGTCCTTTATTCCGGCGCATTGCGCTTGGAACAAAAGCGGCGCCTGTTACGGTATCGGAAGATCTGGATGCCGCATTTTTACTGAGCATTGGGAAACGGGACCTGATGTCGCAGAATGGCTGGAACATCTTCTTCGATAAAGTTCCCCTTCGTCCCTTCAAAACTTCTCCAATTCTACTAAAAAAGAAAAGTATTGCGGTGAAGACTGTCGGTAGCCGTACCGTAGTTACCATAGGCAACCTTAGCGCCGACCGCTTTTCGGGCGTGTTGGAAGTGACTTTTTATAATGGTAGCCCACTCTTTAACATCGCTGCGGTAATGTCTACCAAAGCGGATGCTACCGCAATTGTTTATGATGCGGGGCTCATTAGCAGGACCGAAAAATGGAATGACCTTTCCTGGACCAATACCAACGATCAACTGCAATCTACAGCTGTCAATTACAGCGATACTGCGAAAAACCTACAGGTGAAGTACAGGGCCATTGCCGCAGGCGGTAAGGGGGGGACGCTGGCTGTATTCCCCGCTCCGCACCAGTATTTTTATCCCCTGGATGAGGCGTTCAACCTTAAATTTATCTGGCATGGGAAGAACTACCGGAAAATGCTGGATGGTTATGGCATCGGCATCCGTCAGGAACTGGAGGGTGACCGCCGTTTTGTGCCCTGGTTCAATGCCCCTCCGGGTTCTCAGCAACGCCTGAATTTCTTCTGTCTGATCAACAATGCAGGAAATGCAGAAACCTTTACCGAAATCAAGAAGTTTACGAATGCTGACCGCTACGTGAAAATTCCTGGTTTCAAAACCATGTCAAGTCATTTTCATAATGAGTTTATCATGAATGTGGTGCTGGCTGGAAAACCAATTCCCGAAAAACCGGAGTTTGTGGAAGTGTTCAAACGCCTGGGCGTAGACATGGTTCACCTCGGTGAATTCCACTATACGGCGCATCCTAAAGGACCCGACTCTTTACGATTGAGGGAGTTGAAGGCACTCTTTGAACAATGCGAGCGTTTGTCCGATAAAGATTTCTTGCTGATGCCAGGAGAGGAGCCCAATGAGTTCTTCGGCGGTCATTGGCTGCAGATTTTTCCCAAACCTGTCTACTGGGTCATGTCACGAAACAGGGAGCAGCCTTTTGTGGAAGACAGGCCAGGTTTTGGAAAGGTTTATCATATTGGCGGAAAAGAGGATATGCTAAAATTATTGCAGAATGAACAGGGACTTGCATGGACCGCGCATGCCCGTACCAAAGGTTCGGTAAATGCTCCGGATATCTACAACCACGAAGATTTCTTTAAATCAGACCGCTTTATGGGCGCTGCATGGAAGGCTATGCCTGCGGACCTCTCACAACCTCGTCTTGGCAACCGCGTGCTCGAGCTGCTGGACGATATGAACAATTGGGGCGACAAGAAAACGGTCATCACCGAGGCGGATCTTTTTACCATAACGAAGGAAAACGAGATGTATGCACACATGAATGTCAATTACATGATGATGGATCAAATTCCAGCTTATAATGAAGGGTGGAAACCTGTGGTGGATGACATGCAGCACGGCAAGTTCTTCGGCACTACGGGCGAGGTACTGATGCATGAGCTAAAGGTAAATGGAAAAATATCGGGGGAGACGTTGAGCCTTAATGCTGATGGGACAGCTGATATGCGTCTAAAGCTCAGCTGGACCTTCCCAATGAACTTCGTGGAGGTAATCTCCGGAGATGGTGAAAAGGTGTATCGTGAAAAATTCGACCTGACGAATACTAAAGCTTTCGGAGAGCACCAGTTTCAGTTCCGTCCAAAGCTGAAGGGAAGAAAGTGGATGAGGGTAGAAGCCTGGGATAGCGCCGTAAATGGTGCCTTTAGTCAGACATTTTATTTACAATAGTTTATGCGATAAATAAAGTCGGGAACCCCAATATTGACCGGTAACACACATGTGCAATAGCGGTGATGGTATAACCCAGGCTGCAGCTGATTTCAAACTGCAATTCTGCGCTCACATAGTTGTTGAGCGAGGACAATTTCCCTTGCTTTAACGACATTTCCGATTATGATGATCGCCGGATGACTCAGTTTGGTGCTGGCTGCACTTTTCGATAGATCCTTTACCTCACAGACAATATGTTTTTGATGTGGCAGGGTGGCATGTTGAATGATTGCTGCAGGGCTGGAGCCTAACCCAGCTTGCTGATATGTGTCGGAAATCTCTTGTAATTTTTTCATTCCCATGTAAATGACAACGGTCGCGGAGCTTTTCATGGCACATTTTAGATCTGCGGAAAGACTGCCATCTTTCTTTGTTCCTGTAATGATCCATAAACTTTCACTAATTCCACGATGTGTTAAAGGGATGTCGATGTACCCTGCACCCTGCATGCTGCTAATTCCTGGAATATATTGTGCCTTGATGCCATGTGCTTCTGCAAATAACAACTCTTCAAATCCCCTTCCAAATATGAATGGGTCTCCTCCTTTTAAGCGTACTACAACCTGGTATTTGTTTGCATTTTCAACGATCAGCTCATTTATTCTTTCCTGAGCAGTGCAAATTCCATAAGGTTGTTTGCCTACATATACCATCTTGCATGTTTTTTTTGCAATCTCCAGTAGTTTTTTGTTGCTTAAGTTGTCGTATAGGATTACTTGTGCCCTTTTTAAGGTGTTGAAAGCTTTCATGGTAAGTAATTCCGGGTCTCCTGGCCCTCCTCCGATGATGAAAAGTTCTGTTTTGTCGGTTTTTAACTTCATATTCTTGTGTTTTAATTATTTTTTTGGCTATAATTAAATATTTAGCTCTAATATATGCTATATTTTGTGATTATTATCATATAAATTTGGTATTTTATGATTTTATAATATATATTTGGATATCAAAAGTCATTTATTTACCGTTTGTCACGCTATTTAGTGGTTGTTGTTTGACTTTTTGCTTTGTGTGGAGATTTTTAAAGGTGTTTTGTTGAATATTATTGATAGTAATCTTAAAAACTATGTAAAATTATGAGGTGTCCAAAAGTAATTGTAATAGGAAATGGGATGGTAGGTTATAAATTCTGTGAAAAACTCAAATCCAGGTCAGACTACTTTAATTTGATCGTCTTTGGTGAAGAATCACGGAGGGCCTATGACCGGGTTCATCTGTCCGAATATTTTAATGGCAAAAATGAAGAAGATTTGTCATTGTCTACCGCAAATTGGTATCGGGATTTAGCCATCGAACTTCATTTGGAAAATCCGATTGTCACCATTGACCGGACGAATAAGACTGTTATGGATTTATCGGGAACCAACCATAGTTACGATTTTTTGGTTTTTGCAACCGGGTCTGCAGCTTTTGTACCATCGATCTCAGGAATTGAAAAAGAAGGGGTATTTGTTTACCGCACCCTCGATGATCTGGATTTGATCCGCGCCTACGCTAAGAAGGCAAAACGGGCTTCAGTAATTGGGGGTGGATTATTGGGTCTTGAAGCAGCAAAGGCGCTGATTGATCTGGGCATTAAGCAAACCGACGTTATTGAATTTGCTCCCGGATTGATGCCTCGACAAATTGATCTCGCCGGCAGTGACGTTCTTGTATCTAAGCTTACGGCACTAGGGCTTCAGGTACACCTGAACAAAAACACCACTAGTGTAGAAGGTGAAGCTGGTATTAGCGGACTGAAGTTTGCCGATGGGTCCTTCCTGGAGACCGATATGCTTGTTGTTTCTGCAGGCATAAAGCCGCGTGACGAGCTTGCAAAACAATGCGGCATCATTACAGGACCACGTGGAGGTATTGTCGTTGATGATCGCATGCAAACCAATGATTCCTGCATCTTCGCTATCGGGGAATGCGCTTTACATGCGCAGCAAATCTATGGTTTGGTTGCTCCAGGTTATGATATGGCAGAGGTTCTTGCGGCAAATCTTTCCGGCGGCGATAAAGTATTCTCCGGCTTTGATATGAGTACAAAGCTGAAACTTATCGGTGTGGATGTGGCCAGCTTCGGTGACAATTTTATTCAGGAACCCGACTGCAGAACCATCATTTTCGAAAATAAACATAAGGGCATTTATAAAAGATTAAACATCAGTAATTGCGGGCAATACCTTCTAGGGGGTATATTAATTGTTGATGCAGCAGCATATAATATGCTGTTGCAAACCACCAATAACAAAATCCTTTTATCTGAAAATCCGGAGGATCTGATTTTGGGTAGTCGAAGTGGGGATACCGAAAAAGGTACCGGGATTACTACATTACCTGATCACGCGTTGATCTGCAGTTGTGAAGGGGTGACCAAAGGCGATATCTGCAAGTCGGTTGCTGAAGGTGGTTGTGAAAACCTCGATGACATCAAAAAATGTACAAAAGCGGGGACGGGGTGTGGTGGATGTATGCCTATGGTGAAAGATCTGATGCTTCATGTAATGAAGGCCCAAGGTAAATATCTGAGGAATGTGGTTTGTGAGCATTTTCAGTATAGCAGGCAGGAGCTCTATGATTTAATTCATATCCATCAGCTCAAGAGTTATGACAATGTTTTAACTGAACTGGGTACGGGGGATGGCTGCGAAGCCTGCAAACCTCTGGTTTCATCATTGCTGGCCAGCCTGTGGAATGAAATGATCCTAAAGAAAGGAAATGATACTGCTCAGGATAGCAACGATCGTTTTCTGGCCAATATCCAGAAAGGAGGTTCTTACTCTGTCGTTCCCCGTGTGCCCGGGGGTGAAATTACGCCTGATAAACTCATTGTGATCGGCGAAGTGGCCAAGAAGTATCATCTGTATACTAAAATTACGGGTGGGCAGCGCATCGATATGTTTGGGGCTCATTTAAATGATCTGCCCCTGATATGGGAAGAGCTTATCGCTGCTGGCTTTGAAAGTGGTCATGCTTATGGCAAGGGATTAAGGACGGTAAAGAGCTGCGTGGGTAGTACCTGGTGCCGCTTCGGCTTACATGACAGCGTCAGTTTTGCCATTCGGATTGAAGAACGGTATCGTGGCATCAGGGCGCCCCACAAGTTTAAGTCGGCCGTAAGCGGATGCATACGTGAATGTGCGGAAGCACAAAGTAAAGATTTTGGCATCATTGCTACGGAAAAGGGCTGGAACCTATATGTGTGTGGTAATGGCGGTAGTAAACCTCAGCATGCGCTGCTGCTGGCTGCCGATCTGGATAGTGATACCTGTATAAAGTATATTGACCGGTTCATTATGTTTTATATCCGGACGGCAGACCCGCTGACAAGAACTGCTACTTGGCTGAATAAAATGGAGGGCGGGATGGACTATCTCCGAAATGTGGTGATCAACGACAGTCTTGGGATGGCAGCAAAGTGGGAGGCAGAGATAGAAAATCTTATAACGGCTTATAAATGTGAGTGGAAAGAAGCGGTTGAAAACCCTGCAATCAGGAAGAGGTTCTCTCATTTTGTGAATGCTCCGGAAGAGAAGGACCCGAGTATCGAGTTCGTGGAAATGCGTGGCCAGAAGCGCACGGCCGACTGGAAAATTGCTTAAGCTAAATCAAAATAACCAGAAACCTAAACTTATTGTTATGACTGAAACTACAAAATGGATGGCCGCATGCAGAGTGGAAGATGCTGCAGAAAACGGAGGTGTCTGTGTGAAAAGCGGTGAAGAGCAGATTGCCCTATTTTATTTCACCCGAAGAAATGAATGGTATGCCACACAAAATGAATGTCCGCACCGCAAGCAGATGGCATTGAGCCGGGGCATGATTGGCACGCTTACCGATGAACCTAAGGTGGCTTGTCCCTTTCACAAGAAGAACTTTTCCCTCAAAACCGGCGAGTGCCTAAATGGGGATGAATGTGCCATAAAAACTTATCCGGTAAAGGTAGAAGATGGAACTGTTTACATTGCTCTAAATCCAAATCATTAAATTATGGACTACGTCTCACCAAAAGAAGTTGCCGGCGCGATGATGAACGCCGCAACTACAAAAGCTGCATTGCCTGTAAAGCACTTATTGATCAGGGGGTGTCTTTCTGGAGCGCTATTGGCAATTTCTGTTATCTTAGCAAATCTGGCCGCCTCCCAGGCGAAGTTAAGCATGGCTGGTGCCTTTGTTTTTCCTGTAGGCTTTATCATCATCGTCATCCTTGGACTTGAATTGGTTACAGGGAGTTTTTCGCTGATCCCTCTGGCCTGGTTTGAAAAGAAAATTACAGCAATAGTTATGGTCAAAAACCTATTCTGGGTTTTTACAGGTAACCTGATCGGAAGTTTGCTGTTTGCTTTTTTGTTTTGGAGTGCTTCTTCGGAAATGGGAACCATCGCTGTCCTCGGGCCAATTGAAGAAATGCTGGTGAAGGCCGCCGAGAAGAAAACAATAGGGTACGCCGCACATGGATCGGCAGGTTTGTTTGCCGCCTTTATCAAAGCAATACTTTGTAACTGGATGGTTTGTATGGGAGTAGTAATGGCCATGACCTCGAAGTCAACTTCAGGGAAAATGTTCGCCGCAGGCATTCCAATATTTATATTTTTTGCGCTTGGCTATGAACATGCTGTTGTAAATATGTTCGTCATTCCTGCGGGAATGTTATTCGGTGCAAAAGTTAACATCGCTGAATGGTGGATGTACAATCAGCTGATCGTTACCGCGGGTAATCTCATAGGAGGCCTGCTTTTCACCGGAGTTGCCATTTATTACACACATAGCAGGAAGGCTGAAACTGTTCCCACTACCAGTATTTAATCTCAGGATGATGATGAAATCTACTTTTCTGGCGCTTCTGTTGAGTTGCCTTGGATCTTTGTTTTGTTTTTTGTCTGGCCATGCCCAGACAAAACCAGTGTTGTTTGAAGGTACAGTTGTTGGTGGATATGTAAATAGGGGTGGGTACATAAATTGTACCGGACCGGGAATAAAATGGAGCAGAAAACCTTATAGCGCATTGTTTGGCCTCCTGCCTGGCCTGCGTATAAAAGAGGACAGGCAGGTGATGGGTGCAACCAAAAATGCGATGATCACACCATCATTGGGTTTTGGCATTACAGCTGCATACAGGCATTTGGCTCTGCAACTGCCTTTTTACTATAATGCAAAAACAAACCTTAAAGATGGAAGGTGGCATATGGGTATTGGCATCGGCTATAAATTATGAGGTTTCGAGGGTCAAGGCAAGTAGCCCCTTTTCATCGAGGATGCTGATGTCTTTTCCCTTGAGAACGATCAGGTTTTCCTGAATCATCTCGTTTATCGTCCTGAAGACAGTTTCATAAGTTGCACCTGTGAAAGCGGCGAGATCCTGTCGGCTTAAAGTAATGCCAATGCTGCCCTCTGTATTTATTCCAAACTGCGTACGTAAATTAAACAGGGCAACAGCTAGTCTGCTCTTGACCGACATCAGGGCTAAATTTCTCATCTTCTTCTCAGAGGTATGCAGCTCATCGGCATAAAACATCAGCAGGTTGTATGCAAAATCGTGGTTTACCTTTATCGTGGTTTTGAAAAACTCAATGTCTACATAACACAGTGTGGTGGTTTCTAATGCTGTTGCGGAAATCGGATAAAGGGATTCTTCTGTATGGATGCCGCGGTGTCCAAAGATGCCCCCCTGGTTTGCAAAGCGCAGGATCAGTTCTTTGTCGCCCCATTTTTTATGAACTTTAACAGTACCCTGAGTAACAAAATAAACACCGCTTACCGGCTCTCCCTCTTTGATGATAAGTTCTCCCTTTTTTGCAGTAAAATTTTTTCTGTTTGCAACTACTGCTGGAAGCCATTCCGGTAGTACATGTCTGCACAAAAAGCAATGTTCAACATCACAGGTATTGTTTTTTTTCATTGTTGAGGTTAAATCCGTAGGTTTTGGTGGTGAATATGGGTAATAATTCGAAGATAAGCAATATCAGGCCATGATATATCAGTTCCCTCTGGATGTGCGACAGGCCTTCTTATTGTTAATTTAATATAAAGCCTTATCTTAGGAGTTATTAACTGGGGGAAATGAAAGCGCTAAGCGATGAATCGGATGAGCAACTGGTCGATCTGCTGAAGAAGGACAGTGAGAGGGCTTTCACCGTATTGTACAACAGGTTTTGGGACAGGCTTCTGCAGGTGGCCCTTTATAAGCTCGGTTCCCAGGAGGAGGCTGAAGAGGTCTTGCAACAGGTATTCCTGGAGCTTTGGGAACGTCGCCTCGACCTGCAACTGCGTTATAGTTTTGCCACCTATATATCTTCGGTACTGAAGTATACCATCTATAGTCGACTGGCAGAACGCCGGAAGCGCAACGCAGTGCCCATCGAAGGCGAGATCTACCATAACCTTGCAGACCACAGTACACAAAACTGGCTGGACTTTTCTGAAATTCGTGGAGAAATTGAAACGCTCGTTGTGCAATTGCCCGAAAAATGCCAGATGGTCTACCGTTTGAGCAGGGAACAGTGGATGTCTGCGCAGGAAATTTCCGAAAATATGCAAATCAATAAAAAAACAGTGGAAGGGCACCTTACAAAAGCGCTGAAATTCATCAAAGAGAATTTAAGCATGCTGTCTTTTCTGCTTTTTGTGGTCCTAAAGGTCATTATTCAATAAAAAAATATTTTTTTGTAAGCAGACCAAGGGTATTGTTCCTTTTTTTACACTATATGTTTGTAATCAGAGGGAAATGCCAAACGAAAATCAATCAGAGAAAGAACTTCTTGCCAATAAGTTACTGAACAATACCATCACCCCTGAAGAAATGGAAAGGCTGGAGCAATGGTATGCTGAGGTGTCGGAGGACGCCCCGGTATGGGACCTTAAGGACGAAAGTCCTGCACACCTGCAACAAAGACTTCTCCACTCCATCAGGAGCAGGATCAGTGTCCGCCAGCCTAAATACAGGGTGGGAAGATATGTCGCCGTTGCGGCATCTATTGCAGTAATTGGTCTGGCCTGTTTCTTTGTCTTTAACCAGGAGCAGGTAAATACAGCGCCTACAATGATGGCCAAAAGCTCCAGTGCAGGCAAAATCATAAAAATACACTTGCCAGATCAGTCGATCGTATGGCTTAAAGGGGATAGTCATCTTGATTATCCTTCTAAATTCAGCGACAGCACCAGAAACGTTACCCTGCGGGGAGAAGCACTCTTCGAGGTTGCCAAGGACAAAAAACACCCCTTCGTCATCCGGACCAGTGCCTATACCACCCGTGTGCTGGGAACAAGCTTTAACATTAGTGAGGCCGATAAAAGTTTCAGGCTCACAGTGCTCACCGGTAAAGTATCCATATTGCCTTCATCAGCAGGTGCAGCCACCAGAGGTAACAAACCAGTAGTGCTCAGCCCGGGTACGGAGTTCGTTGTCAACAATCCTACAGAAAAAGCGCAGATTGTCCCTGCACCGGCGACCGATAAGGTCAGTATCCTGAACGGGACAGAATACGATATGAATTTTGAGAACACTCCTTTTGAGGAGGTTCGCCTACGTATCGAAAAGAAATTCAATGTGAAAATCAACGCCAGTAAAGATGCTTATCAGAATTGTTTCCTTTCTGCTGATGTTACCGATCAGTCGCTGGCCAATACTTTGAAAGTTCTTTCGGCAGTGCTGAACGCACAATATTCGATCAACAAAAACCTAATTACCCTTACAGGAGGAGGATGTAATTCATGAACTAAACTCTACTAAACCACCAATAAAAGCAACAGCAGGCGTGCTGCAAACACCCTGCTGTGAAGATTTAGAAGCCTTTAACTTTACTACTAAAACCAAACAAATGTACAATAAATTGTTCAAACGGCCAGTCTATGCAATAAACTTTGCGCTGTCCAAACGACATATCAACCAGGGTGTATTCGCATCAAATGCGCTTCCCATATTCACCAAGCTTATGAAATTTTCACTAATACAGATACTGGGTATTATGGTGGCTGTTCAGCTGAGCTGGTCTGCTCCTGTGAATGCACAGTTGATGGAAAAACGGGTGTCTATAGAGTTTACTAACCAAAAACTTGAAGAAGCCCTGACAGATCTGGCCTCATCAGCAAAATTCAGATTGGTTTACAACAACCAGATTAAAGAAAACAACACTAAATTCAGTGGTAAGTATAATGGCATCAAAGTAAAAGAGCTGCTCGTGTATTTGCTTAAAAATAGCAACCTGACTTACGAAGTGATCAATGACCAGTTCGTGGTGATCAGGTCTAAAGGACAAAAGGAAGAAACTCCGGCGCCGGTCCTTCCTGTCGAAGAGCCGACAGTCAGTTCCAGTCAGCAGGGTTTTGTCATCTCCGGAGTAGTGCTGGATGAGAATGATGAGCCCATGCCAGGAGTGTCCCTGAAAGCGAAAACTGGCGGACAGGCCACTACTACCAATTCCAAAGGACGTTTTGCCCTCGGGATTTCTGCCCCTGGAACTGTCGTGGAATTCACTTTTATCGGGTATCGTCTTTATCAGACTACCGTTAATGCGGAGATTGACCTGCAGGTAAAAATGAAACCTGACCCTGCCAAACTGGATGAAGTAGTGGTGATTGGTTACGGTACTACCACCCGGAGGACCAGCACTGGCTCTCAGGTGGGCATCACTGCAAAAGACATCGAGAAACAGCCGGTTACCAATGCCTTGCAGACACTTCAGGGCAGGATGCCCGGTGTGCAGGTCACACAGACCAATGGTTTACCAGGTGCAGGGATCAACGTGCAGATCCGTGGTGCCAATTCTATTGGTAAAAGTAACCGTCCTTTATACATCATTGATGGTGTGCCTTTTCTTTCTGAACCCATCAATACCGCTTCATCAAGCACTTCCGTATTGCCATCAGCAGAAGGCAGCACCAGTCCGCTGAACACCATCAACCCTTCTGATATCGAAAGCCTTGAGGTGTTGAAAGATGCCGATGCTACCGCAATCTATGGATCACGTGGTGCAAATGGCGTCTTTCTGATCACGACCAAGAAAGGTAAAGCTGGTAAAACCAAGTTCAATGTAAATGCTTCCAGTGGTGCTTCTGTTGTAGGCCATTTTATTGACCTCATGAATACGGAACAATACCTGGCGCTTCGGAGAAAGGGTTTTGCAAATGGAACGACCAACCCCACAACACCTACGGCAACCAATGCACCTGACCTCGTCAGCTGGGACCAGAATACAAGTACCGACTGGCAGCGCGAGCTCCTGGGTGGAACAGCAAGGACCAATGATGTGACGGCAAACGTCTCAGGCGGTGATGCCAATACTAACTTTTACATGAGCGGTACTTACCACCAGGAAGGCAACGTCTACCCGGGTGATCAGGGTTATAAAAGGGGGGGAGTAAATGTCAGCTTAAACCACTCCTCCCTGGACAGGAAGTTTAACGTAGGGTTTTCTGCCATCTACTCTACAGATAAAAACAATATCTCTTCTACTGAACTGGCCAACTATGCGTATAGCCTTGCGCCAAACTTTCCCATCTACAAAGCTGACGGATCCCTGAACTGGGTAGGCGGAAATAACCCTTATGGGTTTCTGTATCAGACAAATGATAACCGCAGCAGTAACCTGCTGGGAAGTTTGAACCTCAAGTATACGATCCTGGAGGGTCTTGACATCAAGTCTACTTTTGGATACAGCAAGACAGACATGAACCAGGTGGTATTGAGACCACTCATGTCGTTAAGCACAGCATACACCGTTCCGGTATCCGGAACAGCAAGCTATGCTTATACCTATGCCAACAACTATATCGTGGAACCCCAGATCACCTACAACCGTAAAATCTGGAGAGGATCATTGAGTGCACTATTGGGAGGTACCTACCAGTCGAAACAATCAAGACAACCATATTATACCAGTGCACAGGGATTCAGCTCTGACGATTTTCTGAGAAATGTGAGCTCGGCAACAACGATATCTACCAGCAGCTCCTCAAGGGATTATAAATATGCCTCTGTTTTCGGACGTATCAACTATAATGTAGCAGATAAATATATCTTAAACCTTAACTTCAGAAGAGATGGTTCCTCACGTTTCGGTCCGGACAAGAAGTTCGGTAACTTCGGCTCCGTCGGCGCGGCATGGGTGTTTTCTGAGGAAGGTTTCCTGAAAGATAAGTTCTCCTGGTTCAGCTTCGGTAAATTACGCGGCAGTTATGGTGTGGTAGGAAGTGATGAAATCGGTGACTATCAATACCTGGAATCCTTTACGGCTTCTACTGCAGTTTATAATGGAGTGTCCAGCCTGAACCCAAGCAGGATTGCCAATGCGGCCTTCCAGTGGGAAACGACAAAAAAACTGGAAGTAGGCCTCGAGCTTGGCTTTTTCGAAGACCGCTTGTCGCTGACGGGTAATTATTACCGCAACCGCTCCGGCAACCAGCTGATCAATTACCCGCTGAGCGCGCAGACTGGTTTTACGAGCTACCAAAGTAACCTGCCTGCAACAGTGCAGAACTCAGGTGTGGAGCTGGCCATCAGCAGCACGAACATCAGAACCAAAGAGTTCAGCTGGACTTCCGGATTTAACATCAGTAAAAATGCCAATAAGCTTTTGTCATTCCCGAATATTGAAAAGACCTCCTATTACACCACTTACCTGGTGGGACGCCCGATCAGTTCGTTTTATGCCTACCAGTTTACAGGTATTGATCCCGCAACCAACCTGCCTGCCTTCACTGACTTCAATGGTGTAGGTGGAACAGCCAGTCCGACTACAGGACTTTCGGAGATTGGTCGCGGTGACCGCTATTTTGTTGGCAGCGCGTACCCAAGCTTCTTCGGAGGGTTGACCAATACGCTTACCTATAAGGGACTTACCCTTGATTTTACGTTTCAATTTGTGAAACAACGTGGCCGGAGCCTGGCGGCAGCTTCCTTCTATCCTCCGGGATACATGTACAATATGGCAACAAGTGTAGTGGATGAATATCTTGCCCTCGGATCTCAGGATTACCTGGTTACGGCCGGCACAGCAGGTACCAACGGAAGACCCGCGTATTTTGGCTACAGCAGCTGGACGGGTTCTGATGCCAACATTGTGGATGCTTCATTCATCAGGATGAAAAACGTCAATCTATCCTATGTGCTGCCCACAAAATGGGTGTCAAAACTCCATGCACAGCAGATCAGGGTCTTTACGCAGGCGCAGAACCTTTTCACGATCACCAATTACAAAGGTTATGATCCTGAATCCCAGGGGATAGTTACCCCACCATTGCGCACCGTCGTTGCAGGTCTACAGTTCACGTTTTAAAAAATTCAGTCATGTTAAAATCAATCGAAAAAATATTTCTGGGCTGTACAGCAATCGCAGTGATGGCCTTATCTGCCTGCGAGAAAATGGTAGAAATCGACCCACCTTTGAACGAGGTGACCAATGAGCTGGTATTCTCCTCGGATAAACTCGCTACCAGCGCCCTATCTGGAATGTATACCGGCCTGGCACAGGCGGCCACCCAAAGTACATATACACCAGTATACAATGCACTTTTTGCGGATGACCTCATCTATACTGGTGTCAATCCAACTTACTCCGAAGTGTACAACAACTCCTATACTTCCATCAGTACCTTCCAGGCGGCCATATTCCAGGACTGGTATTCGACCATCTACCGTGCAAATTCCATCATCGAAGGGTTACAAAAATATCAGGGAACGTCTGAGGGTGTAAAGAAACAGTTTACTGCTGAAGCAAAGGTGTTCAGGGCATACAGCTACTTTAACCTCATCAATATTTTTGGGGATGTGCCGTTGGTGCTCACGACTGATGTTACCGTAACGGCCTTTCAACCTAGAGAAACGGTGGCAAAGATCTATGAACAGATCATTGCTGACCTGACCGCTGCAAAAGCAGACCTGCCTGCCGACTATTCCGCAACGTCAGGTTCCAGGCTGGGCGTGAACCGCCTGACGGCTGCAGCATTGCTGGCCAGGGTGAGTCTTTTTACAGGAAACTACACGGCTGCGGAAAGCAATGCTACAGAGGTCATCAGCTCCGGCCTCTTCAGTATGATCCCTGCTGCCGATATGGCGACAGGGGTATGGGTGAAAAATAATGCTGAAAGCATCTGGCAGATGTCTTCGCCCATTAATGTCATCAACCAGTACACGGTTGAGGCGCAAACCTTCCTCCCTGCGTTTAACGCTGCTCCACAGTTTGATATCCGCGATGACCTGATTAATCTTTACAGCAGCAGCGACCTGCGTCCTCAGCGATGGATGAGGGCCTATGGGACCGGCGCGCAGGAAGTCGTGCTTCCGTATAAATATAAATATACCACACAGGCAGATGCCGTTGCAGCAGGGGTTGCGGAATCACCTACCGTCTTGCGCCTTGCTGAGCAGTACCTGATCCGGGCAGAGGCAAAGGCAAGGATCGGAACAGACCTGACTGGCGCAAGGGACGACATGAACGTGATCCGCTCACGTGCAGAAACGGCAGAAAGTACTGCTACCGACCAGGCTACACTCATCAATGAAATCCTACTCGAAGGACGTAAGGAGTTCTTCTGCGAACAGGCGCACCGCTGGTTCAACTTGAAAAGAACCGGTCAGGCAGATGCAGTGCTGGAGCCGCTGAAAGCGGGATACAGGCCGATATCGAAGCTGCTGCCTATTCCAACTGCGGCTATTGATGCGAATCCTAACCTGGCACAAAACCCTGGGTACAACTAAACAGAAACATGAAAAAACACATATTCAACCCTAACACCAGGCAAAAGTGCCTGGTGTTGGCTACTGCCTTGCTCGCAATGAACGCCAGCTCCTGTAGCTTATTTAAAAAAACGAAACCAAAAACACCTGTCGCCACTGCCGCTTCGGCAAATGCAGCGAAGCTGAAAGCGGACAGTGCAAAGAGCACCATCAAGCCTTACAGTGAGGTGATTACTGCCAAGGCGGTGACGCAAAGAGGTCTCATGACCGTCCACAAGGTGGCCGAAAAGTACTATTTCGAAATTCCTAAAACACTATTAGGAAAGGATATACTGGCTGTTACCCGCCTGAGCGGTTCCACGCCGGGTGCTGGAAACTATGGCGGTGAGGAAGTCGCTGAAAACATGATTTACTGGGAGAAAGGCCCCGATAATAAACTGTTTTTAAGGGTCTCGGCGCTGGTTAGTGCAGCAGACTCAACAGACATGATCTCCAGGGCCGTGAAAAGTTCAAACCTGAATCCCATCATTGCGGCTTTTCCATTGAAAGCACTGAGCAAGGACTCATCAGCAATGGTGATTGACGTGACGGAATTTCTCCTTAGTGAGAACCCCCTGTTTGCGTTCAGCCCGGAGGATAAGAAGAGTTATGGCTTAGCTGGTCAGCTCCCTGACCGTTCTTTTATCTCCAGCGTGAAAAGTTTTCCAATCAATACAGAGGTGAAATCTGTGCGTACCTATTCTTCTGCAGCTGGCCCATTGCCAGCATCCAGGGCAGCGGGTGTCGTGACGCTGGAGATGAACAGCTCCTTCGTCCTGTTGCCTGAAAAACCGATGCGCATGCGCTATTTCGATCCGCGTGTGGGCTTCTTTGCCAGCGGATTTTATAAGTTTTCGGATGAACAGCAAAAGGTAAAACCTGAAGTATTCGTACACCGCTGGAGACTGGAAGTGAAAGATGAGGACATGGAGAAATTCAGACGAGGAGAGCTGGTAGAACCTAAAAAACAGATCGTTTATTACATTGACCCTGCAACTCCTAAAAAATGGCGCCCTTACCTGATCGCAGGTATCAATGACTGGCAGAAGGCTTTTGAGCAGGCTGGCTTCAAAAATGCTATCGTCGGTAAGGAATGGCCGGAGGCAGACTCTACCATGAGCCTGGATGATGCCCGCTTTTCGGTCATCCGCTATTTTGCGTCGCCGAAAGCAAATGCGTACGGCCCAAATGTAGCTGACCCGAGAACAGGTGAGATCATTGAGAGCCACATCGGCTGGTACCACAACGTGATGAGCCTGGTGCACAACTGGTATCTGATCCAATGTGCGGCAGTGGATCCCAGAGCGCGTAAAAATGTATTTGATGATGAACTGATGGGACAGCTGATCCGCTTTGTCTCATCACACGAAATTGGCCATACTCTTGGCTTACGCCACAACATGGGTGCCAGCAGCACGGTTCCCGTGGAAAAACTACGTGATAAAGCCTGGGTAGAAGCGCATGGCCATACGCCATCAATCATGGATTATGCACGTTTCAATTATGTTGCACAACCTGAAGACAACATCACGGAAAAAGGACTGTTCCCAAGGATCAACGATTATGACAAATGGGCAATCCAATGGGGCTATCGTCCGATGCTGGATGCAAGGGATGCGGAAGCGGAACGGAAGATGTTGAATACGGTCACTAAAGACAGCCTGGCCAACAACAAACGTTTGTGGTTCGGTGGCGAAGGCAAAGATTATGATCCCCGTTCGCAAGCGGAAGATCTTGGTGATGATGCCATCAAGGCGAGTTTATATGGTATCAAAAACCTGAAACGCATTGTTCCCAACCTGATCAACTGGACAAGGGAAGATGGTGAGGATTACACCAACCTGAAAACCATGTACAAGGAGGCCGTAGGTCAGTTTGACCGTTATGCGTTCCATGTCATGAAAAATATGGGTGGCGTAATGACTACAGAGAAGACTTACGATCAACCCGGAGCAGTTTACCAGGCCGTAAGTCTGGCGAAACAAAAGGAAGCTGTGAAATACTTCAATGAGCAGGTGTTTACGACACCAAAATGGTTGCTGGACAAACAGATCCTGAATAAGATTGATCCAGGTTATGGCTTTAATGATGTCCAGAAAGTACAGCAGGGGGTATTGGCTGCGGTAACGTCACAAAGCAGGTTGTTCCGTATGATCGTGAACCAAAGGGACAATGGGATCGGTGCTTACTCACCGGCCGAATGGTTGAGGGATCTGAAAAAAGGCATTTTTACAGAGCTTTCAACAGGTGCCGCCGCAGATGAGTACCGCAGGGCCTTGCAAAAAATGTACGTGGGCAGCGTCATCACGATGTACAACAAACGTTTTGCGTTGCAAGGTTCTACAGACAATATTCTGGCATCCGTAACGCCAACGGAAGTGCTGTTGTATTCTAACGTCAAAGCACTGGCCTTCGCGCATCTGAAAGAACTGCGTACAGACATAAATGCCGGCATTGGCCGAACGAAAGATCAGGACACGAAGATTCACCTTCAATACCTGAAACAGATGCTGGATAAGATTGTGACTGAATCTCCGATTCCAGGCTTAAATTATTAAAACTATTTGACCATGCGTAAGCAACATCACTTCTATAAATGGCTTTTTGTCGCTGCAATGACTGTTACTTTTTCGGCTTTATCTTTTAAAGCCGAAGAAGCATCGGTTGCAGGAAAACTCGTTGGCAAGGATGGTACCATCATCAGGTTGTCGTACCATTACGAAGGCCAGGATATATTGGACTCCGTCATATTGAAAGCCAATGTTTTTACCTTCAGACGGCACTTTCCGGAACCTGTGATCTGCACACTCAGCAACTCGGCTAACACGCAGATCAAGATATTCGTCGCTGAAAATAAGCGGATAAAAGTGGAGGGAAGTGTAGAGCAGTTCGTAGGAATTAAAATCGATCATGCTCGGGAAGATTCCATTTATCATCAGTTTAGCCGGCTGGGCGGAGCGCTGTCAGTTGACTATCGGAAACAGCTGAAGGAAACTGGTGGGGCACTTAGAGATACAGCTAATGCAGCCTACCGTAGCTATCAGCAGGCTAAAGACAGCCTCCTGCATAACTTTGTATCTGCTAACAGCAGCTCTACAGCGGCGTCATTGGCCATCATCGACACGTATGTGACCAATGCGAACCCTGCGAAGGCTGCTGTATCCTATGAATTGCTTTCAGAAAAAGGGAAAAAGACGGTTTATGCAAAACGCATTAAACAGTTCATCGATACCGGTATAATGATCGTCCCCGGAAAGGAGGCCCCTGATTTTGTGCTTAGGGATGCAGATGGAAAAGAAGTAAGGTTGAGCGATTTTAAAGGACAGTACGTCCTGTTGGATTTCTGGGCCAGTTGGTGTCCACCATGCAGGGCTGAACATCCCTTATTAAAAAAAATGCATCAGCAGCTGGCTGGCAAAATGGTTTTCCTGGGGCTATCCATGGATGCCAGTAGTGCGGCCTGGAAAAAGGCTGTAGCTGTAGATGGATTGACCTGGCAACAGCTAAATGATCCGCGCTCCACGAATGGATCCGTGGCGGATAGCTATGGTGTAAAAAGTCTTCCTTTCAACTGCATTGTCGATCCTCAGGGAAAGATTGTTGCCACTAAACTCAGAGGTCAGCAACTGACCTCATTCCTGTCGGAATTGTTTAAGGTGCCACTTTCTGAATAGGGCGTCGACAAGTTGAAAAGGATTAAACTTAGGTTAGTTTAATTTGAAAACGCAGATGGTGGATGCCTCTGCGTTTTTATTTATAATAATCGGGTATCTGTAATAATAAATTGAAAAACATATGAGACGATACATAATTGTGGTGATTTTTCTGCTGGGTTCCATGCAGCTATCAGCTGTTGCTAAAGAACCTGCAAAAGACCAGATGGATACTTCCGTAACGGTATTAAAAAACGCGGGCATCATCGATGTGAAGCAAGGTAAGTTGATCAGGGGGAAAGATGTGGTGATTGCTGGTGGTAAGATCATCGGTCTGAGTTCCTCTAAAAAGAAATGGCCTGCTGCAACCATCGTAGACCTTAAGGGGAAATTCATCATGCCAGGACTGATTGATGTGCATGTCCATGTGACTGCAAACAGGATGAATAAAATTGAAAATACCTATCATCATTTGGAGTATCTGCTGAAACATGGCATAACCGCGGTCAGGGACGCTGGAGGCGATGGCGCTGCATTGCGTGAAGCTCAGCTGGCAATCAATTCCGGGAAAAGGAGCGGACCTGCTGTTTATTTTTCATCGTTCATGGCAGGCGACTGGTATTATAACAGGGACCTGCACCTTCATACAGAACCCTACACGCCCTGGGAACAACTGGTAGTTCCGGGAACCAATCTGGATAGTGCAATGTCGGCTGCCAAAGCATGCGGCGCAACGGGACTGAAACTTTACCATTCTTTTGACAAGGCCTTTCTTCCACAGGTGGTACGTGCAGCAAAAGCCCATGACCTGAAGGTCTGGGGACACTTGATGATGTATCCGGCAACTCCGCTGGAAGTGGTTGATGCAGGTGTGGAGGTGGTGTCACATGTTTATATGCTGGAAAACCTGACCACCGATACCCTGTTTTTTAAAAGGAAAACTCCTGCGGCTTATAAAGACAGTGTAATTGCAGCCCTGGACATCGATGCTTTTTGTAAAATAATGAAGAAGAAAAATGCAATCCTGGACGCCACACTCTGTGTATCGGAAGATCGCGACCCCTGGATTTTTCCACTATTAAAGCGCATACATCAACAGGGGGTGGCCATCGCGGCGGGGACAGACCAGATTATAGATACTGCCCGTGCCTATCCACGTGTACTGGATGAGCTCCGTTACTTCGTGGATAAATGTGGCTTTTCCTGTGCCGATGCTTTGAGGGCAGCAACAGTCGTCGGCGCAAGGGTGATTGGCCAGGAGCAACATATGGGTGTTATCGAAGTCGGCAAAGATGCGAACCTGCTGGTGTTGGATGAAAATCCACTACAGGATATCAGTGCGTTAAAAAAAGTGAACCGGGTAATGAAATCAGGAAAATTGTAGATTGAGATTCTCTTATCTTTGCCGGACCATCAACAGTTATGTTTCAAAAGCTAAGAGCACATATCGAACACCTGGTTCCCCTCAACGACGAGGAGTTTGACTTCGTGAGCAGTCATTTTGCGATAAAAAAGTTCAAAAAATACCAGTACCTGATCCAGGAGGGTGAAGGTGTTAAATATTCTTATTATGTGGTTTCCGGACTGCTGAAACTGGTTTATACTCAGGAGTCCGGAAAGCAACACATTGTTTCTTTTGCGATGGAAGATTGGTGGGAGAGTGATTTTCTTGCCTATCTGACCCGGGGTAAGGCGACGATGTCGCTGGAATGTATTGAAGATACAGAAGTGCTCTGCCTAACCTTGGATAACTATGAAAAACTCTGTTCTGGCTTGCAGAAGATGGAACATTTCTTCCTCAAAAAGGCACACTTTGGCAATATCGGAGCACAGCGGCGCATCATGTCCTTGTTGACCACAAGTGCCAAAGAGCGCTACGACCAGTTACTGAAGTCCTCTCCTGCACTGATCCAGCGTGTGCCCAAGACCCACCTCGCCGCTTACCTCGGCGTGTCCCGGGAGACGCTGAGCAGACTTTCTTCTTGATAGCCCCGGTTGTGTATTCCATATGCGTTGGTAACCTTTCCAATGCAAAGTAAATGCTCCTTGTATCTGTGACATTTATCACTTTGAAAACGTGAGTTTCTTCACAACGGAAATCCATTTGCAGCCAGCAACTTTGCTACTGAACATTAACAGTAATTTGGTGCGGTCAGAAAGTGGTAGCTAAGGTAACCCTGGATGACACCTGCACCAGCAAAAAGAGAAAGAACATGGAAAAAAGAATCATCAATCCCTGGCAATGGCAGGATCAACGCAGCTATGTGCAGGCTGTTGAGGTCAGACAAGTCGAAAGCACACTTTACTGTGCCGGCCAGGCAGCAGTGGAGGCGGATGGAACATCCAGTACAGGAGACATGCGCAGTCAGTTACAGCTCGCCATAAAGAATCTGGAGCAGGTGATCAACGAGGCTGGGTACGAATGCAGAAATATTGTCCGTTTAAATATCCTGACCACCTCCTCAACTGAATTTTTCGGCTGTTTTGACCTCCTTCAGGAATGGGTGGCCAGCCATGGCATCCAGCAGGCAAGCACTGTCAGCGAAGTAACCGGTCTTTTTGAAACTTTGAAGATAGAACTCGAAGCAACAGCAGTCAGGTAACCCGCAAGGCAAGATCTGATCATGAAGGCCGGGCACTATGCCTGGCCTTCATGATTTTATGATATTTTTTATAACATGTATACTACTTTTTGTTAATTTATCTATTTCTTTGTGAATACCGGGGGACTTATTCATCAATTCATGCCAAAATTAGACTTTAGCAGCATTAGCTTTAATTCTCTAAAAAGGAGGATTGCGTTTTGGCCTGACCTGATTGGGGACGCTTCGATCTTCTCTTTGGAAAGCAGGATATTCCATTCCATTACCATTGCTTTGATCTTTTTGACCAGCATTTACATTCCCTATAACTTATATGCCGGATTGTATGTGGGAAGTGTCTCTGCATTGATCTTATGTACCGTTTTTTCCTATCAGTATTATCACTCCAGGTTTCAGGGGAGAGCGCATAGCAGCACCATCTTTGCATTAGCGGGGATGCTGATCTTCGGTGTGAATTACTTCACCAATTCAGGGATCCATGGGTCTACTGACCTCATCTGGCCCATCTATCTGCTGTTAGTGCTGGCCATTTCCCCGTACCACCAGCACCTCAGGTGGCTGATGATTTATGTCGGATTCTTCCTGGTGTTACACTTCCTGGAATATTACTATCCCGGTCTGGTACAATACCCTTTTAGTGTAGGACGGGGGCAGTTTATCGATCGTGTTACCGCATTCCCAATCCCTGTTGTTGCGCTTTTTATCATTATCAGATACATCCGCAGAAGCTACGACATAGAACGTAAAGCTGCTGAGGAGAAAACATTGGCCGTAGAGGTCAGCAAAGAAGAGATTATGCTGCAGAAGGATCTGCTGGAACAAAGCAATACTGAAAAAAATAAACTAATGTCCATCATCTCTCATGATCTGCGCACACCTTTGATGAACATTAAAGGTTATCTGGAGCTGCTCAATGACAATGTCCTGGATAGTGCAGACCGCCCTTTTCTCGAAAAGGAGCTGCTGAAATCTACGGACAATGCCGTTGAAATGCTTTCCAATTTATTGCATTGGTCAAAGTCGCAGATGGAAGGACCTACAGTACATCTTGCCCGCGTTAACCTCCTGTCAGTGCTGGGTAGTACACTGGATATGGAACGGACACATGCGCTAAAAAAGGATATTACCTTAAGTTATAACGTAGCTGCCGACCTCATGGTAATCGCTGATGTGGACATGCTCCAGCTGGTGGTGCGGAACCTGATCTCCAACGCTGTCAAATTTACACCCCAATGCGGACAGATCCATGTTGATGCGCAGATGGTGGCGGATGAATGCAAGATTATGGTGATCGACAATGGAAATGGCATCCCCCAGGAAAAGATGGATAAAATTTTCTCCATCAAGGCCGAACCCGCTTTTGGTACCAACAACGAAAGAGGCGTTGGCCTTGGCCTGGTGTTGTGTAAGGAGTATATTGAGCGACAGGGGGGAAGGATTGGCTTCGAAAGCCAGTCGGGCAAAGGTTCCAGGTTTTTTATTCACGTTCCAGTAAGATCAGTAAGATCATGATTTCACGATATTTCGTCAATAGCTTGGTTGGAAAGTTTTATAATTTATTGTAATTCAGGGTGATGTGTTTGGGGTGGATTTTGCGGAAATTGATGTGCTCCATCAGTCGAACACTGATCAAAGCAGCACACCATGCAAATGACCTCTTGATCATGACCCGACTTAGAATTGTCACGTTAAAACTCTGCTTCACCGTATTGTTGATGGCCTGCGGATTGGCTGGTAAGACGCAAATGGATTATAAAAACGCATTGCCCGATCTTTTACACAGGTATGGCAGGGCTGAAAGTGACGTTGCCGGCGTGCGCCTGTCATTGGCAATCAGTAACTTCTATCTGTACAATAAGAGCTTCAACCGTTATACCGACTCCTCTTTGTATTATTCCCGCGCTGCAGAAAATGTAAGTAAAATGATCGGTTATCAGCGTGGGACTGAGGATGCCCGGGTGTTAAAGGCCGCTGCACTGTTGTTTCAAAACAAGATTGACCTTGTAAAGGAAATGGCGGCAGGCGCGTCAGGCGCACTCTATTGCCGGCTCTACCTGCTGATCGGTAAATATTATCTGGAAAAGGACGGTGGAGAAAAAACGGATCTGGATTACGCGGATTCCTGCCTGACAGCAGCACAGTCTTACGCGCGGCGCTATCGCATGCCGGTATTGTTTCTAAGCAGCGGCCTTCAGCTTTATCGTGTCCTCACGGAAAGAGGGGCAGATGCCCGCAGCTGCGACCAGTTTTTTATGCAGCTGGCCGGTCTTTGCAAGGCCAATCATCAACCTGCAATTGAGGCAAGACTCTGGATTGCAAGAGCTGCTGCGGCAGGACCTGGCAATAAGGAGGGGGCAACCTATTTTCAGAGGGCCGTGGTACTGGCAGCAGCGGGCAAAGATACTGCGACGGTCATCTGGGCAAAAAAGGAAATCGCAGATTACAATCTGCGGCAGGCTAAGTTTGCGCTGGCAGAAGTGCAGTTAATGCAGGTGATACAGGACTACAAAAGAGCAGGATATAAAAATCTGCAGTATACTTATAATCTCCTCTCGGCAGTTTTAACGCATCAGGCAAGGTTCGAAAAGGCCATGCAGTACGGTATTGCGGCAGTAGCCCATGCGGAATCCAGTGGTACGGATGTCAGCCTCAACTTCATGCAGTACAGCCTGGCGCAGTTGTGCGCCTCAATGGGTCAGAAAGAAGAAAGTTTGCTTTGGTACCGTAAATGTCTGGAGAACTCTGAACATGAGCCGCATTATCCCTATGGCATATACAGAACGGTATCCCGTGAGCTGATTGATTCGGGAAAAGCAGCACTGGTATTGAAAAAGCTGGAGGCAATGACTAAAATCCATCCCCCGGACGTCTCCAACTATCTGTTTGTACTGATGTTGAGGGGAGACTGCTACGCTGCGCTGAAGCGGCCTGAACTGGCAGAAAAGAATTATATGGAGATGGTAGAACTCACGAAGCCCAACGGACAGGAAGACTTCGGGAGTTACTGGATCTACCAATCTGTAGCCGCATTTTTTATTCAGCAAAAGGAATATAAGAAAGCTGATTATTACCTGTCGAAAGTACTCGCCGCACCCAGGGAGATGATATCCACCACCGCCCTGGCCTCCGCACACCAGTTTAAGTTCAAAACCGACTCTGCCAGCGGTAACTACCTGGAAGCCATCAGACATTTTCAGGCCTCAAAGGCAATTACCGATTCAGTCTTCAACCACCTGAGGTTAAAGCAAACAGAAGAGTTGCAGATTCAGTTTAAAACTGCCGAAAAGGATAAGGAGAACCTGGTACTCAGGAATAGGAACACACTTCAGCGTAGCGATCTGGAAAAGGAATTGCTGCAGAAAAAGCTCATTGGCACGGGACTGGTAGCCTCGGTGCTGATCATCGGACTGATGTTGTACCTGTATCGTGCGAAACAGCGTAGCAACAACAACCTGCAAAAGCAGCAGGATGAAATCAACGATCAGAACCATCAGCTGAACGCGTTGCTGGCCGAAAAAGAATGGCTGATCAAGGAGATTCACCACCGCGTAAAAAACAACCTCCAGATCATCTCCAGCTTGCTGAATACCCAGTCTGCCTATCTCCATACCAGTGAAGCCAGAACTGCCATCAGGGACAGTCAGAACAGGATGCAGGCAATCTCCATCGTACACCATAAACTGTATCAGTCCAACGACCTTTCGACTGTTAATTTTCAGTCCTACATTGAAGATCTGGTGCGCAGCATTTGTGAATCCTTCCATTCTGATAAAGGGATTCAGTTTGAATTTAACCTGGTGGAAGCACACCTGAATACAACAGCTACCGTACCGATCGGATTGATGTTGAACGAAGCCATCACCAACAGCATAAAATATGCGTTTGGGGACACGGATTTGCCTCGCATCATGATTGCCATGGTGGAGACGGATGACCATCAGTACGAACTTACCATCAGGGACAATGGCAAAGGACTACCGGAGGGCTTTGATGTTGACGGCTGCAGTTCTTTGGGCATTAATCTTATGGTGGGCTTAAGCTCGCAGATTCAGGGCCGGTTCAGCATCTATTCTGAGCAGGGTACCGTCATCAGGATCGTTTTTCCCAAACTGATGGGGTAAGTTCAGACAGGAATGCAGGAAAAGAAGGAACTGATTGCTTTTCTGCATACCTTTACGGATACATCATTCACCAGTAACCCGGAATTCTCTAATCCTTTTCTGACGACAAGAAAACTAAAATGATATGAAAAAACTATTGCTGTTAACTCTGATATGGTGTGCCCAGATTCTGGCGCCTTCGGCACTGCTCCATGCGCAGACTGGCAAGGGGCCCACTGTCAGCATCACTGGAGAAGTCGGCTCGCCACTTAACCTGAGCCTGAAGGACCTGAAGGGATTTAAACAAATAGAGGTGGTAAGAAAAGACCGCGATGGCAAAGATCATTTGTACTCAGGGGTGAGCCTGTACCTCCTGTTGTCGAAGGCCGCTGTCACATTAGGAAAGGACCTTCGTGGAGAAAACCTGACCAAGTTCATGCTTGCGGAAGCGAGCGATGGGTACCAGGTGGTCTTTGCCCTTGCCGAGCTGGATCCGGAGTTTACTGATCGGCAGGTGATCCTTGCTCATCAGGTAGATGGAAATCCGCTGCCCGCTGCAGATGGCCCTTTCCGGATCATTGTAGAGGGGGAAAAGAAACCTGCAAGGTGTATCAAACAAGTCACGACTCTTAAGATTGAATTTTATAAGTAGTTAATGATGAGGATATTTAACTGGCTCAGGGTGTCGTTGGTAATGCTGTTGTTGACTGTCGTCAATATAGAAAGTGGATCTGCACAGGTACTTAGGATTGCTGTGGCTGCCAATGCACAGGGTTTGATCAAAAAATTACAGGCAGATTTTAAGAAACGCACAGGAATAGAATCAGAAGCCATCATTGGCGCTTCTGGGAAGCTGACGGCACAGATGATGAATGGTGCTCCCTTTGATGTTTTTCTTTCTGCTGATACTGAATTTCCGGACCAGCTGTTTGCAGCAGGTATGGGTTTAAAAAAGCCCATGGTATACGCAATGGGCAGCCTGATTGTCTGCGGCAATACCGCTGCTGATATCAGGAAGTGGCGGCAGCTGATCAGTGGGACACAATTTAAGAAAGTGGCTATTGCCAACCCTAAAACGGCGCCTTATGGTAAAGCGGCAGAAGAGAGCCTGCGTTATTATCAGCTGTTAGGTGGGCTGCGGTCCAGGCTGGTGTATGGTGAAAGCATCTCGCAGGTAAACACGTACCTGCAGACAGGAGTGGTAACCATTGGCTTCACCACCGAGGCTTTTCTATACGAAAATATCGATAAGTCGCACCTCAAATGGGCAAGGGTTGAAGAGAAGAGTTATACGCCTATTGCACAGGCAGCCATCCTGCTGAGCTACGCAAAAAAAGGAAAACTCCGGGAGGCTACTGCATTTTTCGACTACCTGGGTTCTGCTGCAGCAAGAAAAATCATCGGCAGCAGCGGATATCGTTTACCTTTGGCCAAGAAATAACATGATGGACCTGGAACCGATATGGCTCAGCCTCAGGCTGGCTGCCCTGACCACCTTTCTGCTGTTACTGATCGGGATCCCCATTGCCTACTGGCTATCGCGCAGGCAGTCACTTTTCAGAATCATTGTGGAAGCCTTCATTACCATGCCGCTGGTATTGCCTCCTTCTGTACTTGGATTTTACCTGCTGCTGGCCTTCAGTCCGAATAACGCGCTGGGAAAATGGCTGCAGGAGTACCTGAGCCTTCAGCTGGTGTTTTCTTTTGAAGGACTGGTGTTTGCATCCCTGATTTATAGCCTCCCCTTTATGATCAGCCCCCTAAGGTCGGCATTTGCACAATTGCCGCGTTCAATTGCCGAGGCTTCCTATACCATGGGCAAGTCGCGACTGCAAACCTTCTTTTATATCCTGTTGCCCAATATCAAATACTCCATCTTCACGGCTGCGGTTCTAACTTTCGCGCATACCCTTGGGGAATTCGGCGTGGTGCTGATGATTGGCGGGAACATCCCGGGTGTGACTAAAGTAGCTTCCATCGCCATTTACGATTCAGTGGAAACAATGGACTATGCCTCCGCCAACGATTATGCCTTCCTGCTCTTTGCCATTACCTTTACAATCGTGCTGGCAGTCTTTATTTTTAACAGAAAAGCAATAAAAAGTCCTTTTGAATGATAGAGATCGATATTACAAAACGCATAAAGACTTACCGCGGCACGGAGGCCTTCAGTCTGAAAACCACTTTTCAGTCCCACATCATCACCCGCATCACGGGGTCCTCCGGTGCTGGTAAGACAACCTTACTGAAAATCATTGCCGGACTGGTACTGCCTGAGCAGGGGAACATTCGTGTGGATGGTAAGACCTGGTTTGATGCTGCGCTGAACTATTCCAGGAGCATTCAGGAACGCCAGGTGGGTTTTGTCTTTCAGGATTATGCCCTGTTTCCGAACATGAGCGTCGAGGAGCACCTGCAATATGGAACTGCAGATCCGGAATATATCGAACAACTGCTGTCGATCGCTGAGATGGAACCTTTCCGTAAAAACCAGCCCCACCGCTTATCCGGAGGACAGCAGCAGCGCCTGGCCATCCTGCGGGCACTGTCTACAAAACCAGCTTTGCTGCTCATGGATGAGCCTTTCTCGGCATTGGATGAAGCACTAAAACAGCGCATGATGGTCCGTTTGAAGGATTTGTTTGCAGTGCAGCAAACTACGGTATTGCTGGTTACGCACTACCAGCATGAAATGCAGGAATTCAGCGGTGCTGAATTCAGGCTTGCCCAGGAAGACAAATCATAGCGCGCCATGAACTTCACTAAGCTTGGAAAGCCTCTCGGGTAGTGCCCATTCAATGAAGTGAGATATAAAATAATTAATTCTATTAAATTAGTAGTCTTTTTCGTATGTTTGGAAAATATAATGTAACAACATGGAAAAACAGCCGCTAAAGCCCTTATCGAAAAAAGCGTTCTCAATTGCCCTTTCCAATCTTTCCAGCGTGGATTTCACCACCGTCATGCGAATGTGTTGTTGCTAGTCAGCGGCTAGCCTAATCACCTTTCTCTTCTTTTTTTTAAACAGGCCGTTTTGTACCGGCCCTGAAATCTCTGTGTCAATTTTTAAATGAATAATTATGAAAAAAAACTTACTCAAGTTAATACTGGTGTTCAGTATACTTTCACTGCATAGCTATGGGCAGGAAAGAACGCTGACCGGTACTGTCCGGGATTCCGAATCCAATGGACCATTGCCCGGAGTGGTGGTCAAGGCCTCATCCAGCGGGAGGGTGGCCACCACAAATAGCGACGGACAGTTCTCTATTACGATCGGCACTGCGGATAAACATCTGACATTTAGCTATGTGGGGTATGAAAACCTAAGAACACCAAGCGCTGCTTCTCTCAGGGATATCAAATTGAAGTCGGCCGTGACCAACCTGAAGGATGTTCTTGTTGTCGGTTATGGAACGCAATCCAAAAAGGAATTTACCGGAGCGGCAACGCGGGTGACCAGCGAAAGCCTGAAAGACATTCCTGTGCAGAGTTTTGAGCAGGGGCTCATTGGAAAAGCTTCAGGGGTGAACATTTCCACTCCCAATGGCGTACTCAATAATCCACCCGTTATCAGGATCAGGGGGGTGAACTCGATTTCCCTGAGTTCTTACCCGTTGGTGGTGGTAGACGGCATTCCGATCAATACGGGTGACATCTCTTCAAATACCTCGGTACCCAACAACCCGCTGGCTGACATCAATCCGGCTGACATAGCATCTGTAGATGTGCTGAAGGATGCGGCATCTACTTCCATTTATGGCTCCAGGGCTGCGGGCGGGGTGCTGCTCATTACGACAAAAAAAGGCAAACAAGGGAAGTCGAAGGTGACCTATGATGCATGGGTGGGTGTGACTTCTGCAGTAAGGTTACCCGATCTGCTAAACAGTGCGCAGTACATTGAGCTTAAGAATGAGGCGGTGCTGAACAATAAAATCCTGAGTGGGAACGCCAATAACGCCGGTGTGGCATCTGCCTTGTTCTTTCCTTCGGAAAACCCGGACGGGTCACTGGTTGACACCCGTTGGTATGATGAAGTTTATCGCCGGGCGGTATCGCATAACCATAACCTCAGTGTGTCAGGTGGCAATGAGTCCACCAGGTACTACTTCTCTTCGAATTACTCCAAACAGCAAGGCATTACCAAAGACAATGAGTTTGAACGTAAAGGGTTTCGTTTTAACATTGACCATGATGTTAAAAAGTGGTTTAAGCTGAGCGCTAACATATCCTACAACAATACCCTGAACCAATCGCAGAATACCGGATCACTCGCCAGCAGTGCTTTGCTGCTGATTGGTGCAGCAAGGCTCGGGTTTGTGCTTCCGCCAAATGTGGCGCCATATAATCCCGATGGCTCCTATAACCTGAGCGCGAACGGTACACTGGGTGCCGGAAAAAACCTGTTTACCAATACACTGTATAATCCTGGGGCACTTTTCGATAACAGTGATTATTCAACTGAGAATGATCACATCGTCGGAAATGTCCATGCGACCATCAAACTCCTGGACGGGCTGAGGTTTGAAAGTAATTATGCCATCGACCGGTTACGCTCGGAAGACAAAACTTACCTCAGTCCTTTGCTCGGCTCGTCTGCATTTGCTACGGGTGGATCTGCAACCAACATCTCTGCACTGCGGAACAACCATAATTTCACCAACAGCCTCACCTACGACCAGCGTTTTGATGCGCACCATGTTTCGGCGCTTGCAGGATATGATGTGCAGAAATTTGAGTCTTCTTCATGGGGTGCAAATCAGACTACAGCCTCTGATCCCTTCTTTGAGAATTATCAGGGTACCTGGGGCACCATCAGGTCTTCCGGCAACAGCATCTCCGAAACGCTATACCTTTCTTCTTTCTTCAGGCTTTCGTATGATTACGCAGGGAAATATTTCATCACCGGTAACTTTCGGAAAGATGGCAACTCTGCACTTGGGCTGGACAGCAAGTACGGGAACTTTGGTGGTGTTTCCGCAGGATGGGCACTTAGCGAAGAGTCCTTCTACAAAAACAGCAGTTTGAGTAATGTCATCAATGCACTTAAAATTAAGGGCAGCTGGGGTAGGGTCGGGAATGGCAACTTGTCGTCTGCCTATGCCTCATTAAATCTTTATAGCTCCTCCATCTACGGTTCGGCCGCCACATGGGCACTCGCCCAGGCTGGTAACGCCGCATTGGGGTGGGAAACCAGTGAGCAGACCAATATCGGTTTCGATGCCGCGCTTTGGAACGACAGGGTACAGCTGAATGTCGACTTTTTCAATAATGACGTCAACGGCCTTATCTTAAACAGTCCGCAGTCTCCCTCGAAAGGGCTTCCCGGTGACGCCATCCTTTCCAACGTTGGCTCCATGTACAACAGGGGTGTTGAGCTTGGCATCAATGCAACTGTACTGAAGTCCGGCAACTTCCAGTGGAGGGCAGGATTCAACTATACCCATGTTAAGAACAAGGTCACGGCACTGGCAGAAGGCAACAGCGACATCATCGGCTATACACATACGACAACAGAAGCAAACAATGTGACGCGGGTAGGTCATGCTGCAGGGAGTTTATATGGAGCCCTTACTGCTGGCGTCAATCCGGAAAACGGCAGACGTATTTTTATCAATAAAAATGGCGAAAAGGTACAGTACAGTGCTGCCGTTGCACCGGGAGAGAGCAACTGGACTTACCTGGACGGCACAACGGCTGCCGCAATCACTGTGGCTGATTATCAGGTGCTGGGAAGTGCACTGCCTACCTGGTACGGCGGGTTCAACAACTCATTTCAGTATAAGGACTTTGACCTCTCTTTGAACTTCAGCTATTCCGGAGGAAATAAGGTGATGAATGCCACGCGTGGAACGCTGCTGGACCAAAGGTTTTACAACAACGCTACTGAGGCCCTGAACAGGTGGACTTCTGCCGGTCAGGTTACTGATATCCCACGCCTGGTTTATAACGATGTGATCTCAAATGGCTCTACAGGTTTCTCCATTTCAGATAATGCCGAAAAAGCGGATTTTCTGCGACTGCAGCAGGTGGTGCTGGGCTATTCCTTACCGAAAAGTGTACTGTCAAAAATTGACATTGCCAATCTCCGGGTATATGCACAGGCATCCAATGTATTTCTGCTGACCGGTTATCGAGGAACAGATCCGGAATCTTCCTCAAATGGGAATTCAACAACATCCATGGGGATTGAGAAAAATTCAATCGGCCAGGGCCGCACGTTCAGCCTGGGCATCAACCTGACCTTTTAACTGTCGATCAATAACAACAATGACATGAAGAACCTACTTAACATCAACATACAAAAAAGCATTCTGCTGCTCTCCACCTTGTTGCTCACCGTGCTATCTGCCTGTGAGAAGAAGGATGACCTAAATATCAGTCCGGAGACCAGGATCTCTGATGCCGATATTTTCAAAACGCCCGCCAGGATTGAGGGCCTTGTCAATGGTATTTACAAAGCCCTGAAATCGGCGAGTCTTTACGGTGGCAGGTACCTGTTGTACCAGGATGCCCGTGGAGAGGATTTTATTAACATCACTGCCAATACATATACCGCCTATGAGAGCTGGAGCAATGCCTATAGTTCGGGCTCCAATGACATCAATAACCTTTGGTCTGCAGGATACACGACGATCAACAATGCCAATATCCTGATCGCTGGCCTTGCAGCCAATCCGGGAGTGCTGACTGCGCAAAAATCATCAGAATATGTTGCTGAGGCCAAATTCCTGAGGGCCCTGGCCTATTACAGCCTGGTTGTTGCCTACGCACAGCCTTACAATAAGGATGCAGGGGCATCGAAGGGCTTGCCGCTGAGATTACAGGCTGAAACAGGGGCCGCAAATAACGATCTCGCCAGAAGTACCGTTGCGGAAGTATACACGCAGATCCTGAAAGATCTGGACGATGCTGAAACTGCACTGCCTCAAAATTATACCAGCAATGAGCTCAATACGACCAGGGCACATGTGAGCACGGCTATTGCCTTGAAAACAAGAGTGTACTTGTCCATGAACCAGTATGCAAAAGTTATTGAAGAAGCTAAAAAGCTGGTGCCACAGTCGCAAGCCCCCTTCAGCACAACCGCTACTGCTGTGAAACATGCACTGCAGCCAGGGATCGCAGCCATCTTCTCCAATGACTACACTTCAGTGGAATCCATTTTAAGCATGCCAATGAGCAGTCTGGACTCCTATACCGGACAGTCGTCAATTGCTTATATTTACAATACCAACCTGGAATACTACCTGAACCCAAATGGCATCTTAGGTGATCCGCAGTGGGCTGCCACGGATGAGCGCAGGACCTTGACAAAGACTGTTTCTGGAAAGCAATATTTTAAAAAATTCGCTAAGCCATCGCCATTTCTGGATTATATTCCGGTCATCAGGTATTCGGAGGTACTGCTGAACTATGCGGAAGCTGCGGCGAGAACTGGTGAGCAGGCATTGGCTGTGAACCTGCTGAATGCCGTTCATAAGCGTGCTGATGCCAATTTCGTCTTCCCGGCCGAACGCATCTCGGGTACAGATGCATTGGTAGAAACCATCTGGAAGGAACGGCGTATAGAACTGCTTGGTGAAGGATTTCGGGGGATTGACCTGCTGAGGAACCTGCAGACCATTCCTGCGAAAGGAGACAGCAACCTGCAGACACCAGCTGTGGCACCTGCCGCCAGTAATTATATTTTTCCGCCGGCAAATACAGAGCTGGCTACCAATAAATTGTATTAACCATTAAATCAACTCATATGAAAAAAGTGTTTTTAGCAGTTGTAGTGATGCTGACCGTCATGTCGGCCCATGCACAGGAGAAAAAATTTGAAAATGCGAATAGTGACGCCCGGGGCTACCTGGTGAAGGTCGGGGACCAGGCACCTGCTGATTTTGAGCTTGTGCTCCAGGATGGCACTAAGACCTCGCTCGAGGAACTCAGAGGCAAAATCGTGGTGTTGCAGTTTACAGCGTCCTGGTGTAAGGTATGTCGCGAAGAGATGCCTTATCTGGAGAAAGACCTCTGGCAGGCTTACAGGAATAAGGGCGTGGTGCTCATTGGGGTAGACCGCGATGAGCCCCTGGAGAAGGTTCAGAAGTTTCATAAGGACATGAACATCAGCTATCCGCTGGCACTGGACCCGGGCGCGGAGATTTTTTATCGCTTTGCAGATAAAAAGGCAGGTGTAACGCGGAATGTCGTGATTGATGAGCAGGGAACGATTCAGTACCTGACGAGATTGTATGACAAAGAAGAATTCAGCGAGATGATCGAGGCGATTGACGGATTGGTAAAGAAACACGCGGCAAAATAGAAATATGCGGTTAGAATTTTATACGACGCTGTTGCTGTCGGGCTTTTGCCTGGCATCAACAGCGCAAACGAAGGTATTTAAAGGACAAGGACCCATAAGGGGTGTTTCGACATTGAACAGGCCTGTACAAAGGCAATGGAAGGGCGTCTTTCATCAACAGAATGATGATGTGTTTTTCAGTAATGATTTTCAGGGCGGCCGCCTCAATGGCCTGGCTAAAGTAAATGACACGTTATATACTGCCCTGATCACTTCAGAAAACACACCTATCAATTCAAGCCCATGGTATGCCTTCAAGGTCTGGTCGGCTGCGGCGAAGGACATCACGCTCAGGCTTACCTACCAGCAAGGGGCGAAACATCGTTATCCGCCAAAGATCAGCAAGGACGGGCGCAGCTGGACCGCGCTGCAGACCCAGGATCACAAAATGGGTTTTGAACAGGATTCCTTACCTGCGGAGTTTCAGTTCAAGCTGAAGCCTGGTCCTGATACGACCTGGGTTGCCGCGCAGGAATTATTCACCAGCAGCCACACCGATGAATGGCTCAGACAGTTAAGCAAACATCCAACTGCCCTGGAGGAAGAGATCGGGACGACCGCGCTTGGAAGACCGCTGACTTTGCTGAAAATCGGGAATGCCAAAAGCAAAAAGCGGATCCTGATCATGGGCCGGCAACATCCGCCGGAGGTCACCGGCCAATATGCCCTTAAAGCTTTCACGGAAGCTATAGTATCCAGCGGCCCTTTGTCGAAAAGGTTCCTTGAACAGTATCAGGTTTATATCATCCCATTGATGAACCCGGATGGTGTTGATGCAGGACATTGGCGCCACAACAATGGCGGCATCGACCTGAACCGGGACTGGGATGCTTTCAACCAGCCGGAAACCAGGGCGGTAAGGGATTTTCTGAAAAAAGAGGTCAGGGACAACAATAACGACCTTGTCTTTAGTATAGACTTTCATTCTACAATGGATGATATTTATTATATCGTAGACCCTAAATTAGAAGGCAATCATCCTGGCTTAATTGCCAAGTGGTTGAAACGTACTCAGGAGCGCATCCCTGGTTATGTGCCAAATGTGAAGGCTTTATACAGCGCGCCGCCGACTTACACGGCCTTTAGTTATTTTTTTAAGGAATACGGCACGGAATCCCTGGTGTATGAAATAGGTGATCAAACACCAAGAGATTTCATCAAACATAAAGGAGAAGTCTCGGCGACGATCCTGATGGAGTTGCTTTTGAAAACTGACAAATAACCATTCATGAAAATTCTACCATTTTTATTCGCTTCACTATTTATCTCTGTTCAATTGTCAGCCCAGCAGCGTGCTGGCAGGGTACAGGTGACGGATCTTTTAAAAATTAAACGGGCTGGAAGTGTTACCGTTACGCCGGATGGCAAAACTGCTGTTTTTACGGTCAGCAGCATTTTGCCGGATACGGCAGGTCCGCTGGACTATAAGTATCACACCGAGATCTGGACAGCGGGCCTTCAGGGAAAGGTAAACCCTGTGCAGCTGACCAACGATCAGGAAAATGCCAGTCAGCCGGCGATCAGTCCTGATGGCAAAACACTGGCCTTTATCCGGAATGTGAAGAGTAAACCACAGCTGTTTCTCCTACAACTGGAAGGTGGTTCCATTAGACAGCTGACCAGCTATAAATATGGTGTTGGAAACCCGGTCTGGAGCCCTGGTGGCAAACAGCTGGCGTTTACTGCATCCATACCGCTACTGGATTACATTCGCGATACCACACTCAACCCAACCAGGTCCTTACCATCCTGGCCTGATGAGAAACCAGGATTTCCGAATAATGCGAGCCTTCGCCCAAATGATGCAAAACCTGATGCTGATGGTGATCTGGAAGCGGTAAGGGCCTACCTTCAGCTGAATGAAAAGGATAAGAAGGCAAAAGTGATCAATCGGGTACAATATCAGAATGAGACCACTACGACCAGTGAAATTAAATTCTCGCAGGTGTTTCTGGTCGATACCGTTGAGGGAGCCTCGCCAAGGATCGTGACGAGGGGATTTTATTCGTTCAGCAATCCTTCCTTTCTGACGGAGCATAAGTTGATACTGAATGCCAAAATAGAGGAGACCAAACATCCGGACAACGTGATGGAGGAGCAAATTTATACCCTGAATACGGACGGCTCGGGCTTGAAGAAAATCGCCGGAGAGCCTGCACGGGCAATAAGCATTGCAGCCATTTCCGGATCTGGAAAATGGCTGGCTTATCAAAAGAGTGTTCCAGGGACAGTGAATGTTCCGGAGTTGTGGCTTACAGACCTATCAATGCCGGGATCCAGCCCTGTAAAGGTATTGCTGGATCGTGGCCCCGGACAGCTGAAATTTTCTAAAGACGAGCGGTCCATCTACTTTACGGCCGCGAGCAATGGTGGGCTGGTCTTGTATAAGGGAAGTGTAAATACAGGAAAGGTGGAAAAGCTGAGCACTGATGAACATGGGATTACGGACTTCGATCTGGCTGGACGCAAAATTGTGTACGCGCAGACATCCGTCCGCAATCCTTCGGAGATATACCTGTCGGACGATCGCGGCAGCAATGGCAGGTTGCTGACCAGCTTCAATACCGGGTGGTTGAAAAATAAGCAACTCAGCATACCCGAGAAATTCAGCTTCGTGAATGATCAGGGCCTTAACGTCGAATACTGGGTTATGAAACCTGTAGGGTTTGATCCGCACAAAAAATATCCGCTGCTGTTGGAGATGCATGGTGGCCCGGCCTCAATGTGGGGACCTGGCGAGGAGTCCATGTGGCATGAGTACCAGTTTTTCTGTGCGAAGGGAATTGCGGTTGTATATGGCAATCCACGGGGATCGACGGGATATGGAGAAAAGTTTCTGAAGGCCAATGTTGGGGATTGGGGGCCGGGCCCTGCAAGTGATGTGCTGAATTACCTGGACCGGACCGTTGCACAGGGCTGGGCGGATACTACGAAACTGCTGATCAGCGGGGGGTCGTATGCGGGATACCTGACCACCTGGATCATCAGTCATGACCAGCGTTTTCTTGCTGCAAGCAGTCAGCGTGGCGTCTATGACTTCAGCACTTTTTTTGGCGAGGGAAACGTATGGAGGATGGTTCCGCGATATTTTGGCGGTTACCCCTGGGAGCCCGACGTCAGGTCCGTCCTCGACAGGCAGTCGCCGATTACCTATGTCAAAGATATCCATACGCCGCTGCTGATCTTTCATGGGGAGAATGACGGGCGTACAGGTGTTATTCAGAGTGAGATGTTGTATAAGAGCCTTAAAGTGCTGGGCAGGCCCGTGGAATATGTCAGGCAACCGGGCGCCAGTCACGAGTTGGTGAGAAGCGGAGACAATAGGCAAAGGATCGATCAGATGTTAAGGACATACGAGTTTTTTCAAAGGTATCTCGTTCATTGAGCTGATGATTTAACTGAAAAAGCTATCTTTAGGCATGAGGAAAGAAATCACCATTGAAGGTAGCCACATCCATGATATTGCATCATTCTACGAAGAAGTCAACCGCGTTTTTGTCGTTGATGAGGATTGGAAAATTGGCAATAGTTTGGATGCGTTCAATGATTTATTATACCGGGCAACAACGGGGGGTAAGGATGCGGAGCCTGCCGGGCTGATCTGGAAAGATATGGAACAAAGCAGGGAGGCACTGGGGTACGAAGCGACGAAGGGCTACTATCTGGAGAAGCTGCATCCGGATTCTCCCTACAATAAAAAACTTTTTCAGGAGAAGCTGACCGCCCTGGAACATGGTACGGGACAAACTTATTTTGACGTGATCCTGGAGATCATTGCCGAGCATCCGCGTATTGACTTGATTAGTTGAATACTCAGGGATTCAGGTTAGCTCTTGAGTAAGGATAGGCTTCAGGACGGTCCCGACATGTCCGTTTCAACACCTGATTTGTCCATTTTGAAGGCGGCAACTGGACGGTTCTGATATTTTAGGATACCTTTGTCCCATGTATAAAACCTATCAGATCAAATGGTGCATCATCGTTGTAGGTATCCTCACCATCAGCACGCTTCTGCTGCGCCCTGATGTACCAAGGGATGTACCCTGGTGGCAGTATCTGAATTATTCATTCCGGCTTTTCGCCATTCTCTTTTCCTCATGGATGATCCATGGTTATTTTCTTACCCATCATTTTACAAAGCTCAAAAGTTATGGGAAATACATTTTAAGTAATGTGCTGTCCATAGTGGCCACATTTGTGGTGTCTTATCTGATCTATTTGATATTGCCGCTAAATGTATTAGGTGGAAAAGAAATCGGGTTTTCCAGCTTTGCAGAGGCCAGGATGCACCTCACCGGCTCCTTTTTCCTGAGTCTCATCTGTTATGTTGTTTTTTACAGCACACATACCAATTCGGCTTTGCAGAATTCTAAACTCGAGAACGAGATGCTCGGACAGGAACACCTCCGTGCGCAATTGATATCGTTGCAACAACAAATCAGTCCTCATTTTCTGTTCAACTCCCTGAGCACGCTCAAGACCATCGCTACCGACCAGCCCACTAAAAACTATGTGGTGCAACTGGCAAGTGTCTACCGTTACGTGTTGAACTTTAACCAGCACTACCTAACACCTCTAAGGGAGGAAATCAGTTTCATCCGTTCCTACCTGTATATCATGAATGAGAGGTTTGAGGAGGCACTACAGGTAGACCTCCAGATTTCTGAGGATTATATGGAGATGAAGGTCCCCCCTTTATCGTTGCAGCTGCTGATTGAGAATGCCATCAAACACAATATGATCTCTCCGGAACAGCCATTGCAGATTACCATCATCACAGATGCTACTCCTGCTTTAACGGTGAAAAATAATTTTCAGCCTAAAAAAGTTGCGGAAGAGGGCACTGGGATTGGTTTAAAAAATATCATGGAGCGATATAAACTGTTATCAGGTAAAACCGTTAGTATTGTACAGGACAAAGGAGAATTTTCAGTAACCTTGCCTTTACTTCAAAAATGAGAGTAGTAATAATAGAAGACGAAACGAAAACTGCCAAGGAGTTGAAAGGCATGTTACAGGATCTGGACAGTGAGATACAGGTGGAAGCCATTCTGGCATCCGTCGCTTCGGCCATCTCCTGGTTTAAGGAAAATGCTGCGCCGGAACTGATCTTTTCTGACATTCAGCTGGGTGACGGACTGAGTTTTGAGGTTTTTAAGGAGGTGCAGACGGAAGCTCCTGTCATCTTTTGTACCGCATTTGACGAATATGCCATACGTGCTTTCGAGTCAAATAGCATTGACTACCTGCTGAAGCCGCTGGAAGAAGAAAAACTGCAGAAAAGCCTCGAGAAATATACCCGGTTTAAGGAACATCTGGTGAATGACAGTCTGCGCAAATCCAACATGAACAAGGTTCTGACACAGATGGACGTGACTTATAAACAAAATATCCTGGTGCACTACAAGGAAAAGATCCTTCCGATCCGCGTGGCAGATATTCAGTTTATATATGGATCGAACGGGGTGGTTCAAATTTGCACAGCGGACAGGAGAAGTTATCCGATTCACTATACCATTGAACAGATGGAGGCGATGTTGAACCCCGGACAGTTCTTCCGTGCTAACAGGAAGTTCATTGTCAACCGGGAAGCCATTCAAAACATCGAACATTATTTCAACCGCAAGCTATTTGTAAGCACCAGTTGCGAAACACCCGAGAAGATTGTGATCAGCAAAATGAAGTCGCAGCCATTCCTGAAATGGATGGAGCAATAGCGGCCCGATACCTATACCTATATTCGCTATTTATGAGAGTTATTACGATTTGCATTTTATTAGTTGCCAGAACTGCATTTGGCCAGGAAGGATTAAGTCAGCATCAATCAAAACCGTTTGTGTTAGGTGTGGTGGAGGAACTTCAGTCGAAAGTCCTGTCCGAGCGTCGGATATTAAATATTTATCTTCCGGATGGATATCATGCAAACGACACGACGAAGTATCCGGTAGTTTATTTGCTGGATGGTTCGGCAGATGAGGATTTCATCCACGTGGCGGGCCTCTATCAGTTCAACAACTTCCCCTGGATCAATAGGGTGCCGAAATCCATTGTTGTAGGCATCGCCAATGTCGATAGAAAAAGAGATTTTACTTATCCTACACGTGTCGCGGCTGATAAAAAAAGATATGCCACAGCAGGCAAGTCGGCAGATTTTATCAGTTTCATTGAGAAAGAATTACAACCTTATATTGCTGGTAAGTTTCGGATAAATGATTCTAAGACCATTATAGGTCAATCGCTGGGTGGTCTCCTGGCTACGGAAATCCTGTTCAAGAAACCCGGATTGTTTAACCAGTACATCATCATCAGTCCAAGTTTATGGTGGGACAATGGATCGCTGCTCAGCGTCAATTCTGAGCTATTTAAGCCGGGGTTTGAACAACAGACCAGGATTTATATTGGCGTAGGCAAGGAGGGTCTTGCGCCTTCTGAGGCTCCTCGTGTAATGGAGGTGGATGCCAACCTGCTTGCGGAAAAGATCAGGATCAAGAAAGGCGGTAATGTCAAGGTGTACTTCGATTACCTGCCTGATGAAAATCATGCCACCGTTACGCATCAGGCGATATTTAATGCATTAAGGTTGTTAAACCCAGCTCCGGCACCCTGATAACTTTCTGGCGTGTGGGGGATATCTAATTTAAAAAAAACGATCAATCTTTCGATTTGTTGTCTAAGGTCACGTGGATGATCGAGGAAAAGACAATGCTAAGGGGGAGGAAATATAATAGATATTTCAAATTTGTCCAATAGGGGTAAGACCACACGTTAATAAATGTACCTGCCAGACAAAACATCACAATTATAATTGATTCGAAAATTAGAATCTTATAGGCGATCTTTTTAGTGTTGCTATAAACAATTATCAAGTTATAGGGTAGCAATACGAGTAATGCAAAGACAGATGGAATGATAAAAAATATCATCAATGTATTCCCTGTTACATACTCAAGGAAGGGTCCTGAAAAGAAAGTGTTGTCCTTTATGATCTCGATTTGAATGTAATTCCTGATCAGTATTATTGACGTGAATAGGACGTAAGCCAGTAATAAATTTGTAAACAATCTTTTCATAAGTAAGCTATTGTAAACTATGGACATATGCATCGTTGCTAATTTATAAAAGTAATTGTTGTTAAAGATGGCCTTTACCGCGCTTTTTCTTCTTTGATTTCCTGTGCAATTCTTTTGTTGATGTCTGTTTTTGCATTTCGGAATACGAAGATAGTCGTGCCATATTCCCTGGAAAATCTGTTTGTAATTGATCCGGCAATGAAACCGGCATTGAAAATTGGCGCTGTCTTTTGCAGCTCATCATGGCTGTCTCCGCTTGTCTTTACACGGATCAGGTTGACGTAAGGATGGCTAAGATCGATCCAATTGATGTAATCCGCATTGAATGATACCGCCTTGATTCCTTTTCTTGTGTAGTAATTGATGGCACCGGCCTGGCCATAATTGTCGCACAGTACAATGGTATGTTCCCTGTCAGGAATCATGGAATATACCGAATCGACTTTGCGCGTCAGCTCTTTCCACCCGAGCATATCGGCGAAGTCCTGCGGCAGCTCGTGATCCTTTCCGTCTTCCCAGCGAAGTAGTCCCAGCTCCCTATATCTTTTTTGGTTCCTGAGTATCTCGTCCGGACTTTTATTGGGGAAGAAATATCGGTACATCGGAATGAAAAGCAGGATAGGAATAACAATAGTTATGGGCCTCAGGTATCTTCTCCATCCGGTCTGGAGAAACTGCTCTAAGTAAACAGCACCAAAGGAGATGTAAATCGGGTACAGTCCGATGACATAGTAATCTTTGGCTTTAAAATAGATAAATATGAAGAGGGTGATGAGGAAACTCCAAAAAAACAGTCTGTATCCTGCAAAGGCGGGATAGCGCAGCAAAGCGTACCAGCCGGCAATGATGATAAAGGCCGCGCCTATGAAGAAAAACAGTTGAGCAAGCAGGAAATTTCCAATTTTAACATTGACGAGTTGTGTTTCAGAGAGCTCCTTCATGTGGTGTATCACAGGGAAGTTATTCTGGTACTGCCAGATCAGGTTTGGGAGAATCAGGATCAGCCCCATGAGCAGTGCCAGATAGAAAGACCGTTGTTTAAATATCCCTCGGTGAGGACTCAGCAGGATGGCAGGGAGGAAGCCAAGCAGCAGGAACACAATGTTGTACTTGTTCAGAAAACCTATGGCGAAAACAAGAGCAGCTACAAACAGCCATTTTTTCTTTTCTGTACCGATATAAAGAATCACCACATAGTAAAATGTGGCCCAACAAAGGACGTCCAGCGCATTGGGCTGATAAAGAATATTCAAACGCAGCAGCACAGAAAATAACACTCCTGTTGCTCCCAGTATGCAGGCGAAGAGATTGCCCTTCAGGAAAGTAATGGTCTTCCAGACGACGAGTATGGTCAGCGCCCCAAATACTGCAGGAAAAAACCTGATCCAGAATACGGAATTGCCTAACAGCTTGATGATAGAAGAAATCCAGGAAGTTACAGGAGGGACTGACGTATATCCCCAGGCCAGGTGATTTGCCTGGTCGAGGTGCAGGTATTCATCTCTTTGCAATTCATAGTGCGGACTGATCAAAAGGTATTGTAGCAAGAATTTCAGGAGAATGAACGCGATCAGGATAGTCGTCCTTTTTGTCATTGGCAATACCGTTGGTTACTGGTGAACAATTCGTTAAATAATGGGATACTGGCATCACAAAATCCAGTAGCACGAGACAGAATCAAACTTAATCATTTTTTCTCTTTCCCGATCTGATGGCTTACATTTATGGCTGGAAAAATAATGATGAAATCTAACAAAAGTGCGGTGTGGTTTGTCCTGGCAATGCCGGTTTTCCTATGTGGCTGTTTCGGTGATACACCCAAAGTTGCAAAACCTCAGGCCAGGTATACTGCCATTAAGAATCTGGATACCGCGAAGTTATCCGTTGACATCGCACCAAGCACGTTCAAAGGTGTGCTGCAGATCAATTATGATCAGACGTATAAAGATTCTGGTGACGTACAGGGCATTGTAAAGGGGGATACCCTTATTGGCGATTACAGTTATAAACATTACAAACTCAGGCTTTGGAAAAGAAAACCCATTGCATTATTGAAAAAAGGGGACACGCTGATAATGGGAGAAGGGATCATCAAAAATACCTTCGGCAGGATTTATTATGACCAGACGGTGCCGATCAGGTATTCCGATTCCAGCTTTGTGTTTATTAAACAATAGTTGATTCATATCAGTCATTGATTATTTCACCAGTTGCCAATGTCATCGGCCGATGATTTCATTTATTAAAGTACATTAATTTTATCGCAGATGTCAGGTTGTAGTTTTGTGTCAACAAACGAATAGTAGAAACAAAAAACAAAGACATGATGACATCAGTTGAAGAAATGATCGGGCAATATGTAAATGCCTGGAATGGAAATAGTGAAGCGGAGTTTCAAAGAGAATTCTTAAAATGCTGGGCTGCGGAAGCAACTTATACAGATCCTGATTTTGAGAATATTACAGGTGTGGAGGGGATCTCCGGACTTGCAAAAGGTTCCCTTGAAGCTTATCCCATCCGCAAATTTTCCGTCGCGATTGCTCCGGAGCACCACCACCACGTAGGGCGTTATACCTGGAAAGTGGAGTTGCCTGATAACAGCCGTGAAGGGTTTGATTATTTTGAGTTTAATGACGAATTTAAAATCACGAAGCTGGTGAGCTTTTTCTTGCCACTCTAATGTAACCCTTAAAAGAAACCGCCATGTACGACCTCATCCTGCGCAACTTTGCCATGCACATTCTCATTCATGAAGATGAACAGCGATATGTTCTGGCTGGACTTCAGCACCGGAACGTGAAGAAGAATGAGGTTTTACTTCAGGCAGATGAGATTTGCAGGAACGTTTATTTTGTAAATCAGGGCTGCCTGAGGTTGTTCCACACCGACCGGGAAGGGCAGGACCATAACATCCTGTTTTGTCCGGAGGGATGGTGGGCTGCAGATATGGCCAGTTTCTCCGCACAAAAGCCGGCCTTTTTCAGTATCAGTGCGTTGGAAGATACCGAGGTACTTTATTTTAATTTCAATGTGCTGGAAAGGCTTTACCTGGAGATCCCAAAGCTGGAAAGGTTCTTCCGCATCCTCAGCCAGAATGGCTTCAGCCTCTTTCAGCGTCGCCTTACTTCCAGTCATTCGCAAACAGCAGAGGAGAGGTATGCACGTTTTCAACGTCTCTACCCTGCACTGGAGCGTCGCATCGCGCAAAAGCACATTGCTTCATATCTGGGAATTACGCCGGTATTTCTGAGCGTCATCAGGAATAAATAAAAGCATCACCTGACTAAAATGCATCACGGCATAAAAGGGTCACATTCCAATGTATTTCAAGTGCTTGTTGATGCTGCTCGTTTTTCCTTGAATCGGTTATTGTAAAATTTCTTTCAGGAACAACAATGTATGCGACCAGGCTCTTTTAGCCATGATTTCATTGTAGTCCGCCGACCCCGGATCTGTAAATGTATGTTTGGAATGCGCGTAAGTAATGACTTGCCAATCTGCATTGCCCTCGTTCATTTCCTTTACCAGATTTGACATGACCTCAGGCGTTACACTTTGGTCGTCAGCAGGATTTTCTACCAGTATTTTAGGGCTTAAAGGCCCGTTTGGCCGGTCTGCATCTTTCTGAAGACTACCATGGATGGAAACGACCCCCTGCACCGGGAAGTTCGCTTTCCAGCACATTGGGATCCTAAGCTTAGAATTCCACGTGGACAAGTTGTCGCG